>Ga0302326_10005003_pt1 | contig 30412 bp, 18 predicted proteins | sample Palsa_T0_3_FD_202264 | JGI IMG/M metagenome (GOLD analysis project Ga0302326, IMG submission 202264) | Peat permafrost microbial communities from Stordalen Mire near Abisko, Sweden - Palsa_T0_3 | ecosystem: Environmental > Terrestrial > Soil > Palsa > Peat permafrost | place: Sweden: Abisko... | reverse complement strand
CGTGGCGCCCGGCGAAACAGGCGAAAGGGTGACCAGCGCCGTCCCGCCGGCTTGTTCTCACCCAGCAGATGACCGACCGGCTGGAGGGCTTCGATGTGATCGCAGATGATCTTGATGATCCCGAGTGCCGGAATGGCGAGGATCATGCCTGGTATGCCCCATACCAGGTCGCCGGCAAAGAGAACGAGGATGGTAAAGATCGGGTGGATATTGACCTGGGTCTGCATGACCAGCGGTGAAATGATATAAAATTGAATCGCCTGGATCAGGGCATAGGTTACCAGCACGCCCGCCACCATGTTGAAGCCCCCGCCCTGGGAAAGGGCCATGAGACTGGTCAGCGTACTGCCCGTCATATTTCCTACAAAAGGAATGATTTCAAGGATACCGCAAAGGATGGCGAAGAAGATGGGGTTATGAACGCCTACCAGCGAAAATCCAATACTGTACATGATCCACAGGCAGCCAATGACCATCGACAGTCCGAGCAGATATTGCTGGACCACCAGTGCCGACTGGGTTAGGACTATTTCCGTCTTTCCTTTCGAATCAGTTGAAGATAACCGCAGGATGAACACTTTGATCTGGTGGCGGAGGGACAGTAGCATGATCATATAGACAAGTATCAGCAGCAGGTCGATCGCAAAGGAGATCACCACACTCATGAGAAGGGTCGCCATTTTTCCGATACCATCGCTATTGGGTTGTACCGGAATTGGGAGAGGGCTGTCCTTTTTCAAGGTGTCCATGCCAAAGCGATCATGCAGGAATCGCCTGAAACCATGCATATAATCCGTAAAATGTTGTTTGATATCAGAAAAATCCGTGGCGATATGTTGTACGTGCCAGCCGACGAAAAGAATAAAGCCGGCCACCAGTAAGGCGAAGACCAGTCCGCAGGTAATGGCCGCCACGACCGTAGGGCACCCTTTCTTTTCTAACCACCTGCAGAGAGGCATCAATACCAGGGCAAACATCCCCGCAATGGCCAGCGGCATGAATACCGGCTTTCCCAGATAGAGGATGGTGGCCGACAGGAGAATGAACAGCTGGATCTGGACGATCTTTCTTATTTCCATTGGCAAAGTTAATGTTGCGAAATTTCCCCACTGCAGTCAAAGGTAGGCAATAGCAAACCGTCAAAGCTCAAATAGTATGCCCTCCCTGCGTTTTGGCCCGGTCATTGAAGAGATCATCACATGAAATGCTCCTCCCTATTCTTCATTATCCTGCTTATGGCAGGCTTTGCCATGCCTATACAGGCGCAAAAGAAAAAAGAGGAGGCCAAGGATGCGTCCGGCAAGGAGAATCCGCAGAAATCCCAACTGGAGTATTCCCTGGATACTATTACGACCCGGCTGGATAACCTCCATCTCACCCTTAACCGGATCAATGATTTTACCAGTCTCGGGTTCAATACGAAAAGTGTAGAGCAGCAATTGCCGGAGATCCAACAGAATATCCAGTCCATTTCGGAAAACCTTTCGATGTCCGGGGCGGTGCCCGATTTCAAGAGCCTCCAGCTCTATACCGTCCTGCTGGGGAATATCAAGGATCAGCTGCAGGGCTGGCGTAACTCGCTATTCAGGTACAATATCGATCTCATCAATATGAACCATGAGATCAATGCCTTTACCCATGATTCAGTCATCCACCAGCTGATCAGGGACAGCGCCTACCGGAAGATGTATATCGATGAAATTACGGAGCTGGACACTAAATGGCGACAGGCGGATACGGCTACGCATAGTCACCTGGCGAAGATCACGCAGCTGCAGTCCGTCATTTCGCAATCTTATTTTCGGACCATCGACCTGCAAAATCAGGTGGCTGTCCTGCGCAATGAGCTCAGCGGTAAGATATTCAACAAAGAATACAGCTATCTCTGGGAGTTCAGGGATACCGGCAGTACGAATACCGGCACCGGGGAACTGGCTAAACGATCGTATAAAGGACAGCGCCAGATCATGCACTATTTTATCCGGGAGAACTGGGATGACTATATCTACGTGCTGATCCTGGGGCTGTTGTTTTTCTTCTGGGTCTGGAACAATTTCCGGCTGATCGGCAAAAGCCCGGACCGGGACAAGATCATGCCTACGGTGACGCTGAATTACCTGCAAAAGTACCCGGTACTGGCAGCGCTGGTAGTCATGCTGAACCTCATTCCTTTTTTCGACATCGATGCGCCGGCGGCCTATGCCCACCTGATCCAATTGCCGCTGCTGATCACTCTGTGTGTCATTTTCGGTTCACGGTGGCCCAGGCGGTTGTTTTATTATTGGCTGTTCCTTGTGTTGTTATATATGCTTTTCTCTGCAGTGAACTTCGTATTGGTGCCCCGGTTGAGTATCCGGTACTGGTTGTTGCTGCTGCAGTTGATATCCGCCACCCTTGGTTATATCGCGATGCGGCGGATCACTCAGCGAATCTCGCTCAACTGGATTGTCCGGGCAGTGGTGGTGCTGTACCAGATCTGCAACGTGCTGGCCATCCTCTGCAACGCCTGGGGCAGGCTGAGCCTTTCGAAACTTTTCAGCACCAGTGCCATCTTCGGCCTGGTGCAGGTGGTCGGCCTGGCTGTTTTCGTGAATTGCCTGATGGAAGGTTTCTCATTGCAATCGGCGGTCAGCAAGACAAATGCCAACGGGCCGACCATCGCCCTGTTCTACAGCAAGGCGCATACGGGCATTTATCGCATGCTGCTGGTGCTGTCATCAGTGACGTGGCTGGTCGTTTTTGCGACCAATATGGATATATTCGATCCCATCTATAGCGAGGTGAGCCATTGGCTGAATATCAGCCGGTCGGTCGGCAGCATATCCTTCAGGGTGGGGAATGTGCTGATATTCATTATCATCCTGTATATTTCTCATATCGTTCAAAAATATGTGGGATACTTTTTCGGCGAAGCGGATGGACAGTCGGTACCCCAGGAAGGGAAAAAGGGTTCCCGCCTGGTCATGATGCGGCTGATCTTCATCATTATCGGCTTCTTCCTGGCAGTCATTGCCAGCGGATTGCCCATCGACAAGATCACTATCGTATTGGGCGCGCTGGGCGTAGGTGTGGGCCTGGGCCTGCAGAATATTGTCAACAACCTGGTATCGGGGATCATCCTTATCTTCGAAAGCCCTTTCCAGATCGGGGACTATATCGAGTTAAACGGCAAGAAGGGGGTTGTGCGGGACATGGGGATCCGGTCGAGCCGGCTGGTCACGGAAGAAGGTACGGAGATCATTATGCCCAATGGCGACCTGTTATCAGGCGAGGTAATTAACTGGACCGTACAGAACAGCAAGGTAAGAATAGAGGTTCCCATCACTGTAGGGGCAGGCCCGACACTTGAAGAGATCAACGAGATCGTGCAGGACACGCTGAAGGATCACCCTGATCTGTCAGGCGAGAACAAGCCCAAGGTGCTCCTATCCACTGCGAATGATCAAACATTGTCCTTTACCATTGTGGTCTGGGTAGGTAATATCAGCCAGATACAAAACCTGAAGAGTGAGATCCTGCGGCTGATGTACCTCAAGCTGAGAGAAAAAGGAATTAAAACCGTTTAAATATTATCGATCATGAAAACAACATCCAACAACGTTGTCAAAGACAATAGCGCTACGGCGATCCAGCACCTGGAAGAGTCGCTGACCGGAGGGAATGCACATGCGTCTTTTGACGATGCCGTCAGAGATCTTCCACATGACCTGCTAGGCACTGTCCCTGCGGGCCTGCCTTATAGCATCTGGCAACTCGTCGAACATATCCGCATCACGCAATGGGATATCCTGGAATTTTCCCGGAACCCCCATCATGTCAGTCCTCACTGGCCGGATGACTATTGGCCGCAACAGAAGGCGCCGGCCAAATCCGACGACTGGAAAAGGTCACTGGGCCAGATAGCCGCCGATCGCAAGGCATTCATTAGCCTGTTGCACAAGGCAGGGGAAGATATCTATACACCTTTCCCGCACGGTGACGGGCAGTCCCTTTTTCGCGAGGCTGTGCTGATCGTAGACCATACCAGCTATCACACCGGCGAGATCATCGTGTTGCGGCGGCTGCTAAAGAGTTGGAAGTAGACAAGTGGTCATCGAGGATCAATGTTCTCAGCCTCGTCAGATCGGCCAGGGCGTCACCGATGGTATTATTAAAGTATATAAATACCTCCTTGCCGGCGGATAACCAGCCGACGGCCTTTTCTGCCCATGTTCGGAGACCGGCATCCGAATAGCCCCCTTTGTAATCGCCTGCAGGGCCGTGGAACCGAAGATAAACGAAGGGTACGGTTGCATCCGGCAGTTCCGTTATAGATGAGGCGGGCATATCGTGCAGTACACCGGAGGCCTGGTAGCGATGCAATAGTGCCCACACTTCCGGGATATACCAGGACCGGTGCCGGAATTCCACCGCCAGTTTCCAGGCCCGTACCGGGTCTGCGGCGCATATTGTATCCAGTAATTGTTCCAGCTTTTCCACCGCCGTTACCTGTAGTCCGGGCGGCAATTGAATGAGGAGAGCACCTTTCTTTTCCCCCAGGTGATGCACTGCGTAAAGACAGCGGTAGACATCCTCCTTTGTAACCCGGAGGCCGGGAACATGCGTAATGCCGCGCCAGAGCTTGACTGTAAACCGGAAATCCGGCCGCACTTCTTCGGCCCATCGGGAGAAGGTGGCGGGTAAGGGCATTTTATAAAAAGTACTGTTGATCTCGATGCTGTTAAAGAGGGTAGAATAATAAGTAAGACGGCTGCCGGCACGAAATGCCTCAGGGAAAGCCTGTTTATTCGGTACGGGCAGCACGAGCCCGCTGGTCCCGGCCAGCAGTAAATGAGCGGCTTTTTGGGTCATTATAAGTTTGTCTTTTGAATCTCCGATGCAAATACATGGCCAGGGTGATGATCCGGTGACGTTGCCGGGAACGATTGCGTAAATAAAGGATTGAGGCTCTTTCGGTTTATTGGGGAAGTTGTTTAGAATTGCGGCGACGATTGATTTTGACGACGATTGATTAATTCAAAACAAAACTGCCATATGAAGAAGATGCTCTTTCTCCTATGCCTGGCATTGGGCGGCTATGCCGGTGTACAGGCGCAATCCGTTAAAGGCCGGATATTAGACGACAGTACCGGTGAAGGACTTGCCGGCGTCTCCGTCACGGTGTCCGGTACGAAAATCGGCACTGCCACCGGTAATGACGGTTTTTTCTCCGTATTTGCTCCCGTCGATGGCAAAACTCATCAACTGATCATCTCGAGTGCGGGTTATTTCACGCTGACTGTTCCACTGAAGGCTGCCGAGGGTGTGCTGTACCGGTTGAAGAGAGAGCCCAGGAGCCTTGATGATGTCGTGATCATCGGCTACCAGACCGTCAAGCGGCGCGACCTGATGGCTTCCGTCTCCTCCGTCGGTTCGCAGGACCTGAAAGACATACCATTGAATTCCGCACCGGAGGCGCTGGTGGGACGGCTGGCAGGGGTGCAGGTGACTGGTGCGGACGGGTCACCGGGCGCGCAGGTATTTATTACGGTGAGAGGCGGGGGATCTATTACGCAAAGTAATTCGCCCCTCTACGTCGTCGATGGTGTGCAGATGGATAATGCCCTTAACTTTATTTCTCCCCAGGATATTCTGTCGGTCGATGTGCTGAAAGATGCCGCCGCGACCTCCATCTATGGTGCGCGGGGATCCAATGGCGTCGTTGTCATTACGACGAAGGGAGGCCGTAATACAGGCGGAAAAACGACGATCTCCTATAATGGATATGCGGGTTTCGGCGAACTGCCGAAGGAATTGCCGGTGCAGCACCCCTACGACTTCATGTATTATCAATATGAGCGGGCGGAACTGACCGGTGATAGCAGCGGTATTGCTCCTTATGGATATAGCTGGGATTCGGTGGAAGCCTACAAACAGGTCCCTTTTTATGACTGGCAGCACACCGTCATCGGCCGCAAGGCATTTCAGCAGACGCATAATGTCAGCGTGAGCGGCGGGACGGAGCAGACCCAATACAACCTCAGCCTAACCGATAATGACCAGGATGGGGCCCTGCTGCTGTCGGAGTTTCATCGGAAGCTGCTGTCATTCCGCTTTGACCACAAAGCCAGCGATCTGCTGAAGATCGGCGCCAATATCCGGTTCAACAATACGATCATCGATGGGGCGGGGACGGCCAACGCCGGCAGCTCGGCCCTGAACTTTCTGCGACAGATCATCCGTTACCGGCCCTTTATTCCGCCGGGACAGTCGGCTGGAAGCTTTGATCAGGCCTATTATTCATCTACCGACGCCAATAGCCTGTCGCTGGTCAACCCGGTATTGCTCAACGAAGCCACCTACCAGAAGAGCACCAACAATATCCTGGACCTGCAAGGTTATGCGAACCTCTCCTTTACCAAATGGCTGTCTTTCCGGAGTACTGCAGGCTTTGACTACAATAACCTACAGGTAAATGCATTTGACGATACGCTGACCTATCTATCCCAGATTGACGGCGCCGGCCTGCCGCTTGCCGATATCACCAACACGGTCATTACGACCATCGACAACTCGAATGTTTTCACTTATTCCAACTCGATGATGCACGGGCGTTTCCATGAGCATAACGACCTGACCGTGATTGCAGGGGAAGAAACCTACCAGACCAATGAGAATGACAATTATGTCCAGACCAACTATTTCCCCATTGGCACGACTGCATCGGCGGCACTGGCCAATATGAACCTGGGGACGCCGCCCAATTCCAGCCTGCTGGAGCCCAAACCTACTTCCAACGTCGTCCCTACCACGCTGTTATCCTTTTTCAGCCGCGTGACATATGGCTATGACAAGAAGTACCTGTTCGCCGTTTCCGTGCGTGCGGACGGAAGTTCGCTGTTTGCCGAACAGAACAGGTGGGGATATTTTCCCGCCGCATCAGCTGCCTGGCGTATATCCCAGGAGAGGTTCATGGACGGGGTCCATTGGATCAGCGATCTTAAATTAAGAGGCTCATTCGGGGAGGCGGGTAATAACAGGATTGCGCCCTTCCAGTACCTGACGCAGTTCAACACGTCCGGTGCGTATGCGTTATCCGGTCAACTGGTAACTGATTATGCATCGGCCGGACTGACTAATCCGAACCTGAAGTGGGAGACGACCACGTCCCGGGATATCGGTCTCGATGGCGGGGTATTCAACAGCAGGCTGAACTTTTCCGTGGATGTCTATGACAACACCACCCGGGACCTCTTAGTGGCCGTCCCGGTGCCCACTACATCGGGCTATACCACCCAGATCCAGAATGTGGGATCGACCCGGAATAAGGGATTGGAAGTCCAGTTAACCGGAACGGTCATGCAAAAAAAATCATTCCGCTGGACTGCTAACTTCAATATCTCTTTCAACAGGAATACCGTCATCAGTTTAGGCAGCGAGCAGCAGTCTTACCTGGCGAATTCCGGCTGGGCCGGCAGCAGCAACCCGGCGGATTTTATCGTCAAGAAGGGTCAGCCGGTGGGTGCGATGTATGGCTATGAGAGCGATGGATTTTACCAGCTGAGCGATTTCAATTATAATGCTACCTCCCGTGTCTATACCTTGAAATCAGGCGAGCCCAATGACGCCAATGTGACCGCGTCCACGCCAATGCCGGGCTCGATCAAATACAAGGGGCTTAACGGGGATACGACCATCACGTCCAAAGACATGACCATTATCGGTAGTGCGCAGCCTAAGTTCTTCGGCGGCTTCGGCCAGCAGTTCTACTACAAGAGCTTCGATTGCAGCATCTTCGTCAACTTCCAGTACGGCAACAGGATATACAATGACAACAAGCTGGAATTCACCAGCGGCTATACGCCCGGGGCTGCTTTGCTCGGGATCATGAAGAACCGCTGGCATACCGTGGATGGCTCCGGGAATGTGTATGAGGGCCTCAGCGCGACCGGACAGGTAGTGGGCGCCTCGCCGGATTCCATGATGGCGCTGAATAAGGGTGCTAAGCTCTGGATCCCCCTGGTAGGCTCCAGTTCGACCACCTTCTCGCCCAATTCATGGGCCACCGAGAACGGCAGCTTTCTCCGGATCAACAACGTCACGTTAGGCTATAGCCTGCCGGTGGCCGTTGTCAGGAAAATGAAGATGCAGCGGTTCCGCATCTATGCTACCGTCAACAACCTGGCGCTGATCACGCATTATACCGGTTACGATCCGGAAGTGAATACGCGGACCGGCACGCCGGTCACTCCGGGGGTAGATTACTCTGCGTACCCGCGCAGCCGCACCTTTATCGGTGGAGTGAATGTTTCATTTTAAGACTTTACATCAAAATCCTTTTGTATGCAATACAAAAAATCACTTCGACTTTTACAGCTGACCGCCGGCATTGGACTCGCCCTTATGCTCGGGTCCTGTCACAAATACCTGCAACCTTCCGCTGTATCTTCTTTCAATACGGAATATGTATTCAGCAACGTACAGAATGCGCAGAAGGCCGTTTTTTCAGCCTACGCGGACCTGGAAGGAGATAATGGCTATGGGATCAGGATCAGCATGTATTATCCTTACGACAACGACGAAATGATCGGGATGCACCAGTTGGGGGACAATGACCGGGGCGACATCGCCCATTACAATGCTACTGCGGGGAATGCACAACTGTATAATCCCTGGGTGCAGTTGTACCAGGGCATCGAGAGGGCCAATATCTGTATCTATAATATACCCCAGATGGCATTGTACACGAAGGGTACCACGCAGCAGGTCGGTGAGCTTCAACGGCTGTACGGGGAGTCGCTGACGCTGCGGGCGCAGTTCTTTTTCGAGCTGATCCGGAATTGGGGCGACGTGCCGGCGGAGTTCCTTCCTTCAGCTCTGGAACCCAATCTCTTCCTGGCCAAGATGGACCGGGATTCCATCTACGACCATCTGCTGAATGACCTGGCGCTCGCGGAGACCCTGGTGCCCTGGCGTACTGAGGTCACTGCCCTCGGTGATCCCCTGGACCAACGGATCACGCTGGGGGCCGTCAAGGGGTTGAGGGCGAGGATCGCGATGAACCGCGGGGGGTATTCCCTGCGAAGGGCCAGCAGCATCTATGGTCAGACCATGGCCCGGCCGGCAGATTATCTCAACTATTATAAGATCGCCCTCAGCGAATGCAGCGATATCATGGCGAGGCCTGACCAGCATTCGTTGAACCCGAGTTTCAAGGCCGTCTTCAAGAGCGCGATTGACGCGCATACCATCGAGCCCAACGGGGAAGTGTTGTTTGAGGTAGGCATGACGGGTGGCCAGGGCACCAATGACAGCAAGCTGGGCTATTATGACGGTGTCAAGGTAGACGCTTCCCTTACCGGCAATGCCGCCATCGGCGTATTGCCGACTTATTTTTATCTTTTCGATTCCACCGATGTGCGCAGGGATGTCACCTGCGGGCCTTATGAGGTCAACTCCGATCTGAATACCCTCAAGGGTCATCCTATCACCACCATTGCCGAAGCCAAGTTCAGGAGAGACTGGATCACCAATCCTTCGCAGATGACGTCGACGGCACAATATTATGGTCTGGACTGGCCGATCATACGCCTGCCCGACGTGCTGTTGATGTATGCCGAGGCGGATAATGAGATCAACCAGGGGCCCAGCGCCGCGGACATTGCTGCCTTCGAGCAGGTCCGGGCAAGAGGTTATGGCGGCAGTAAGGCACTGATCGGGACGACGCCAACGGATTATGCCGGGTTCTTCAATGCCATCGTCAAGGAAAGGTCGTTGGAATTCGGCGGTGAGGGTGTCCGGAAATTCGACCTGATCCGTTGGAACCTGCTGGGCGCGCGGCTGGCCGATGCGAAGACCAATCTCACCAACCTGGCCGCCAGGACCGGCACTTTTACCGGCAATTATGCCAACAATACCCTTAACTTCAGTACGCTTCCCGATTCGGCTTTTTATAATTCGACGGGTTCGACGATTGCCAACGAAGTGGAATGGGGGACGTCCCTGTATGCACCACGGACCGTATCCATTACCGGTATGTCCGGTTATAAAGAGGTGGCCTGGGTGACGTCAACCATTGCGGGTGTGCTGAACGCCACCGGCTCTTCCAATGGCTTTGCCTATGATTTCAAGTCCAATCACAGCGAGTTGCTGCCGATACCGGAGGCTGCTATAGAGGCGGATTATAACCTTACCCAGGATTATGGTTATTAAATATCTTTTTTTCGCAGCCCTTGTGCTGCTGGGGCTATCGCAGCCGAAGGAGCCGCCGGCTATTGTCAGGGAAAGGATAGTGGTCGCTGCCGACGGGTCTGGCGACTACAAGACTGTGCAGGCGGCATTGGATGTGGTGCCGGTAAATAATACAAAAGAGATCACCATTTATATTAAAAAGGGTGTCTACCGGGAGAAGCTGCACCTGGATTCCATGTGTAACCATGTCACGCTGGTAGGAGAGGATGCCGGGAGTACCATTTTGATATATGCGGATCATCCGGGAATGGCATTGGCGAACGGGGACAGCGTGAATACGTATAATTCGTACAGCTGCCTCATCAGGGGCGATGATTTCTCCGCCCGTCACCTGACCTTTCGCAATGATGCCGGTTATCGTGCCGGGCAGGCGGTAGCGTTGGAAGTGCAGGGGGACAGGGCCTCCTTTTGCGATTGCCGCATCATCGGCAACCAGGATATCCTTTTCCTGAACAGTCCCGACAGCCGGCAGTATTACCGGGATTGTTATATCGAAGGAACGACAGACTTCATTTTTGGCGCAGCGACCGCCTGGTTTGAGAATTGTCATATTTACAGTAAAAAGAATTCCCATGTGACAGCGGCCTCCACTCCCCGCGAACATTCCTATGGATTTATTTTTTATCATTGCGTACTCGTTGGCGACAGTGCAGTGACCAATGCCTCATTAGGACGGCCCTGGCGACCGTTTGCCGCTGTGGATTATATCCATTGCTATATCGGCGGGCATATCCGGCCGCAGGGCTGGTCCGTCTGGAACAATACGGACAATCATCTGTCCAGCCGGTTTGGGGAATATAAGAATTATGGGCCCGGCGCTGCGATCACATCCCGTGTATCGTGGGCGCATCAGCTGACAGACGAAGAGGCGCAACAGATAACTTTAAAAAATATTTTTAATGACTGGTATCCTGAGATGTGCTATTATTAATGCGGCGGCCGGGCGTTGGCTGCGAGTACTGTTGTTGATGGCGTGTGGGATGCCGGGTGCGGTAACGGCCATGGCGCAGGGCCAGCCGGACTATTCCTGGGATCATCTGCCGTCCATTGCGCGACCTGCTTTTCCGAAAGACACGTTTTCCATTGTCCGTTATGGCGCCGTGCCCGATGGCATTACACTGAACACCAAAGCGATCAATGAAGCTATTGCCGATTGCAGCCGGAAAGGTGGGGGAGTGGTGGTTGTACCGCAGGGCCTGTGGAGCACCGGCCCGATCGTGCTCCGGTCCCATGTGGACCTTCACATTGACCGGGCGGCTATCCTGCAGTTCACGAGTGACTTCGACCAGTATCCCATCGTGGAGGGCAACTGGGAAGGGCATCCTGCTGCGCGTTGCCAGTCGCCGTTGTCGGGGACAGATCTGGAGGATATCGCCATCACGGGCGGCGGTATCATAGACGGCAATGGTGATGCCTGGCGCTGGATCGCGAAAGACAGACTGAGTGAAGGAGAGTGGCGTGCAAGGGTTGCTTCGGGCGGGGTGGTGACGGAAGACGGCAAGACCTGGTTCCCATCGGCGTCCTCCCTCAAAGGATATAAAACAAAAGACGCCGGGGTGTTGAAACCGGGAATGTCAACGAGCGATTTCCAGGATATCAGGGATTTTCTCCGTCCCAACCTGCTGGTGCTGACCCATTGTACGCGGGTGCTGCTGGATGGCCCGAGCTTTCAAAATTCTCCGGCCTGGTGCCTGCACACTTTGCTGTGCGAAGACCTCACCGTGCATGACGTGCACGTGCGCAACCCCTGGAATGCCGTCAATGGTGACGGCATCGATGTGGAATCCTGTAAGAATGTCCTCGTAGAGAACAGTACTTTCGATGCGGGAGATGACGGTATCTGTGTCAAGTCCGGCCGGGACGAGGAGGGGCGTAAGAGAGGCAGGCCCACGGAAAATATGATCGTACGTAACGATATCGTCTACCGTGCGCACGGAGGTTTTGTGATCGGCAGCGAGATGTCGGGGGGGGCCAGGAATATCTTTGTATATGACTGTTCGTTTATCGGCACCGACATCGGCCTGCGGTTCAAGACCGTCAGGGGGAGAGGGGGGGTGGTAGAGAAAATCTATATCAGGAATATCAGCATGCGGAATATCGTGCACCAGGCCGTTTTTCTCGACATGTATTATTTTGCCAAACCGCCTTCCATCGCGGATGTGTATTCCGGCGTTGCAAATGCTAATATACCTGTACCGCCCGTGACCGAAGGCACTCCACGGTTCCGCGATATTCATATCAGCAATATTGTCTGTGATGGCGCTGAAGAGGGTATATTTGTACGCGGACTGCCGGAGATGAATATCAGTGATATTTACCTCGACAACATGGTGCTAAAAGCTGCTAAAGGCGCGGAGCTGGCGGAGGCGCAACGGGTTCACCTGGCCAATATCCGGCTGGTGACGAGAGATACGGACCCCGTCATTTATGTAGAGAACAGCAGCCAGCTAACGTTCGACCATATCGGCTATAATAAAGGCGCCGCCTTGCTTTTCAGCATCAACGGCGATAAAAGCTCGGACCTCAGGGTAACGGCTACCGATGGTTCGCAGGCAGTCCGCACGGCAGCTTTCCAATTTGGAGCTGCTGAACAGGCCCTGCAATTAAATTGATGTATATGATACCTATCAAGACGGCTATATGTTCATTCGGAATGTCGGGACGTGTATTCCATGCGCCTTTTTTGCACGTGAGCCCCGAGTTCCAGCTATACTCGGTATGGGAAAGGGAAAAGAACCTGGCAAAGCAAATCTATCCTTCCATCAAAGTCTGCCGTACGTTGGAAGAACTGCTGGCGGATGAGGCCGTCGAACTGGTCGTCGTCAATACGCCCAATTATACGCATTATGATTATGCCAAACAGGCGTTGCAGGCCGGAAAACATGTGATCGTGGAGAAGCCGTTCACCGTCACGGAAAAAGAAGGCCTCGAGTTGATCGCGCTGGCCAAAGCGGTCGGGAAAAAAATAACTTCCTATCAAAGCCGTCGTTTCGACAGCGATTACCGCACTGTCAAAAAAATAGTGGAGTCGGGGGTGTTGGGAAAGATCGTGGAAGCCGAATTACACTACGACCGCTACACCCCGGCGCTGAGCCCGAAGGTGCATAAGGAGACTCCCGGCCCTGGCAGAGGGTTGCTGTATGACCTGGGGTCCCATATGGTCGATCAGGTACTCCAGTTGTTTGGTGATCCGGAGGCCGTATTTGCGGATATCTTTATCATCCGCGACAACTCCAAAGTGGACGACTATATGGAGCTCCTCCTGTTTTATCCGGGGCTCAGGGTCCGCATCAAGTCGAGCTACCTGGTGCGCGAGCCGCTGCCCGCCTATAGTATTTTCGGTCATCTGGGCACTTTCCTCAAATCGCGGACAGATGTGCAGGAGCGGCACCTGCTGGCGGGAGAAATGCCCGGCGGCGAGGGGTGGGGAGTAGAACCGGAAACTGAATGCGGGCTGCTGCATACGGAAATTGACGGCAAGGTGGTCCGGGAATATGTCCCTACCGAAAGAGGGAATTATATGGACTTTTTCACAGGAGTATATGAAGCCATCCGCAACGGCAAACCATTACCTGTTACGGCTGAAGAAGCGGTCCGGATCATCCGGGTCATTGAAAAAGCCTATGAGAGCGTGAAAGAAAAAAAGATAGTGCCTTTCCGGTAAGTATGCTACGATATCTTATACATATCGCATTTGTTTTGCTGAGCTGTCATGTGGATGCACAGGTGACCCGTGTCGTGGTAGATGCCTCGGGGCATGGCGATTACCGCACCATCCAGGAGGCGATCAACAGCCTGCCGGACGATGCCCCTGCTCCGCGCATCATCTTTATCCGAAAGGGTACATACCGGGAAAAGGTATTCATTGAAAAGAATAATCTCCTCATCGAGGGTGAAGACAAGGATCAGACCATCCTCAGTTTTGCACTTGCACGGGATGCGTGGCGTTGCGACCATCCCGACGATTGGGGTGTGGCGACGATGAACCTCCGGGGCAACGATATCACCCTGAAGAACCTGACCATCGTCAACAGTTATGGGTTTGACAATACTGCCGGCCAGGCGGAGATCGCGTGTTCTGCAGACTCCGTTACCCATCGCAAGACCATCATCAGACAGGGCCACCAGATGGCGCTAAGATCCTTTCAGACGACGCGGCTGAAGGTGATCAATTGTATCCTGAAGGCCTATGGCGGTGATACGGTGAGCCCGTGGAATGTGAGTGCAGGGATGTTTTATTTTAAGGACTGCATCATGGAAGGCGGTGTCGACTTTTATTGTCCGCGGGGGTGGGCGTATGCCGAACATTGTTCCTTCATTGCCGACGATGGGCCTGCCTGCATCTGGCATGACGGTTCTGCCGATTCCGACTCCCGCACCGTGCTCAGGGATTGCAGTTTTTCCGGTTATGATGGGTTCAAGCTGGGCCGCTATCACCGGGACGCGCAGTTCTATCTGATCCATTGCAGCTTTGCAGCCAACATGGCCGATCAGGATATCTATCTTGTGCCTACGACGAATGTCATCCGGTGGGGACGGAGGGTTTATTATTATGACTGCCATAAAAAGGGAACGGATTATAGCTGGTATGCCGACAATCTGGCCAGTGCGCCGGGCGCTCCCGATGCAACTGGCATCAATCCTCATTGGGTCTTCAGGGATAAATGGGATCCGGAAAAGGAAGCTCAACCATAAAACAGCTTTATGAAAAGACATGGGATGGTCCGCACTATGATCATTGTTCTTGCCTTGCTGAGCGGAGCGACGGGGTTGGGTCAAGGGGTGCGGCCCGGCGCCCGGGTGCTCAGGAAGCGGCCGGCGGCTTATGTGCGGCCTGTTGCTACCGCCATTCGCCTGGCTGACTCCGTGATGGATAGTGGAAGTAGGGAAGGTAATGGCCGGGCGGCGAGGTGGACTTACGAAGAGAGTTTGGTTTGGCTGGGGATGATGAGGCTATGGTATAGCACTGGCGACGGGCGTTATTTCAATTATGTCCGGCAGCGGGTCGACGGGCTAATCGATAAGGAGGGGGATGGCAGGTTGCTGTTGTCCCTGTATGAAGTGACGTTACAGGAGAAATATTATAAGGCGGCCATGCGGTTAAGGCAGCAGCTGAAAGGCTGGGAGGATGGGGTCTATATAGCGTTGCCATTCGATGCGCAATATGCCGCATTGTTTCATGAAGACAGCATCTTCGACGATATTACCCGCCAGTTTGCCGCTATAGAGAGACATGCCGGCGATTCGTCGGCCGGGCGGACGATGGGTTGGTATGGGATGGCGCTGGTGGATGCGCTGGATTATTTTCCGGCTCATTATTCCGGCCGGGATACTTTACTGGCGATGTTACAGCGTTATGCCGCTGCCGTCCGGAATGGGCAGGTGCCCGGAGCTTCGGCGAGCGCAATGTTCGTTTATACGCTGGCGCGTGGTGTGCGGGAGGGATATTTGCCCGCAAGCTACAGGAGCATAGCCGAAAGGGGATATCGCGGTCTGGTCAGCAAATATATCCGTACAAGCGCGGACAGCGTCAATGATCCCAAGGGCATCGGGGCCTTTCTGCTGGCCGCGGTAGCGACCGACGAGCTGTACACTTCATTCGGGGCAAAGGAGAAAACCGTTCTGCTGGATTATTATTTCAACAATGAGCGGCGGAAAGATATCACCGGCCGATCGGTGAGGTGGCACTATACGTGGGAAGACAAGGCCAACAGTGGGTTTTCGATCCTGGGGCAGTTGTTCAGGCAATATGGGGCGCATACCGACAGCCTTCCGGTGGCGCCGACGGCGGATAACCTGAAACATGCGGGTATCTATATCATTGTCGATCCCGATGACGAAAGAGAGGTGCCTTCGCCCCATTATCCGGGGCCTGCGGAGATCGGCGCCATTGCTGACTGGGTGAAGGCCGGCGGGGTATTGGTGCTGATGAGCAATGATTCGGCCAATGCGGAATTTGCCCATTTCAATGTGCTGGCCGGAACTTTTGGCATCCAGTTCAACTACGACGATTATCATAAGGTGACCGGAAATAATTACTCCATGGGGGCCTTTACCATGCCAGTAAAGGATGGGATATTTAAGACAACGAAGAAAATTTACATAAAGGAATTGAGTACGCTGCAGTTGAACCCTCCTGCCCGGCCCTATTACAGTGACAGCGGCCATGTGATCATGGCTATTGCCAGGGTGGGCAAGGGTACAGTATTCGCGGTGGGCGATCCCTGGTTCTACAACGAATATACCGACGGAAGAAAGCTGCCGGCAGATTATGAGAACTACAACGCTGCCCGTGATTGGGTGCAATGGCTGTTGTTGCAGGCGGATTGATTAATGGTTAAAAAACATGAAGATGAAAAAGTTTTTAGATGAAAATTTTCTGCTGGGCACTGAAGCCGCCCAAAGGCTCTACCATGAGTATGCCAAGGAAATGCCGGTCATCGACTATCACTGTCATTTATCGCCGGGGCAGATAGCTGCAGACCTTCGTTTTGAAAACCTGACCCAGGCGTGGCTTTATGGGGATCATTATAAGTGGCGCGCTATGCGCACCAACGGGGTGGAAGAGGGGTTCATTACGGGTGATAAGCCTGACTGGGATAAGTTTCAGAAATGGGCGGAAACCGTCCCTTATACTTTGCGGAACCCTTTGTACCATTGGACGCACCTGGAGCTACGGCGATATTTCGATGTGCCCGATATCCTGAATGGCCGCACCGCCAAAAAGATATATGATGTCTGCAGCGCTCAATTGCAGACCAAAGAATATTCCGTGCGCAACCTGCTGCGGAAAATGAATGTACAGACCATTTGCACGACCGATGATCCTGTCGATACGCTGGAGCATCACCGGCAACTGAAGCAGGATGGGTTCGAGATCCCCATCCTTCCCGCTTTCCGGCCGGACAATGCCATGAATGTAGACAACCCTGTCACTTTCAACGGGTATATCAGGCGACTGGAGGCAGCAACCAATGTGGCTATCTCCAACTTCAACGACTATCTTTTTGCGCTGGAGAACCGTCATGATTTCTTTGCTGCTATGGGATGTACCGTGTCCGACCATGGCCTGGAAGAGATGTATGCGGAAGAATTCACCGGATGGGAGGTGGAGACCATTTTCAATAAAGTAAGGGCGGGGAAGGAACTCAATGACATGGAGCGCAGGAAGTTCAAATCTGCCATGCTGGTGCATTTTGCCGAATGGGACTGGGCGAAGGGGTGGGTGCAGCAGTTCCACCTCGGGGCGTTGCGCAATAACAACAGCCGGATGACGCAGCGGCTGGGTCCCGATACGGGCTGGGATTCTATCGGCGATTTCTCCCAGGGGAGGGCGCTCGGTAGGTTTCTCGACAGGCTCGATAGAGAGGACAAACTGGCGAAGACCATTCTTTACAATCTCAATCCTGCCGATAATGAACTCATTGCGACCATGATCGGCAATTTCAATGACGGGTCCGTTGCCGGAAAGGTACAATTCGGATCGGCCTGGTGGTTCCTCGATCAGAAGGATGGTATGATACGGCAGATCAATACGCTGTCCAATATGGGATTGGTGAGCCGGTTTATCGGGATGCTGACCGATTCCCGTAGTTTTCTGTCCTATCCGCGGCATGAGTACTTCCGGCGCATCCTGTGCCATCTTTTTGGGGAAGAGATCACCAATGGGGAATTACCTGACGATATGGAATGGATCGGGAAGGTGGTCAGGGATATTTGTTATTACAATGCACGGCAGTATTTCAATTTTCAGCCGGCGGGCTCGCTGGCGTATTCGGAGTAGGGGTGACGCTGGGGCGGTGGCTGGCGGTGGATAACGGCAAAAGAAAACCCGGTATGAAAATACCGGGTAGTGAGTCGACTCTAATTTAGACCTTATCCTACAACGAAAATAGATTAATTCTAAATATGAGTCTTATTTCCTATGGAAAATTGATTGATTTTTAATGGTAATCTTTACTCTTTTTAAAATAATCAACTAACGAATATAGAATTTTGTAATTCATGATTGCTCATTCGATTTAGCTCGGATTTTCATCAATTCCGATTTTTAGGTAATGGGGTGGGCGCCGGGCATCCTGGGGCAATTGTCGGACATTTACCGGGCATTCTTATTGCATTTTCACCCGAAACGAAAACTGATGGAAAATACAAACGATAAGAAGCCTGGCTACGTTCAGCACCTTTGGCTGCTGATTTTCATGTTGTTCGTCCTGTTGGGCGCTATGGTCCAGGGTTGTATACCGCCGCCGCCGAGACAGGCCCCTCCTAGACCGCCGTCACCACCGGGAGGCCCCAGTACGGACGCATTAATCAATGTCCGGCCCAGTAATAATTTCAATAACTTTAGTGTCTAAAACAACTAATTATGGCAAAGAAGGATAAAAATACGATAGACCTTCCCGAGGTCAGCGATATTCCCGGTCAGGAACATATCAGGGCTCCGCGTTTGGGTGAAATGGCGGATTCGACGGCATCTTCGGCCGATGAGGAAGGGGATGATATCCTCGAACCCGGTGACGGGGATGATGACCTGCGCCTGGGCGGAAAGTCCAATGTATCGCGGGGGGAGAAGGCTATGCTGGGCTCCATCGACCGGCGGCGGGCCGACAGTGAGGATGAGAGCCTGCGGACGGGGTTGCTGGACAGTACCGATGAAGATGGTACGCCGCTGAATGAAAAGAGCTTTGGCAATGAACGCAACGACGATCTTTCTGCCGATGACCTGGACGTTCCCAGGGAAAGCGACGATGATATTGATGAAGATGAGGAGAATGAAGACTACAGTCTGAGCGATAATAATGACGATGATGACGACCGGGAGATCAACCCGGATTTGTGAGGTTTGTCCCCGGTGGGGTCTTTGATCCGGGGGCGAGGTCTGTTGGCGCTGTCCCCGGGTCGAGGCGGGTGACAGGCAGGCTGTCGGGGTAATATTCTTGCACAAACCTGATGAGTCCTTCGCGGATATGGCATCGGAGGTCAAAGGCGTTACTGGAATTGGCGGCGCTCATCAGGGCCCTGACTTCCATGGTCCGCTCGGAGGCATTGGTGACCTGCAGTAAGTTGACGCGACGGTCCCAGAGGGGATCGCCGTCCAGCAGCCTGGTCAGTTCCTGGCGTAACGGGTCCAACGGCATGGTATAATCGAGATAGATGAAGACCGTGCCCAGGATATCGGCGCTATTGCGGGTCCAGTTCTGAAAAGGTTTTTCCACGAAATAATTGATCGGAAGGATCAGCCTGCGCTGGTCCCAGATATTGAGTACGACATAACTCAGGGTAATTTCTTCCACCCGTCCCCATTCTCCTTCCACTACCAGTACATCGTCGATCCGCAAGGGTTGGGTAAAAGCGATCTGGAAGCCGGCCAGGAAGTTGCCCAGTGATTTCTGGGCTGCAAAGCCGATAATGATACCGCCCACACCCACACCTGTCAGCAAGCCCGTTCCGATCTTGCGGAGGTTGTTAAAGCTTAGCAGGATGACACAAACCGCCAGGATGACGATCAGGCCGACGGCTATCCGTCTAATGAACTGCAACTGGGTGCGGATCTTTCTTTCCTTCAGGTTGTCGGCCTTCTGGATATCGAAGGTATGATAGATATAATCCTCGAAAACTTTGACGACCGCAATCAGCACATTGGCAAAGGAGATGGTCAGGAGGATCTCCACCGTTTTATTCAGTACCGGGGCAATATTGGTCCTCATCTTCATCAGCGGCAACAGGAAATTAAAGGCCACCAGCGGAAGGAAATAGCTAAAGGGCTTGCCGAGCCGGTTCAGCATGCTGCGGCTGACCGAAAAGGCGGGCCGGCCGTCTTTGGGCTTTTTTCGGATCAGCAGGGATAGCATGAACTTGAGGATAAGGCCGATGACGATGGCTATTCCAGCCAGTAAACAGTCCCACACCAGGTCGGGCAATTGATTAAAGCGATCGAAGAATCCATCCGGCATAGAAAAAAATTGGAAGAATTGGATCTTAAGTTACAAGGTTTAAGCCAATTATGAGGAATTCATGCGGAATTACCCCGTGGCATAACATTTTAGGGTATTCATCTCGTAAAGTTCAAGCAATCATAAAAATTGTGCGATAGAGGTTTAGGTTAATGGACGCCATCCCGGTTCCCCGGGATGGCTTTTTTGTGGCGGCGATACGCGCGCAAAAAAAATAGCCAGTCTCCTCGACCGGCTATCAGCAGGATCTTTAAGATCCCCGAAATAACCATAACCATTCAAGCTCTTCTGATAATACCCAGTATCAGTGAAATAACCGCCAGAACAATGAGAATATGAATCAGACCACCCACACTATATACAAAGACACCCAGGAGCCAACCTATTAGAAGGATAACCGCGATTAAATAAAGTAAACCACTCATACATTTAAATTTTTAGTGTCAGGAATTTTATTGAGTCCATTCATATAAAGAAAAATGCTTGCCAGTTTTTTTGAAGGGATGAAACACCTGAATCTGATATAAATGGGGAAGAAAGTCTACATAAAAAGTGGTCCGGTCGCGTTTAAGGCTATCCGGGCGGCCGCGGTCCCTCGAGTAAACTGGCATGGTCTTCCATATAATAAAAGTATGAAGCAGTCGATATTACGGGCCGGCTGGCCATCCATTAAGAAGGCGGCCATTGATTTCAACAACGACAATGCCTTTAAACTCGCGGCTTCCCTTTCCTTTTCCATGATCTTTTCCATCGGTCCGCTATTGATCGTCGTTATTTCCCTGGCGGGTATCTTCTGGGGGCAGGCGGCTGTCGAAGGGAAAATTTATCTGCAGATCAAGGACCTGGTCGGTGGTCCGGCTGCGTTGCAGGTACAGGATATCATCAAGTATATCCAGGCGTCGAGGCACACGTGGGCGGGCGTTGTGCTGGGGGGAATTGTTCTGCTGGTGAGCGCTACCGGCGTGTTCACGGAGATACAGGGATCGATCAATTACATGTGGGCGATACAGGCGAAACCTAAGAAGGGGTGGCTGTACCTGTTGATCAGCAGGTTAATTTCCTTTTCGCTGATCGTCGCCTTTGGATTTATTTCGATGGTGTCGCTGGTAGTCAACTCGCTGATGGACCTGCTGAGCGACTATCTACGGCATTATTTCTCCCACCTCACCGTGTATTTTTTCTATGGCCTTGATCTTGCCCTTATCTTAGCCGTTACCACGCTGCTGTTCATGATCATTTTCCGCATCCTTCCCGACGCAATCATCAGCTGGAAAGACGCTTTCATCGGGGCTTTTTTTACCGGAATGCTGTTCATGCTGGGTAAATTGCTGATCAGCGTATACCTCGGCCATTCCAATATCGGTCTCATGTATGGCGCGGCAGCCTCGATCATGGTGATCCTGACCTGGGTCTACTATTCTTCCATCATCCTTTATTTTGGCGCTGAGTTTACCAAGGCATATGCGAGTAGGTATGGCGGCGGAATCAAGCCCAACGATAATGCCGTCTTTATCTTAAAAAGAGAGACGCGGGAGTTGTCCAAAGACGATGCTGCGGTTTATTAATTAAGAAGCGCGGCGTTTGTTGCCCTGCAGGCTGGCCTTCAGTTGAGATAATAGATCTTTACCCGCCCGGTGCACCACCTTCATCGCAGGTTTTGACGGCTTGACACCTTTGGCTTTGGCCTTGATGAGTTTCATCAGTTCATCCGTATAGGTGTCTTTGTATTTATCGATATCAAATGGTCCGGATAGCTGGTTGATCAGTTCGATCGCCATTTTCATTTCTGCCGGCTTACTGGTTGTCTTGGGGATAGTCAGCTCTTCCGTAGACCGGATCTCCTGGGCCCAGCGGATGCGGTTAAGCACCAATACATCTTCTTTCGGTTTGAGGAGTATCAGCCCCTCTTTGTTCCTCATGACGAAGCTGCCGAACCCGACCTTGCCAGTCTTTTGTAAGGCATCGCGTAGCAAGGCATAAGCTTTTGCGCCCGATTTTTCCGGTTCGAGGTAATACGGCGTCTCATAATACATACCGTCGATCTCGTGTTCGTCGACGAATTCTTCTATCGTGATGATCTTCGATTTCTCCGGGCTTGCCTTCTCAAAATCTTCATCGGTCAATACGATGTAACGGTCATCCAGCTTATACCCTTTCACGATATTTTCCCAGGGCACCTCTTTGCCGGTATTTTCATTGACCCTTTTGAACTTGATATTGGCCTTGTCTTTCTTGTCCAGCATATCAAGGTCCAGTTCGCTGCCCTGGACAGCGCTATACATTTTGATGGGGATGTTGACCAGGCCGAAGCCAATAGCCCCTGTCCATATTGATCTCATACCGTAAATTTAATCAATTCCATAATCCGCGGACCTGGGCTACCGGGATATTCATGAGCTCCCGGTATTTGGCCACCGTTCTGCGGGCGATCGTATAGCCCTTTTGTGCGAGGATCGTCACCAACTGCCGGTCTGTATAGGGGGCCTTTTTGTCTTCTGCCTGGATCACTTCGTTGATGATGTTCTGGATCACCTTGTTACTGATATTATTGCCTTCCTGGTTGACGATCCCTTCGGTAAACAGGTCTTTCAGCAGGATGGTGCCGAAGGGTGTTTCTGCGTATTTGTTACAGGTCAGTCTTGACACAGTTGAAATATCGACCTTCACCCGGTCCGCGATATCTTTCAGCTTCATGGGCCGTAGCAGGAGTATGTCCCCGTATTTGAAATATTCGTATTGCATATCGACAATCGCCCGCATGATCTTCAGCATGTTAGACTCTCGTTGCTGGATCGCGTTGATGAACCATTGCGCCGAGGACAGCTTACTGCGGAGGTATTGTTTGGCCGCCTTGTCGATGGCGGCATTTTGTGTCGAATGCTGCACCATTTCCATCCATGACTGGCTGATGTGGAGATTGGACGAGCGTTGGCGATATAAGGCCAATTCGAGGGTATCGCCCTCATCGATAACAATGAAATCCGGCAGGATGGAGGGGTTTGCCTGCATGGCATTGCTCTCCGGGTTGAAGGGGCGGGTACTCAGATGGGCCAGCAGGTTCAGCACGATCCGGATCTCATCATCTTCCAGTCGCAGCTGTTTTTTCAGCTTGTCCAGGTTGGCCGTCCGCAGGTCATGAAAATGATCTTCGAGTAACCGGATGGCCGTCCTCACGTCGGGCTGTTTGGTGTTCATATTCTTCAGCTGCAGCAGCATATATTCCTGCACCGACCGGCAGCCTGCACCCATGGGCTCAAGGCCCCGGATCAGTTTGAGGGAATCTTCCAGTTCTTCCGGTTCGACCCAGGTCTTGCGTTTGAAAGAGATTTCCGAGGCCAGTTCATCCAGGTCCTGTTCGAGAAAGCCGTTCTCATTAATCGAGTCAATGAGGAAATCCAGCATAGGGAGTTTTTCTTCCGGTACTTCGAGATACCGGCACTGCCGCTTCAATTCTTCCCGGAAATCGGTGACTTCGGCTATCGGTTTTTCCGGTACTTTTTCGGTATTGATGTAATTATTGTATTCCGTTTTGTAGTCGGGGATATCGTCATACCCGTATTCTTCCCAGTTTTGAAAATCCTGGACGGTTTCCTTGGAGAATTTGTCCGATGCAGCATCATCGCCGGAAGATAGCTCTTCCAAAGCGGGATTTTCGCTCAGTTCATCTTGAATCCGCAGATCGAGTTCCAGGGTATTGAGGTGAAAGAGGTTTAGTAATTCGATCTGCTGCGGCAGGATAGTGTGTTGTTGCTTTTGCGTTTGGACTTGCTTCAGCATAATACCCGTTTTTATGTAGATGGGGTAGGACAAATCAAAAGCCAGAATTTCAACAGCCTGTAATTCACAAAATGCGGCGGCGTAACCGCTTTTGCGTGTAGAAAAAACGGTACGTTCATGGGGAAAAAACGGAACAAATTCATTGAAGGACAATGTTTTCAGCTTTGCCGGTGAAAGGGCCGCGTTTTAACATTTGCGTGGGTAATTGGTCTGTATTTTGTCATATCAGGGTTAATGCATTAACTTAAAATATTATTCAGAATTATAATCTATGCCTAAAAGCCAACCTGCAGTTCCCGGGAGGTCCTTTTTTCGTCGGTTGGTGCGGGTACTATTGAGAACCTTGTTGACGGTTGTCATTATCCTGCTGATCGTTTTTTTCCTTATTCAAACTCCTTTTATCCAGAACATTATAAGGGGGAAGGCTGAGACTTATCTTTCCCGGAAGCTCAAGACCCCTGTTCGGATCGGCGATCTGTCCATCGTGTTCTTCCGGCGGGTGACCCTGAAGGATGTGTATATCGAAGACCGGCAGCGGGACACGCTGTTGTCGGCCGGGTTGATCGATGTGCAGTTGCGGATGCTGGGATTGCTGCATCAGGATCTCGATATCCAAAAAATAGGGTTGGAAAATGTGACCGTCAAGATCAGGCGGCAGCTGCCGGATACCGCCTTTAATTTCCAGTATATCGTGGATGCCTTTTCGGGGCCGCCTTCGACGAAGCCTGCGACAACGTCGGGGTCGACGATGAAGATGAGTTTGGAGGAACTGGTGATGGACAAAATACGCTTTGTTTATAGGGATACCGTTACGGGCAGTGATATGGACGTTTGGATAGGTCATAGTTTGGCTCACTTGGATGGCATCGACCTTGATCATCTCCGTTTTGGGATTCCGCGGCTGGAGATGGCGGGGCTGCGGGCGAGGGTTTTAGAGGGGCAGTCACTGGGAGCGGCACCGTCAGCCAGCACGGATATCGCACTTAACCTGGGCAGACTCGTGGCGAATGTGCAACAGCTTGATATCGAAAAGGAGTTTGTTCAAGTAAAAGATTTTCAATTAGATAGCACCAGTACTGCGGTGAGGTTGGGTAAGAAGCAGGTGGGGGCAGCGAAGAGCACGGGGATGGGGACCAATGCGGCCGCGAAGGCGAATTTGGCTGCTGCGGCGGTTGACACGTTGGGCTGGCATGTCCTGGCAGGCTCGGTGCGGCTCAATGGCGACAATATCCAATTCGACGACGACAACCAGCCGCGGCAAAAAGATGGTATGGATTACGCTCACCTGGCGGTAAGCCGGCTGACCCTGGCTGCCAGCAACCTGGATTATTCTCCTGCCAGTATCAGCGGATCGATCGCCCAAGGCAGTCTGACGGAACAATCCGGTTTTCACCTCCTCCGGCTGCAGACGCAATTTTTTTATTCCGACCACCGGGCCCTGCTTCGCAATCTGGTACTACAGACGCCGGGTACTTTACTGCAACGCAATGCCTCGCTGCAATATACTTCTCTCGCCGGGATGATGAAGGATCCGGCCCGGACCCTGGTCGATGTGGACCTGCCGGGGAGCCGGGTTCAGGTAAAGGATATCCTGATCTTCGCTCCCTTCCTTCGGAAGCAGCCGTTGTTCAGCCATCCTAACGAGGTCTGGCAGGTCAATGCGCGGGTCAAAGGCAATTTTGACGCCCTGACTATTCCTGTCCTGCAAGTCAGCGGGGTTCAGGACCTCCGTGTGGATGTGGCGGGCAAGGTGCTGCACCCCTTCGATATCCGGCGGATACAGACAGCTCTACAAATCAAGCATATTTCCGGCAGCCGGGCAGCACTGGTCAGCCTGCTGCCGCCAGGGACGCTGCCTAAAAATATCACCCTGCCTGACCATTTCGATCTGACGGGCCGGCTGAATGGCGGGATCGATGCGATGCAGCCGGACCTGGTACTGCAAACCTCTTCCGGGACGATCTTGTTGAAAGGCTGGGCGCGGAATATACGGTCGACGACAGCCGCCACCTATGATCTCGATCTGAAGACCCGGGCGCTCCAGCTTGGCTATATCTTACAGGACAGCCTGCAATGGGGGGCGGTCACGGCCGACCTCACGGTGAAGGGGCAGGGGCTCGATCTTCACAGCGCCAATGCGGTTTTCAGCGGCCGCGTGGCCTCGGCAACCATCCGGCAGTATAAGTACACTAATTTTTCGTTCGACGGTTCGATGGCCAACCAGCAAGCTACGTTGCAAGCCGCCATCAACGATGCAGCAGTACGCTTTGAGCTACGTGCCACGGCCGACCTGGCGCATAAATTCCCAGCGCTGAAGCTCGACTGGCAGGTCGATACGCTGGACCTGTATGCGCTGCACCTGGTGAAAGACACTATGCAGTTCAAAGGGCATATCGGAGCGGATTTTTCGGATACCAATCCGGATTCACTGCAGGGGACTTTCAAAGCCACCGGTCTGCGGCTGCTGCAGGGGGGGCGGTGGCTAACTACCGATAGCATCGTGCTGGTGGCCGCGCGACAGGATGATATCGAGGACATCCGGCTGCATACTGAAATGGCCGATCTCGACTGGAAGGGCAGGTATAAACTGACCGAGACGGTGCAGGCCTTGCGGCATACTATTGACAATTATTACCGGCTTGGGGGCGATTCGGCGGCGGTGGCCAGGGGGGATTCGGCTTTTTCTCCACAGGACTGGACGATGAGCCTGCACTTCCGGCCTTCGCCCCTTGTACTAGCCTATATGCCTGCATTGAAAGGGACTGACAGTCTTGGGGTATTGGTGAGCTTTAACAGTGCACAGAACGACCTGCATCTTCACCTGGCATCGCCTCATGTTCAATTCGGCAGCCAAATATTCGACAACCCGGACCTGACCGTGGGCACGAAAGATGGCCGGCTGAATTACAACCTGCAAATCGACGGGGCCACCGGCAGCGGGTTCGAGCTGCACCGGACCCGGGTCGCGGGGGGCTTACAGCATGATCACCTGACGACCGCACTGGTGTTAGAGGATACCAAAGGAAAAGAAAGGTATCGGCTGGCCGGGCAGATCGAGAAGTTGTCGGAGGGGTTGAAATTCGTCTTTAACCCGGACAGCCTGATGCTGAATTATGACGCCTGGCAGGTGAGCCGGGATAATTACCTGCAATACGATTCAGCCGGTATCATGATCCATGATTTCGTCATCAGCCATAGCAACGATACCTTGTCCGTCAACAGCCCGTCTTCCACACCGGCCTCGCCTATCGATATCCGGTTCGCCAATTTCAGCCTGGGTACGCTCAGCCGTTTTGCCGACCAGGACTCGCTGCTGGTGGACGGCACCATCAATGGAACGGCGCAGCTGAAGAATGTGATGACCCATCCGGTGTTCACTTCCGATCTGCTGATCCGTAAGCTGTCTTATCAGTCCGATACCCTGGGCGACATGGCGGTAAAGGTCAATAATGAAAAAGACAGCGCATTGGCCGCCGATATCTCTCTCGAAGGGAACAGTAATGACATCAAGGTGAAAGGAGACTATTATACCGGTTCAGGTCGGATGAATTTGCAGCTGAACCTGAGCCAGCTCAACCTTGCCGCTTTCGATCATGTGGCGAAAGATAATATAGAAAGCATGAAGGGGTACCTGAAGGGTAACCTGGCGATCACCGGCACGCTGGATAAGCCGCTGCTGAAAGGCAATCTGCATTTTGACAGCAGTATGATAACCCCTGTGGTCTCAGGTGAGGCATTAAAGCTGTCGAAGGACAATATTGGATTTGACGAAGATGGGTTCAACTTCAGCCAGTTTGCCCTGCAGGATTCTGCCGGTAACAAGCTGGTCATCGATGGCAACGTCTATACCCATGACTACCGGGACTTCAAATTCGACATTTCGGTCAATGCTACCAATTTTCGACTGGTCAATGCACCCGTCGAGAACACCCGGCAGTTCTACGGCAGTCTCAACCTGGATGCCGCGATCAATCTCGAAGGTGATCTGAATTCGCCGAAAGTGGACGGCGACGTGAAGGTTAACAAAAAGACCAATTTTTATTTTGTCCTCCCTGGCAATGATCCCGAGGTTGTGGGACGGGAGGGTGTCATCCGGTTCGTGGATCACAACAACCCCACCGATACGCTCGTCGATAAGACGGCGATGATCGCCAAGGCCCGGAAAGCGCTCGTCAGCGGCGCGGATGTCAGCCTGAGCCTGCAGACGGATAGCAATGCCGTCTTTACCGTAGTGATCGATCCGCGGTCTGGCGATGTACTGACGGCAAGGGGCCGGAGTACGCTGGCCTTCGGCATAGACAAGAGCGGCAAGACAACACTGACGGGCTCTTACGAAGTGTCGAGCGGGAGCTACAACCTGTCGTTCAGCGTATTGAAACGGTCATTCTCCATTCAGCGGGGCAGCGTGATCACCTGGACCGGAGACCCGCTGACTGCTACGCTGGACCTGACGGCCATCTATACCGCGGTCACTCCTTCCTTTAACCTGGTTCAAAATGAAATCGCGAGCCTTCCCTTGACGGATCAGAATAAGTTCAAGGAAAAACTGCCTTTCTTTATTACCTTGAAAATGTCAGGCGAGCTGATGAAGCCCACCATTACCTTCGATATTTCCCTGCCACCGAATGTCCTGACGCTCTGGCCGGATGTCGACCAGCGGCTGCAGCAGATACGCGGTGAGGAATCGGAACTGAACAAACAGGTGTTTGCGTTGCTGCTATTGAACCAGTTCGTCGGGGAAGATCCGGTGGAGAGTGTCGCGGGGGGTGGCGCCGGGGGCAACTCCAGCGTCGGCAATTTGGCTTTCCAGAGCGCCAGCCAGATCCTGACCAACCAGCTGGATCAGCTGGCAGGCAGCCTGATCAAGGGAGTGAACATTCATTTCGATCTCAACAACGAACAGGACTTCAGCACCGGTAACGAGATCGATTATACCGAACTGGATGTCGCCGTCTCCAAAAAACTATTCAATGAGCGGGTCGAGGTGAGTGTGGGCAGCAACTTCGATGTGGTAGGCGTGGGCGCTCCCAACCAGAATTCCAGCAACCTGGCCGGCGACGTATCCGTGGATTACAAGCTGTCGAAGGACGGGCGTTACAGGCTGAGGGCCTATCGCCAGAACCAGTACGATGAAGTAGTAGAAGGCCAGGTGGTGGAGACGGGCCTCAGCTTTATCCTGACCCTTGATTACAATTCCCTGAAGGAGTTGTTTCATCGCTCGCAGGAAACAAAATTGATAGAAAGAACAACAATAAAACCGGTCAGTCAGACCTCTTCAAACCCATGAGCATGGCCGTGAATCATCGTCTGAGATTATCATTAATCCGATTGATCGTACTTGGCCTGGTGCTGCTGGGGGCGGCATGCAATGAGTCCAGGCATCTTGCGGAGGGGCAGACGCTATACACGGCCAATGTCGTCAATATTCAATCTTCCGTACCCTTGTCGCATCGCAGGACGAAAGAACTAAAGACTGATCTGGCCCAGCTGTTGCGGCCTAATCTGAATGGCAAGATACTGGGGATACGGGTCAAGCTATGGGTCTATAATATAGCCGGTACGCCCAAAAAGAAAAAGGGGTTCAAGCACTGGCTGAAATATAAAGTGGGGGAGCCCCCCGTACTGTCTTCCCCGAAGGTGATCGAGAAGAACAGGGAGATCCTGCAGAACCACCTGGAAAACAAAGGGTATTTCGGGGATACTGTCCTCAGCACTACACCGGTGAAGGATAAGCATCTGACGGCCGTTTATACGGCGCAGACCGGCAACCGGTATACCATTCGCAATGTCACTTATCCGCCGGATTCAGACGATCTCAGCCAGCGCATCGATTCCCTGCAGCATGGAACCCTGCTGAAGAAAGACGACGGTTTCGATCTGGATGTTATCAAGAATGAACGGGCACGCATCGACGGTCTGTTGAAGAACAAGGGGTATTATTTTTTCAGTCCGGACGATCTCTTCATCGATGTCGATTCGGCCGTCGGGAATCACCAGGTGGACCTGCACCTGAAAGTCAAAGAAGCGACGCCCCTGCTGGCCAGGAATATCTACCGGATCAATACGGTGGTCGTCTATGCGAATTACGGTATCCTCACCGACACCAGCCTCAGGAAAGCCTATACCACCCCGGAGGGTTACCGTATTGTCGATTCAGCTCATATCCTGCGGCCGGTGATATTCAGCAGGACACTGGTGGTCAAGCCGGGTGATATTTATAAGCGGGACGATCACAATCGTTCGCTCAGCCGCCTGGTCAGCCTGGGTGTATTCGGTTTTGTCAAGGTGCGGTTCGACCCGGTGAAATCGGATGATTCCAACCACCTGCTGAATGCCTTTTACTATCTGACCCCGGCGCAAAAGAAGTCCATCCAGTTCGAGGTCACAGGGCTGACACGCTCGGACAACACGACAGGTACCGAAGTATCGATCAACTGGCGACACCGCAA
>Ga0302326_10005002_pt1 | contig 30413 bp, 26 predicted proteins | sample Palsa_T0_3_FD_202264 | JGI IMG/M metagenome (GOLD analysis project Ga0302326, IMG submission 202264) | Peat permafrost microbial communities from Stordalen Mire near Abisko, Sweden - Palsa_T0_3 | ecosystem: Environmental > Terrestrial > Soil > Palsa > Peat permafrost | place: Sweden: Abisko... | reverse complement strand
CCCATAAGGACGTCCGTTATTGTCAATGTTAGGTTCATGGGGTCAGCGCTTATTTCCTGACGCACTTACTCAGCTCAGATTTGCATCGGCCAAGTCGGCAAACTTCACTAATACTTTTTCCCACGAATATTCGATGCTTTTTGGTATGGCGAAATGTGATCGGAACAGGGCCCCGGAAATGACACCTACGTCCAATCCAAAAAGTAGACCAGCCAGCGCCGGGCCGCTGCAAACACTGACAACTCATTCATCGAAGCGCTTAATGCCAGGGTCTGTCCTTTGGCCTGCGTTCTACGTTTTGTGGTGAGATGCTCTGTAGACGTGCCCAAAAATTTCTTCTTGTGTGTGACCCACTCAAAGAAAAGAGCGAGCAAAAATGCCGTTAACAATTGGCAAATCACGAGAATAGAACAGAACGGTTCAGCGCTTCCGAGCAAGGGGACGATCCCGATTAAAAGCATCGATAGACCGATCTGTGAGCTAAAGACAGGCAAGATGTTGCGGCCGATCAACGAGAATGGATGAAGAATCGTCTCCCAACGCTGCAAATGCCCGAGAACCTTTGAGAAAGCCCAACCCGTCACTAAAAGTTCAGCAACCGAAAGGGACCCAGGTGCCATTTATCTAGCAACCACGCCTGGTTAGTTGGAAGAGGGATCGCTGAAACGGTGATTAGACGCCAAGCGAAAAATGCTATGGACAGGAGAATCAAAATAACGGGTAACGGTTTCGGCAACGGCAAAGCGCGCTTCTTTTCGCAAAGACGCTGGCCGCAGAATAGGCCGCTTACCCAAAGGAACTGCCACGCGAGAATATCGAATGGCCCCGGATTTATATACGAGAGATCCTTCGTGGCGGTGACGACTAAGTCACGAACCCGAAATTGTGCAATCAACCAGATAGAAAGACTGCTGAAGACCACCGTTTTCCATCCCCCTGATTGACAACCATCATTGACAGCAAGATACCCCGCAGGACGTCCAGTTCAGTCAGTCGTTTCATGGCCCGAGAATTGAATTGCAGGAACTGTCCCGACTCTCCTCTGGCGGGAACCGATCCTTCTTTGCTTCTACTAACAATGCATTTTCGCGGCTAACTGCCGGATTGACCAAGGCGTTCGATGTTGTCCCGGAGCGAAGTTCTCTCATTCTTTTGCAGAGGTGACTTAGCTCCTCCCGCTTTCACAATTTTGACGAGGTCCCACCGGCGCTGAGTGGGCCGCCTCAAGCCGCCCGGCTGATTCACCAACCGGACGGCTCGCTGGGGGGAAGGATCAGCTCTTGATGCCGACGAGTTCGACTTCAAAGATAAGTGTCGAGTTCGGGGCGATGGCACGACCCGCGCCCTTTTCGCCATAGGCAAGTTCGGCGGGTACGAAGAGCTGCCATTTCGCGCCGGTCTTCATGAGCGGGAGAGCGTCGGACCAGCCTTTGATCACGCCGTTGACCGGGAAGGTGACTGGTTCGCCGCGCTTGTAGGAGCTATCGAATTCCGTGCCGTCCAGGAATGTGCCGCGATAGTTCACGATGACCTGATCAGTCGGCTTTGGCTGCGCGCCATTGCCTTCAGCGAGCACCTTGTATTGAAGGCCGCTCGGCAGCGTTTTCACGCCCTCTTTCGCCTTGTTGGCAGCGAGAAATTCGGCGCCTTCCTTCTTATTCTTCTCGCCGAGTTGCGTAAGTCGCTCGGTTTCTTTCTTCTGAATATCTTGCTCGAAGGCCGTGAGCGTGTCTGCGCGTTCCTTGTCGCTCAGCTGCGGTTTCGCACCGGAGATGCCGTCTTGTAGTCCCGCCACGAGCGCCCCGGTATTCAAGTCCAGCGCGTTGGTTTTCATCTCTGCGCCTATATTGACTCCGATGCTATAGCTGGCTTTGTCGCGTTGGTCTTTAAGGACGGTTGGGTTATCCGCCAGAGCCGGCGCAACGAACGCGAGCACGGCGAGCGGGGTGATGTATTTGAGTTTCATTTGGATTAGATCTGGATGCTTCTTTTGCTTTTTTAAAACGGGTCGCCGTGAAGGCTTCCGCGGTTATTTGACAGCGCCACTATGACGCTCGCGGGTTGCCCGCCCGTTGCGCGAACATTACAGAAAATCCATGCAATCCCTCCGCAGCTTCGGTCAGCGGCAATGGTCTTTCCGAATTTGAACTTGTTCGACCTTCAAGGACAAAGTTGTTCGGGAATCCGGATACTGAAGAGCGCGGCGCCGAACCCTTCATACGTGTAATGAGAGCGAAAGGTCGGCGCCACGATGGAATGTCAAGGTGGCGGAGTCAAGAAAGGGCATCTACGCGGCGCCCAAGATTTTGACTAGACCACAAAAAACGAAAACACATGCCTACCTACGATTTACACCCATCCAACCCGACAACGGCCGACAAGGCCTCGGCACCGGCTCATCCCGCTCGCGCCGACGCCGATTTCGACGCGGTTAAATACACCCCGGCGCCGATTGCGCGAGATCCCTCTAACCGCAGGACGCCACCCGGACCGACACAGATTTCCGGCAATCCAAACGCCGGTATTCAGGCCATCAACGACGCGGTGCGCGAAAACTCCGCCTGGGTCCATCCGCTCCGCCAGGAAATCGGTCGCGTAATCGTCGGACAGCAGCACCTGGTCGACCGGCTCATTGTCGGCTTAATCAGTAACGGCCACATCCTGCTCGAAGGCGTGCCCGGTCTCGCTAAAACGCTTGCCCTCAAAACGCTTGCGGGCGCCGTAGGTCTGAGCTTCAGCCGCCTCCAGTTCACACCGGACATGCTACCCGCGGACATCGTCGGGACGATGATCTATAATCCGCACGACAGCTCCTTCAGCACAAAGCACGGCCCGGTTTTCGCGAACCTGGTGCTCGCGGACGAAATTAACCGCGCGCCCGCCAAGGTGCAGAGCGCCTTGCTTGAAGCGATGCAGGAGCGCCAAGTCACGCTCGGCAACGAAAGCCATCGTCTGCCTGATCCTTTCCTGGTCATGGCGACGCAAAATCCACTCGAGCAAGAGGGCACCTACCCGCTACCCGAAGCGCAGGTCGACCGATTCATGCTGAAGGTCCTGGTCAAATATCCGAACCGCAGCGAAGAGCGCGCGATCCTTGATACCATGGCCGTCGCTGAGCGTTCGTTCGACGTACAGCCAGTCGTTACCGCGGAAGACATCGTTCAGGCGCGCCGCGTGGTCAGTAAGATCTACGTCGACGAAAAGGTGAAGGACTACATCGTGGACCTCGTCTTGGCGACACGCGATCCGCAGCCTTACGGAATCGATCTCAACGGGTATGTCCAATGCGGTGCATCGCCGCGGGCGACGATCAGCCTCACGCTCGCAGGTCGGGCCATCGCTTTCCTGCAGGGCCGCGGATACGTCACCCCGCAGGATGTAAAGGATGTCGCCTACGACGTATTGCGCCACCGGATCATCGTCAGCTACGAGGCCGAGGCGGAAAACATTACCTCGGAAAACATCATCGCCGGCATCCTGGAAGGCATGCCAGTTCCCTAATCGCGCCACCTCGCGCACCGAAAAAGTTGAACGCCATGAACTCCGATCAAACAAGAGAAATTCTGCGCAAAGTCCGGCAGATCGAGATCCGCACCAAGCGGCTCGTGACCGACACGCTGGCGGGCCAATACCACAGCGTCTTCAAAGGCCGCGGTATGAACTTTGATGCGGTGCGCGAATACATCCCCGGCGACGAAGTGCGGACCATCGACTGGAACGTGACGGCGCGAGCCGGTCGCCCGTTCGTGAAGAAATTCGTCGAGGAACGCGAGCTGACACTGATGCTGGTCGTCGACGTAAGCGCCTCGGGCGACTTCGGCTCTGGTGCACAGAGCAAGCGAGACCTTGCCGCCGAGATCGCAAGCGTCCTGGCATTCTCCGCGGTGCGCAATAACGACAAAGTTGGGTTGATTCTCTTTAGCGACCAGATCGAGCTTTACGTGCCGCCTAGGAAAGGTCGGCGACACGTGCTGCGGCTGGTGCGGGAAGTCCTTCGCTTCGAACCACAGCACCTCGGCACGAACATCATCCGCGCACTCGATTTCGTGAACCACGTCACCTCCAGGCGCGCGATCGTCTTCCTGGTATCCGACTTTCAGATCGACCATCCGACATCAGAGTCGGTTGCTGAACTGCGGCGCGCTCTTCGCCAAACGAATCGCCGCCACGACCTCGTCTCTATGCCAATAGAGGACAGCCGGGAGCAGACGCTGCCGGACGTTGGCATCATCGCGCTGGAGGACGCAGAGACCGGCGAACTGATCGAGCTGAATACACAACTGCCCGCGGTTAGACAGCGTTTCGCGGAGATCGCCGCCAATCGTGCCAGGCAACTCCAGCGCATGTTAAACGCCGAAGCGGTCGATTCTCTTCGGCTCGCCACCGACCAGCCCTACGTAGCGTCGCTCATGACGTTTTTCAAAAACCGCTCCCGCAAACACTGATGAAAACTCCCTTGTCCCTTCTCCCCTTCCGCCGGCATCTGGCGGTAGCCGCCGTATCGCTCGGGTTCCTCGTTCTGGGCGCCCATGCGGCGACCCTTGCCGCAGCAACGTCTGCTCCCGCTGTGGCTGGCGCACCGGCGGCGAAAACACTTCCGGTCGCCGCTCCGGAAGAAGACATCTTCGATATCCGACCGCCCATCCACATTGCCGAAGAATTCTTCTGGGTCGGTTGGGCCGCTGGGGCGTTTGCTGCGGCGGGCCTCGGCTATTGCGGATGGCGTCTGCTCCGCGGTAAATTACGCGCGAAGCTCCCTTATGAAGTCGCGCTGGAGAAACTCCTGGCCGCACGCCGGTTTCTCAGTCCTGAGCAGGCGCACACATTCTCGGACCTGGTCTCGGACGTGGTTCGTTCCTTTATCGAGCAAACCTTCCCGGTGCGCGCCGCGCATCGAACGACCGAGGAGTTTCTTTACGATCTTGTCGCCAACGCAGAGAGCCCGCTCGCAGCGCACCGCGACACCCTCGGCGAATTCCTTGGCCACTGCGATCTCGCGAAGTTCGCGATGTGGCGGCTCAGCGTCCCGCAGATGGAAGCGATGCTTCAAAGCGCCCGCGACTTCATCCTCACCACGGGAAAGCCTGTAAAGGCGCGGCATTCCGAAACCCCGGCTCTCAGGCCCCAACCGGCGGTCGCCCAAGCCTAACCACCTATTTATCATGATCCGTTTCCTTTATCCTCAACTCCTCTGGCTGCTCGCTCTGCTTCCCTTGGTCGCGCTTCTGCGCGGCAGGCGCGGCACGGTGGCCGCCGTCAAATACTCCAGCGCCGAAATCGCCCGGCAGGTGGCGGGCGAGACGCGCAGCCGAGCGGGCCGCTGGATCAGCACGCTGAGCCTCCTTGCACTCGGCTTTATCATTATCGGACTGGCCCGGCCGCAACTCGGCCGCAGCAGCTCGACGGTCGAAGCCAGCGGGGTGGATATGATTCTTGCCCTGGACTGCTCGGGCTCGATGGCGGCGCTCGACTTCAAAGTCGATGGGCAACCCACAAACCGCCTCGACGTCGTCAAGTCGGTCGTTTCAAAGTTCATCGATGCGCGCCCGAATGATCGCATTGGCCTGATCGGCTTCGCCGGCGCGCCGTATCTCGTAAGCCCGCTGACGCTCGATCACGACTGGCTCCAGCGGAATCTCGAACGCGTCCAGATCGGTGCCGTCGAAGATGGCACTGCCATCGGCTCCGCGCTTGCCGCCAGCGTGAACCGTCTTCGTGATCAGCCGGGCAAATCGAAGGTCGTCGTTCTCCTGACAGACGGTGAAAATAACATGGGCAAAATCGCACCTGAAACGGCAGCTCAGGCCGCGAAGGCGCTCAGCGTTAAGGTTTATACCATCGCGGCCGGTGTCCGGGGCGATGCGCCGGTTCCAATTACCGATGATTTTGGCAACAAGCGCCTGGTCATGGCGAAGGTCGATGTCGACGAGGAGACATTGAAAAAAATTGCGGACGTCACGGGCGGAAAGTTCTTCCGTGCAACGGACTCTGACTCACTCAGAAACATTTACGCCGAGATCGACCGCCTGGAGAAGACCACCCACCAGATGAAGAAGTTCGAGCATCACTCCGAACTGTTAGCCTGGGCCGTGATGCCTGCTCTCGCCTTGTTCGGCATCTGCTTCGGCTTGCAACAGACGAGTTTTCGTCGCCTGCCATGACCTCTCACTGAAAACTATTAATCCATTCAATCCGATGCAATTCGCTCAACCTCTCTGGCTCCTCGCGGGCGCGGTCACATGCGCCTTCTTGCTTTGGCGCTATCGCCGATTCCAAACTCAGCAGCGCGCTATTCTTGCGCGGTTCGCCGCCGTGCGCCTCCTGAACAGGCTCACCGCGTCTGTCTCTCCGACTCGCCGCAAGGCGAAAGAGGCACTCTTTGTCCTCGGCGTCGCCTGGCTCTTCGTCGCGCTTGCGCGACCGCAGGCTGGCTACGAGTGGCAGGAAACGCATCGCAAGGGCATCGAGGTGCTTTTTGCCGTTGATACCTCTAAAAGCATGCTCACCCAGGACGTCAAGCCGGACCGACTCTCCCGCGCAAAGCTCGCCGTACATGATTTTGTGGACAAGCTAAACGGCGACAGCGTGGGCCTGATTGCCTTTGCCGGCAACGCCTTTTTACAATGTCCGGTGACGCTTGATTACGATGCCTTCCGTGAATCGCTCGACGCACTCGACACTAAAGTGATCCCGCGCGGAGGCACAGACATCGCCGCGGCCATCCGGGAAGCCGAGGCCGTCTTCAAGACGCGGGCTACCGCGGAGAAAATCCTCGTCCTCCTAACCGATGGTGAAGACCTCGGTGGCGAAGGCATCGTCGCTGCGAAAGAGGCGGCGAAGAGCGGCGTGAAGATCTTTGCCGTCGGCGTCGGCAGCACTACGGGTGACCTCGTGCCCGTGCCGAATGAGAATGGCGGAACCGACTTCGTCAGGGATGCCTCGGGTCAACTTGTGAAGTCGCACCTCGACGAAGCCACGCTCAGGCAAATCGCTCTGGCGACCGGCGGCATGTATCAGCCGCTTGGGCAGCAAGGAGAAGGGCTGAGCGCGATTTACGACCAGGGGCTCGCCTCGTTCATTCGCCACGACCTTAGCACCCGCATGGCAAAAGTGTATCTCGAGCATTTCCAATGGGCGTTGCTGGCCGCGCTGGCCTGCTTCATCGCGGAAATGCTCATTGGCACGCGACGAAAAATGCGCGAACCGAAAGCCGCCCAGGCGCCTGTGAAAGCTAAACCCGCGTGGGCGCATCGGCACGCGACTGCCGTGCTGGGTATCGCGCTGCTCGGCGCAACGGCGACAACCCGTGCCGCATTACCTCAGATCGCCGAACAGGCGTATAAGCGGGGCGATTTCCCGAAGTCACAGGCAGAGTATACCGCGGCGGCCGCGAAAGAACCGGCGAAGACCGAACTACAATTCAACGCCGGGTCGGCGGCTTACAAAGCCGGAGACTTGGCGCGGGCGGCAACTGACTTCCAGAATAGTCTCCACACTGAGGAGGTGCCGGTGCAACAGGGCGCTTATTATAATCTTGGCAATACACAATTCCGCCTCGGACAGAAGACCGAGAAGAGCAATCCGAAGGAGACAATCGCGACTTGGGAGGAAGCCGTGCGCTCGTACGACGCCGCGCTGCAAATCGAACCACGAGACGTTCAGGCGAAGCACAATCGCGACCTCGTGAAGCGCGAGATCGAGCAATTGAAGAAGCAGGAAGATCAGAAGAAACAACAGCAACAGGATCAGAAGAACGATCCCAAAGACCAGAAGAGTAATCCTGACAACCAGCAGGCCGGCCAGAATGGCCAGGAACCTAAAGATCAGAAAAAACAACAGCAACAGGATCAGAACGGTTCCAAGGATCAAAAGAGCGATCCTGCAAACCAGCAGGCCGGTCAGGATGGCCAAGAGCCCAAAGATCAGAAGAAACAGCAACAGCAGGATCAGAACGGTTCCAAAGATCAAAAGAGTAATCCCGAGAACCAGCAGGCCGGTCAGAACGGCCAGGAACCCAAAGACCAAAAACAGGGCCAGGTGCAAAACGGTCGCCCGGAGCCAGCGAAACCGGAGCCGGAGAAACTCACCGGCAAAAAACCTTCCCAAGGCCAGCCGCAAGTCGCGAATGGTCAGCGGCCCGAGCCGGGAGACACTGTCAGCGCAGGCGGCGAGCGCCGGGAGCCCGGCGAGATGACAAAAGAGGAGGCCAAGCAGCTTCTCGACGCGCTCAAGAATGACGAGCGCAAACTGCCGCCGATGTCGATGCAAGGCCCCGCCGCCGGTCAGCCCGACGACCAACAGGAGCCGCTCAAAGATTGGTAAACCCTAATGAACCCACCCACCGCATTCCAACGTCTTCTCCTCGTCGGCGTATGCACCACCTCAATAATGGTGGCATCCGCCTGGTCCGCACCGAGTCAAATCACCGCCCAGCTGGATCGCCACAGTCTTCCGCTCGGGGAATCCGCGCAGCTCGCCGTAACCGTCAAAGATTCGCAGCCGGTGGAACTCAACGTCCCGTCGGTGGACGGCCTCGAAATCACTCCCATCGGGCAGCAAAGCTCGATGCAAGTCATCAACGGTGCTGTCTTCGCAGAAGTTAGATACCTATATCAAGTCACGCCGAATCGATCAGGAGACTTCACCATTCCGGCGATCTTGGTACCCGGCGGCGGCAGTACCCAGCCCATCGCCTTGCGCGTGGATACGACTCCGAACCCCGGCAGCTCGCCTCTGCCCGCGCCTAACGTTAGCGGGCAGCAGGAGGATGCCGCCCCTGCGGACGCCAAAGGCGATTCGGCCTTCCTCCGCGTAGTCCTACCCAAAAAGGAACTCATGGTCGGCGAACTGATACCCGTGGATATAAAAGCCTGTTTCCCCGCCGGCGTGGAAGCCTCACTGAACGGCCTACCGATGCTAACCGGCGGAGCCTTCGCTCTGAATAAGCTCGACGATAATCCGAAGCAGACCCGTGAGATCATCGGCGGCCAGCCGTACAACGTGATTACATGGTCGTCCGCATTATCCGCGGTGGAAGCCGGCGATTACCCGCTCAATCTCGAGCTGCCCGTTATGGTGCGCATACGGGAGAAGAGTAAACCGGGAGCCGGACGCAGTTCGTCGAAGGACTTCTTCGGCGACGCATGGCCCTTCGATGACTCGGTCGCCGACGACATCTTCGACCAGGTGACAGAGAAACCCCTCGCTCTGCACAGCGATGGCTCTCTCGTGAGGATCCAGCCTTTGCCTTTGCAAGGCCGGCCGCTGGATTTCTCCGGGGCGGTCGGGAAGTTCGAAGTCAGCGCCGAAGCGTCCGCGACGAGAGCGATGACCGGCGATCCGATTACTTTGAGAATGAAGATCACCGGCCAGGGCAATTTTGACCGCGTCGTCACAAACGGGCTCACGCCAAGCGCAAGCTGGAAAAGTTACAAGCCGAACGCCCGGTTCGAGTCCGCGGATCGTAAGGGCTTCGCGGGGACAAAGACCTTCGAGCAGACGATAGTGCCGATCCAAGCCGGTTCATCCGAAATTCCGACCCTCAGCTTCAGCTATTTCGATCCTGACACACGGACTTACGTCACCAAAACGACGAGCCCGATACCGATCGAGATCGTGCCCAGTACCGCCGCTACTTCTGCGCCCGTGCCCGGCAGCGCCATCGCTTCCTCAGTCGTCCCCACCGTCCAGCCCGCGACGGAGCGCGCCCCCGACGGTCTCGTGCCCGAGATCCAGGAAACCAGCCACCTGTCGAGCTTGCGTCCGGTGGTGCTCGAACCTTGGTTTCTGACCATGAACGCTTTGATGGCAGCCGCGACGGTCATTGGCCTGGTCCTGCGGCGCTGGCGGCTACGCCGGGCAAACGATCCTGAGCGAGTGCGCTTAGCCGCGGCGAGCGCTGCCGTCGGCGAAGCAGTCTCTGCGATGGATGAGGCGATCAAGAACCGCAATAGCATCGGGTTTTTCCATGCGGCGCGACGGGCCGTGGCGGAGCGCCTCGCCGAGCGGTGGAACGTGCCAGCCAACCGGGTCACGCCCGACGAGATCCAGGCCCGCCTCAATGGGAGCGGAGAAAACATCTGCGCCCTCTTCAAACGCGGCGATGAGGTGGCCTATAGCCACGAAGAAGTGACCGCCGTCGAGCTCACCCAATGGCGCGCCAACATCGCGCAACAACTTGCCCATCTCTAATGCTATGAGTTCCAATTCATCCCCAAATCTGCGACCCGGCCCAAAGAGTCTTTCGTCGAAAGAAAAAGTGGACATCGCGCCTGTGCTACATCGTATTGACGTCCGGCGCCATCTGAAGCAAAGAACGAACATCGAAATGAAATTCGCGCTGGTCGTTGCAGTGATCGCCGGCGTGCTGATGCTCGGCAATGCCATCGCGGTTGCACCGTCGCAAGACGCCGCGCATGCGTTCTTCAACCAAGGCAAGGCGTTGGTTCGCGAAGGTAAGCCCGGTTCGGCAATCCTCGCCTACGAACGCGGGCAACAGCTCGCTCCGCGCGATCCCGCTATTGCCGTTTACCTCAAGGCTGCGCGCGACACTGCCGGCCTCGCCGCCCCGGCGCCTCCTTGGTGGCAATCTGCTGCCCGCGCGCTGACAATGAACGAATGGGCTTGGAGCGGTTCTCTAGCGCTCGCGTTGATCTGCGGGGTGACATTTTTGGGCCGATTGCTCCCGACGCGCTTGCGCCAACCGCTTAAAACGCTGAGCGCGGTATGCGCGCTGGCCATATTTGTTTCGATCACCGCGCTCTTGCTGCGCTGGCCCGAACTCAGCCGCGCCGTTGTGCTGAATTCCCATGTCATCGCGCTCATCGCGCCCGCAAAAAGTGCCGAACCGCTGTTCACCCTGGTTGAGGGCGAAATCGTTCGTGCAAAGAAAGCGCTTCACAATTTTGTCTTCGTGCATACGGCCGACGGTCGCTCTGGCTGGGTTGAACGGACGCAAATCGAGCGCGTCATCCCCGCACCGGTCCCTGACCGGGCGGGCTGATTAGTTGCGCCGGGTTGGGCGCAGCCGGCAAATATAAGATGAAGGTTGAACCCTGACCCGGCGTGCTTTGCACCTCAGCCCGCCCGCCGTGCGCGTTCATGAACGCCCGCACAAGGCTAAGACCAAGCCCGAGCCCACGCTGCGAGCGACTTTTTTCGGCGCGATATAGGCGATCCCAAATCTTGGCTACGTCCTCTGCAAAAATGCCGATGCCGGAGTCCTGACAAGTGATCGCTACTCCATCGATATTGGGCTGCGCGGAGATTTTCACGTTTCCGCCGGAGAGCGTATACTTGAGAGCGTTGTCGAGCAGGTTCGCCAGCACTTGCCGGAGTCGGTTGCGATCTGCAAAACAAATCAGTTCGACGGGAACTTCGGTCGTCTGGGTGATCTTTTTTTCCTCGGCCACAAGTTCGAACAACTCAACGATCTCCTCCACCAGCGGCGCCAACAGGAAGCGTTGACAGTGGAGCTGCATCAAGCCCGTCTCCGCTTCGGAGATGTCCATGAGCGTGCTCAGCATTGTCACCAAACGCTCGGATTCCTCCATCGCATCGAGCAGCGCATCGCGATAGACGGCAATATCTTCCGGCCCTTCCAATGCCGCCTCCGCCGTCGAGCGAAATCGGGTGAGCGGCGTGCGCAAATCGTGCGCGACATTGTCCAGCGCTTCGCGCATCCCCTTAATCAACATGCCGTTCTTTTCCAGCATTTTATTGAAAAGGCGCGTCAACTCGCCCAGCTCATCGTCCACTTCCGGCTCGGGCATCCGTTCGTCCATCTGCCCGGTGGCGATGACCTGCCGCACTGAGCCGATCAGCTTCCGAATCGGGGAGAGGGTGCGCCGCGTCAGCCAGGCACCGCCGCCGATCCCGAGCGCAAGGGCCGCGAACATCACCCAGAAGGAGACCTCGCGGAACTGCGCGAAGAGCGCGCCCTGGGCGTCAAGAGTCTTGCCCACTTGCAGCCAGTCGCCGTCCGGCAACCGTTCGGTCTCCACGAGCCACCAACCGCTGTGACTGTGCGACGGCACGGTTAGCCAGGCGAACGCTTCTTTCGGGGTCATCTGCTCGAGTTTCCCCAGGTCGAACGCCTCGAAGCGCGGGGGAAAGCTGACAAACAAGCCGGTCCGCTCCGGCCCCATGACACGGACGAAAAAGAGTTCCCGCCCGCTGTCGTGAAGCTCGAAAAACTGCCGCATGAGTGCGGGAAGCCCCCCTTCCTGGTACCATGTTCGGTAGATATCGAATTGGGCCCGCACGACCTCGCGATCGCGCTCCTGCACCGCACGGAAGAGGAACCAATAAGCGGCGACAAATAGCGCGCCGGTCAGCGCGATCAGGACCAGGACAAACCACATATGTATCCGGAAACCGAACGTGCGCCGCTCGCTTTTAAGCCAGCCTGAAGGCATAGCCGAAACCACGCAACGTGTGGATGAGCTTGGGGTCGAACTCGCGGTCGATCTTGTTTCGAAGCCGGCAGACGAGTACATCGACGACATTCGTTTTCGGATCGAATGCGTAGTCCCAGACGTGCTCAAGGATCATCGTCTTCGAAAGCACGCGTCGAGGATTGCGCAGCATATATTCGAGCAACGAAAACTCGCGTGCGTGGAGCTCGATCTTCTTGCCACCACGCGTCACCTCACGGGTGAGCAGGTTCATGGACAGATCGGAATAGCTCAGAACCGTTGGCTCGGACGTATGAGTTGAACGGCGGATCAAGGCCTGGACTCGTGCCAGCAATTCTGAAAAGGCGAACGGTTTGGTGAGATAATCGTCGCCGCCAGCCTGTAGCCCCCGAACGCGATCATCCACGGAATGTTTTGCGCTCAAGATAATTACAGAGGTTGTGATCCGCGCCTTGCGCCACTGCTCGATCACGCTAAGGCCGTCACACCCTGGGAGCATGATATCGATGACCGCCGCGTCGTAGGCATTGTTTAAGCCAAATTGCAGCCCCACTTCGCCATCGCCCATTACATCGACCGCATACCCCGCCTGTTTGAGCCCGTTGCTCACGAAGTCCGCGATTTTTGTGTCGTCTTCGATAATTAAAATGCGCATAACTGGAAGACTTCAGGATTATGGTTTATGGCGGATCCGACATAAAGACATTTCGACCAAATCCTTGGTCACATGGGCCGAACCGTCAATCCGCATGATGCGTTCCATCTCAATGGGTAACCGATCGAGAAACTTGAATGGAAGAGAAATCATCAAGAGCGGTACTAATAGAAGCCGTCCGACGGAACTCGGCGCTCGACATCCCGCATACATTAATGAACGTTCTGGCAGCAAGCATAGCCTCCTATGGACTGTTAGCTGACAGCACTGCGGTTGTTATCGGGGCGATGATTGTCGCCATGCTGCTTAATCCCATACGCGGCGTCTCCATGGGTTTGGCGGAAAGTGATCATAGCTTGATATACAAAGCTGGGATAAGTCTGCTCGGTGGCTTTGCGGCCGTTTTCATCGCCGCCTATATCATTGGTTTGGCGAATCAAGAGGTGCCAATCACCGGTCATATTACGGCAAGGACTGCACCAAGCTTTTTTGACTTGGTCATAGCTCTCGCTGGTGGTGTGGCTGGCGCTTATGCGACAGTTTCTCCCGATTTGAGCGTCGCGTTCGTTGGTGTGGCTGTCGCCACCGCGCTGGTGCCGCCCCTCTCTTCATGTGCGATTCTCCTGGCGCGTGGGGACACGAAAATGGCGGATGGGGCTCTTCTCCTGACCTTCACAAATATCGTTGCCATTCAGTTGTCTTCATCGGTGGTATTCTGGTTGTCACCCGATCTGACGATCGTAGATATTTCTTTGAAAGGCTCCAGTGGACTGGAGCTCATTAAACATATAACGGCCCTTTCCATTGGCTTACCGGCGCTCGTCCTCCCCATGCACGACGAAACGCTCTATGCGGAGCGCGCTCTCCGCGTCGGCGCCTCCGGATATATAACAAAACACCAGACAGCTGATAAAGTTCTATCTGCTATGAGGCGGGCGCTTGGGGGGAGATATCCAACTTTCCGAGACGATGACTTTGGAATTCTTGAAGAGCCTAACGGCCACTGGAGGTATTTCGGGGACAGGACACTAGACTATAGACTAGTACTAGGTCCGGCAGAATATCACTGATGCGGAACTTTACTGGCTGGTGTGATTCCTGGATTCCCATCCAGCATGAGTTTGAGTGAATCGATCGCCTTCTGCGCAACCTGAAGCTGAAGCCGCTCCTGATCGATCTCCGCACTGGGTTGGGAAACCCCATTGACTTGCGGCACTCCGGCGACCGGAGCTTCCTGCGGAGAGCCGAAAAGGGCAGACAGAGCCTCCTCAAGAGTAGCTTGCATCACGACCTTGTCTCCCGTCGCCGCAATGACCCGCTTGAGTTGGGGAAAGTTCGTGCCTTCGGCCCTGAGGTACAGCGGAACGACGTAGAGGAATGAATTCTCGATCGGAATTACGATGAGCTTCCCGCGAATGACTCCCGAGCCCTTTTGATCCCACAGGGTCAGTTGCTCCGAAATCGTCGTGCTCTGGTCAATCATCGCCGAAATCTGGTTCGGCCCGTACGTCAGTTTGTCTTTCGGCAGCTGATAGAAAAGCATTTTACCATAATTGGGGAAGTCGGACCTCGCGGCCAACCAGGAAATCATATTGTCCCTGTTTTGGGGAGTGAACGGACTCATGAGCATATACTCCAGCTGGTCGCTTCCGGGAAGCTTCATCAGGATGTAATATGGCTCCATAGGGCCTGTTTTACCGTCGTACGTCTCCTGCGGTGGCACCCATAAATCCTCGCGGTTGTAGAAAACCTGAGGATCGGTCATGTGGAAGGTCTGGTATTGCGTCGCCTGGATTCCAAACAAATCCTGTGGATAACGCAGGTGCAGCTTCAAATCCGGGGAAAGTTGATTCAGATCCTTAAACACCCCCGGAAACGCCTGCCGGTAAACATTCAGCACGGGGTCTTGCGGGTCCATCATGTAGAAGGAAACCGTGCCGTCATACATGTCGACAACGACCTTAACGGAGTTACGAATGTAATTCAGTCCGCTTTCAAAGTTGGCGGTCCGGGGATTCGAGTAGGGAAACCGTTTCGTAGTCGTGTACGCATCCTGGATCCAATACAACTTGCCCTCGCTCAGAACGGAATAAGGCTCTGCGTCGAGTTTCAGGAACGGAGCAACCTGCGAGACTCGTTCTTGCACGTCACGCCATATCTGTATCCGGCTTTCGGGTCTAAGATAACCTGTCAGCAATATGTTAATGTCGGCCTGCGTCCAGGCGAACAGGAGCCTTTTTCCGAAGTTATCAATCGGGATTCCCCCCTTTCCGTTATAGTTGGTGTAAATATTCTGATTGCCCTTCGGATAATCAAATTCTTTCACTCCGGTCGCGACGATCCGCGAACCCGGCATACCCTCGCCATAGTAAATGGCGGGTTGTGTAACATTCAGGCCGAATGACGACTGCGGCGGTACATTCTGAATCAGATACTCCGGGAATCCTCCGCCCATGCTCCTGGATACGAAGTTCATTACAAGGCCATAGCCATGCGTGAACTCCAGATTTTCATTCACCCATGTTTGTGCCTGAGCTGGCAATTCCGGGGAGAGTTCGCGAGTCGAGAGCATCACCTGGTGATAGCCATCCGCCAGATGGTAGCGATCCACATGCACGCTGTAGAACTTGTAGTAAAGCCGGATCGCCTGGGTCTGCTGATAGGTTTGAAGCAGAGGGCGTTTATCCCAAAGCCGAATGTTCTGGATCGTGTCCTGATTCCTTGCCAGAACCGCGGGCGTCAGATCCGTCATCGCGGGATAAGCCGATTCCTGAATGGCGTCGAGGTTGTACGCTTTTCGCGTGAACTCGATGTAGTTCTTCAAATAGGGAGTTTCCAGGCTCAACTCGTTCGGCTGCACCACGAACTTCTGGAAGAGAGCGGGAATAATCATCAAGCCGATAATGTTCAGAGCCGCGAAGGCGACCGCTCCAATGGCCATGGCTTTCCATCGCGGCCGGAAGAAATTAAATACGAGAAGCACACACGCTGCCGCCGAGACGGCAATCATCACCCACAGTGCCGGCAGCGTCACGTGGTCCGCTGTGTATCCCACTCCGTAGACAACGCCTGTGGTGGAATAAAGCAGATCGAACCGACCCAGATAATATCCCCATCCCAAGCTGCCCGCCAAAATGAAAAGGAGGATCGATAAATGCCGAACTGCGGGCTTCGCGACCTCTACCGTTTGGCGACCGGTCAACCGGAGGAGCCCAAAGCGCACGTATTGTACTCCGACGGCCACAATCGCCATGACCGTCAGGAACACGAGACTTCCCTGCAGGAGTTCATACCATGGCAGGCGAAACACGTAGAAGCCCAGGTCCACTCCAAAGATCGGGTCAGCAAGTCCGAAGGACCCACCATAGCGAAAGCGCAGGTAAGTGTCCCACTGCATATAGAAGCCGCTGGCGAATATTGCGGCGAAAACCCCTATGAGCAGCGCTGTACTTCGGGTTACGATATGGCGAGCAAGCGCCATGGCTTTCACTCTTGCTTCAGGCATCTCCCGGGCAGAACCGGCTCCCGGTGAACTTTCAGAGTCGACCCGAGCCAAACTGCTCCTGGCCGCGTGCCGCACATTGAGCCAAAGGAACAGTAGCGCGAAGATGAATCCCGCGCACGTTAGCACAACCTTAACCGAAAAGAGCGTCCAAAAGATGCCACCATAATCAAGTTGCCGCATCCACAACCACTTTTGTAATACGCCCGGTATCGCGATCAAGGCTATAAACAGAAGTGCCACAATGGGAAAAAGCCATTTCAGCAGATTCACCAGCCAGACAGGTGGTGAGGCACTTCTTAGATCGCTAACAGAAGGCGGAAAATCGCCAATTGGTTTCATTTCGACTATCTCCCTAGTTTTGGTCTTGCATTAGGAGCCGTTTATGAGCTGACAGAAATTCCCAAAACGCGCACGAATCGGCGTTCGCGATCCCTCCGACAGCGTTCTGGCCTACCGCCATAGTTCTAGCCAGCGGCAGGTTTTGGGATCTCTAATCCCTTTCTTGAATTGTCTGTAGATCATCCACAACTGCAATAGCGCATACCATCTAAATAGCATGTATCTCTCAGCCATTCTGGACGGTCTAGGCGGCAGAATCATCCAGAATTTAGGCGTCCTGATCCACTGATAATAGAAGTCTGCAAACCATTCTGCAGATCCTGATTCCAGTTCAGGATGCGGCGCCGGCAATGGATCTGGGTTGAGCCGCTCTTTGTAATGGTCTTGAAATCTCATCTTCGCCAGCGACACGTCGTGCGCATTCCCTTCTCGATTTCTTCCCACGTAGCCCTTGTTGGCGACTTTCACTAATTCCTTTTTTTCGCACTATTCTTGATGCGTGTCGATCTTTCCGCTGAAAGTACTCCTGTGAATCTTCCAATTATCGCCCTCACGGACCATAATCCATGAATAGTAGCCCTCGTGTTTGCTAAGAGAACCGTTGTCATTCAGGGATTCACTCCATCTTCCTCTCGCACGTACCTCATTGCCGATCGCCATTACCCGATCAACCGTTGTGGCACGGTTGCTGGGATGCCAACTCTGGAAATCGTGTGCATACGATTTCTCGATGGCCTCCCGACCCTTAACCGGTCCTGTGTCCGTCACCTCAACCCCGTTCTTCGTGTAGAGCGCGGCGACGGCGGAGGCGTCGTGGCTGTTGAATGCCGCGTCATACTTTATAGTCACTTCTCGAATCTGCTGGGTCATTCGTGGATCGATCGTGTCTTTCTGTTGGGCGAAGGCCGGCACACCTAAGCCGATTGCCAACCATACTACGGCAACTACTAAGCGTTTTTTCATTGTTTCCTCTCCGGGGGTATATTGTTTTAGATTGCACGCTTTTAATATCCAGCATAATTATACGGCACGTTTATATGTTGTGAGTGTATTGCAATGCCCCGGTCGGCAACGAAGCAGGATAGGTACTCCTCGGATATAAATTGCGCACCAATATCAGCCCGATTTCTGAGGTTCTCTCATACTCTTTTCGAAGTGTTCTGGTTGCTTTCCGCTATGCGGGACGCCGAATCCCGACCGCTGTCCACGACTTGGCAGTCCAACAAGATTCTCTTCCTCGCGTAGCTGGGCGCATTCGAGCAAAGCGAATACATTTTTTGAAGTCTTACAATTGCTTTTGGATATGGCAGCGCACCTTCCGATTGAAGTTTAGTGGTTGCAACATGATTTGACCACAATGCGTTGTTGCCTCTGAGGTTCCGCCGAGTGAGTTTCGTGTAAGAGGGATAAAACTACGACAACAGTATCGGCACAGGAGGACAGTTAACGTGGAGCTCATAATCCTGATCACAGTTCTCCTGGTGCTTTTTGGCGGGGGCGGATTTTACATTTACCGAGGCGGCTGGTGGGGATCGGCGAGCGGAAACCGCAATGCTGGACCTGTGGGCAACCCGTTGGCGATTACCTCAGTGGTGGTTCTAATCATCATCTTTGTGATCTGGCGTTTAATTCTTATTTTGCGTTAATGGTTTGGTTGTTCCAATCCTGGCAACCTTCAAAATATTCTGCGATCGAATCGAACCGTTGCAGCGGCTGGGAGCATTCCTTGGACGACCGTAGCTAGCCTGTATGGGAATGTTAAGCAAAGAGAATGCGAGCGTCCCTGCCAGGGAATCGGATCGGCGTGCGTCCCACCCCGTGCATTCCGAGGACCCCAAATGGATCATCATGCTTAACGTCCAGCAGTCGCCGAATATGGTGGACAGATATTGTGGTTTTCATATTACCATAAACGTAACCGCCAGCGCTCGCGAGAATCCCCCAAGAGTAGTAGGCGCTATAGTAATCCAAAAGGATCGTGGTCACCCCAGGGTGTTTCTTCTTTACAGTTTTGTTAATGGATACCAACTGGGATAGCTCTTCTGGCGGAGGGCCCTCGAGAAGTAGTTTGTTATACATCAAGGTCATCGTCTCCATAGCGATGGGATATCCCCAATACCCTTCCTCGTAACGGACGGCTTCCCAAGCTTTTGGGAAAAATTTGTTTGCGAATTCGTGCGAGGCTTCAACCGGTGCGATCAATCCTCCGCCGGCCTATTCTCCGATTTTATCGTGAGCCCACATTAGAATGTCAGGGCCCTCCTCGGCTTGCGCAGCAATTGGGAAATCGGTGGTAATGTCTTGGGGCGTTTCGATAGTGACTTTGATTCCGAGACAGCCTCATTTCGGGTAATCCGTAGTCAGTCATGTCGCCGCAAACGGCTAACACGTCCGCCGTTTCGGATGCTCGCACGAAGACATCTTTGAGCTGGCCTGCCGAAGCCTTGGTGTAGTGGAAATAGGCCAAAGGCGCTACCCGGATTTTTCTATGCTCGTACATTATCTTTGCTCCTTGCGGGCTATAGTAATTGAATTTAGCGTGGAGTTAAAGATGTCTTGCGTCTGGCCTCCGCGGTTCATCAGGCGCTCCGTTGCTAAAAACGAGGGGCTAGGTTTAGCTTCCGCCTTTTTCAAAGTACTCTTCGATTTCCTTCGGTGCTTGCCTCTGATTTCCCGGCAGGAAGGAAACCGCGGTAAAAAGAATAAATCACGGGGCAAGCGCGCACGTGGACCTCCATCAGACTGGCCAGCGCTCTACTCAAATCGTCCACGACGCCGATCACGCCCCTTAAAGGCTCAGCGAGTATTCGCTCATCAGGAATAGCGATTCCATCACCGACGAGCAAGGTTCACTCAATGTAACGACGCAAGGTCTGGCTGCCGGAAGGTTGCTGTCTACGTGTGGCGTTCATCGACTTAAGCTCCTCCAAAATTATAGGTAGTTTCCCGATCACTCGGCGATAGAGGGGATCGTCCAGATTGGCTGCAAGATCGATCAGACTTACTATGCCTCCCTCCTTGGGAGTATCGCCTGGTGTCTCCTTTGTTGAGGTGGGTTGCTTTCGAAAGCTCATGGGGCCTTCTCGTGTTAATTGGTTTCGTGGTCTCGTCACAGACTCGGGAACCCTCAATGTTGCGCGGCCAATAAGAACCGCTCACCTTTTACTACGATCGTGAGCGTGGTTTGCACGACCTTAGAAGGCCTCCCACTACCCTACCCCGATTTCGGCCCAATCTTTGGGATTTCCCAATACATTTTTTAAACTCTTACAATTGCTTTTGGATATGGCAGCGCGCCTTCCGGTCGGGCAATCCGCTGGCGATTATCGCGGTGGTGGTTCTGACAGCGTCTTTGTGATCTGGCGCTTAATTCTTCTTTTGCGTTAATGGTCAAGGGTACGTGACAAGCTTGTTGTTAACCTACACCTCTGAGATTTCCTGACCGTGGGATTCTTCAAAGATCTTTCTAGCGACCGTCGCCGTTTTTTGTTCGTCGACTTGCACGGCAATGAGAGTTCCGCCTTCCGCCAACCTGTTTTGGTACTGTCGCGCTGTGACCTCGGACAGACCAAAACGACCGAGGAATGCTGCTGCCTCGCCCTCCTCGACGCCTATCTCTCCGCTATCGGAGGCGTCCATAGTTCTCCCGGCACCCATGAAATGACCGCCGCCGCCAATAACGACCGGGCCGATGCCGGCCAAAAGCTCCGTTCCCTCGCTGAGCGATCCCCGCCCCCTCGTTTTAGCCTCTCTTTGACCAGGCGAATCATCCGCATTTCCGCGACCAGCGGTTAAAACGAATAATTCTTCTTTTGCGAAACCGGCACCGGCAACTTTTTCAGTAACCTCTTGCGCGGCCTCGTCCGTATCCACCAGACAAAGGACATAATGCTTCATAAAGATTTCAGTCTCCTTTTAAATCGCACGAAAATTTGGAAACGGTTATCAAATTTTACCGAATCTGTTCACAGGACGATATCCGCGGTATCAACCGCATACGGTTACGATTCTCATAGAGGGTGCTTGAAAGGTTCCCGTCTGTCTTGAAAGAGCACCGATCCGGGCCAAAGGGACCGTAGATGAGCCCTCGATTCTACGACACCGACCTGACCGACGCGGTGTGGGATTTTGTTAGGCCAATTCTGCCAGCGGCGAGGCCGCGAGCGCGCACCACCTACCTTCCTGCCGAGCCACGGAGTCCAATTCGGCCTTTCGCTCTTTCAGGCGACCAGCGTGTTATCCCACCTCCACAGCTTTACCGAGGCTTGGGCGCGCATCGCTGAGCGGCAAGGCGCGTTTTCGAGGCGTTCTAACCACCTACCTAGAGTTTGGCCCGACCCTCGTCAAACGCGGCCACGACATCCTGCTGCGCCTTCAGGAGCTCTCGTTCGAGACGCTCCACTTCGTTCAAGTCCTCGATACTTATTTTAAGTTTCCCGTAAAGTTCATCCCGTCGCTGCACTGCCTCTGCAATTTGGATTCTTATTTCTTCAGCTTCTCGGGGAGCCATAGCGTATCGAGCATATGCAAAGGATTTCGACGAAGCGAGAATATTGTTTGAAGGAGTAGAAGATTCCGGCTGTCGCGGGATCCGCGCGAGACATATCCACACACAAGCGCGGCTTGGATCAAAATCGCCATGATCCACCTTATGGCGCGAAGTCTCGCCTCTCAGATTGCTTCTAAGCCATTGATCGATCATTTGGCCTACGCTTTCGTTGCAACGGAGATTCAGTTGGCGAAACCTGGTTCCATACCTAAAAGCACCCGTTGCAGTTCAGAAAGAGTATTAGTAAATTCCGGCGATTGAGACGATGCCAATCTTAGCAGAAATTCGAATAGGCTCACTCAACTTCTCCACGACCTTGGCCAGAGCCACTGGCTTGACAAAAGGACGCAGGTGATGACAGAACGTTATGAATGTCGCACAGATAAAAGACGAAATTCGGAAACTGGATCGGATCGATCGATGCGCGATCTGCAGATGGCTCGATGCAGAAACGGTGGATAATCAAATTGTCAGGATCGGAACAGATCGGGCGCGTCAGATCCGCCAGAAATTCGAGCGGAGGTTCAACGTCACCAGCCCGGAAAGGCAGGCAGCATGGGAAGGGCGCGTAAACCCTCGAAGTACACACCAAGGTTCCGGCAATTGATTACTCTGTGGAAGCGCCGCTGAGAGCATTACAACCGTTTCCATTGCACGTTAAAACGCCCGTGAACCTCCTGAAATGTTGCTTGGTGCACTGATCTTGTTCCAGGATGTCACTGAGGTGCCGCCAGGATTATTGCCTTCCGAACTGAAAGTCCGCCTCGCGGTTGAACTCCTGCTTCTGTTTAGGAGAAAGTTCTTTATAATGAGCCCGAATGGTATAACCTCCGACCAATATCCCTTTACCTCCGACCAGTGCTCCATTGTCAACGTAGAGCCAGTCGGAAATTTGGTTTGGATTGACTGAGACTAGCTGACCCAACTTCAGCTCTCGGATGTTCCGAGGTTTGTCATCTACCCTGCCCTGGAAGTGGCCGCTGACAAAGCGCACGTCAGATAACCAAAGGCGTTCCATCTGACTACCCTGGATAAAGGTCTTTTTAATCTCAAAATCCCGCTGCCCAGGTTCCGGATTCTTTAGCGCGGCTATGAATTTTCCGATTGTGCTTTGCGCCTCGATGACCGCGCGTTGCATAGCTGCGTGATCGCTCGGCACCTGAAGGTATTCCGGCTCGGTCCGACCCTTCTTGAGTTCCTGCGAGACCACGTCAACCGCTTGAGCGTTCAGAGGCAGGCCCGCGATCGACGGCGCACCAACGATTGCTATCAAACAGATTGCCCGGAGTGTATCCTTAATTATTTCTGAGAATCGAGTCATTTGCCTCACTTTCCAAGCCGTGATCTCCAGCGATGACCGGAGGATCGTAGTATTCCGGTTCCTGCCGGATGGCTTCTTTTGTTAACTTCACCAAGATCTTGGATTTCTCATAACTAATCCCATCGATTTGACTGAGTGATATCAATACCTCTTTGCCAGAGAGCCAATGGCCGGTCTCTGCGACCAGCCGACGAATCGCCCAGTTTTGGTCGTCCATTATAAAATCACTGACGTGCCCGATCGGACCGTCGCTCGCTTGAATCTGGTAGCCGCGCATGGCTTGCGTGCTCCGAAGATTGGAATCGATTGGCTCGCGACAATCTCCGCACGCATTTGCTTTGTCATTCTGAAAAGACCCGTTATGCCGCGCCAGAGGGGGAAAATCGCTAATGCCCCACATTAAATCTCCCATCCAGTAGGACGGCCAGCCGTAATATTGGTAATATTCTTCTTCGTATTGTCGGGAGACGGGCTTGTGCGTCTCTATTGAAGGACTGTTTTCAATCTCTTTCCGAGTCAGGTTCACGAGCAGGACCTTTCCGTCTTGATGGGCGGTGCTGAATGCATGCGGAGCAAGGAGCACCTGCCGCCCCGCTATCCATGAACCCGTGTCCGCCACTAGATAGCGAACAGCCCAGTTCGTATCGTCAAAATAAAAGTCCTTCACGTGGCCTATTTCGCCATCCAGCGCCCGGAGCGTTTCACTGTAAAGATGTTTAATACTTTGGAGCATAAAATGTGATTCGTAGGCCTCTCCGAAGCTTTCTCACCAAACGCGATGGAACGAAGGAGATGCCAAGAGGGCGCCAATCAAACCAGAGTGGCGCAACCGTAACGGCTGAGAAAATTCATCCGGCATACAAACGTACCAAGCTTACCTCAAGATCTGCCGTTCGCTCATATTCTTTTCGAAGTGTTGTGATTGGGTTCGACTGATTCGCGATACAGAGCCAGCCCCGCTCACTGCGGCACCAAGGAGCGGCACATGGTACTCCGGTGCTTGCCGAATCGCTTCCCTGCTCGCATTCACAAACACCTTGGATTCCCAATAACTGATGCTGTCAATCTGCTTCGGTGGAATGACGATCTCCTTGCCGGAAAACCAATGGCCAGTTTCGACGACCAGGAAACAAATAGTCCAGCTCTTGTCATCCATCATAAAGTCAGTGACGTGGCCGACTGCTCCTTCGCTAGTTTCGATGTGGTAGCCGTTCAGAGCCTGTGTGCTTCGCAGATTAGGATCGCCGCTGCTCTGGTGGGCGTTGCGATCCACGCTCGTCTCCTTAACCGCCATTGGATCTGACGCCGGAAATGCGCCCACGCCCCACATTCCGCCTCCGACCCAGTAGGACGGCCAGCCATAGTAATGATTATACTCCTCTTCGTATTGCCGTGAGACCGGCTTGTCCGACTCAATTGCGGGACTGTTTTCAATCTGTTGTCTAGTCAGATTCACCAGCAGGCAATCTTTGTCTTCATGAAACTCCCCGAAGGCATGAGGAGAGATCAGAACTAAACGCCCTGATAGCCATGATCCTGTGTCCGCGATAACATATCGGACTGCCCATTGTTGATCATTAAAATAGAAGTCCTTCACATGGCCGATCTCCCCATCGGACGTGCGGAGCGTTTTTCCGTGAAGCTGCCTTACACTTTGCAACATAAATTTATCGATGTTGTTCCAATGTCTCCGATTGGGTGCGATGGAGAATGTCTTTAGCACGCATTATCTCATCCGTACTCCCGTGGGCAATCAGGACAAACTTGTCGGTCTTTAGGGCCGTCTCGTACTTCAGTATGCTGTCCTTGGGGATGCCTAAACTGTACAGTCCAGCGCCAATTGCGCTCAGACCGCCTACCACGACCGCGCTTTCCAGAGCCCCGACGATCCAACCGACAAGTGGCCCCGCGACGATCAACGGCCCGATTCCTGGAATCAAAAAAAACGCCGAGCCGAACAATATTCCCCAGATCCAGCCCCAAAAGGCTCCCATTTTTCCCCAGTATTTCATTCGGTCCCCGGCATTGTAGTAGCCAACCACGTGTTCGTCTTTGTGAATTTCGCTACCAACAATCGACAGTTTCTTCATATCGAAGCCGCCTTGTTGGAGTTCCTTGATAGCCGCTTCGGCGGTCGTGTGCGATGGATATATCGCTACGATGGAATTATTTTTGGTCATACTTTACTTTTTGGTTGTGAGTGTATCGCAACGCCACGATTGGCTTTGCTCCTGCACAGAAGCGTTTCTGAAATGCCAGAATTTTTCCTTCATCGAGCAAAAACTTCCTCGGGATAACAACGCAAAGTTAGCTTAACCCTGGTTCTGAGCTTTTCCCATACTCTTTTCGACACGTTCTGATTGCATTCGGCTATCGCCAAAGATTGGGTGGCGACGTCTTCTGCCATATCTTGAAGCACCCGCAGCAGGTCGGAAAAAGTATTAGTAAACCTCGCCGATTCAGGCGATGAGAATTTACGCAAAATTTGGAACGCGGAAGGCATCGCGGCAATAAGGAAGGAGCGAATGGAATGGGAAAATTTCGCTTCACGGATGTGGTTTGTTCTTGCTTTGCCGTACATACCAATCGTCCGCAACTCGAAGTGCCGCGCCCGTTAACACGCTGCGGGCGTTGGAGCGAAAGCGCCAGAGTGTTCGCGCCCGGGGTATGTGATGGGGTGGATTTCTTGGAATTGAACTACGAAGTAAAACAGAATCTGGCGAACGCAGCTGTGATTAAAGAAGGAGCATATAAATGCAAACAATGCAAATGAATGTAACGGACAAAGCGTTGACGCCCGAACTGCTCGGGAAGATGAACGCCTATTGGCGCGCCGCCAACTACCTCTCGGTCGGCCAGATTTATCTCTATGACAATCCGCTGTTGAAGGAGCCTCTGAAACTGTCAGACGTAAAGCCGCTGGTGGTCGGTCACTGGGGCACGACGCCTGGCCAAAATTTTATCTATGTGCATTTGAACCGGGTTATCAAGAAATATGACCTGGACATGTTCTACGTCGCCGGTCCCGGTCACGGCGGCCCGGCGCTCGTGGGCAATGTTTATCTTGAAGGCACCTGGAGTGAAATTTATCCGAATGTCACTCAGGACGAAGCCGGGCTGAAGAAGTTATTCAAGCAATTCTCGTTTCCCGGCGGGATTTCCAGTCATGTTGCGCCGACGACGCCGGGTTCGATTCACGAGGGCGGCGAGTTGGGGTACTCGCTTAGCCATGCCTTCGGGGCCGCATTCGACAATCCTGATCTGATCGTCGCCTGCGTGGTCGGAGACGGCGAAGCGGAAACGGGCCCGTTGGCTACGTCATGGCAGTCCAATAAGCTTCTCAACCCAATTTCCGACGGCGCCGTGCTGCCGATCCTGCACCTCAATGGCTACAAGATCAGCAACCCAACGGTCCTGGCCCGCATCGAGCATGAGGAGTTGGAGCAATTCTTTCGAGGGTGCGGCTGGACACCCTACTTTGTGGAAGGCGATGAGCCGGAAAAGATGCATCAGCTGATGGCCATCACGTTGGAAAAGGCCATAGAGGCCATCCGGGAAATCCAAGAGAATGCGCGGAACAACGACGACACCGTTCGGGCCCGCTGGCCAATGATCGTCCTCCGGTCGCCCAAGGGCTGGACGGGCCCGAAAGAGGTCGACGGCCTTAAAATCGAGGGCACCTTCCGAGCGCACCAGGTGCCGCTTCTGGTGGATGCCGAGCATCCCGATCATGTCAAGCAGTTGGAAAGCTGGATGAAAAGCTATAAGGCCGAGGAACTGTTCGATAAAAGCGGCCGTCTCAACCCGGAATTGGCCGATCTGGCGCCGAAGGGCGACCGACGGATGGGCGCCAATCCGCACGCCAACGGCGGAATTCTCCTGCGCGATTTGCGCATGCCGGATTTTCATCTTCACGCGGTGAATGTGCCTTCGCCCGGCGCGGTTGCCGCCCAAGATACGCTCGTGCTGGGCAAGTTCCTGCGTGACACGGCCAAGCTCAATCAGGATCAGCGCAATTTCCGGATCTTCGGTCCCGATGAGACACTCTCCAATCTTTTGGGCGCGGTTTTCGAAGTCACCAACCGTCAGTGGGACGCCCGAGAAGTAAAAAATGATGAATTCCTCGCGCCGGCGGGACGCGTGCTGGACTCCATGCTGAGCGAGCACCAGTGCGAGGGTTGGCTTGAAGGCTATTTGCTGACCGGGCGGCACGGCCTCTTCAACAGCTATGAGGCCTTCATTCGCATCGTCGACTCGATGTTCAGTCAACACGCCAAATGGCTGAAGGTAACGCTGGAATTGCCCTGGCGCCGGAAGATCGCGTCTCTGAACTATCTGCTCGCCTCTCACGTCTGGCAGCAGGATCACAACGGTTTCACCCACCAGGATCCCGGTTTTCTCGACCACGTGATCAACAAGAAGGCCGATATCGTGCGCGTCTATCTTCCGCCCGACGCCAACTGTCTGCTGTCAGTCTTTGATCATTGCCTGCGCAGCCGGCATTACGTCAACGTGGTGGTGGCCGGCAAACACGCCCTTCCGCAATGGCTAACCATGGACGCTGCAGTGGTTCATTGCACGGAAGGAATTGGCATCTGGCAATGGGCCAGCAACGACCAGAACGCCGAACCGGACGTGGTAATGGCCTGCTGCGGCGACACGCCTACCCTGGAGATTCTGGCCGCCGTTTCCATTCTTCGCGAGCATCTGCCCGACTTGAAAATCCGGGTGATCAATGTGGTTGATCTGATGAAGTTGCAGTCTCAGAGCGAGCACCCGCACGGACTGAGCGAAACCGATTACGATGCGCTTTTCACCAAAGATAAGCACATCATCTTTGGCTTCCACGGATACCCATGGCTCGTCCACCGGCTGACCTACCGGCGGACCAACCGCAACCTCCACGTCCGGGGTTACAAGGAAGAAGGCACCATTACGACCGCTTTCGACATCAGGGTACAGAACGATCTGGACCGGTTCCACCTGGTGCAAGACGTAGTCGATCGGCTGCCACACTTGGGCACCAAAGGGGCCTATCTGAAGCAGATGGTCCAGGACAAGCTCATCGAGCACAAGCAGTACATCGACGAGCACGGTCAAGATCTGCCGGAAATCCGCAACTGGAAATGGAGCAATGCTTAATGAATTTGCGCAAGCTGATCGACACCGCCAGGACCTTAGTCGCCAGCGACAAGGGACTGTTGGCGATGGACGAAAGTAATCCAACCTGTAACAAACGGTTTGCCAAATTGGGGATTCCCCAGACCGTGGAAGCCCGGCGCGCGTATCGGGAGTTGATTGTGACCACGCCTGGCCTAGGAGAATCCATTAGTGGCGCGATTCTCTACGACGAGACGATCCGCCAGCAGAAGAAAGATGGTACTCCCTTCGCGAAAGCGCTCACCGATGTTGGAATCATTCCAGGCATCAAAGTCGATACCGGTGCAAAGGAGATGGCGGGTCATCCCGGTGAAAAGATAACCGAAGGTCTGGACGGATTGCGCGACCGCCTGGCGGAATACTCTCAAATGGGCGCCCGTTTTGCCAAGTGGCGCGCGGTGATTACCATCGGCGACGGCATTCCCACCCGTGGTTGCATCGAGGCCAACGCGCAGGCGTTGGCTCGCTACGCAGCGTTGTGCCAGGAAGGCGGACTGGTGCCCGTCGTCGAGCCGGAAGTGCTCATGGCCGGCGAGCATACTCTGGAGCGGTGCTTTGAGCTTACGGAGGAAGTCCTGCGAACGGTTTTCAACCAGCTTTACATCCAACGGGTGACGCTGGAGGGGATGATTCTGAAGCCCAACATGGTGCTTCCGGGATTAACCTGCCCCAAACAAGAAACGGTGGACGCGGTGGCCGACGCCACTGTGAGGTGTCTGTTGCGGGCTGTCCCCGCTGCTGTTCCGGGGATTGCGTTCTTGTCGGGCGGCCAATCCGGTGAATTGGCCTCGGCCCGTTTGAATGCCATGAATGTCAGATTCAAGTCGCGGCTGCCTTGGGCGTTAGCGTTTTCGTTTGCCCGCGCCATCCAGCAACCGGCTTTGGAACTTTGGCAAGGCGAGGAGGCTAACGTATTCGGGGCACAGCAGGCCCTGTATCATCGCGCTAGATGCAACCGGGCTGCGCGCCGTGGAGAATACACTGCAGCGATGGAAAAGGAGATGCTCGAAACAACAAATATCCCGCAACTCGCGAGAGCTGCGGCATAGCAAGACGCAAAGGTACCTATTACGATGAAAACTGTTGCCGACCAGCCCAAGGCGCCCGAGTCGAAGCCGGAATCCAAGCCCAATGCGAAGGACGATTTAAAATCGCTGCCCATGCCGGAGGTGGAGAAAAAATTGGGCTCCTCGCCGGAGGGCCTCACCCAAGCCGAGGCGAAGAAACGGCTGACCCAATATGGGCCGAACGAGATTGAAGAAAAGAAAACCAATCCGCTCCTGAAGTTCCTCTCCTATTTTTGGGGTCCCATTCCGTGGATGATCGAAGTGGCGGTAATTCTTTCGGGCGTAGTCGGGCATTGGCCGGATTTTTTTATTATCCTCCTTTTGCTTGTTGCCAACGGCGTGGTCGGATTTTGGGAAGAACTCGAGGCGGGTAATGCCATTGCCGCCCTTAAGGCCCAGCTGGCGATCAACGCGCGGGTGAAACGGGATGGGAAATGGGTTACCCCGGCGGCGCGTGAGTTGGTGCCGGGCGACGTCATCCGGATGCGCCTGGGTGACATCGTGCCAGCGGACGCGCGCTTACTGGAGGGCGACCCGGTGGAGGTGGATCAGTCCGCGCTGACGGGAGAGTCGTTGCCCGCCGAGCGCAAATCCGGCGAGGCAGTGTTTTCCGGTTCGATCATTCGTCAGGGTGAAATCGGTGGACTGGTCTATGCCACGGGTGCGAATACCTACTTCGGCAAGACGGCGCAACTGGTGCAGGAGGCGCACACCGTCAGCCATTTTCAAAAGGCCGTGCTGAAGATTGGCAATTACCTGATCATGCTGGCGGTGGCTTTGGTGGCGGTGATTATTGCCGTCGCGATCTTTCGTGGCGACCCGATCCTGACCACGTTGCAGTTCGCCTTGGTGCTGACCGTGGCCGCGATTCCCGTAGCGATGCCGACGGTGCTGTCGGTGACGATGGCGGTCGGCGCGCGCCTGCTCGCCAAGAAGCAGGCGATCGTGAGCCGGTTAGTGGCCATTGAGGAATTGGCGGGTGTGGATGTGCTGTGCTCGGACAAGACCGGCACCCTGACCCAGAACAAGCTGACGCTGGGCGACCCGTTCGGGGTGGACAATGTCACGGCCGAACAAGTCGTCCTTTCTGCCGCGCTGGCGTCGCGCGGTGACAATAACGACACCATCGATCTGGCCGTTCTGGGCGGCTTGAAAAACAAACAGGCGCTGCAGGGTTATCAGGTGGTCCATTTCCAGCCATTTGATGCAGTGCATAAACGCACTGAGGGAACCGTCAAGGGAGCGAACGGAAAGACGTTCAAGGTGACCAAGGGTGCGCCGCAGGTGATTTTAGCGTTGTCGGCCAATGCCGGCCAGGTAAAGCCCGCCGTCGACAAGGCGGTCAACGAATTTGCGGTGCGCGGCTTTCGCTCGTTGGGTGTGGCGCGCCTCGAGGGAGAA
>Ga0302326_10005000_pt1 | contig 30417 bp, 22 predicted proteins | sample Palsa_T0_3_FD_202264 | JGI IMG/M metagenome (GOLD analysis project Ga0302326, IMG submission 202264) | Peat permafrost microbial communities from Stordalen Mire near Abisko, Sweden - Palsa_T0_3 | ecosystem: Environmental > Terrestrial > Soil > Palsa > Peat permafrost | place: Sweden: Abisko... | reverse complement strand
TCGACCGCGGTCGCAGCGGGAATCGTGAGCGCCGCGAGTTTCGCAGCGGCGGACAATTCCAGCCAGAACCGTTTGCGCTCAAATGGATAGGTAGGCAGCGCGACGCGCTGGCGCTGCTCGCCGGCGTGAACCGCGCTCCAATCGGGCTTGCAGCCGGTGAGCCACAGTGCGCCCAGCGCGGTAAATAGACTCGCGGCGTCGCCTTCGCCGTAAAAGCCGTCGGAAAGCGAACTGGCGACAGTACGTTTGGCAGCGTCAATTCCGTGCTGGCGCGCCAGCGTGCCCAAGACATTTCCCGGGCCCACTTCGAGCAGCACCGCCGTGGGGCTCTTCAGCAGTTCGCTCACGCCCGTCGAAAATTGCACCGGCTGCCGGAAGTGCCGCGCCCAATACGCGGGGTCGGTAGCTTCGGCGTCGGTAATCCACGTTCCGGTGACGCCGGAAACGTACGGAATACGCGGCGGCTGCAGATGCGCTTGCGCCGCGCGGGCCGTGAATGGCTCGACGATCGGGTCCATCATCGCCGAATGAAATGCGTGCGAGGTCACCAGCCGCCGGCAGGGCACCGATTCGCTCGCCAGTTTTTGTTCGAATGAGGCAATCGCGTCGAGCGGTCCCGCGACCACGCACAGCGCGGGCGCGTTCACTGCGGCGAGCGCGAGCTGGCCATTCAGTTGTCCGTTCAGCCGCGATCGCACTTCCGATTCACCCAGACGCACCGAGAGCATGCCCCCGGCGGGCAGTGCCTGCATCATTCGTCCTCGTTCGGCGACCAGCGTCAGCGCATCTTCCAGCGAAAAAACTCCGGCCAGCGTGGCCGCCACAAATTCGCCGATGCTGTGCCCCAGCATCGCTTGCGGACGAATGCCCCAGCTCAGCCAGACCTGCGCCAGCGCGTATTCGATCGAGAAAATGGCCGGCTGCGCGATGATCGTATTGGTCACGCGGCGCCGCGCGTCGTCGGAAACATCATCGCCGGGATACAGCAGTTGGCGGAGATCCGCTTGCAGATGCGGTCCCAGAATTTCCGCGCAGCGGTCCAGCGTCTTTCGAAATAGAGGCAGCGAGCTATAGATTTCTCGCGCCATGTTGGGGTATTGCGAGCCTTGTCCGGGGAAAAGGAAATACACCGGAGGATTCTCTTCCGGCTTCAGTCGCGTCTGCACGCGCTTGCGGTCACGGTGCAAAAGTGCGCCGATAGCGTCCGGCACGTCGCGCGCGACCACCGCGCGGCGGCACGGAAACGCGCGGCGCCCGGATTGCAGGGTCCAAGCCACGTCAGCCAAATTGCTCTGGGGATGCGATTCCAGGTGCGCGGCCAGATTGGCGGTAGTGGCGTCCAGTGCGGATTCGGTGCGCGCGGAAAGCACCAGCAGTTGTATCGGGAGCCCTGAAGCCGCCGAAGGGGTCGCGGGAACCTCTTCCAGCACCACGTGCGCGTTGGTGCCGCCGACGCCGAACGCGCTCACGCCCGCGCGCCGCGGACCGTCCTCGGTCTTCCATTCTTTCAGGGTGGCGTTCACGTAGAACGGGCTGTTCGCCATGTCGAAATTCACATTCGGCTTATGGAAATACAGCGTGGGAGGCAGGATCCCGTGACGCACCACGTGCGTCGCGTGAATCAGTCCGGTCACGCCGGCGGCGATGTCCAGATGCCCGACGTTGGCCTTGGCCGTGCCTACCGCGCAGAATTGTTTGTCGCCGGTGCGGGTGCGAAAAGCCTGGGTAAGCGCGGCAAGCTCGATGGGATCGCCCAACGGAGTTCCGGTGCCATGCGCTTCGATGTATCCAATGGTCCGCGGATCGACGTCCGCGGTTTCCTGGGCCATGGCGATTACGCGCGCCTGGCCTTCGACGCTGGGCGCGGTGTAGCCGACTTTGGCTGCTCCGTCGTTGTTCACGCCAAACCCGCGAATCGCGGCGTAAATATGATCGCCGTCGCGCACCGCATCTTCCATGCGCTTCAGCAGCACCACCGCCACGCCGCTGCCGAACACCGTCCCTTGGGCGTCGGCGTCAAATGCGCGGCAGTGGCCGTCGGGCGAAACCATTCCGCCGTCTTGATAGAACGAGCCGCGCTTCTGCGGAAAAGTGATCGAGGAGCCGCCCGCGAGGGCCATGTCACTTTGATAGGTGAGCAGCGACTGGCAGGCTTGGCACACCGCCAAGAGTGACGTCGAGCAGCCGGCCTGCATGGTAAAGGCCGGTCCGCGGAGATTCAGCTTGTAGGAAACGCGGGTGGCCAGAAAATCGACGTTGTTGCCCATCATTTCCGGATAATTGCCCACCTGGTACGCGCCGGTGAAGCGGCGGATGAAATCGGGGTCGGCGCACAGCCGCGAGAGGAAATAGGTGCTGACGCTGTTGCCGCCGTAAACGCCGATCGCTCCCGGGTAGGTGAAGGGATCGCAGCCCGCATCTTCCAGCGCGTTCCAGCAGGCTTCCAGAAACAGCCGCTGCTGCGGGTCCATCAGCTCGGCTTCGCGCGGATACATGCCGAAAAACTCGGCGTCGAAGAGGTCGACGTCTTCGAGGATCGATCTCGCGCGGACGTAATTGGGCTGGCGTGACAGCTCGGCGGCATCCGGTACTTCCAGCTCCTCCACGGTGAAATGCGAAATCGATTCGATTCCCGCGAGCTGATTCTTCCAGAATTCGGCCACGTTAGGCGCGCCGGGAAATCTGCCGGCCATGCCGATGATGGCGACGCCGTCGAGAACCGGATTGCGGGATTCGCTCACGCTGGATCACCACTCCCGCCGCCGCGCTTCTGGCGTTGGCGGGCGAAGGCGTCGCGTTGCCGCTGTGCCTGGAGCTGCGAATCGCTCACCGAAGGCGAAGCCGCCGGAGCTTTCTGTCCGCCCAGGCGGCGCGCCAGGGTGCGCACGGTGGTGAATTCGAAAAGATCGGTGACCGGAATTTCGATCTGCAAAGTCTTCTGCAGATTCGAGTGCACGGCCACCAGCAGCAGGGAATCGCCGCCGATGTCGAAGAAGTTGTCGTCGAGGTCCACGCGATCCACCCGCAGGATGCGCTTCCACACCTTAATCAGATTTTGCTCGGTCTCCGACCCGGGTGCGTCAGCCGCGGCGCTGGATGCTGTAGGTGCGGAGCCAGCCACGGCCGGGGCGGGCAGCGCCGCGCGGTCGATTTTTCCGTTGGGCGTGAGCGGCAGGCTGGCCAGCGGCACGAACAGCGCCGGTACCATAAACGCCGGCAGTTTCTCGGCCAGAAACTTTCGCAGATCGGCGGCGGTCACGGCGGAATCCGCGACGACGTAGTAAGCCACCAAGCGCTTCGATCCGCCCTCATCGGCATGCGGAACCACGCAAACCTGCTTCACTGCGGCGTGCCCGAGCAGCGCGGCTTCGATTTCGCCGGGCTCGATGCGGTAGCCCAGAATTTTTACTTGGGTATCGATGCGGCCGAGGAACTCCACCGTCCCATCTTCCCGCCACCGCGCCAAATCTCCGGTGCGATACATTCGCGCGGCACCATCCGCTACAAACGGATCGGCTAGGAATTTCTCCGCCGTCGCATCCGGACTATTCAGATAGCCGCGAGCCACGCCATCGCCGGCCGCGTACAGCTCGCCGGGTTCACCCGGAGGCACGGGGCGCTGATTCTCGTCAAGAATGTAAACGCGGGTATTCGAAATGGGGCGCCCGATCGGCACCGAATCCGGAATCGCATCGCCCGAGCGCATCACATGGCAGCAGGTGAACGTCGTATTTTCCGTGGGGCCATAGCCATTGATCAACGTGCAGCCGGGATGGGAATCCAGCACGCGCCGAACGTGCCGGGCAGGCAGCACGTCGCCCCCGGCGAGAAGCTGGCGCAGTGGGGCCAAATCCTCCAGCCTCTGCTCGACCATCAAACTGAAAAGTCCGGCGGTGAGCCACATCGCGGTTACACCCTGATCGCGTATCGTGCGGCCCAAATCCACCAGCGAAGAGGCCTGCGGCGGCATCAGCACCAGCCGCCCACCGTTGAGCAGCGGTCCCCAGATTTCCAGAGTCGAAGCATCGAAAGAAATCGGCGCGTACTGCAGAAACACTTCTTCCAGCCCGAACCGGCAATAGTTGGTCTGGCGCACCAGCCGCACGATGGCCCGATTTTCCACCATCACGCCTTTGGGCCGTCCCGTGGAACCCGACGTGTACATCACGTAGGCCGGCGACGTTGGTCCGCCGGCAACCGGCGGATTCTGGTCGTTGTCCGCCGAAGCCCAGGCGACGGCGGCAGCCGATTCCTCGTCGTCCATCACGATCCCGGAAACTTTGCGCCCCGACAGCACACTCCCAGCCAGCGATTTCTGCGTGATCATTACCGGCGTGCGGGTGTCTTCCAGCAGCAGGTCGAAGCGTTCTTTCGGATACGAAGCATCCAGCGGGACGTACGCGCCGCCCGCTTTCAGGATCGCCACCAGCGCTACCATCAAGTCCAACGACCGCTCCAGGCAGCATCCCACCATTACCTCCGGCCCCACTCCCATCTTTCGGAGCCGGTGCGCCAGGTGATTGGCGCGGCGGTTGAGCTCGGCGTAGCTAAGCGTTTGCCCGCCTAACACCACGGCGGTTACGTTGGGATGCGCAGCGGCGGTCTCTTCGAAAAGCTGGGCGACGGATTTATCGCGGGGGTAGTTCGTGCGAGTATCGTTCCACTTTTGCAGCGGCTCCGGAAGCGAGCTGCGGCCAGACTCCGGAGAAGTCGGCTCCGCCAATTCATACGACTCGGGCGTCATCGTGAACTGTTTCCTCGCCGGTACGAGAAGCTGGCCGGCTCTATCGAAGCAGGATTTCTTTTTCGCCAAACAACCGTTCGGCGGTAATTCCCCGGGTGCGGCAAGTGTCGATCAGCAAATTCGACTGGATGATCGGATTCGACTTGTCGGTGTACTTGATGCTCATCACGTAATTCAGCCAGGGCTCCTGGCCCATGGCGTAGACGTACACCTCTTTGCAGTGCAACTGTTCCACGATGTTCATGGCCCGCTCGAAATTCGATCCCGCCAGCCGCCGCGAATGGTCTTTGGCGCGTTCGATCCGCTGGGTTATCAGCGGCCCATAAATCCACGATGCCGGTGCGCCGTCGCACTCCATCCCCACGAACAGAACCTCCACGTCGCCGATCGCGCGGTGAATGTGTTCGTACATGGCCGGCGCGATGTTGCAGGAATCGGCCGCGAACAGCAGCGAATGATTACCCACCCGCAGCAGGTAGGCGGATTTGGTCTGAACGTTGTAGTCCCCGTGCTCGCCCAGGAACGGCACCGCGGTGATCGAGCCGCGTTCGAACGGAATCTCTTCCATCTCGGTGACTTCGATCACGTTCTGGAATCCGCACTGCTTCAGCAGCAGACGCAGCGAAGGATCCTGCAGCGATCCGCCGCCGCTGCGGGGTACCACGATGTGGCGGATGCGATGGCGCAACTGCAGCAGGGTCTCGAATAGGATGTGGTCCTGATGATTGTGGGTGATCAGAACGTAGTCGATCACCTCCGGCAAATCGTCGTAGGTGTAACGCGAGATATCGCTTTCGTAGGTGTAGCTCAGCACCGGATCGAGCAATACGTTCACGCCCGGTGTCTCCAGCAAAATGCAGGCGTGGCCAAAATAACGCCAGCGCGCGCCTTCGCCTTCGTATTTCGGGTACGGCTTTGGCTTTTCCGTGGTCAGGAACGTACGGAAGCGCTCCGCGTCCGCGCCCGATATTCCCAGGGTCTTGCTGGCGGCTTCGAACGAAGCGGGCTCGGTCTTCATGCGGAAAAGTGTGTCCAGCGCCGCGCTCGCGAATGGCATTTGCAGTTCGAGCGCGTCGCCCTTCTCGATGCGCGGCGTGCTCAGCACGAACGGCCGGTCGTCGTGCCGGATTTCGGAGAGCATCAGCGTCTGCAGCGAGGGATCGTAGAACGGGCTGGTGTACAGCAGAGGCTCGATCAGCCGGAACGACGGCTGGTTATTCAAGTCGTAGACCAGCTCCACGTACCCCTGCAATTCTTCCGGCACTTCCTTGTACAGCGCTTCCAGGCTGAAGCCCTTGGCCTTCTCCCGCAGCATCGCGTCCAGTTTTTCGATCGCCGCGGAAAGCCGGACCAGGTGGCTGCGCTCGGTTATGGTGCGCTCGCGCAGCTGCTTGATTTCCGCCACGCGGTCGCCCGCGAAGTCCATAAATGGTCCGCCCAGCAGCGCGGGATTTTTCGCCGCCGCCTCATGCGTCTCGGGCGATTCGATATACGAATCCATGATGCGCATGTGACGCTCGGTCATGTTGCGCGCCGCAGTGGCCGGTGGGATCAGGTGCGCCCACGCGTACCAGCCGTCCACCAGGGGTTCGACCACTATATTCGGTTTGAGGTAATAGGTTCCGTTGCTCATAGGTTTGGTCTGCTCACACGCTTGATTTGGTTCCAGTACTTGCCCGCATTAGAAAACTCTGGGTCAGGCGCGTACCTTGAAAACGGAGCCACCCGATATTGCGGTCGACACTCGGGTGCCCATCCTAAGTGCCTGAGTAATCCACGTTTACGCCTGCCTTGTATCGTCGCACGACGGGGCCGGGGAAGCCTCGCGGAAGTGCATTGCCCATAACGAGAGAGACATCTCCGTTCAACGCACCTTACACGTTCATTTTACCTCGCATATCCCCCCGTCTGGCCGGATTTTTGCGCAATGTTGTCATTTCAGTTCACCAAGTGCATCAATTGAACCCGGCGGGGCATAAGGCTCGGCTACTATAGAGATTCTTCGGGAGACATTGGTGATCCTTTGGGATGTAGCCGAAACCCTGCTGGCTTCGAAAACGTCGCGTAAAGTCCTGCAACGGCTCGATAAATCGCCACGCGCGCGCAAACTCTTGAACCGGCTCAGCCGCCCCCGGGGGATCTTTGATAGCTTCGAGGAAGCGTGGAGATCGGCGACCCACGAGCACTATGCAGGCCACGACCATCCCGATGCGGTGAAAATCCACCTGAACCTATCCCACAGTTTACGTCCGAGCGACTACGCAGCGTTGTATTGGCTGTCCCGGATTGATACATCAGGACCTTTACGGGTGTTTGACTACGGCGGGAACGTCGGGAACGTCTATTACACCTACGCAAAACACCTTAGCGCTCAGGGCAGGGATGTCGAATGGACGGTGTTCGACCTTCCCAAGAACACCCAGCAAGGCCGCGAACTGGCGGCGGCGCGCGACGAAACCGCCCTGCAATTTACCGATTCGGTGACCGGCGTGGATCGCGGCACCGTGTTGCTGTCTTCCGGCGCCTATCATTACTGGGAGAAGAGCGCGGCTGAATTTCTGGACCAATTTTCAGAGCTGCCGGAACATATTTTGGTGAATCGCACGCCGACGATCAGTAAGCAGCCGGGATTTATCACCGTTCAACAGACCGAGACTTACGCGGTGCCGTGCCTGGTGCGCAACGCCGAAGACCTGATCGCCGAATTCGAGGGCTGCGGTTACGTGTTGGTTGATCGCTGGAAGGCCTTGGAGCTATCGGTCAAGATGCCGATGTATCCGCACCGGGCGGTACACGGCTATTCGGGTTTTTACTTCCGTAGAAGCGCTCCCGCCTCAGACGCGGATCGCGCGGGCCCTACACCTTCGGCACAGAAGACGAAAGAAGGAACCGAACCATCGCGCTCCGCAGGGACGCCCACGCGTTAGCATCACTGGGCGCCCCGCCGAGCCTCGTCATAGATCCCGCCTCTTACTTACTCGACGAATTTTCTACTTGTAGATTGTTGGTTACCGAGAACACGTTCGGCACCACATTGGCGCGGACGTTAGCCATGTCTTTGTCCGTCTGATTTCTCACCACGCCCTCCAGGGTCACGTGTCCGCCGTTGACGATGATGTGGATCGAATGCAGCGCCCCGACGTTGTACGACTCCAATGCCGGGAAACTGTAGATCGACCGGAATTCCGCCATGCGGATCTGATCGTCCATTGGTGACGGCGGCAAAATCGTGATCTGATTATCGACCGCTTCCACGCCCTCGAGTTTCTTAACCACGTTTTCGGCGTCCGATTTCAGCGGGGCGTGAACCACCGATCCCATCAGGATCACCTTCGTTCCGTCCACTCGGTACGACATATCGTCAAACACCGAGAAGTACGGCAGCATCACTAGTTGGTGGCGCACCTCTTTATTGAGCCAAGTTTCGTATTTGGCTGTGTCCCGCGGTGAAGGCGGCTGCTCTTGAGCATTGCCAGCGAGCGCCGCGGTCCCCGAGCCTAGCGCCAAGACAGCGACTAATAGAATTTGTGTAGCGAGCTTCTTCATGGGCGAATCTCCTCCGAGTACGCGACCTGCGCGTTACTCCAGTTCGACTGCTTCCAGGTCATTAGATGCGGATGGGTCGAGCAGGGTAACTGCTTGAAGCACAGGACTTACTGGTGATTTAGGGGTGAAAACCCAGTAGTCCGAGGAGAATTTTCAGGTGGTCTGCGCGCCATGCAACCGGCGGCGGGTGGCTGCGGACCACGCCCAGCCCCAGCCCAGCAGACCAGCGGCGGTGAGCGCTGAAATGACCCCCCCGGCGGTGCGGTCCCAGGTGCGGGCAAACCGGATGTCCACTTGGTATGTGCCGGGTGCCAGAGGCACGAGCAATTGCGCGGTATCTTCGGCGGCAACCGCGGTTGCGGCGCGGCCGTTCACTTCCACGTGCCACGCGGGGAAGTACTCGAGCTTGGGCGCCAGGTGCAGCGGCACTTGCGATTTGACCTCGATATGCTTTTGCTCCGGCTCCCAACCCTGCACGTGCAGGCGAACCCCTTCTTCCGCGCCGATGGGATCGCCATCATCGTTGAGCGCGCTGGCCCGCGGTGCGTCAGCGGGCAGGTCAGTGCGGTCGCCGCCCAACGGCGTGTACTCGTCGGTGCCCTCGTAGCCATGACCGGAAGCGATGGCCTGCTTTAGGTCGGGGATGTCTTGGGTATCCCACCACGCGGTTGCGATCATGGCGCTCAGCAAAATCGCCACCGCGGCCCACACCCCGATCCATGCCAGCCACTTTTTCCGGAGTTGGCCGAAACACATCGCCAGGAACATCGCACAGGGAACCCCAAGCGGCCCGAGCCACCGCCAGGGGAATTGCACGAAGCGAAGCTTGGGAAGATGGTCCCACACCGGAAGCGAATATCGTGACATCAAGCAGACCGCCGCAATCATTAGCGTCGCGAGCGCCCACCAAATCTCCGGAGCTGCTCGCCGGCGTCGCGCGGTGTAAACACCGGCGATCGCGGTTGCGCCCAGCATCAGGCACGCGATCACCGACATCCGCCAGTTGAACCACACAAACTCGGGATTGTCGGCATGGGTGAATAGGAAATTCTCCACCGGCTTCAGCTCGATGGCCAGCACTTGGCCAATGTCCACCCAGCGCTGCTCATATGCGGCCGGAAGAATGTAGTACGCCGCCAGCCCCATGCCGCCAGCGAGCGCCGCACCCCCGGTGAAAATGGGCGCGAAGCTTTTCTTGACCGCCCCCAACACCGCCAGCAACAACGCCGCCGAATAGCTCGCCAGTACCGCTTCCGGAGCGTTCGATAGCCATATCGCCGCGAACACCACCGCCACGCCGCCGATCGCTTTCCGGTCATTCCCCGCGATGCGCAGCAGACCCAGCACCAGCAGTGGAAACAGCGCCACGGCGATCAGTTCCGCGTAATCGCTGCGGAAATAAGCCACCATCAGGATGTACGGGTTCGCCGCGAAGAACACCGCCGCCAGAATCGCATCGGTTTCGGGCAGCGCGGAACGGGCCAGCCGCCACATCGATAGTCCCGCCAGAACCAGCGTCAACCAGATCAACACGCCGGGGACCACCGTCCAAGGCAACACGCTGCCCAGCGCCGCACCGGCCAACCACGATATCGGCGGGTAAAAAATGAAACGAGGTTCGCCGAATCCGTAGTTGGCGCCAGCCGTCCACCGCGGGTACAGCACTCCCTGGCGCCATTGCTGCGCCGCGTCCATCCACGACGCGACATGAAATTGCATGTCGTGCCCGGAGACGTTGCCGCGAAATAGCATCGGCAAAACGATCAGCGTAGCAACGCTCACGATCGCGAGCAGCGCCCGCATCGACGGCTTCGTAGCGGTGCCGGTGTCGGCCCCGATGGCGGCGCCAGCGGAAGATTCGGGTTCGAGAGGGTTGTCGGTTATGGCGATGGCTAGTAGTCCTGTTGACGCAGCCCCAACGAAACTCTACACGATTCCGCGCCTCAGCTTGTCGAGCGGATAAAACGTGCCCCGCCAGACGATCCCGCCCTGCCGCAGCGTCACGAACATCGACCGCAGAACCATGTAGATGAAAACCGCCGCGCCCAATGGATGGGTCATCCCATACAGCGGCGACACATCGGTTTCCTTCAGCAGCAGCCCTTGCAGCCCCATGCTGGTGGCCACGCACACCGCGGCCGCGAACTGCGTCCATCCGTGAGTGAAGAAAAGCGCCACGGCAGGCACAATGCTGATCAGCGTCATCCCCGCGATGGCAAAAAGCGCGTAGGCGATCTTGAATTGAAAGCCCGCAAACATATTCTTGGTCACGCCTCGAACAATCTCCCCAAATCCCTCGTGCCAGCGCACCCGCACGGAGTTTTGGCTCACCGCGAGCCCCGAGCGGAAGCCGCTCTCTTTGATCAGCTTCCCCAGCTTCATGTCGTCGATCACTTCCATGCGCAAGTGTTGATGCGTGCCCATCTTTTCATATGCGGAGCGGCGAACCATCTGAAAAGCGCCCACACCCATGTAGCTGTGGCTGCGCGGATTGCTCACCCGCCAGGGCCGCGTGCCCAGCACGAAACCCATTCCGAAAAACGCGATCGCGGTAATTTCCCAAAAACCTTTCATGTCGATATCCGCCAGAATCGTTAGGTGATCCCAGCCTTTCGATTCCATCAGACCCAGCGCCTTGCGCAGCACCGTCGGCGCGAAGCGCACGTCGGCATCGGTGAATACGATCCATTCGCCGCTCGATTCGCGATACGCGGTTTCGAGCGCGTGCGGTTTGCCCAGCCAGCCGTCCGGCAGTTGGGCGATGTGGACCGCCTTGAAATTCGCGTTGCCGGCCGCGGCGGCGTCGAGAATCGCGCCCGTGGCGTCCACCGAACGATCGTCGGCAGCGATGATTTCGTAGTTAGGATAATCGAGGCGCGCGAAGGTAGCCAGCGCCTGCGGCAGCTTTTCGGCTTCATCGCGCGCCGCAAATATGATCGAAATGCGCGGCAGCGGTTCTCCGCCAGGCAATGGAGCTTCGGACATGAACGGAATTTTTGACATTCCGCGCCCGATTACCAGCGCCGCGACGATCCACGCCAGCGCCATCAACGAGAAAAATAAACTGACCAGAGTGGACAAGAGGAATTTCTATCCTGAGCGCAGCACGCGCGAAAAGAATATCGTAACACGCAGCGCCCAGCGCCCTGTTTCGATTGTCCCGCGCGCGTTCTGTGAATTTCACGGCGCACCGGGCCGGTAACTCGAACGCCAGGCACGCGCACAGTGCTCGGTCCCCGGCGAGGCGACTATGCTACGATTGAAAATGATGTCGCGGTTCTCACCACCCAGGCCGCGCGGCACGCCGAACGAATGAAACGGAGATCCAAGAAAATATGCTGCATATTCCCGTGGAACACGCCACCCTCGCCAATGGGTTGCGCGTAGTCATTTCGCCCGACCGCTCCGCACCGGTGGTCACCGTCGGCGTTTATTATGAGATTGGTTTCCGCCTCGAGCCGTTCGGCCGCAGCGGGTTCGCGCATCTGTTCGAGCACATGATGTTCCAGGGCTCGGAAAACGCCGGGAAAATGGAGCACATCAAGCTGGTCAATTCCTCGGGCGGGGTGCTCAACGGCACCACCAACTACGACATCACCAATTATTTCGAGACCGTGCCGTCCAACGCGCTGGAGCGCATGCTGTGGCTCGAAGCCGACCGCATGCGCGCGCTGAAAGTGGACGACGAAAACCTGCGCAATCAGCGCGACGTAGTCAAAGAAGAAGTGCGCGTCAACGTGATGAATCAGCCGTACGGTGGCTTCCCGTGGCTGGACTTGCCGCCGGTAGCCTTCCGGAATTGGCCCAACGCCCATAATTTTTACGGCGATTTCGTCGACCTCGACGCCGCCACGCTCGGCGACGTCCAGCATTTTTTCAAGACCTACTACGCTCCCAACAATGCGGTGCTGCTGATCGTCGGCGACCTCGATCCCGCGGAAGGTTTCGCCTACGCCAAGCGCTATTTTGAAGATATCCCTCCCGGTCCTTTGCCGCCGCGCGTTGATGTGAGCGAGAAATCGCAAACCGAAGAGCGCCGCGGCCAAGTGGAAGAAAGGCTCGGCACGCTCCCGGCGATCGCCATCGGATACCACGGTCCCGCGCGCAACACCCCCGATTGGTTCCGTTTCGCCATGCTCGACGGTGTGCTCCACGGCGGCCGCGCCGGCAGGGTTTACCGCGAACTGGTGCTCGAAAAGCAAATTGCCGTGGACGCTTCCGGAGGCTTCGATACCATCGAATCGAATGGCCCCACGCAGATGGTCACCCGCATTTACCATCACCCGAAATTCGATTCAGACACCGCCATTGCCGCCTTCGATCAAGTGATCGCGCAGGTTCGCGAAAAGGGCGTCGCCGCGGCCGAACTCGAGGAAGTGAAAGTGAAGTTCCGCTCCGATTTTTACAGCATGCTGGAAAGCGGCTACGGAACTTCGATGCCGCGCTTTGGCCTGATGCATTATCTGGCCTGCTTTACCCTCTTTGACAACGATCCTCAGCGCATCAATACCATCCTGGATGACTTTCAGGCGGTAACTCCAGCGCAACTGAAAGAAACCGCGCAAAAATATCTGGTTCCGGAAAATCGTGCCGTGGTGCTGCGCGTGCCCACCCAAAAGCCAGAGCTGGTCACCTCCGAAGCAGGTGCTCGATGAGCGTCCCGGCAATTTCAGATAAGAGAATTCTGCAAGCTCCGCCGCTCGGACCGGAACGCCCGGTTTCCTGGGCGCGCCGCACCGTGCGCACGCTGTCCAACGGCCTACAGGTGGTGGTCGCCGAATCGAAGTTCATTCCCAAGCTCACCGCGCAGCTTTTCATGCGCAGCGGGAACGCCGTGGTCGCGCATCGCTCGCCCGGTTTAGCCGATATGACCGCGGCGGTGGTGCGCACCGGCACCGAATCCAGGTCCAGCCGGCGCATTGAAGAGGACCTCCGCCGGATGGGCGGCGACATGTCCACCACTGCCGGCGCCGATTCCAGCGCCATGGGCATTTCCGGTCTGGCCGAATTTTCGCAAGGCTTGCTCGATCTGATCGCGGACCTCGCACGCAACGCCACCCTCCCGGTGGCGGAATTCGAACGCGAGCAATCCCAGCGCCTGGAAGAATTACGGATCGACCGCACCACGCCGGGCTTTCTCGGATCCGAACGCATGCGCCGGGTCTTATTCGGCGCGCATCCCTACGGCACGATCGCTCCCACCGAAGAGCAGGTGAAATCCTACACGCGCGATGCGCTCGCGGAGTTTTATCGCACCTATTACGTCCCCGCGGAATCTTTGCTCCTGGTCGTCGGCGACCTCGATAGCAACAAAATCCTCGAACAAGTGGAAAGGGCTTTTGGTTCGTGGAAAGCCCCCATGCCCCTGGCCGCGGCGCGCCCCGCCCCTCCGGAAATTTCCGGCCGTCGGGTGTACCTGGTGCATCTGGCGGGCACCGTGCAGACCGATGTAACCGTCGCAAATCGCGCGATCACCCGCACCGATCCGAACTGGCTGCGCCTGGTCCTCACCAACTCGATCTACGGCGGCGCATTCCATTCTCGTTTGGTGATGAATATCCGCGAGCAAAAGGGATACACCTACAGTCCGCGCAGCAGCGCCGTTCCTCTGCGGCAGCATGGTTACTTCACGGTGCACGCCGCAGTGCGCAATGACGTGGTGGCCGCGAGCCTGGCCGAAATGTTCTATGAGCTGGACCGCATGCGCTCGCTGCCCGTTGGCGAAGCCGAGCTGAACGACGCTCGCAACTATCTTTCCGGTGTGTTCTCGCTGTCGGCCGCAACCCAGGACGGATTGCTAGGGCAACTCTCCACGGTCTATCTTGAGCGGTTGCCCGAGGACTACCTCGAAACCTACCGCCAGCGCGTGCGTGCGCTCACCGCCGAAGACGTACTCGCTACCGCGCGCCGCTACCTGGATTCCAAGAACGCGCAGATTGTAGTGGTCGGCGACCAAAGTGTGATCGGAGAGCAGGCCGCGCTATTCGGCGAAGTAGAAACCTACGACGCCCACGGCAACCGTCTGGGCAGCATCTCCTAGCTCTTGTGGCACAGCCACTCCTGGCGGTGGGGCCCGCACAAAATGTATTCCAAGTCACAAATCCGTCCGGTGCCGCAACACAGACACGCCGTAGCGCTACTGGCAGTAATTTTCATCGCTGTCTCGGTAGGCAGCATCGCCACACAAGCAAAAATACCTCCGCCGCTACACTCCATCGAACTCAACCGCGCCACCCTGATCGAATTCGAACAACTCCCGGAAACCGGTCCAAAGCTAGCTACCGCCATCATCCGATTCCGTGAAAAGAGCGGGCCATTTCAACGCATCGAGGACTTGCTCGCGGTTCCGGGAATCACTACGAAGAGACTCGAGAAGATTCGGCCCTACGTTCGCATTGACGCTACACGGTAGGCCTGGACGCCCACCCTAGCAGAGCCCTACAAGACTTGATGGTTGCGATCTAGCTGCGGAATAGCCAGCGGCACTTGCTCGGTAATCTCCAAGCCGTAGCCGTCCAGCGCGACCACTTTCCGCGGATGATTCGTGAGCACGCGAATGCGCTGCAAACCCAGATCGATCAGAATCTGCGCGCCAATCCCGCTTTCGCGTTGAATCCGGCGCTGCCCGCTCAAATCCTGTTCGGCCTGGTCGCGCCGGTGGTAGGTCAGACGCGGCACTCCCGCGTTGCCCTCGGCATCCGGCTCGATTCCAAAACCGCGCCCGGTGTGATGCAGGTAGATAAAAACGCCCCGGCCTTCCCGCGCGATAGCCTCCAGCGAACCCCGGATAATCTGGTGGCAATCGCACGCCGTCGACGCGAAGACGTCCCCGGTTAGGCAATGTGAATGAACGCGCGCCAGCGGCGGCTCCGGCCCGGCCAGATCGCCGCGCACCAACGCCACATGCGTCTCGTGATCCGTCTCGCTGGCGTACGCGATCATCTGGAACTCCCCGAACGGCGTCGTTACCGGCGCCGCCGCCATCCGCTTGACGTACCGCTCGTGCTGCATCCGGTATCGGATCAGGTCCGCGATCGACACCAGCTTCAATCCGTGCAGCTTGCAGAACTCGATCAGCTGCGGCATGCGCGCCATCGAGCCATCGTCATTCATGATTTCGCAGATCACCCCGGAATGATCCAGCCCGGCAATTCTCGATAAATCCACGCTCGCTTCGGTTTGCCCCGCACGCACCAGCACCCCGCCCCGTCGCGCCCGCAGCGTGTAAACGTGGCCCGGCCGCGCCAGATCTTCGGGCCGCGTCTTTGGATCGGTAGCCGTCAGTATCGTCGTCGCGCGATCCGACGCGCTGGTCCCGGTGGTCGTCCCCACCCGTGCATCGATCGGCTCGCAAAACGGAGTGCCAAACAGCGAGGTATTCCGCGGCGTAATCGGCGCCAGGCTAAGCGCGTCGCATCGCTCTTGGGTCATCGCCAAGCAGATCAGTCCGCGCCCGAATTTCGCCATGAAGTTGATTGCTTCCGGCGTTACTTTCTCCGCCGCAATGGTCAGATCGCCTTCGTTTTCGCGGTCTTCGTCGTCCACCACCACGATCATCCGCCCTTGGCGGATGTCTTCCACCGCTTCGGGAATTGACGCGAAAGGATATTTGGATTCGGTCATCTCAACCGCCTCGTCACTCGCCACATCACTTCATCACATAGAGCGATAGATAATAGAACGCCACGCCCATCACTCCGGCGCCGGGAATCGTCAGCACCCAGGCCCAGAAAATTCGTTCGGTAACGCCCCACCGCACCGCGGTAATGCGATGCGCGGCCCCTACCCCGGCGATGGCCCCGGTGATTACGTGGGTGGTGCTCACCGGTATGCCTGCCGCCGCCGTTCCGATCAGCGTGATCGCGGCCGCGGTTTCCGCAGAGAAGCCGCCAAAGGGATTGAGCTTGGTGATTTTTTGCCCCATGGTCTTCACTACCCGCCAGCCTCCTGCCATTGTACCGCCGGCGATGGCCAAGTGGCAGCAAAGGATCACCCAGTACGGCACCTTATAGGTCGTCAAGGTGCCGCTGGAAACCAGCGCGGCGGTGATGATGCCCATGCCTTTCTGCGCGTCGTTGGTTCCGTGCCCCAAACTAAACGCGGCCGCGGACACCAGTTGCAGCCGCCGAAACCACTTGTCCACGCGGCGCGGCGCCTGTTTGCGCACCACCCAACTGGTTATGACCGTTACCACCAGCGCCGCCGCCAGACCGATGAACGGCCCTACGAAAATGAATATGATCGGCAACACCCAACCGTGCACGATGATTGCCCCAAATCCAGCAGCGGCGATCGCCGCTCCCCCATATCCGCCCATCAAAGCGTGCGACGAGCTGGCCGGCAGTCCGATGCGGATGGTGGCGTAGTTCCAGACGATCGCTCCCAGCAGCCCGGCCAGCAGCACGTTCTGGTTGACCATTTTCAGGTCTACCAGCCCGCTGCCCATGGTCTTCGCTACCGCCGTCCCGAAAACGAATGCCGCTACGAAATTCCAGAACGCTGCCCATACCACCGCCCACAGCGGGCGCAGCACCCGCGTCGACACCACCGTGGCGATCGAGCTGGCCGAATCGTGCCACCCATTCGTGAATTCGAACGCCAGGGTGACGCAGACGATCAACACCAGCATGTGATAGTTGTTCACAGCCGGGCCTGTTCCGCGCGAGCGGCGCCGTCGGGGGGGAAGTGGAGGTTCAAGCGTTTTTCAGGGTGACAGTTTCGATGACGTTGGCGACGTCCTCGCATTTGTCGGTAGCGTATTCCAGAGTCTCGATGATTTCTTTCCACTTGATGATCTGCACCGGGTCCTTCTCCTGATCGAACAGCGTGCCGATCAGCGCGCGCGACTGCCGGTCCGCCACGTTCTCCAAGCGATTGATCTCGATGCAATGGTCCAGGATGTGATCCTGCTTTTCGATCAGCCGGACCGCGGCGACCATCTCGGCGGTGGAATCCCGCACCGTGCTGGCCAGATCGGCCACGCCCGGGCGGATACTCTGCACGCGATAGGTCACCAGGCGGGTGGCCACGGCGTCCATGAGGTCGATTACATCGTCAATCTTGCTGGCCAGCTCGTGAATATCTTCGCGATCGAACGGGGTGATGAACGTCTGGTTCAGCCGGGTAATAATGCTGTGGGTGATGGTGTCGCCGATGTGCTCGAACTTCTCAATCCGGTCGGCATTCGCAATGGGATCCTCAAAATTCTCCAGCCCTTGCACCAGCGCGATCGCCGCCTGATGGACGTTCTCCGCCTGCTGCACGAATAGATCGAAAAACGTCGTCTCCCGTGGAAGTATCCTGCTTAGAAGGCCTGGCATGACCGCGATGTCCCCCGTCCCCGATACCCACTGCCCTACCAGATATGAATGGATTGTTACAGTGTCGAGAAGCGCCGACTATACCGGAACCCTTGGTGCGAGGCAACCGGCCAAGTGGGGCCGACCGCTGGCGAAAAACAAAAAGGCGCCCCGGACTGTTTCGGTCCGGGACGCCTTTCAAGGTATTGATTAGGCTTGAGTTGTCGAGCGGTTTAGTACATTCCGCCCATGCCGCCAGGTCCACCACCGCCGGGCGCCGCTGCGGCCTTCTTGTCGTCTTCCTTGATATCCGCGATCAGTGCTTCGGTCGTGAGCATCAGGGCAGCGATAGAAGCCGCGTTCTGCAGAGCCAAACGGGTTACCTTCGCGGGGTCGATGACGCCGGCTTTCACCAGGTCGCCGAACTCGCCGGTCTCCGCGTTGAAACCGAAGTTCTCTTCCTTCGATTCGCGAACGCGTCCTACGACGATTGCGCCTTCGTGTCCGGCATTGAGTGCGAGCTGGCGTGCGGGCTCTTCGAGCGCCCGCTTGACGATGTTCACGCCGATCGCTTCGTCATCGTGCAACTTCAGCTTGTCCAGTGCATTCAGGCAACGCAGCAATGCCGTGCCGCCGCCGGGGACGATACCTTCCTCGACTGCTGCGCGGGTCGCATGCATGGCATCTTCGACGCGAGCCTTCTTTTCCTTCAACTCCATTTCCGTGGCTGCTCCAACCTTGATGACGGCAACGCCGCCTACCAGCTTGGCCAACCGTTCCTGGAGCTTCTCGCGATCGTAATCCGACGTGGTGTCTTCCACCTGCGCGCGGATCTGCTTCACTCGGCCTTCGATCTCTGAGGCCTTACCGCCGCCTTCGATGATCGTGGTGTTGTCCTTGTCGATGGTGATCTTCTTGGCGCGGCCCAGATCCTCAAGCTTGACGTTTTCCAGCTTCAAGCCCAGATCCTCGGTGATCGCCTTGCCGCCGGTCAGGGTCGCAATGTCTTCGAGCATCGCTTTGCGGCGATCTCCGAAGCCAGGGGCCTTTACCGCAGCGCACTGCAGCGTGCCGCGGAGCTTGTTCACCACTAAGGTCGCCAGGGCTTCGCCCTCGACGTCTTCAGCAATGATCAACAGCGGTTTGCCCATCTTGGCGGTCTGCTCCAGCAGCGGCAGCAGGTCCTTCATCGAGCTGATCTTCTTTTCGTGGATCAGGATGCGCACATCTTCCAGCGTGCAATCCATGCGCTCCGGATCGGTGACGAAGTAGGGGGAGAGGTAGCCGCGGTCGAACTGCATTCCTTCCACGACTTCCAGGGTCGTCTCCATGGTCTTGGATTCTTCCACGGTGATGACTCCGTCCTTGCCCACCTTCTTCATGGCTTCGGCGATGATCGAGCCGATCTGCTTGTCGTTATTGGCGGAAATGGTGCCCACTTGCGCGATCATGTCGCCTTTAACGTCCTTGTGCAGTTTGCGGATCTCTTCCACCGCCACTTCGACGGCGCGTTCGATGCCGCGCTTCAGTGCCATCGGGCTGGCGCCCGCTGCCACCGTCTTCACGCCTTCGCGGAAGATCGCCTGGGCCAGTACGGTTGCGGTGGTGGTGCCGTCACCGGCTACGTCGGAAGTCTTCGACGCCACCTCGCGGACCATCTGCGCTCCCATGTTCTCGAGCGGATCGCGCAGCTCGATTTCCTTGGCCACGGTCACGCCGTCTTTGGTAATCACCGGCGCGCCGAACTTCTTTTCGATCACCGCATTGCGCCCCTTGGGGCCCAGCGTGATCTTCACGGCGTCGGCGAGTATGTTCACCCCACGTAAAATCGCCTGCCGCGAATTTTCACCTGTTACGATTTGCTTTGCCATAAGTCCTTAACCTCCTCCGATTTCTTTCTGCTAGCTTTCGCGTGCGGTTGGGCGGGCCGAATTCCGTGGCCCGCGAGGGTTACTTTTTGCCGGCGGCTTTGGCTGCGCCGCTCAGCTTCCCCAGGATTTCGTCTTCCTTCAGGATCAGGAACTCTTCGTTGTCGATCTTCACTTCGCTGCCGCTGTACTTGCCGAATAGAATGCGGTCTCCGGCTTTCACGTCCAACGGGATGCGCTTGCCGTCATCGTTCTTGCGGCCTTCGCCTACGGCGACGACTTCGCCTTCTTGGGGTTTCTCTTTGGCCGAATCCGGGATGATAATTCCACCCTTGATGACCTCTTTCTCTTCGAGCCGCCGCACTAACACGCGGTCGTGTAACGGAGTGACTTGAACTGACATCGTGACTTGACCTCCATGAGCACTTCGAGATTAGCTGGGAGGAGAAGCGCTGAAGAATTAGCACTCACCTACAGCAACTGCTAATATAGCAGACCGCTCGGGGAAGTCAAGGATATGCTTTGCTGACACTCAACTCCCATCATCAATTCGGATGCATGTAAGTACTTTATTTGCACTGCATTATATTGGTGCAAGGAAAACCTTACAGTTTTTATTGCATTCTTTTCTCGCTCCGCGATAGAATTTTTCGACAGGTTGCATTCACTTTTGCCTTACCTCTTCTACTGCCGGCTGGTCGGATTCACCGCAGGCGCGCTGCTCTACCTGTTTCTGATCGCTTTGGTCATTGGCCATCGCCGGCCACGACGCCTCGAGCGCCTTTTGTTCTTCCTGCTGCTCGCGCTCTTCCTCATATATGCCGGTGGTTTACTCGCGCTCAACGCGCAGATGCACTATGGGTCGCCCCCGGCGGCGACGTTGCTTTTTTCTTCGAGCTTGATGACTGTGGGCCTGCTGTTCCTGGTTCCGCTGTTGCTGCACACCCATTGGGAATATTTGCGCGGACTGCGCCCTGCGTTGAATTCGCGCTGGGCGATTCAATTTCTCTACGCGTTCTTGTACGCTTTTGCCGGCGCGGCGGTGATCCGAGTGCTTTACGTTGAGTTCCATGCCGTCCAAGGCGGCCCGCTGGCTCGCGTACCTTGGACGCCCCGTTTTCAAATTCTATTGATGCCGGTGGTGCTGGTTTGCGCCGGCCTGCAAGTGGGTATCTCTCGCGCGGCGAGAGAGGCCTACGAGCGCCGGATGTTCCAATGGTTGAGCGTGATTTCGGCGGCCAGCTTCATGATGCTTGCGGTGTGGACCGCGATGGGCACCGGTGCGGCGGGCCTGGCGGAAGGCGTTCCGCTCGCGGTGCTCATTTGCGGCATCCTCCCGGGCGCAGTTTTGATCCACTACTCGCTGCAGCAGGAATTTTTGGAGTTTGGCGCGCAGAGCAATCTGGTGTTCGCGCTCTCCGCTACTTTTCTCGCGCTGCTCTATCTGGCGCTGGTGCGGCGGATCAGCGGATGGCTGGAGCCGGTTCTCCCTCCGGAAGCCACCGCCAGCATTTTGCTTTTCGTTCTGCTATTTCTGTTTGAGCCGCTCGAGCGTGCCATCGGCCCGGCCCTGCACCGTAGGTTCCGCGAGAGGATGGATCGCCTACAGCATCTGACCGCGGAAATGCACGAGGTGGCGCGGCAAGGCGATCTCGCTCGCCTGGTAGCATTCTCCACGCGGCGGGTGCAGCAGGCGTTTGCTCTTGCGCAGGTCCACATCTCGGTTCCGGCGGACCCGCAGCGACCGGCGTTGAGCTCGCCCGGCGGTTTGGGCCATGTGTTTCGCGCGCCGATCCAGCAAGATGGCCGCGAGCTCGGAATGCTGGAAGCAAGTTCCACCGGCGCGGTGCTCACCGGAGAGACCAGCGCGGGTTTGGAATTCATCGCCGAGCAATTTTCCGGGATGATCGCTCTCTGCAGGCTGATCGGTGAGCGCGTAGAACTCGAACGTGAACTCGCTGAGCGCGAGCGGCTGGCGCTCCTGGGCCAGATGACCGCGAGCATCTCCCACAATCTGCGAAATCCACTGAGTGCGATGAAAACGATTCTGCAAGTTCAGCTAGAAAACAGCAATCTCGACCCGGCAGTGCGCCGCGACACCGAGTTAGTCCTATCCGAAACAGAGCGCTTAGCCCAGAAGCTAAACGAACTCCTGCGCTATGCCAAGTCGGACGACGCCGTTGCCGGTGTGGTCGCCGTTGTGGCGCAGCCATTCCTGGCGGCGGAGACCCAGGCGATCGCCCAGCCCAGCCCCGAAAACGCGAGCGCAACGCCAGGTCCTACCACCGTCGAATTCTTTGATGCCACCACCGTAGCCGCCCAAGTAGTCCGCCTGCTGGCCAGAGATTCTCAAGCCCGCACCGTAAACATCGAATTCGTACCACCGCCGCGCGCCGAAGAATTGATCATCTCCGGCCCAGAGGAATCGTTCCGCGAAGTCCTTTCGAACCTGATCCTGAACGGAGTCGAAGCGCAGCCACGCGGCGGCACAGTAAGAATAGAAATGCAGCGCAGCGGCACGAATTTAGAATTCAAAATAACCGACGACGGCCCAGGCATCCCGGTCGACGCACGCTCCAAAATTTTTCAGCCCTTTTTCACCACCAAGGCCAGCGGGACCGGCCTCGGCCTGGCGATCGTAGCGAAGCGACTCGAAGAGATGGCCGGGAGCATCGAATTTATATCGCCTGTGGCCGGCAGCCGCGGAACGCAATTCACCGTCACGCTGCCATTAGTAGGGAATTAGATTCGCTCGACAGTTCACCACGACAAATTTCTGAGTGGCGCACGCACGCGGCTAAGGACCCCGGAAAAATGAAGAAGCAACACCGAATACTAATCGTCGACGACGAGCCCGCCGCTCGCTACGCCCTTCGCCGCGCGCTCGAAAGCGCCTACGACATCGTGGAGGCCGGCAGCGCAGCCGCGGCCCGCGATGAAATCGCGAAGCACCGGCCGGACCTGCTGATCCTCGACCTGGTGATGCCCGAAGAGAGCGGCATCGAATTTCTCCGCTGGCTCCGTGCCCAGGGCCATCCGCAACCCGTGCTCGTCGCCTCCGCCCTCGATTCGGCGCAAACCGCGGTGGAGGCGCTGCATCAAGGCGCCGGCGATTACGTAGTGAAGGGCTACGAAGTGGAGGAACTCCGCAACCGCGTAAAAAATCTGCTGAAACTCGCCGACCTTGACTCAGAAAATGCGCGGCTGCGGCGTGAGCTGATCGCCGAAGGCCAATTCGGCCGCATGCTCGGCCGCTCGCCGGCCATGCAGCGCGTATTCGAGACGGTCGAGCGCGCCGCTCCCACCGACGCGACCATCCTGCTGCTCGGCGAAAGCGGGACGGGCAAGGACTTGCTCGCGCAGGAAATTCACGCGCGCTCCCCGCGGGCAGGTAGCGCGTTCGTCGCACTCAACTGCGCCGCGCTCCCCGAAGCGCTGATCGAAGCCGAACTTTTCGGCTTCGAGAAGGGCGCGTTCACCGGAGCCACCCAGCAGCGTCGCGGAAAATTTGAGCTGGCCGGCGGCGGCACGCTTTTCTTGGACGAGATCGGAGACATGAACGCAGTCGCCCAGGCAAAAGTTTTGCGGGCAATCGAAAATCGCGAGATCGAGCGGCTCGGCGGCAGCGCCTCGATTGCAGTTGACGTTCGCATCATCAGCGCCACCCACCGCGATCTCCGCGCCGAATCCGCCGCCGGCCGATTCCGCGAGGATCTGTATTACCGCCTCCGCGTGGTGACCATCGAAGTGCCGCCGCTGCGCGAGCACAAGGAAGACATCGCGCTCTTGGCGGCGGCCTTCCTCGATCAACTCGGTGCGCGTCATGGCCGCCGCGCCAGGCTTGCGCCCGCCACGCTGGCCGCGCTGGAACGCTACGATTGGCCCGGAAATGTCCGCGAACTAAAAAATGCCCTCGAGCGCACCATGATCCTCACGCGCGGCGAGGAGTTGCATCCCCAAGATTTGCCCGAAGAGGTCCTCCCTGCCGCGAGCACCGCTCCCGCGCCTTCCCAGCCGAGCGATGCATCAACGGAAAAAATGGAAAACTTTCCAGCGGAATCCGGCTTCCGCGAAGCCAAGCGCCAATTTGAAACCGTCTACCTGAAACAAAAGCTGGAAAAAAATCGCTGGAACGTTTCTCGCACCGCCGCCGAAGTAGGCCTGCACCGCCAAAGCCTCCAAGAGAAGCTGCGCGAGCTGGGAATTACGCGCCCCGGAAAATGACCGACACCACACAAATCGGCTCCTTCATCCTGGCCGGCGGCGCCAGCACCCGCATGGGCCACGACAAATCGCTGCTCGAGCTCGCCGGCGAAACGCTAATCGCTCGTATCCTCCATTTACTCCAGCGCTCGCGATTGCAACCCACGATTGTGGGCGATCCCGAAAAATTCGCGGGCTTGGCCCTGGGCGCCCCCGTCATTCCAGACGACACTCCAGGTCTGGGCCCGCTGGCCGGAATCGCCACCGCGCTGCGCCACACCAAGAAGCCGTGGAATCTAATCGTCGGTTGCGATCTGCCGTTTCTCACCGACGACTGGATCCGCTACCTGATCGCCCGCGCCACCCGCGCGCACAAAGACGCCGAATCACGCTTCGACGTGGTCATCCCTCAGAACCAGGCTGTCCCCGAGCCGCTCTGCGCGATGTATCATCAGCGCTGCGTGGTCGCCATTTCCGAACAACTCGCTCGCGGTATTCGCAAGGTCACCGCGGCTCTCGCCGGCCTGCGCCTGGATTTAATCCTGCCCGAGGAATGGAAAGCGTTTGATTCCGGCGGCTTGCTATTCAAGAATATGAATTCGCCCCAGGACTACCGGCGGGCGCGCGAGATTCTGGAAGGAAAGTTCAAAGGGCAGCGGGCAAATTGAGCGAACACTATTTCGAATTTCAGGGCGTCACGAAATCGTTTGGCGATAACCTCGTCCTTGACGACGTGAGCTTTCACGTCGATCCCGGCGAGACCGCGATCATCATGGGCCGCAGCGGCGTCGGGAAATCGGTGAGCCTGAATTTGCTCATGGGTTTTCTGAAAGCCGATGCCGGCCACGTCATCGTCGCCGGCGAAGACATCACTCACTACACCGAAGAGCAGCTAGGCCCCATTCGCCAGCGGGTGACCATGGTGTTTCAGAGTGGCGCGCTTTTCGATTCGCTCACCGCGGCAGGCAACGTAGCCTTCCCTCTGGAGAGCCGCAAGAAATTTACACCCGAGGAGATAGACGCCCGTGTAAGAGAGCTGCTGGAAATGCTTGAGGTGTCAAATATGGGCGACCGCATCCCCGAAGACTTGAGCACCGGAACCAAAAGAGCGGTGGCCATCGCGCGCGCCCTGGCCGCCGATCCCGAAGCGATCTTGTACGACGAGCCCACCACCATGGTCGATCCGCTGATGGCCGGGCACATCATCCAGATGATCACCAAGCTAAAAGCTAAGTTTCAGAAAACTTCGATCGTAGTCACCCACGATACTCACCTGGCGCAAAAACTCGCCGACCGCGTGATTTTCCTGCAAGAGGGCAAGGTCGGATTTTTCGGCAATTGGGCCGAATTCGAAGCGTCCCGCGAACCGTTCCTGCGAAATTTTCGCGCGCAAGATGAACTGATTCCAGCGCTCGATGCCAAAAGTTGATCCGGCCATCGCCAAGTGTTTTTCAGGAAATGGCGCCGCGCTCGGCGATTTCCCAAATCCCGCAATTCTGATATCGTTCGCCACGCGAACCCTTTTTCTCAGCCGGAGACAACCTTGAGCCAGCCACCATCGCCAATCCCCGCCGACGCCAAAAAGCAGCTCCGGCGAGTGATGGGATTTTGGGATGTGTTGCTGTTCAACATCGTCACCGTGCTCGGCCCGCGATGGATCGCGGCCGCGGCGTACAACGGCAGTTCTTCGATCAGCTTGTGGGTGCTCGCCGCATCGCTGTTTTTTGTTCCCACCACGCTGGTGATCACCGAGCTCTCCACCCGCTTTCCATCGGAGGGCGGCCTGTACGCGTGGTCAAAAGAAGCGTTCGGCGATTTTCACGGCTTCGTCGCCGGCTGGACCTATTGGGTCTACACTTTTTTTTATTTTCCCGGATTGCTGATGGCCAGCGCGGCCATGGCCGCGTACATCGGCGGCCCCGGCACCGCGGTCCTCGCGCAGAACCGCACGTTCATAATGGCCGGATCGTTCCTGCTGTTGCTCGTCGCGGTGGTGATGAACATCATCGGCCTGAATATTGGAAAGTGGCTGCAGAACGCAGGAGGCGTGGGCACCTATCTGCCATTGATGATTCTGGTGGGCGTCGCGGGAATCGTGTGGTGGCACCACGGTTCGCAGACCGTCTTCACGTGGCACAGTATTTGGCCGCAGTGGAATCTGGACACCGTTAATTTCTGGTCGCAAATGGTTTTTGCATTCACCGGTTTGGAATTAGTCTCCGCGATGAGCGAGGAAATTCGCAATCCCAATAAAGTGTTGGGTCGCGCGGCGTTTGGCTCGGGATTTTTGATCGCGCTGATGTACATCGCCGGAACGGTCGCGGTGCTGTCGCTGCTGCCCGCGGCAGCGGTGGACCCTAAGGTGGGTGTGTTCCAAGCCATCGCCAGCGGCGCCGGGATTTTACGCGTCGCGTTCGTGGGAATGCTGGCTGCGATTATGGTGACCATCGGCAACGCCGGCGGAGTTGGATCCACGGTCGCGGGAATTTCGCGGGTTCCGTTCGTGGTCGGAATCGATCACTATCTTCCCGCGGCGTTCGGGAAAATTCATCCGCGCTGGAAAACGCCGTACGTATCCATTCTGGTGCAGGCGATTATTTCCGGCGCGATCCTGCTGGCGATTCAAGTGAACGAGACCGTGAATGGCGCCTACCAGATTCTTGTCGACGCCGCGATCATCCTTTACTTCATTCCGTTTCTGTATATGTACGCCGCCGCGATGCTTCTCGCGAATCGTCCCGACCGCACCGAGAACCGCAACGCCGTGCTGGTCCCGGGCGGAAAATTCGGAGTCCGCTTTTGTGCCGGACTCGCGTTTGTGGTGGTCCTCGCCGGCATCGGCTTCTCGCTGATTCCGCCCGCGGAAACGCGCAACGCTACGATCTTCGAATTTAAGCTGGTCGGCTGCACCGCCGCCGCGGTGCTGATCGGTCTGGGACTGTATTACCGCGGCCTGCGCGCGAAAAGGGAAGAAGAGCGCGCCGGACGATAGACGGCGATTGCGTGAAACATTCGGAGCCCGGTTTCGATTGAACCGGATCAAGAGTGATTGGAACATACGGAAATTGTTTCACGTGAAACATTCGGCTCTCAGTTTCGATTGGACTCGAGTGTTGGCTTAGAATATCTGGCGATCTTGCGAGGTGTTTTTCGTTTCCAGTGAGAACCGAGGCTCCGCGGCGCCCGAGCCTTGGATCTGTGCCGCCGCGTATTCGCCGAGCGCAGGACCGTGTTTGAATCCGTGGCCCGAGCCTCCGCCAACCAGCCAGACATTAGTAAAGTCGGGATGGCGATCGACAAGAAAATCCCCGCTGGATGTATTTTCATACTGGCAGACCCGCGTCTCGACCACCGGCGCATCGCGTAGAGCAGGAAACCGGCGCGCCAAATAGGTGCGCGCGGTGGCTAACCCCTCGGGTGAAACCACGCGCACCAGGGTATCCGGATCGGCTGGTGGCCCATGGCGGTCGAACGCCAACTTAAAACCGCGGCCGTCGATGTCGGGCATCCCATAATATTCGTCCGACAATATGAGCCAGGTGGGCAGCGCCGGCGAAGTGAACCGCGTATCGCCCGGCGGTACTCCAAAGAAAAAAATCTCCTGCCGCGACGGGAAGATTCGCTGGCCGAGCAGGCTGGGAAAAATCGCCGGCAGCCACGGCCCGCACGCAAAAACATAAGTTCCCGCCGAAATGGCGTCCCCGCTGCTGGTGGCGACCGAGTCTACTGTTCCGCCGCCTGCCGGGGGCCGCACCGACGCCTGCCGGTAGTCCACGCCACTGCGGATGGATTCGTCCAGCACCGCGTGGACCGCGCGCCGCGCCAGCAGCACGCCGCTGTCGGGCTCCAAAATTCCCAGGGCGTCAGAATCGATAGCAATCTGCGGATAGCGCGTGGCGAGATCGTGGTGCGAAAGATTTTCAAATTTCGCGCCGCAACGCTCGAGCCCGGCTCGGGTTCCCTGAAAATAGCGATCCGTCTGCGGGGCGATCCACAGCACTCCGGTGCGGTGAAACAGAGGCGTATCCATCCGCGCGAAGAGCTCGACCCATAGAGACAGAGCGCGCATCGACAACCGCGTGTAAAGATCGTCCCCGCCGTAGCCCATGCGGATAATGCGCGATTCACCGCCGGAGCTGGCCCGGCTGTTCGCCGGCCCATAAGCGTCGAGCAGAATCACGCTGCGCCCGGAACGCGCCAGCCAATGCGCGGTCCAAGCGCCGAAAACTCCCGCGCCAATCACCGCCGCGTCATATTTTTTGCTCTCGGCCATTCGGGGTTTCCCTGGAATTTCGTCAGCGGAACGGGAAGACCTTCAGAATCCCTGTTCCATCAATCTCTCGACGCTCAGCCCGGGGCCGGCGGCAGCAGCTCCCGCTTTACCCAGCAAACTTTCCATATATTTCGCGAGAATGTCGGTCTCGATATTCACCGGCGACCCGGGCAACAGCCGCTGCACGCTGGTTTGCTGATAGGTGAACGGAATCACAGCAATATCTGCGATGCCGCCGGCCCATCGCGCCACCGTTAGACTGATGCCATCGATGGCGATCGATCCTTTTTCCGCCACATACCTTCGCAGGTCCTCTGGAACGTTCACCGACAGCCACCAATTTTCACCTTCCGGCCGCAGTTCTGTCACTCGACCGACGCCGTCCACGTGCCCTTGAACGAAGTGCCCACCCAATCGCGCACTTGCCGCCAGCGGCCGCTCGATGTTCACGAGGTCCCCGGCCAGCCGCTCGCCAAACGAAGTCCGCCGCAGCGTCTCGCCGGAAAGATCGGCAGAAAAGCCGCGCGCGTCGCATTCGACTACGGTGAGGCAGCATCCGTTTACGGCGATGCTGTCGCTGACGCGCAGCGACGCCGCCAGATCGGGCGACGAGCTCAAATCGATGCGCAGCCGCCCGCCGGTTGCCGAATGGCCGAGCGCTTCAATTCCTGCGGTGGCTTCGATGATTCCCGTAAACATCGGTGAAGTATCCCTCCACGACAAAGTCCGGTCCCACGCGCCGCAGGCGTAAATTCGCAAGCGCTCTGACCGCAGCCAGGGAGTGAACTTTTGATTCGCTCAACGCCAACGGCGCCACCGTCGCGCCCAGGATTCGAGGAGCGTAGAACAAAATCATCTTATCGACAATTTTCGCGTCCAGCGCGGCCCCGTTCAACCGGCTCCCCGCTTCGATCAGCACGCTCAGAATTTGCCGGCGGCCCAATTCCACGATTGCCTCGCGGATCGAAACTCGCTGGGCACTCGCTCGCGCACCCCCAATTCGCACCACTTCCACGCCCTTACGCTCGAGCGCCGCCGCTTTGCGGGGGCCCGCTTGGGGCGTGGTAAGAACCAAAATATCGCCGTCGGCGGATTTCACAAGTTTGGAATCGAGTGGGAGGCGCAGATTCGAATCCAGCACCACGCGCAGCAGCGCGCGGCGCCGGGGTAGTCCAGTGCGATCGGTCATCCGGGGATCGTCCGCGATCACCGTTCCCACACCTGTCAGCAGGGCGTCGGAAGCGTGGCGGAGCTGTTGCACTTCGTCGCGCGCCGCGGACGAGGTGATCCACTTTTCTTTGCGCACCGGCGACGCGATCTGGCCGTCGAGCGTCAGAGCCGCTTTCAGTATTACAAACGGCCGGCCGGTGAGCATCCAGTGCGAAAATGCCTCATTCAGCTCCTGCGCTTCCGCAGCGCGCACGCCGACGTCCACGCTCACTCTCGCGCGCCGCAACTGCCGAATCCCGCGTCCACTCACCACCGGATTCGGATCGTGCATCGCCGTCACCACCCGCGCTATCCCGGTGGCCAGAATGGCTGCAGTGCAAGGGCCGGTGCGGCCGGTATGGCAGCACGGCTCGAGGTTCACGTAGAGCGTTGCGCCGCGTGCGTCCGCTCCAGCGCGCGCCAGCGCTAAAGGCTCCGCGTGGGTCCGCCGGTCGTAAGTATGAAAGCCCTCGCCGACGATTCGTCCGCCCTGCACCACCACCGCGCCGACCAGCGGATTTGGATGCGCGCGCGCCACACCGTGGCGCGCCAGTTCCAGCGCGCGCAACATGTACGCGTCGTCTTTTGGGTCAACTATGGCGTCACGGCGTGGATGGCGCTTCATCGCGGTCCTGGCGGCGTCCTTCGCGGGGCATCATGCATTTTACGTTTAGCGTTGAAAAAACTTTTCATCGTGGGAACTCAATCGAACAGAGAATTAACGTACGTCGTCGCGTCGAACGGCACCAGGTCATCGATCTGCTCTCCCGTGCCGACGAAACGGATCGGCAGACCCAACTCGCGCGCGATCGCCACTACGATTCCGCCTTTGGCGGTTCCATCCAGCTTAGTGAGCACGATCCCGGTGACTCCCACGTGGCTGGTAAACTCCCGCGCCTGATTCAATCCGTTTTGCCCGGTGGTGGCGTCCATGACCAGGAGCATTTCATGCGGCGCGCCGGCAACGAGCTTCGATGCGGTGCGCTTCATCTTCTCCAGTTCCGCCATCAAATTCGATTTGGTGTGCAACCGTCCCGCGGTGTCCACGATCACCACGTCGGCCGCGCGCGCTCGCGCGGCCGACAGGGCATCGAACACCACCGCCGCGGGATCGGCGCCGGGTTTCTGCTTGATCAGCTCAACCGCAGCTCTCCGCGCCCACACTTCCAGCTGTTCGATCGCCGCGGCGCGAAACGTATCTCCAGCGGCCAGCACCACCGACCGTTTTTCTTGCTGGTAGCGATGTGCGAGTTTCCCGATCGTGGTGGTTTTGCC
>Ga0302326_10004997_pt1 | contig 30426 bp, 21 predicted proteins | sample Palsa_T0_3_FD_202264 | JGI IMG/M metagenome (GOLD analysis project Ga0302326, IMG submission 202264) | Peat permafrost microbial communities from Stordalen Mire near Abisko, Sweden - Palsa_T0_3 | ecosystem: Environmental > Terrestrial > Soil > Palsa > Peat permafrost | place: Sweden: Abisko... | reverse complement strand
GCCTGGTATGCCGTGGTGGAGACGCCGCCGAGCGAAGGCGAGGCCGAACCTGGAAGGCCCGTGATCGGCGTATCGGTCATCGCCGAGTAATACGCTGCCCAGAGCTGGCCAAACGTGGCGGTATTGGCCGACGCCTTGGTGGGGCCGGTGGTCCACGGCTGCGGTTCCCAATAAGCGGTGCTGACGCCCAGTTGCGGCTGATTTGTCCCTGTGGCCGCGACGTTCTGCTGCATGCAGACGTACGAGCGTGTTACGCTCGCCGAGGTCGCGGGGTACGGTGACGGGCAGGTTACCCAGTCGCCAAAGTTGTACGTCGTTCCGGGAGTCCAAGCCCCGGCCGTCCCGGCGCTTGGCCCGGTGATCGGTCCGGTGTTGTGGAGCTTGCTGTACGTGAAATTCGAGACGCCGTTCTGCGTCACGAGCATCGAGCGGAGCGGCACGTTCGCCGTCGCATTGCCAAAATCGAAATTATTCTCGGCCCAGGTGAGAGAGTTATTTGGCGTATACGGCGCGGAAGGGGAATTATCGACACAGGAGTTGAACAGGTACTTTTCCAGCGATGAGGAGCTTTGGGAGTAAGACGTGGAGGTGACCGAGGGATCGCGAAGGATGAACCGCGACTCCATCGTCTGCATCTCCGATGTGGGCAGCGCCGTGTAGAGGCCGGAGGAGGACGCGATGTTGTAGCCGGGGTTGCCCAGACGCCGGCCGAGCTGCATCCAGAACGCCTCATACTGCGATCCGAAATTGAAATCATTGCGTGGGGCCTGGGTGTCGTCGATCGGGGTGAGGCTGCAAGTGGTCTGGTTGCCGAACCGCGCGTTGGTGTTGAAAGTCCCCAGGTTCGCTGAATCACCCGAGACCAGCAGGTCGTTCAGATCGATGTTGGTTGGGAAAAAATTTCCCGGAAGAGTCGCGCTGGCGGGAGGAGTGTTCGGCTGCCAGGCAATGGCGGCATTGATCGCGGCGGCGTCGTCCACCACCCGCACGCCGCCGTAATACGTCACGCCGTTGATCTGGCCGATCGGAAGCCGGAAGAGCGGGCAGTCGGCGATGCCGTCGCCGTCGGCGTCGCCGGCGAGGGCCATGTAGTTGGTCGCCGTGGGCGGACTGACGGCGTTGTTGATGATTTGAAAGGTCAGCGCGGGGTAGGTTCCCTGCGTCCCGGTGCTGTCCTTCCAGGAGAGGCTCGCCGGGAACATCTGCGATCGGACCGTATAGGTATTCCCCGGCGGAGTGGGGTAAGTGATCCCGGCTCCCGAGGTGTTGACGTAGGGGGTTTCGAACGTGGTGTTGCCCGGCAATTCGCTGACAAAATTCCAATACGGCAAATTGTTGCTGGAAGCCGAGGCCGCGGGAGTCTGCAGCGTCGGATACCGGTCTGCGATGAACGTGCTCGGCGTGTTGCCGGGATAATCCGAGATGGAAGCTTGGGTCGTCGGCTGCGTGGCCGGCTGGTGGAAGGCGGTGGTGGTAACACCGGCTGTCGTTGTGCTTCCAAACAGCGCGTTGACCGTCGCCGCCCGGGTCATGTCTTCCACACCCTGCAGAAGCAGATCGATTTCGGTGTTGAAGGAATTTTGGGCCGACGAGTAGCGGTCGGTCTGGGTGGTGTTGATGTAGGCGGTTCCCAGCAACGCCAGCAGCACGAGCAACGCCACCACGAGGATCAGCACCGACCCCGGGCGCGAGCGGCGGAAACGCCGCTCCAGGCGCTGGAGAAGCGGCAATCTGAAGATGGTGGGACGCAAGCTCATGATTTTTCCCCCGTGCCGACTGTGATTTGCTGATGCGCGGCTCCTATTTACTATTGTTGCGATCCTAAGTCGATGACGTACTCATAAATTTGCGGCGAAGCCAGACGCCCGTCCGGATCGTCCAGCGCCAGCGTGATCCGAAGCATGCGCGGCACGCCGGTGCCAAACCCGCTGAGAACGGGCCATTGGGATTCGGCGCCCCAGGAGCAGATGTACTGCGAATCAGCCTTGACGGCGTTCGCTGCGGCGTAATTGCTGTTCGGCGTCAGGTCGTTGAAGACCTCCCATGGCGCTGTCGTGGTGGCGGACTGGCCGGCCCCGTTCGGCGCCGCTGCTTGCAGCACATCGCGCAGGGGGACGACATCGTGTATCAGATCGATGGCGCCGTCGGCGTTTGTGTCGCGCGGGAAGCCGTACCAGCGGATCCTGCGCGCCCCGGTTACCGGATCGATTACATAGTCGATGACGTTGTCGCCCGTCGCGCCGGTCACCTGGCCATACGTCACATCGGCGGGGTTATTGTCCTGCGTCAGATAGTCGCCGGCATATTCGACGATGAACTGCGAGCAGTGCCTCAAAAAGACTGGCGCCACACCAGCCATGGTTGCGGCGGAGAGCGGTTTGATGGGAAACGGATTGGCCTGGTAGCGGAAGAACATCGGAGTGCGAAAGCCATTTGGCAGCGCTGGAGTCGTTTTGAGATAGGTCGCGGCGGCGGTATTGAACTGCGTGACCGAAGATCCCACTACGTCGTAGCGGGATGAGTAAATCGGACTGCTATCCTGGGCAATGGCATCGGAGCCGAGGACGTTGCCGCTGGCCCCGGCGGTCAGATAGTTGGTGGTTCCAGAAATCGGCGGCTGGATAAACAGCATTGCGACACGGCCGAGAATCCAGTCCGCTGCAAAACGATTGTTGTCGTTGCGGACGGTGGTGCTGTTATCCGGCCAGCCGGGGCCGAACCACTGCCCTGCGATCGGTGAAGCCGGCGGGAGCAGCGCTTGTCCCAACTGCGGCGGCGCGGTCGGAGGTAGGGTGCCGTAAACGGTCGGGTTTTGCGCTTGATTATTGTTCGGAACAAGAACATGACCGTACCAGATGTACGCATTTGAACTGGTCGTGGTGGAAACAAACTGGCCTGGGTCGCCCGTTTGCCGCTGATAGAGATCGCCGCTGGCGAAGAAGCCGAGTGTGTCGATGCGGAAGTTTCGGCTGCTGGCCAAGGCGTTGGAAACGGTCTGCGGCGTGCCGTTGATCGTGATCGTGCCGGGAACGCCGCTCGGCTCGTTGCTGGCATCCTGCTGCGTGCGGAACGCAATGACACTTTGCGAACTGATGAGCAGGGCCGGTTGCGAGGTGGTCAGGGCGTTGAGAACGTCGGTGTAGACGCTGAAATGCGCGACGCGCTCGTCGCGGGTCACTTCGCTGAACGCCTGGCCCGTGCCGACGGTCTGCGCGCTGATCTTGAACACCTCATTGATGCCGAGAATCAAAATCAGCGCGATGGCGACCGACACCAGCAGCTCCACCAGCGTAAACGCCGGCCGTCGCTGCGATCGCGGGAGATTGACCTGTTGGCGGAGGGTCATGTAATTCCTTCAATGCACCGGGATAAACGTGGTGTAGGCGGCGACGTCCTGGCAGGGACCGTAATACGTGGGATTGGGCGCCAAGGTCGTGTCGGTGTAGCCGCTGCCGATCACCATCACCGTCGAGCCGGCTCCGGGAATCTGGTTGGCGGCGGCGTTGGTCAGGTCGTAACCCGGCGCCAGGTTCCAGACCAGCCCGCCGGCGTTGGTGCTCAGGCGATAAATCCACCCGTTGGTAACGCCCGCGTTCGTGTCATTGGCGACGACGACAAACGCACTGTCGGAGATGCAGGTGGTGTTGTCGTCGCCGGAGACGGCGGTGAACGTCACCTGTTCGTTCGCCTGACTGAACGTCGCCAGCACGGGCCGCGCTTCGAGTGTCACCATTGAGTTGGTCCGGGTGGCAAGATCGTTGGAATCGTAGAAGCTGCGGTTGCGCGCCTGCACGCCGACCACGATCACTTGAATGTACGGCAGCGGCTTGCTGTTGGCGGGGCTGGCGGTGGGATCCTGCCCCTGCCGGTACATGGGAATCCAGGCGTATCGGCTGTCGCTGGGGAGAATCAAATTGCCGCTGATCAGCGGCCACAGCGTCGTATTCGTCGGCACCGGCTCGCTGGGGACTGCCACTGGCCCGATCGCATGAACCAGCCCGTCGGAGTTGGTGGCGGTGCTCGGGGTGTACCAGTTGGCTTGCGTGTTGTACTTCACGAGGTAAGAGACGCCGCCCTTGGCGATGGTCGCCGCCACGGTCTCTTCGGCGGTGGACTGCGTTTGCCTCAGCGCCACCGGAAAGATCGCCGCGATGAGAATGAATCCGATGCCGAGGATCAGGACTGAAAAGAGAATTTCGGTGAACGTAAATCCGCGGCGGGTGCGCACTTGGCACGGGCGTCCCGCCCGTGTTTGCGATGCAGAATTTAAGAAAGATCCTGGTATCAAAAGTTCTCTCTCTCCTGCGCAGCTAACACGGGCGGGACGCCCGTGCCACGGGATGCTGCGAAGTTGAGGATAGCTGCTGAACATTCTCGTGTTACTCCGCGCGAATCAGCGTGCCGTTATAGCGGTTGATGAGGATCGGGGTGCTGCTGGTGTCGAGCCAGGTTTCTTCGGTCTGTTCACTGGGGGAGCCGCCGGTGTAGCTCGTGACAGCGGGATCCATGGTGTCGTCGCCGTCGGTGAATCCCTGCGCCTTAAACGCCTCGCGGTCGAAGAGCACCAGGCCAAACTGCGAGGAAAGCGGCAGGTTGTTGTACACGGGTACCATATCCGCCGTTGGGAGGGGCGTCGTGTCAACCTTGAGGAGTTGTGCAAGGCCGGTCGCAGTGGCGGTTGGGTTGGAAGTGGTGACGTTGGTAAGCAGCTTGAATCCGTACGTCTTGCTGATGAGCCGGCCGTTGCCGTCGAAGAGGATGACGCCGCCGTACAGCACGTTTTCGTAGGATGTCGGGCCGACGCCACCAGTGGTCGGAGTGTTGGCCGAGGCGAGCCCGGCGGTCGGGTTAAGACCCACGTAGCCGTCTGTCGTGCGGGTGAGGTTTGGCGCGGTGCCGGTGGTGGTGCAGTTATTGACGCACTGTACGCCGATTCCCCGCGGCAGCGCCAGATAATCCTGGTTGGGAACCAGATCGAGGAAATAGATCGGAGCGTTCGTGGGGGGAGTGCCCGAATATATCGGCGGCGGGGTTTCCTGCACGATCGCGGCCTCGACCAGATCGCTGCGGGTGTCGAGATAAAACAGGACGCCATGCACCGTCTGCAGTCCGACGGCTTCCTCGCGGGCCTGGGTGACCAGGGCGGAGAGGGTGTTGAATCCCGCATCGATGCTGCGCGTGCCGGTGAGGCTGCGGATCGCGGGGATGGCCATGGCGACGATGAGGATGATGATCCCGATGACCACCAGCATCTCGGTCAGCGTGAAGCCGACCGAGCGGCGAAGCGGGGATCGCGATGGGGGGCGGGGAGCCATGGTTATTGTTGTTTGGAATAGACGTTGTCGTCGCCGGCGGTCGGCCCTGTAGCGGGAGCGGGGCTGGTTACCGCGCCGAAATCCCCATCGGGGCCGGCCGAGGCGAAGAAGGGGCGCCTATCGCGACTGGTGATGGTGACGAGCGTTGGTGTGCTGTTGCCCGTAGTAATGTTGACGACAATCCCGCCAGGAGGGACATAGATGATCGGGTTGTCCCACCCGTCGAGCAAGACCGTGCCGGAGCTGTAGGGGGTGCCATCGGCGTTTCTCAAAAACTTGCTGCTAGGGAGCTGAGCGATGGCTTTGCTGTTGTTTGCAACGCGCAGCAGCGCTGCCATCGCGACCGATGCTGTCTGCTGGACGACAGTGCTGTTCCACCGATCTCCCGATCCCTGGGGGGTGACATCTCCGATGGTCCAGTTGCTTCCGTTTGGCGTCTGGCCTGCACCTATCATCGACGGTCCCGCAGTCAACGTGGCTGGAGGCGGGGAAGGATTTGGGTATTGGTAGGAGTAGCCCGGCAGCGCGGTGCTCCCCGCGGCCGCGTCGAGTTCCGAGAGCATCGCGTTGAGGTTCTCCAGCGTGGTCCTGGTCTGATTGGCCGCCGCGGAGCGCTCGACGACCTGATAGCCGATCACGGACATCAACATCAGGATCAGGATGACCCCGATCACCACGAGCATTTCGATGAGCGTAAATCCGCTTCGCCGCCGTTTCACGATTGGTCTCCTCGTTGGCATTGTTCGCAATGTCCAGGGGAAGAGGGAAACTCGAATGAAGAAGCTCGAATCCTCGAATCAAGCTCGAAGTTCGAATGAAGAAGCTCAAAACGGCAAGGGGGGAACGGCCGCACCTGCGGTGTTGGCGGATTTTCCTCTTCGTTTCGACATTCGGATTTCGACATTCGGACTTCATTCGAGGATTCGAGCTTCACAATTCGGATTTGGAGCGCTGCCTTTCACTTCGTGCCGTCGTGGCTGTGTGCCTCCGTGCCTTCTCCGCTCCCTTTCTCCTCATAGCTGTACAAATTGTCATCCTGCGTCAGATAACGGCGGTCGGGGCCGGCGGAGAAGAAGAACGAGTGATTCTCCGGGGCGATGCCGATCTCGCGGTGCATCGACGGCATGAACACGATCGGCGAGCCCCAGGCGTCGCTGAGCGTCGCCTCGTTGTAAATCGAATCCGGAAGCCCGCCGAACAGCTCCGACGAGCTGCCGGCCTCGGCCCGCAGGGCGGCGACGAATTCGCGATTGTTTTCGATGGCCCGCCCCTGCAGCGTCGCCTCGTCGAGATTTTCGTCGGCATACGCGAATGGCTCAATGGCCGGAAGCTTGCCGTCGTGATGCAGTTGGTATTGGGCCAGCAGCAGATCGCACTGATGCAGCAGTTGCTTGGTCAGTTTGACCGAGGAGTCGTTGCGCACGTACCGGGCCAGATCGACCATCAGCCCCAGAAGAATCACCAGCGCCGCGATGGTGGTGAGCATTTCCAGCAGCGTAAATCCGCGACGGCGGCGTCGTATTTCCCCCTCTCCCGGTACTCCGGGAGAGGGTTGGGGTGAGGGTGATTTGGAATGTCGCGCGCTGTTGGTATGCGAAATCACCCTCACCCCTGCCCTCTCCCGGAGTACCGGGAGAGGGGGAACGCTGCGCGGCTGGCAAACATCGCTGAGATCGACGGCACCATCGGAAGCCGCGCAGCAGAGAGCCGAGCGGCTCTGCCGCCGGACGCCTTTGGGGGCTCGGCGTGATTGCCCTGTCGCGCGAATGCCCGGCGGCGGAGCCGCTCGGCTCCGTGCTTGCGCGGATGCCGCGGTCATCGCCAGAGCGGCGCGGGACGCGGCAAGCTGATGATCCTGAAAAAGACTCGGCCGCATTCAGTTGAAGTTGGTGACGTCGTCGGTGTTGCCGGAGGAGTCGTAGCCCAATATCCCATCCGATCCGGCGCTCCAGAGCAGATACGGAGCGGTGGTCGCGGGACTTTCGCCGGCATTGGCGCCAACGTTGATTCCGCCGTCGGCGTTGGTGTCGCCGAGAATGCGTCCCATGTCGGAGGGCAGAAACGGATGGCTGTTGATGGTGACGCCATTATTATCGTAATAGTTGTACATCGGCACGGGCGTGGTGCCGGGCGTAGTGGGGTTGTAATTGCCGACGTATCCTCCAGCAACATTGATGCTGGCTGCCGGATTAGCGCGGTAATAGAGATAGGGATTCCCGCGCACATCGTTGATTGTCGAGTTCCAGTCGTTCGTGCCGGAGATTGTGAATTTTCCCGGCTGAATGTAGGGGCCATACACCTGTCCCTGCCCCTGCCAAGTCCCATTTACGGTTGCGCCGCGCACGCGGAAGCCGGGACCATCGCTGCTGTCGCCTCCCACGGTGGGGTCCGCCGGGCCGGGAGAAAGCAGCGCCCAGCACAGGGTCACGGCTCCGACGCGATCGGCCGGCGGGGTGGGATTGGTTGTGCTGGTGATGATGATCGGATTGGTGGCGCTGAGATCAACCGGCGGATAATCTTTGAAATCCTTACGATAGGCTTCCAGCGCCTGGCTGAGGTTCTGCAGATCCATGGCGATGCGAACTTTGGTCGCCTTCTTGCGCGCGGAGTTCAGAGCCGGCAGCAAGACGGCGAGCAGGACGGCGATGATGCCGACCACCACCAAAAGCTCGATGAGCGTGAAACCTCGGCAACGCCTCGGCAGTGATTTAGTTGCCATAAATGATGTCATCGGAGGTCCCGAAGATTCGATCGCTTCCGGCCGAGATCAGGATAAACGCGTCTCTCCCGATCGGTTGGGTGCTGAGAGCAGGATTGGTGAAGTAAGCCGTTACCGAGGCGACCGGGCTCGTGGTCTGGGTAAACCCGTAGGGCGCGGCCTGAGGGAAGTTGTACTGCGCACACCCACTCACGGTCGCGGGAGTGGTTAAGGTCACAATCCCAGTCGTGCCGACTCGCGCACGGAAATAGAGGATCGGGCCATAATTGTAATTGGCGTTCGTGGAATTCAAAACGTTTCCCGGAATGTGATCGAGATATTCGGGGATTTTCGAATCGAGGGTGCCAAACGGCAGATAGTTGGCGGCGGCTGTGGTGTCGACAGGCGGCAGTTCCTCGGGCTTCGGCGAGAAGTAAGCGAAAGTCTGTTTCTGGGAATTGATGAGTATGTTGAGCGATTGCGGTCCCTGCGCCTGGGTGATGATCGACGGCGAGTAGTTAAATGCTGTGACCGGGTTCGGGGACGTAGTCGAGAACGTGAGGTTCAATCCGCCCGTAAGACCCAACACCAGATTTTCCGAGGACGTGACTTTCGTAACCGCGGCAGGGGTGGGATCCATCAGTGCATTTCCCGAGATCGCCGTCGGCGTGCCTGCCGTGCCTCCGATGCCGTCGATGTCATTCTCTGCGACCGGCCCCGGATACGAGTGATAATCCTGGTAATACTGCTGGCAAGCGCCGGCGATGGTGCTGATTTCCTGGCTGGTGCTGGTGGCGTAGGACCGCTTGCGGACCGCAGCGGCGGCGGGAAGCAGAATGGCGATGAGAATGACGATAATTCCGATCACCACCAACAGCTCGATGAGCGTGAAGCCGGACCGCACCACCCTGTGGCACGGGCGTCCCGCCCGTGTTGACGACGCAGAGCTGAAGAGAAGCGCTGACATCAGATGTCCTTTTTCTCCCACGTTGCTAACACGGGCGGGACGCCCGTGCCACGGTCACTTCTTGCTCGCCTGGGCGCTCATTCCGTTGATCAGCGTGATCATCGGCATGAACAGAGCGATGACGATGAATCCGACGATCACGCCGAGCACCACGACCATGACCGGTTCGAGAATGCTGATCAGCGAGCCGACCAGCACGTCCACGTCGTTGTCATAATTGTCGGCGACTTTGAGCAGCATCTTATCGAGGTCGCCGGTCTCTTCGCCGACGTCGATCATGTTGACCACGATCGCGTCGCAGACCTTGGTGGCCCGCAACGGGTCGGCCATCGATTCGCCCTCGCGGATGGCATCGTGCACTTTGAGCAGGGCGCGGGCGTACACCTCATTGCCGCTGGTTTCTTTGGTGATCATCAGGGCGTCGAGGATCGGCACGCCGGCGCTGATGAGCGTTCCGAGCGTTCGGGTGAAGCGGGCGATCGTCCCCTTGGTGATAATCGATCCGATGATGGGAATTTTGGTGAGTACCAGATCGACGGCGAATCGGCCGCCCTCGGTGAGGCGCAGAAGCTTCAGCACCCCGGAAAAGACAAACGGGAAGGCGATCAGGTAGACCCAGCCGTACTCATCGGCGAAGAAGTGGCTCATCGCCAGCAGCAGCTTCGTGGGTCCGGGCAGTTCGAGGTGGAAGTCCTTGAAGATTCCTTCGAACTTGGGAATGACGAAGATCATGATCACCGTGACCACGCCGACGGCGATGCTGACCACGACCGCCGGATAGATCATGGCGCCGATGATTTTCTTTTTCAGCTTGGCGGCTTTTTCCATGAAGTCAGCGAGGCGAGCCAGGATCAGGTCCAGCACGCCGCCGATCTCCCCGGCGTTGATCATGTTCACGTAGAGCTTGTCATACGCCTTGGGATACTTGGCCATCGCATCGGAGAGCGTGCCGCCGCCTTCGACCTCGTCGCCGACGCCGCCGATGATCGCCTTGAGCAACCCCGGCTTCTGCTGCTGCTCGAGAATCTGCAGCGACCGGAGAATCGGCAGACCCGCGTCCTGCAGCGTGGAAAGCTGGCGGGTGAAGCTGACGAGTTGCTTTCTGGGTACCCCGCCGAACGAGATCGGCATCTTCCGCGTCTTGACCGGCTCGATCTCAGGGGAGCCGCCCTTCTTGCTGGCCTTCTTCTTGACCGTCTTTTCCCGGACCTTGGTGGGGAAGTACCCCTTGCCGCGGATCCGTGCAATGGCCTCTTCCGAAGAATTGGCTTCGATCTCGTCTTTCACTTCCTGTCCGGAAGTATTCATCGCTTCAAAGGAATACGTCGGCATGACCAGCACTCCGCAAACGTCCCCGCCAACTGACAGAACCCCTTGAATTATTCGCAGTGTCCAGTGCGCGGGGGCAGCCGCAATGTCCAATTCGCAAGCCCGCGAAACTCGAATGTCGAAGTTCGAATCCTCGAATCAAGCTCGAAGCTCGAATTTCGAAACAAATGCGGGGGAAAATCGCGACGACTCGAGCTTCGTCATTCGAATTTGTTTCGAGGATTCGAGCTTCGTCATTCGAACTTCCCGCTCCCGCTCCGCGGGAGGCGGGCTTATCCTTCTTCCATGATCGTTTCCCGCACCACTTCTTCCAGGCTCGTTACGCCCTCGTAAATGGCCAGCAGCCCGCTCTCGCGCAGCGTCCGCAGGCCGCGTTTCTTGGCTTCCAGCCGCAATACCTGCGTGCTGGCGTGACGGACGATCATGTCGCGCATGTCGTCATCCAGCGTCATGATCTCATACAGGCCCACACGCCCCTTGTACCCCGTGTTGTTGCACAGATCGCAGCCGCGTCCGTAGTAGAGCCTGTGGCCGGCGACAACTTCGGGGGTCAACTCCAGTTCCATCAGTTGCTCGGGCGTCGGGGTGTATTCGGTCTTGCACCCCAGGCACAGACGACGAACCAGACGCTGCGCCACGATCCCTTCCAGCGTTGCCGTCACCAGAAACGGCTCCAGGCCCAGATCCAGAAGCCTGGCGATGGTCGACGGCGCATCGTTGGTGTGAAGCGTGCTGAAGACCAAATGTCCGGTGAGCGACGCCTGCACGGCGATCTCGGCGGTTTCCTTGTCGCGGATTTCACCGATCAGAATCGTGTCGGGATCCTGACGCAGCATGGCACGCAGGATGCGGGCGAAGGTCAATTCGATGTCCGGCTTGATCTGGCACTGGATGATCCCGTCGATGTCGTATTCCACCGGATCCTCGGCCGTGATCAGCTTCGAGGAGATGTCGTTCAGCTCGTTGAGGGCTGAATAGAGCGTCGTGGTTTTGCCCGACCCGGTCGGGCCGGTCACGACCACGATCCCGTTGGGCTTGTGAATCAGTTGGCGGACCATCAACAGGTCGTCGTCGCGCATTCCCAGCTTGTCGAGGCTCAGATTGACGTTGCTGCGGTCCAGCACGCGCATGACGACCGATTCACCGAACATCGTCGGAAGAACGCTGACGCGCAGATCGATCGGCAGATTGTTCACGCTCAGCTCGATGCGCCCGTCCTGCGGCAACCGGCGCTCGGCGATGTCGAGATTGGCCATGACCTTGATGCGCGAGCTGATGGCCGGGGCAATGTGCGCCGGCGGGGGCATCATCTCGTACAGCACGCCGTCGATGCGATAGCGCATCTTGAACTCTTCCTCGAACGGCTCGAAGTGAATATCCGATGCCTTGTCCTTAATGGCCTGCAGCAGCACGAGATTGATCAGCTTGCGCACCGGGTTGGAATCCGCGGCGGCCTTGATGCTCTCCAGGTCGATCGATTCGCCGCGTCCCTTGAGGTCTTTGAGCGTGTCGTCGGTCTGGAGCTCTCCGAGAATTTCCGAGATATTTTCCGCCGCCGCCTGGTAGTGCTTGGCGATCAGCCGGTCGATTTCGGTGGCGTCGGCGAGCACCACCTCGACGTCGTAGCCCATCAGCGCCCGCAGATCGTCCAGCGCCCGGAAATTTTCGTGGCTGGCCATCGCCACGACCAGCTTCTTGGCTTCCTTGTTGTACGAAATCGGCAGAACCTTATTGGTGGTGGCGATTTGCGGGGGGACCGCCGCGATCGCATCAGCTTCGATCGTGCGGGATTCGAGGCTGACGATCTCATACCCGCGCTGCGCTGCCAGACCGACGTTGAGATCGGATTCCTTCACATATCCGAGATCGATGAGAATCCGCCCGAGAACGCCTCCCTTGCTCTTTTGAAATTCCAGCGCCTCGACCACCTGCTCCCGGGTGACCTTCCCCATCTTGGTGAGTACGCGGCCGATCGGACGCCCCTTGAGCTCGCTGATCGCAGGCATTTGCCCCGCCGGTCTGCTGCTGCTGCCCGAAGTCGGCGGTCGCCCGCTGCTGGGCGCAGTGGGTTTGCTGGCAGAGGGAGCAGGGGCCGCAGGGGGCTTGGCGGCCGCGACGTCGTAAGCGTCACGGTTGGCGCTGCTGGAGGGAGCCGGTATGCCCGCGGCGGGGGGGCGCAACCCCGGCGTCGCCGGCTTTTGCCCTGGAAGTGTGGGCCGGGCGGACGGAAGCTTCGGCTTATCGCCGTCGGGAGTTCCCGACGGCGACGGAGCGGCAGGTGGAATCATTCGCGACATTCAGACTCCCTCAAACCCCGTGAATCTTCGCATGGCTTCCCGGCGGCTTCAACTATAAACCGGACGACCATGCCTACTTTTTACCCTGCATCCGGGCGCGGTTGGCGGCAATCGCCGCCTGCCGCTCGGCTTCGCTCTGCGCCGCGCCCGGGGCGGCTGCGGGCGGAGCTGCCGGTCCTGCTGCGGGCGGTTTTGCGGCTGGGGCTGCTCCGCCCGCGCCGTCGGTGGGTTCGGGAAAATCGTCTTTTTTCTCCACTTCAAAGCCGCCGCGCTGCATCTTGTCAACCATGTTTCCCGGATTGCGGCTCTTGTCGATCGCTTCCTCAGCGCTGATCCGCCCGGCTGTGAAGTGGCCGTAGAGATTGTCGTCCAGCAACTGCATCCCGTAACGTTTTCCGGTCTGGATTTCCGAATCGATGCGGAATGCTTTGTTCTCGCGGATCAGGTTTTGGATGCCGGGGGTGACGTACATAAACTCATATGCCGCCACCATTCCCTCGGTATCGACCCGCGGACACAGTGCCTGGCTGAGCACGGCCAGGAGGTTTCCGGCAAGCTGCACTCGGATCTGCTCCTGCTGGTCGGTGGGAAAGGCGTCGATGAGCCGGTTGATGGTGGAGGCGGCACCGGCGGTGTGCAGCGTGCCAAACACGAGGTGCCCGGTTTCGGCGGCGGTGACGGCGGCGGAAATCGTCGCCAGATCGCGCATTTCGCCGACCAGCATCACATCCGGATCCTGTCGCAACGCACGCCGCAATGCCTCGGCAAAGCTCGGCACGTCCACGCCGATCTCGCGCTGCACCACGATGCTCTTCTTGTGCTTGTGATAGTACTCCACGGGGTCTTCCATCGTGATGATGTGACGCTCAAAGTTGGTGTTGATGTAATCGATCATCGACGCCAGCGTCGTGGTCTTTCCCGAGCCGGTCGGGCCGGTGACCAGAAACAGACCGCGCGGACGCCGGCAGATCTGCTCAGCCATCTTCGGCAGCCCGATCTGCTCGAAAGTCAGCAGCTTGCTGGGGATGCGCCGCAGCACCAGGCTGGCCATGCCCTTCTGTTTAAAGATCGAGACGCGGAAGCGTGCGTCCTCGCCGAAGGCAAAGCCAAAGTCGCCCGAGCCGGTTTCTTCAAATTCCTGCTGAATCCGTTCCGGCGTGATCGACTTCATGAGCGCCGCGGTATCCTCGGCCTCCAAGATTTTGGTCTGCAATTCACGCATTCCCCCATGCATGCGCAGCGTTGGAGGCTTCCCGACCGCAAGATGCAGGTCGCTGGCGCTCTTCCGAATCACGGTATCCAGCAAACGATCGATTTGAACGGTGGCCATAAGGGAAATAGTGAAGGGTGAATGGTGAAGTTCAAAATATGGGGAGTTTTCAGTTTTCGGTTCGGTCAGCTAACTGAAAACTGAAAACCGAAAACTGAAAACCTGTTCTTTTCCTGGCCTGAAAACTGAAAACCGAAAACTGAAAACGCGTTCTTTTCCTGAACCCTAAATCGTAATTCCTTCCACCTGCGCGACTTTCACGATTTCTTCCGCGGTGGTGACCCCACGAAGCACTTTCATTCGCCCGTCGGCGAGCAGGGATTTCATGCCGCTCGCCAGTGCGGCCTTGCGGATCTTGTTGCCGGCGGCCCGCTCGAAGGCGAGGGTGCGGAGTTCCTGGTTCATCACCATCAGTTCAAAGACTCCGCGCCGGCCGCGGAAGCCAATTCCGCCGCATTCCTCGCACCCGACCGGCTTGCACATGTGCTGACCCACCAGGTCGCTCTCCTTGATTCCCACGAGTTTGAGCCATTTCGGATCGGGATTGGTGTCCGGCACTTTGCACTTGTTGCAGAGAATGCGGACCAGTCGCTGCGCCAACACCGCCTGAATCGAGCTGGCAACCAGGAACGGTTTGACGCCCATGTCGATCAGGCGGGTGATCGAACCCGGGGCGTCATTGGTGTGCAGCGTGCTGAAGACCAGGTGCCCCGTCAGCGCCGCCTGCACGGCGACTTCCGCCACTTCCAGATCGCGGATTTCGCCGACAAGGATCACGTTGGGCGCCTGTCGCAGCATCGCCCGCAATATCTTCGAGAACGTCAGTCCGATAACGTCGCGCACCTGGCACTGATTGATGCCGGCAAAGTTATACTCGACCGGGTCTTCCGCCGTGATGATTTTGCGGTCGGGGCGGTTGAGTTCGTTGAGGGCCGCGTAAAGGGTGGTGGTTTTTCCCGAGCCGGTCGGCCCGGTCACCAGGAAGATGCCGTTGGGGCGCTTGATGATCTTCTGGAACGCCTTGTTGTCTTCTTCCTCGAATCCGAGGTTGACGATTCCGATGCGAACCGCATCGGGGCGAAGAATACGCAAGACGATCGATTCCCCGTGGTAGGCCGGCAGCGTGCTGGCGCGAAAGTCGATCTGCTGCTTGTCGACGATCAGCTTGATGCGTCCGTCCTGCGGCAGGCGCTTCTCGGCGATGTCGATCCCAGCCATGATCTTCAGCCGGCTGATCAGCGGCCCCTTCATGCGCAGGGGAATGCGGTCGCGCTCCACGCATTCGCCGTCAATGCGATAGCGGACGCGAATGCGGTCCTTCATCGGCTCGATGTGAATGTCCGATGCGCGGTTGCGGACTGCCTCGGCGATCATCGCCTGCACCAGCTTGATGATCGGCGCCTGCGTCGCGTCCACGGTTCCGCCCGCTTCGCCGATGCCGGCCAGGTCGATCGACTTGTCGATGGAGCGATCGACCGACTTGTCGACCGTCTTGTCCAGAGATCGGTCCAAGGACCGGTCCATCGTCTTGTCCATCGTCTTGTCCAACGTGCGGTCAAAGGTCTTGTCGCGCGTTTTGTCGATGGTGTTGGATGCGGTGGTCCCAAGAATCTGATCGAGCAGCGCCTTGATTTTCGATCGCGGCGCCAGGGACGTGCGGATTTCCTTGTGCAGCCGGAAGCGGAGAATGTCGAGCATCTCCAGATCCAGCGGATCATGTACCACTACGCGCAGCCGGCCATTCTCCAGCCCCATCGGCAGGATGATGTACTTGCGCATCAGATCGTCGGGAATCAGATTGACCGCGTCGGGGGGAATCGACGTCTTATCCAGTTCGACATAGTCCATCCCGTGCTGCGCGGCCAATGCCTTGAAAACGTTGTTTTCTCCGCATGCCTTGATGTCGACCAGCGCCTCCCCGATCCGCATGCCCTGCTTTTTGCCGTGCTCCAGTGCCTTGGAAACGTCCTTCGGCTGAACAATTCCCCATTCAACCAGCAGTTCACCGAGTTTTTTTTGTTGACGAGCCATAAGTCAAATTCATGGGCGGCAAAGAAGAAGCTCGGAATACAAAATCCGGTAGGAAACGTCCTTTCGGCAGCGGGGCGATAGCAGCGATCCGGCCCTTCATCCCGCGGCCAACCTTCGCATTCCCCTCAGAGACCAGCCGAGCCCGAGGCCCGCAGTGTACCGACTTCCCACGCGCAGCTACAAGAGATTTCCGCCAATCCTCGTGTGTAACGCTTGAATCATCAGTTTCCGGCGATGGAGCGATTAGATTATAGGCCCCGCTCCGCGATAGAGAAGCGGTTTTGAATCCCCGTGTAGCGGAGCCGCGGATGTACATCCGCGGCTTCGACCGGGCAACGGATATACCTCAAGTGAAAACGCCCTCGACCTGGGCTACATCCCTGGAAGTTGCCCGCTCCCCGCTCGCGATGCTATTTTCTCCGCTCGGTGGCGCAACATCTCTCCCCCGATGAAACCGATGATCGTGCCTTCTCCACGCGGCCCGCTCTTCCCGTCGCCGTCGCGGTCATCGTCGGAATCACTGGGCATCGCCTCCTGCCGGCAACGCCGGGCATCTGGCTGCTTCTGGGCGGGGGGCTCTGGTGCGCCGCTGCATTTCTTCTTCACCGCCCCAAGCTTTTCGCGACCTGCATCCTGGGGGCCCTGACGCTGCTCGGAGCAGCCTCCGCCCAACTGTTTGCCTTCTATTTTCCGCGCAACCACATCGCGTTATTCGCATCTGATGAGCCGCATCTGGCCATCGTTGAAGCGCGGGTCGATGAGGCTCCGCAGCTGACGCCATTGCCGCATGGGAAAAACGGCGCTGCAAAGATGCAGTTTCAAGCGACGACGGTTCGCCTTCTCACCAACGCCGGCTGGGAACAGGCATCGGGCAAACTGCGCGTCTCTATCGGCCAGGAGGTAGCCGGCGTCTACCCGGGGCAGATCGTTCGGCTTGCCGGGCTCCTGCAGCGACCGCTCCCGGCGAGCAATCCCGGCCAGTTTGACTGGTCGCACTATGGCCGCACGCAGCGAGCGCTGGCCGAACTTTCGGTTTCCCACGCCAGCGGCGCCACGCCGCTCCCCGGGAGCGATTACGCTCCATTGGCGTCACTGCGGCGGCGCATCCGCGCGGCGCTCGACGCCGGTTTCCCCCTCGCCGCCGGCGCCGACCGCGAACTTCTCGCCGCACTGGTTTTCGGCGATCGCGGCAAGGAACTGGCCGACATCCAGGAAGCCTTCCGCCGCACCGGCACTGCTCATCTTCTGGCCAGCAACGGCCTGCGCATCGCCGTTCTTGCCGCCGGACTTTATCTCCTCTGCGGCCTGCTGCGGCGGTCGCCGCGAACCACCGCCTGGCTGGTTACCATCTCGGTTGCGTTCTTCGCCGCCATGACCCTTCCCGCGCCGCAGGCGGTGCGCCCCGCGCTGCTCTGCGCGGCAGTTGGCGTTGCCATCAGTGCGGGGCGGGGAGTCAATTCCGTTCAGCTTCTCTCGCTGGCTGCGCTGCTGATACTCGCCCTCAATCCGCTCGACTTATACAACGCCGGGTTTCAACTGAGCTTTGTGACCGTGCTCGGGCTCATGCTGTTCGCCGGCCCCGTGATGCGCTGGCTTGGCGAACTGGAAGATCCTCACCATCGCGCCGCGCGCAGTCTGCTGCGAACTTCAGCATGGCACCGTCTCCGCATGGTCGTCTGGGACCGCGCTGGGCAAGTGTTTGCCGTAGCGCTGGTGGCCTGGCTTATCGCCACGCCGCTGGTCGCGTATCAGTTCGAGCAATTGAATCCCTGGTCCATTCCCATCGGCCTGCTTCTTTCTCCGCTGGTTTTCTTGGCGATGATCGCCGGGTTCCTGAAGGTCTGCCTCACGCTCGCTCTGCCCTGGTTTGCCGCGGACTGGGCGAGCATCGCACGATTCCCGGCAGCGCTGCTGAACCACGCCGTCCTGCTGCTGGCGACGCTTCCCGGCGACGATGTTCCGCTCACCTCACCGCCAACGTCGATCGTCGCGGCCTATTACCTTCTCCTCTGTCTCCCCGCATTGGCGTCGCTCAACGCGTTCAATGCCTCCTGGGACCAAATCAGGCCACCGTGGCCGTCGCCAACGATTCAGCGATGGAGCGCGCGACTGACTTTTCCCTCCCTCGCGCTGCTCCTGTTGTTTCTCAATCTCGGGCCGCGGCTGTGCCCGCCGCCGGGAACGCTGCAGCTCACGCTCCTCTCAGTCGGGGCCGGTCAGACCGCTGTCGTTGAGTTGCCCGACGGGAGCGCTCTCCTAATTGACTGCGGCTCGACCACGCTCTCCGACGATCTGCGACAATGCCTCGCGCCGTTCCTCCGTCACGAGGGGCGGGACCGGGTCGACGCGATCTACCTTTCGCATGGCGATTACGATCACATCAGCGCCGCCGCCGGCGCCGTAACGGCATATGGCGTGCGCGCCGTTTTCATCAGTCCCAATTTCCGCGTCCACGCCCGTGAAAGCGCCACCGCCGAGGGACTTCTGGAATCACTCGATGAGTTGAAACGCCCGGCACAAACGCTCTGGCTGCCGCAGCACATCCCCCTCGGCGGCGGCGCCGCACTCGATGTCCTCTGGCCGCCCGAGCGCTGCGAGATGAATTCCAACAACAGCGCGCTGGTTCTGAAGCTCAGCTACGCCGGCCGATCGATTCTCTTCCCCGCCGACATCCAGATTCCCGCCGAGCGCGGCTTGCTGCAACAGGCGTCTCTCCTTCGCAGCGACATTCTGATCGCGCCCCATCATGGCAGTTGCGAAGAGAGCACCGCCGACTTCATCGCCGCGGTGCATCCGCGATTTATTCTCAGTTCCAACGCCAGCCGCCTGACGCAAAAGCAGCAAGCGTTCGATCTTCTCACGAACGCTCATCCCCTTTTTCGCACAAGCCAATGCGGTGCGTTGACCCTCACCATCGATGCGGCCGGAAAGATCGATTTGCATGGATTTTTGCGGCTGCGGGAAGAAGGGGCGGTGGAAGACAAGGCACGAAGGCACGCAGGCACGTAGGGCACGAAGGGGGAGCCAGCGAATGGTGATCATGCGGCGGCCCGGAGTGTTTCGGTGAGGCCCTCTCTGGCTCCCCGCGAAGGGCAAGCCGAGGTCGACGCGATCCTAAGTCGATTTTCAAGTTGCTCTACCGCTCCCGACCGCCGGCGTGGCCACTTTAGTGGCCATGTCCGAACGCGGACCCGCTGCACCGTCCTGGAAACCGCTGTAAGTCGAGACTGATGAACGGACCGTTCTTTGCTCCTCACTCCGTGCCCCTCGTATTTGCCACGTTCCAATCACCAATCACCGGCCCCCTTGTCTCCCACTCCCGCTGCATTAAAATCCCTCTCACCCCATGCCAGATGTGAACACGCAAACCGGCGGCGCTTCTCCTCTTCCTGTTGCGGTGGTGGGCTGCGGCAGGATGGGCCGGCTGCATGCCCGGGTCTACTCCGAAATGCCGAATGTCCGGCTGGTCGGGGTCTGCGACGCCGACGGGGACCGTGCCAGGGCGATCGCGGAGGAGTTTAATTGTGCCGTGCTCGAACCGATCGGCGATCTGCCGTCGGAGGTGCGCGCGGTTTCCATTGCCGTGCCGACTAATAGCCATGCGATTATCGCCGAGCGGTATCTCACCCGCGGCATCGCCTGCCTGATTGAGAAGCCGTTGGCCAAGGATGTCGAGGAAGCGCAGCAGATCGTTAACACGGCGCGGCGCACGGGCGTGGCCGTGCAGGTTGGTCACATCGAGCGGTTCAATCCTGCGGTCCGTGCGATGCACCGTCTGGAGATCAAGCCGCGCTTCATTGAGGTGACGCGCATCAGCCCGATGACCTTCCGCAGCATCGACGTTGGCGTCGTGCTCGACATGATGATTCACGACATCGACATCGTCCTGCGGCTGGCCGGGTCGCGCGTCGCCAAGATCGATGCGATCGGCGTGAGCGTCATCGGCACCGTCGAGGACATCTGCAACGCCCGCCTGATTTTCGAGAACGGCTGCGTCGCCAACATCACCGCCTCGCGCCTCTCGCTCAAGACCGAGCGCAAGCTCCGCGTTTTCAGCCCCGATGCGTACGTCTCTCTCGATTATCAGAAGAAGTACGGCATCGTCGCCCGCCGATCCCACAATCTCGAAGCCATCCGTGATGCCGTCGATCGCATTCACACCGGCGAAGTCACCGATCTCTCCGAGCTGAATTTCGCCGACCTGGTGCAGGTCGAGGAATTGAAGATCGACGACATCGAACCCTTGCGTGCCGAACTCGATTCGTTCGTCGAAGCCGTGACAAACGGCACCGCCCCGACCGTCAGCGCCGAAGAAGGCCTCGCCGCCGTCGAAACCGCCACCCGCATCGTCGCGGCGATCGCGTCGAATAAGCTGTGAGTCACAGAATAAACTTGCTCAAATCCTCGTCTTTCACGATCTCCCCCAATCGTTCGCGGACGTAGTCAGCGGTGATCGTCACTTTCTTCTCCCCGGTGTCCGGCGCATTGAAGCTGATCGTCTCGAAGACTTTCTCTAAAATCGTGTAGAGTCGGCGGGCGCCGATGTTCTGGCTTCGGCGATTCACGTCGTAGGCGATCTGGGCCATCGCATCGATGGCGTCGTCGGCGAAAGTGACTTGCACACCTTCGGTTGCCAGCAGGGCGGTCTGCTGCTTGGTCAGCGAATTTTGTGGCTCGCGCAGAATACGGACGAAATCCTCCTTGCTGAGATCGGCCAACTCGACGCGGATGGGGAATCGGCCCTGCAATTCCGGCATCAGGTCGCTTGGCTTGCTGCTGTGAAACGCGCCGGCGGCGATGAACAGAATGTGATCGGTCTTCACCGGGCCATGCTTGGTGATGACCGTGCTCCCCTCGACGATCGGCAGCAGATCGCGCTGCACGCCCTGGCGGCTCACGTCGGGGCCGTGCTGGCTTTGCGGGCCGGCGACTTTGTCGATCTCGTCGAGGAAGACGATGCCGGACTGTTCGACGCGCTCGATTGCGGTTCGCTGGATCTTCTCTTTGTCGATCAGCTTCTCCGCCTCCTGGCTGAAGAGCACTTTGCGGGCATCGCGCACGCTCAGCTTGCGCGTCTCCCGCTTGGTCGGGAGCATCTTCTCGAACATGTTCTGAAAATCGACGTCCATCTCCATCCCCGCCTGCCCGAGTACGCCGACCACGCTGGCCCGCTCTTCGACGCTGATCTCGATCATGCGATCCTCGATCGCCCCCGAGCGAAGTTGCTCGCGCAGTTTCTCCAGCGTGCGGGCGTGCCGGGCCTCCGCATCGTCATCCTCCGTCGACGTGCGCGGGGCTCGCGGCAGAAGAGTTTCCAGCAGCCGGTTTTCGACGTGCGCCTCGGCCGGCTCCTTGACGGCATCGGTCATCTCACCTTTGACCATGGCGATGGCCGAGTCGAGCAGATCGCGGATCATCGAATCGACATCGCGGCCGTGATATCCGACTTCGGTGTACTTGGTCGCCTCGACCTTAATGAACGGCGCGCCCGTCAGGCTCGCCAGCCGGCGGGCGATTTCCGTTTTCCCCACGCCCGTCGGTCCGATCATGATGATGTTGCGCGGCGCCACGTCCTGGCGCATCTCCTCGGGAAGCTGCTGCCGCCGCCAGCGCCCGCGGATCGCCACTGCCACCGCGCGCTTCGCATCCTGCTGGCCGACGATGTATCGGTCGAGCTCGGCGACGATTTGTTTGGGAGTGAGAGGAGTCATGGATGAAAAACCAGAATGACGAAACCAGAAACCAGAATCAAACCCGAAACCAGAATGACGAATGACGAAGCGGGAGGGGACACGGTGTGGCTTTTCGAACGCCAACGCCCAAGACCGCTCCAGACGGCGCGCACCGACAGTTTCGCATCTGTATTCTCATTCGGTCATTCGTCATTCGGGTTTGATTCTGGTTTCTGGTTTCATCATTCTGGTTTGGCCTCAAGCGTTTCCACACGAATATTTCCGTTGGTATAAATGCACACGTCCCCGGCGATTTTCAAAGAGGCTTCGACGATCTCTTTCGCGCTCAGCTTCGAGTGCGCAAGCAGCGCCTTGGCGGCCGAGAGGGCGTATGCGCCGCCGGAGCCAATTCCCATGACGCCGTCGGTGGGCTCTATGACGTCTCCGGCGCCGCTGACAATCAGGCTGGTGGAACGATCGGCCACGGCAAGCATGGCCTCGAGCCGCCGCAGTACGCGGTCGGTGCGCCATTCCTTGGCCAGCTCGATGACCGCCCGGCGCGTGTTGTCGGGGAATTCCGCGAGTTTCTTTTCGAATCGCTCGAGCAGCGCAAACGCGTCCGCCGCCGATCCGGCAAACCCCGCCAGCACGCGCCCGCCGGCCAGGCGGCGCACTTTCACGGCATCATGTTTGGCGACGATGTTTCCCAGTGTGACTTGCCCATCGCCGCCCAGCGCCACCTGGCCGTCGCGCCGCACGGAGAGGATCGTCGTCGATTTCGCGGGTTGCGTCATTAAGAGATAGGATAGTCGAGCAGTGAACGCTTGTCAGTTATCCCCGTGGAATGCGTGGCATGGGCGTCTCGCCCATGTTAACGACGTAGAGCTTACAGCGGTTTCCAGGATGGTGCAGCGGGTCCGCGTTTGGACATGGCCACTAAAGTGGCCACGCCGGCGGTCGGGAGCGGTAGAGCAACTTGAAAACCGCTGTGGGAAGCCGCTCGTTACCAAAGGCTCTTCTTCTCCGGCGCCGCTGACATGGGCGGGACGCCCATGCCACGCATGCCACCGGCAGACCACCTCACGCAGCAGGCTCCCCCGTTGGTAGAGGCCATGTCCTTCCAAACTCCGTGGTTTGCCGTCGCCGGAGCGTCGCTTGCCATCATTACATTCTGCGTTGTGCTGCTGCGCCGAGTCGATCTGCCACAGACAGCACTTTGGCCATTGTTTTTCGCATCGGCCTGTTTCGCCGCTGCCGCCGGGGATCCGCGTTGGAATCGTCCGAGGGAAGGCGTGGCGAACGTGCTGGTCGATCTGTCTCCCAGCACACGCACCGCCGATTATCGCCAGCGCCAGCAGCTCGATGCGCGCATCGCGGAGCTTTTGGGGAACGCGAAATACCGTCTGAGCTTCTTCGCCGACGGGATCCTAACCCCGGCTCCGGCGACTCCGACGCTCGCGGATGTTGCGTGTGAGAAAACGGTCTTGCCACCGTTGGAGGGGGATGTTGTGCTGGTTTTCAGTGACATGCGCTGCGCGCTCCCTGACGCGGGTCCGCCAACATACGTTGTGATCGACTCGGCGTTGGAGCAGCCGATCGATGCAGCGGTAACGCGTTTGGAAATTCGCGGGAATCAAGCGTCAGCGGCGCTGCGCAATGCCGGCCAGCCGCGCGCGCTGACGATTACCGGAGCGAACAATTCGAGCCCGTTCCTGGCGCCGGCCGGTTCCTACACCGTCGATCGGACGCTGCGTTCTGATGCGAGCGGCGTCACCGCCCAGCTCTCCCCTGGCGACCCCTGGCCGGAAAATGACGCGCTCTCGGCAATCCCGCTCCCGGCTGCGGTGGCGCAGCACTGGTGGGTTGGATCAAGCAGCGCCGGCGCGGATTGGAAATCCTTCACTCCCGATGCGCTGCCAACCGACGCCGGAGCGTATCTCGCGCCGGCGGTGATCGTGCTCGACAACATTCCCGCCGCACAGCTTGACGATGTTCGCCAGCAGCGATTGCGGCAATACGTTGGCGAACTCGGCGGAGGCCTCGTGATTCTCGGAGGCAATCACGCGTTCGCCGCCGGAAGATACGTCGGCTCGACGCTGGAAAATCTCTCGCCGCTGGCGAGCGTTCCGCCGCGGCCGACGATGCGATGGTCATTGCTCGTGGACGGCAGCGGCTCGATGTCCGCTCAGGAAGCGGGCGGCACGCGGTGGGGAGCGGCGGTTTCCGCGCTGGCCAATCTGCTGCCGCATCTCCCGCCGGATGATCTGGTGGACGTCGGCAGCTTCGCGGAGAAGCTCACGTGGTGGGTGACGGGGAAAACGGTCAGACAGACGCAGGAGCAGACGCTTCCGCCGAATGATGTCTATCCGCACGGGCCGACCAATCTTGAACCGGTATTGCTTCAGATCGCCGGCGCCGCCGACGGCACGATGCCCCGGCAGCTATTGCTCATCAGCGATGGCGATGTGCAGATCGATCAGCCGGCCGCGCTAATCGATCTGCTGCGGCGGAAGCAAATTCGCCTGCATGTGCTGGCGATCGGCAATGGAAGCGGCCTGGCGACGCTTCGCCACATCGCTGCCGCCACCGGCGGCGCAGTGGTGCAGCGAATGGATCCCCGGCAATGGTCCAGCGGAGCGGCAGAGCTGCTCGGCAGTGCCATGGCGACGAACTTTCAACACACGGCAGTCTCGATCCGATTCGAAAACGAACTGGCCGATCTCCCCCCGCGCTCCGTTGATGCGTGGAATCGCACTTGGCTGAAGAACGATGCACACGAACTCGCCGGGGCGAACGCCAACGGCATGCGCGTGCCTCTGACCGCGACGTGGAACGTTGGTGAAGGGCACGTCGCCGCCGCGGCGTTTAATGCGACCAACGAATCGCTGGAGGCGCTGGTGAAACTGGTAACCCAGCCGCCCCGCGATTCGCGATTTACCGTCGTCTGGCAAATCGGCCCAAGCCTCGGCGTCCGTGTCGATGCTGTCGATGGCAAGACGTATCTCAACGGCCAGAGCGTTACTCTTCGGCTGTTCCGCACGGGGCCCTCCGGCGGAGAAAGCGAAGCGACGGTCCCGCAGGTTGAGCCTGGTCGTTACGCGTTGCAGATTCCCGCGCCGCGCTCGCCGGTGTTTGCGGAGTTACGTGTTCATGGGAACGTGATCGACCGGGTTGCCGTTGCCGGGAGATACGCCCCCGAATTTGACGCGATTGGCAACGATCACGCCGCGATGCGGATGCTCGCCGATCGCACCGGCGGAGACGTGATTACCCCCGCCATGAAACGCCCGATCGATTTCCATTGGCCGCAGCGCTCGGAGCCGATCTCGTCGTGGCTTGCGGGGCTGGGGGGGGTGCTGGCCGCTTGCGGACTGGTTTGCTGGCGCTTGCCGTGAGCGCGCCCGTTCATCTTTAGATTCTGGTTTCGGGTTTCCTCATTCGGGTTTCGGAGCGCAGCGACGTCCGCCGTGATCGACCTATGCGCCGCGTGCGAACGTGAATCGGTCGGCGACGTTCACCCGGTTGTTCTCGCAGTGGACGCCTTCGCTTTCGAGCATTTGGCGTTTCTTCTCTAACCCGCCGGCGTAGCCGGTGAGGCGGCCGTCGCTGCCGACGACGCGGTGGCAGGGAACGCCGGGGGCGTAGGGGTTGCGATTCATCGCATTGCCGACTGCGCGATAAGCCTTGGTTCCCAGGGCGTGGGCGAGGTCGGCGTAGGTCGTCACCTTGCCGGCGGGAATCCGGCTGAGCAGCGCCCAGCACTTCTGGTTGAAGTTCATTCCGTCCACGATTTTGCCGTCGCGAATGCTTTGTTCGATGGTAATCATTGTGTTCGTCTCCAGTATTTAAGTTAGGGTAAAGTTCAGCGCCATGGAATGCAAGGAAAAAGAAGCGCCAGCTTGATAAATTTCCGCGTAGGGTCCGCTGGAGGGCGACGGTTGATCGCGAGTTTCAAAACGCGTATCTGCCCTCCTGCGGACCATTCCGCGTCGGGACCGCCAAGGTCCGCAGAAGAGCCGACAACATCATTACCGTGACCATGCCAACCGGCCGGCTCTTCAGCGGATCCTACGTAGCTGAGCGCAGCAGCATGGTCGACGTGTGCCACGCGCCGTCGGAGGAGCCGCGGAGGATTTCTGCGCGGCGGGTGGTTTGGCGTTCATACTCGGCGGTGACCTCTTCGAGGGCGGCATCGGCGGAGGGACTGATGTCGGCGAGAACGGCGACGGTTCCGCCGCTGCCGCCGCCGGTGATTTTGGCGCCGTAGAGGCCACGCCGTTCGCGCTGGCGAACCAGCGCGACCAGCACGTCGCACTCTGGGGCGCCGAGCATTGCGTCCATCGTGTACGACTGGTGCGAGGCGTACATCAGATGGCCGGCACGGTCCAGCGGGCTGTTGCGGCTGGTGGGATCGTGCTTGCGAGCCGCTTGTTCGAGGAATTCAACGAACCGCTCGACCCGCCGGGCTTCCAGCACGTGATGATCGGTTGCGTGACGGACGGCATAATCGATGGCGGGATCAACGCTCGTGGCGGGGTCGATGGTGGGGCCGTAGCGATCGAGGAATTCCTTGCCGCTGATGGTTTCGGGAACACGCGCGCGGAAGATGGTTTTGTAGTCGTCGCGGTCGAGGTTGGCGAGGTATCCGCGCATGGGGTCGGCGATCAGCTCGCGTCCGGATGCGGCGCCAAGCTCGCGCATCGTTTCGAGGATGATTTTGTGGCCCATGAACGCGGCGCAGCGCGTGCGGCCGTAGGCCCCGCCGCCGACGCTGTGTTTCACGTTGCTGTTGATCCCGACGAACCGCACGCCGGGCGGCAGTTGCAGCGGCGGCTGCAGCTCGTGCGGCTGACAGACCATGCGCAACAGCGATCCGCTTCTTCCCAGGCAACAGGCCACCTGGTCCATGAGACCGCAGGGCGCGCCGACGATCCGGTTCTCCACTTCCTGGCAGAGCACGGCCAGCGCGAGGCCGTCGGAAATGTGCTTCGGCCGCGATGGATCGCGCAGTCCGAAATGGTCGACGAGGTTGAGCATCGTCGCCACTTCGATCGCGGCGGACGAACTGACGCCGGCGCCCAAGGGTACGGAGCTGAGAATCGCGAGGTTGATTCCGGAGAACTTCGGATCGTTCAGATCGACGTAGCCGTGTTCGTGGAGGACGAAGAGACATCCGGCGATATAGGCCGCCCACTGCCGGCCGGGTTCGGCGAACTCGCGGCGCAGATCGCTGATGGAGTTCTTCGCGAGGGCGTCCAGCGAGATGCGGAAGGTGAACGGGCGGTGTTCATCGAAAAGGTTGAAGCTGAAGATTTGCAGCTCGCGGTCACCGCGCTCCTGCAAAACGACGGCAACAGCCCGATCGAGCGTTGCCTCGGCGACGAGCGAACCAGTGTAATCAGCGATTCCCCCCATCACATCCAGCCGGCCCGGCGCGCGGCTCACGCGCACGGGGAGAGCCGGGTTAAATGCGGCCGAAAGTTCGCCGCGGGTGCGGGCCAGCAATGCTGGCACGGGGTCGAGCTGCAGGATTCCGCCGGTCGGCATGGGATTGGACTGGTTCTCGGCGAGCATCTCTCGGCGCCACTCAAGACAGGTGCTCGCGGGCTACACGGGGAAGCGCCACGCAGATGCGTTTCAGTGCGAAGGCGGCTGGTCGTCGGCTTTCACGGAGTGGCGGCCATACGGCTTGTTCTCGGCGTCCTTTCCCTCGATCACCACTTGATCAAACAATCGCCTTTTGCGCAACTCAAACTCGGCGGCCAACACATAGTTCTTATCGACCGACAGGTTGGGCTCGGCGAGTTGGAAGCTGTAGCCGCGAATGGCACTGTTCCATTGCGCGATCTGCTCGTCCTTCGTCAGGAGCGAGCCCACCCACGGCCCGCCGACGCGTTCGCCCTTGGGATCGGGAGCCGCGAAGCGATAACTGTAGAGTTCGAAAACCACGGTTCCCGTGGCCCGCGTAGGATCGCCGAATTGATCCTCCAATTCGATAACCGCTTCAATGCCGTCCGGCTTCTTATCGCCGGTCCAGTCTTTGACCTCCGTGAATGTCGGTTGCAGACGCATGGTTTGGGGACCGAACATCTCCTCATCGGAAGCGGTGCGCCCGATGATATGATCCTGGCAGCCCCAAGCCGCCAGAGCGAGCAAAACCCAGATTCCTCGCCGCATGCGAGGAAGGTAGGGGTGAGGTGGAGCGGTGTCAAACGCGGGATCAATCGAAGTGGAGACAAGATTAGGTATACTCCCGATATGGCGCTCGCAGAAATAGAAAAGCGCGTGGCTGCTCTCGAAACGGTAGTTGGGAAGCTGGCGCGCGGAAAGAAGCTCTTAGCAACCGCTGGATGGTGGCGCGAGTCAGCTGGGAAGTTCGCGAACGACCCCGTATTCGGCGAGATTGTCCGCCTGGGGCGAAGGTATCGTCGATCGCTCCGAGGCAAAGCAAAACGTGCCGGTCAACCGTGACACGCGATGCCGCTCACACTCACAGCGCGAATCGGCCCCGACACGCTTGCGAAACTGGAAAGGGCCGCAACCCGTCGATTTGCGGAAGCATCGCGACTGATTGATGATCAACCTTTTGGGGCCATATATCTACTTGGTTACACCGTTGAAATGCGGCTAAAAGCCGCCCACTATCGGCTCGCCGGGGTTTCCCACGCATGGAATATCAGTCATCCGATCCCGCCAAACGTCGATTCCCCGCGCATGCTGGCCGAACGCCAGATCAGGTCGATCCGCGGAGCGGCGGCGCAGCGATCAGTGGGACACGATCTGCTCGGCTGGGCACAGTTGGTCATTGAGAGCCGAACGGTAGCGGGCCTTCCGAAGTTAATGGCTCAACCGGAGTTTCTGAGTCATATCAAGGACGCTGCACTGCGCTGGACGGAGTCGTTACGATATCACGCAAACAAGCCGTATAATGAAGAGCTAGAAGCCGTCGTTAAAGCGGCGCGTTGGGTAACGCGGAATTACAGTCAGCTTTGGAGCTAACCAATGGCAGCGGCGACCAAGAAATCAGGCATGCATGATCTCCTGACGAGGCTGCTGCGGGACCGGCTGAAAGGCGATCTTGATCAACCGGCGCTCCCCCTGGTCGTTGAGAACCGCGCCTTATCCGGTCGGAGCATCCATCTGCTCGTGATCTGGGATGCCTGGCGCGATCTATCGAACATAGAGCGATCAAGCGTCATCATGGATGCGCACGCCTTGGTGCATGACAAAGAGCCGGTGCCTGCGGTGGCGATGGGTGTCACCGGTTCTGAAGCAATCTCGCTCGGATACCTTCCGTTTCGCATTGCGCCGCTGATTCGCAAGACCGATGGCCTGTCTCTGGCCAAGGCGGAAAAGGCGATGCAGAAGGCGGGGGGCGTGCAGGTACGAGCGGGCAACGCGTTAGACATTCGTTTCGCGACACACGCGCAAGCCACTAATGCCTACCGCACACTTCAGTCCGAATTACCTTCGCCGGTCTGGACATTGATCGAAGAGAGACCTGCGGCGGAAACCGCTTGATCGTCGGCATGGGCGGGTGCGTCCACCCTGAACTGGCGGATTTTCGCCGCGCACCGGGGCTGCGCGCTGCCGATTGGACTGTTTAGTTCAGTCCTCGATCACTACCTTGTTCTCATCGGAATTTCCCTTCAAGTCCGGGGCATACATGGCACTCGCCCGGGTCGGGAGCGCGCTGAACTTGCCGGGGATTTCGGCGCGGAGGCGGTAGGAGACGGAGTGCTTGCCGCGGGCGAGGGTGCGGGTGAAGAAGCTGACGCGGTCGTCTCTCAGTTCCATGTAGGCGTTGAGATCGTTGCCGTTGTAGCCGCTTTGCAGGTCTACCGGCTCGAAGCCGGCCGCCTTCATGTCTTCGAAGAGGACGTATTCGTAGTCGTTTTTGCTGTCGATCTCCAGCTCGACTTCGACGAGGTCGCCGCTCTTGAGGGCCTGGCCGTCGGCGATCTCCTGCCGCTGGTACTTCTCGACGCGCTGATCGAGCGCCTGGCCGCGCTCGCCGGAAACTTTAGTAGTCTCTTTTACTTCAATCAGCTTATAGAACTTTCGCTGCACCCGGACTTCGAGACCGGCTTTCCGGATTGGGTCTTCCAGCGTGAAGTTGGTGACATAGGCGTTGAAGTAGAGGGGGCCGGCGCCGGACTTGGCGAACTCGATCGTGTGCTCGCCGGTGGTCACCTCGTTGCCGGCGAGCACCAGCTTGTTGTCGAACGAGAATAGATTGGTCGCATCGATGTGCACTTGCTTCATCTGTTTGCCGTCGATGCTGATCGTCACGGTTTCATCCGGCTTGTCTTCGCCGCTGGCGCGGATGTAGTCGGAGAGGGCTTCGATGCAGATGGCGGTGTCACGAGTGCTGTTCCAGTAGGAGGCGTGCTTGCGGTTCGTGATCAGATACTTGGCCAGCCGGGCGGCGACTTCGCCGTGCGGATCGGTCCGGCTCAGCAGCTTGAGGTAGTAGCCCATCGCCTCGGTGTCGGAGCCGTACCAGCACCACCAGAAATTCTCCGCCGGCAGCTTGAGAAACGCGGTCTGGTTTTCGTTATCTTCCACAACGTACTGCGAGATGTTTTGCAGGAGCATGTCGAGCTTCTCTTTCTCACCCTGCTTCTCGAGGGCGAGCGCGAACATCGCTTTGCTGTAAACGGCCAGGTCATTGCGATCGCGGTATAGGAACCCCTCCATCTGCCGATCCCCCGCGCCGGCATCGGTCAAGACCATGTAAACGAACGCGTCGAGATCGTCGGCCTTCTCTTTCCATGGCTCGATCTTCATCGGCGCGTTCTGGAGCATCTTCACCTGCAGCGCCTGGTAATCGGCGAGCCAGTGCTG
>Ga0302326_10004995_pt1 | contig 30434 bp, 26 predicted proteins | sample Palsa_T0_3_FD_202264 | JGI IMG/M metagenome (GOLD analysis project Ga0302326, IMG submission 202264) | Peat permafrost microbial communities from Stordalen Mire near Abisko, Sweden - Palsa_T0_3 | ecosystem: Environmental > Terrestrial > Soil > Palsa > Peat permafrost | place: Sweden: Abisko... | reverse complement strand
CCTGAAAGCTCGGGTCCGGCGAGTTATGTAAGACTGCGAGAAGCCGCTCCGGATGTGCCCGTGCTGATCCTGACCGGCGATACACGCGAGGAAACCGAATACGCCGTCGCCGCCCGAGGAGTGGATGATTTCCTGGTGAAGGATGAGGTGTCGGGTTCACTTTTGCTGCAGGCCATCCGAGCCGCTCTTTATACCAACAAGCGTTGGAAGCAGCAGAAGACGGAAGCGCATAAGTTGACACAGAAATTCCACTTGGCCAGCCACGAGTGCGAAGCGTTATCCGCCTTGGGAATCCGTCTGTTGAAGCTGAGCCGCAATGCTTCCGCGCTCGCATGCGCGAAGGAAATCCGTGCCATCGTCGACCAGTTCGCCAAAGAAGAAGGTGCCAATGCACACGGCTGCGCAGAATTGGTCTTGACGTTGGAGCGCCTCACCAGTGAAGCGGTCGCGCAAGGCAACCAATCCTGGGCCGAGCGCTTCCAAAGAGTGCTTTCTGCACCCGTTGCTCCGCATGAAGGAGTACGGCAAGCAGCAGCACACTAATTCAAACCGAAGAGCAACGGGGACGTTTGGCAGTCGCGTGCGAGCGTCCCTTTTCTTAAACGCGACAAACACATCCACTTCCTGCGCGCCCCCACGGCCAAATCCTCGTAAGCTAATCCAGGAGCAAGGCAGAACAAGGCGAGGAAACGACCCTCGCCCAATGTGCCATTCGGTACACTGGGGAGACTAGGTCGCTCGCGTTTGTTTTCCGCTTCTGGAACCTCGCGCTGAAACCTGCATGGGTTCTTCGACGTCTGGGGTTTTTGCCTCCTTCGGGGATGGAGACTCACTTTATAAAGGCATGGAGAGGATTTGTTCTTAGCCGCACTTCACCACAGGCTCCGCAGCCTGCGCGCGATAGCCTCGCCCGCCCGTTTTTTCTTAATATCCGGCCTTTGCTTTACCCCCCACGTCTTTGGCGCGAACGCTAGAACCGGCGGTAACGAAGGCGCTCCCGTCTTTGGTACCTGGCTCGAATCCAATACCGCCGCGCCGCAAGCTCCGCAGACCAATCCGCCCCCGCAGAATCCGCAACCCGCGCCGCCCCAGCAGCAAAACCCGCCGCCCAAGCCTCCGCAGCAGCCACAAAATCCGTTCGAAAACGTTCCTGAAACGCCGCAGAAGCCCAACCAGCCAAGCCCTCCGCCCGGCGGCGTGCAGGAAGTTAAGCCTACGGCGATGGGTGAAAATATTGTGGAAGACGTTCGTTTTCGGGGTCAGCGCAAAGTGCCGCAAGACACACTACGCGGCCTGATCTTCACCAAGAAGGGCGATGTTTACGATGAAGAAGCCGTTCACCGCGATTTCGTCTCGCTGTGGAATTCAGGCCGCTTTGACGATTTGCGCGTCGAGAAAGAAAAGGGACCCAATGGCGGCGTAGTGCTCACCTTTGTGGTCACCGAACGCCGCACCGTCCATACCATCGACTATACCGGCAACAAGTCTATCAGCAAATCTGAAATTCTCGACCGTTTTAAAGAACGTCACGTCAATCTAACGCCGGAATCGCAATACGATCCCGGCAAAGTGCAGCGAGCGAAGAACGTATTGCAGGAATACGAGGCAGAGCGCGGACACCAATACGCCACGGTCACTCCTCAGCTCCGCCAAGTACCGCCGGGCGGCGTCGATATCAACTTCGCGATCGATGAGGGTCCCAAACTCAAAGTCGGCAATATTATAATTGAGGGCAATCAGGCGTTCAGCCACCGTGATGTGGTGCGCGCCATGAAGAATTTGAAGCCGATCGGCATACCCCATTCACTGTTATTTGAAAATCTCTTCGCACGCACTTTCGATTCCACCAAGCTTGATGAAGATGGGGAACGCATCCGCCAGTACTATCAATCGAAAGGTTACTTTACAGCGCGTGTCATCAACCATTCCGAAAAGGTTTACGACGTCACGGGGCACGGGCTGAAGATACCGCTCATCAATGAGAAGCGGCCGGGCAAACGGGTGGATGTAACCATGGTTGTCGCCGAAGGGAATCTGTATACACTTCGCAATTTTTATTTCGTCGGCATGAAGCTGTTCCGCACTCCGGACCTCATCATCCGGCAGGTTTTCCGCATGAATACGGGAGCGCCTTTCTCCACTGAAAAGTTGCAGAAAGGACTCGACGATCTCCGCAAACTCTACGGCAACTTTGGCTACATCGATTTCGTCGGCTCGCCCGATCCTGAGCCTGTTAACGACCATCAGGTGGATTTAACCGTCGATATTGACGAAGGCCACCAGTTCTTCGTGAGACGTATCGATTTTCAGGGCAACCTCAACACTCGCGATAAAGTGATTCGCCGTGAAATGCTCGTCAACGAGGGCGATCTCTACAGCCAGCAGCTTTGGGACACCAGCATCTTGCGCCTAAACCAACTCGGTTTCTTCGATCCGCTTAAGCCCGAAGACGCGGCCACGATGACGCGCGACACCAAGACCAACACGGTGGACTTGCTGCTCAAAGTCAAGGAGCGCGGCAAGAATTCCATTCAGCTTAACGGCGGCGTATCCGGTATTTCGGGCAGTTTCATTGGCGCATCCTATGCGACCAACAACTTCCTGGGGCTCGGTGAAACGCTCAGTCTGAGCGCGCAAATCGGAACGCTGCTCGATAACGTCACTTTCGGCTTTACCGAACCATACCTATTCGACAAGCCGGTGCAGACCGGGTTCACCGTTTTCTACCAGCGCTACAGCTACAATCAGGGCCAACAAGCGTCTATTTTGGCCGGTCAAAATCTGATCGGCTATTACAACCAGCTGGGCACGCAAAACCTGCTCAACTATGTGACCAATGGCAAAGGGTTCACTACTTTCGTCAGCTACCAGCTGCGCCGGAGTTTTGCGCGTGTGGGGCTGACTTATTCATTCCGCGATCAGAGCGTGACACCTATCACCGATGCCGCCAGGTCGTACTTCAACTATCTCGATTTCGAAGGTGTCGGCGGTCCAAATACCTTGGTCGGCATCAAGGCTAGCACCGTTACGCCGACTTTCGCTTATAACACTGTTAATCACCCCATAACCCCGACCCACGGCCTGCGCGTAAACTTTGGCTTCGGCTTCACCGGCGTCGTGCTGGGCGGTAATGTGAATACGTTGCAACCCAACTTCGATATCGCTTATTTCCGCCGCGGCATCTTTAAGAGCAACGTGATGGGATTCCACGTCAACGCCAAATTCATCGCCGGCTATGGCGGCAAGGTGGCGCCTCCCTACGACCGTTATTACATGGGTGGCGAAAGCGACATCCGCGGCTTCGATATTCTGACTATTAGCCCGATCGCCTATATTCCGACGAGCACGTCGATTAACGTCCTAAACAACGACGGCACTTCGCGTGTTCAAAAGGTCATAAACGCCAACGGTACCGTGAGTTATACCAACGCCTCCCAAACGATCCCCGCCTACCAGCTCATACTGCCCGGCGGCGATACTTCCGGGGTTTTCAACTACGAATACCGCATTCCAATTTTCGGCCCGGTTACCCTGGCGCCCTTTGTTGACGCTGGCGTCGATCTACTTCTTCTACCGAGCCAGCTAGGTCTGAATCCGGGTCAAGTGACCAACCTCAATAGCCTATATCCGCAGGCTGATTTCGGCCGGCGCGCTTATATTGCTCCTCATACCCAAGTACCGAGAGTCTCCACTGGGCTTGAACTACAGGTACTCATGCCGGTGGTGAACGCCCCATTCCGCCTTTATTTTGCGTATAATCCAAGTTATGTCAATACAGTCTTGACGCCTCCGGTGGTGGCGGATAGATCTTTCTTCCCGAACAACGCCACATACCAAGAGGCGCTTTCAGAATTCGGAACCGCCCAGCCGTTCCATGAGCGGCGCACGATTTTCCGTTTTTCCATTGGCCGCACGTTTTAGTTCTTGTCGCCGTTTGGGATCAGGGCCCGCGAGCGACGTAAAGAGTACCCCGAAAGGAATTGAGAATTGATTATGAGAAGTTGTTTGATCTCCACGACGGCGCTGCTGTGCGCGAGCCTGGGGGCTTTCGCGCAGGCGCCCAATAAAGTGGGAGTGATTAGTATCCAGGGCGCCATCGTCGGCACCAAAGACGGCCAAAAGGCCTCGGCCGAATTAGACCAGAAATTCGTGCCCAAGAACAAAGAGTTCCAAAGCCGTCAATCCGAAATTGTGCAACTGCAAGACCAGTTAACCAAGGGCGGCACGGTGATGGCCGAGGAGAAGCGCAACCAACTGGCGCGCGAGATCGACGAAAAGAAAAAGCGCCTCGAACGCGACATGCAGGATGCCGAAGAAGACCTGCGCGGCGAGCAGCAAAAAGTGTTATCGAGCCTTGGCCAGCGCATGATGGCTGTGATTGAAAAATATGCTAAGGACAATGGCTTTAGCTTGATTCTGGATGTAAGCAATCAGAACACTCCTGTTCTTTATGCTTCGAGCGGCATCGACATCACTTCGGACATCGTTTCTTTGTACGATAAAACGACCGCCAACGGCGCTCCGGCAACCCCGGCAGCCACTTCGACCAGCGCTCCGAAGCCGGCCGTTCCCGGCGCCAAACCGCCCGCCACGCCGCGTTAGTTCCAGCAAAATGCTTTATGGGGCAGTGCTGTGTGCTGCCTCCTTTTGAGTGTTACGCTGAATTCAGATCAATCCCATGCCAGCCGCCGCCATTGCGCTTCCTCCACTGCTTCGCGAAGGGGATCTGCTCGACAGTTCGGAATTCCTTCGGCGCTGGGAGGCAACGCCGTCGCTGAAGCAGGCGGAACTCATTGGCGGAGTCGTCTTCATGCCTTCTCCCGTGCTCCATCTACATGCCAAGCTCCATTCCGCGATGGACGCATGGGTGTGGTGTTACCAGGATGTGACTTTGGGCTGCGAATCCGGCACGGATTGCACTTGGGTCATGGGGCCGAAGGACGTTCCGCAACCAGACATTTTTCTTCGCATTCTTTCCGAATATGGCGGCCAGTCAGAGGTGAAGCATAACCGAGCTACGGGTGCACCGGAATTGATCGTCGAAGTCAGCTGGTCGAGCGTATCGCGCGACCTTGGAGTGAAACTGGACTTGTACCGCGTTGCGGGAGTTCGTGAGTATCTGACCGTGCTGCTCGAAGCGCAAGAAGTTGTTTGGCGTCATCTCTCGCGCGGCCGCTACCGCGAAATCGCCCCCGACGACGACGGTCTCTTGCGTTCGCGCGTCTTCCCAGGTTTGTGGCTTGACCCCACTGCCTTGTGGAGTCCGAAACGGTCGATTCAAACCGCTCTCAAGCAAGGCCTTCGCTCTCCGGAACATGCCTCATTCGTCAAGCGACTCGCTGCTTACAAACGCAGGCAATAACTTCAGCTAGCATGGTCATGTGACAACGACCAAACTCGGAATCGGCAGCTTACTTTTTACTTCGCTTGTGAGCGCCGAGGTTCATTCCCTCACTCTGCAACAGGCGTTGGAACTGGCCGCCCGGCAAAACCCGGAAGTCGCCCTGGCGCGCCTGGATGAGCAACGTGCCGAACAAGGCGTGAAAGTCGCTCTCGACCCGTTTCGCCCGAAAGTATATGGCGGCAGCGGGCTCGCTTATACCTACGGCTATCCAAACAGCATTGACGGTAACGCCCCCAGCCTTATCGAACTCAAGACCGACATGGCTATTTTTAACCGGCCGAAGAGCTACCAGGTGGCTTCCGCGCGTGAAACCGCTCGCGGCTCGCAATTCGGCGCCCAAGCCAAAGCCGAAGATGTGGCTTACCAGGCCGCCGACTTATTTCTCACCGCTTCCACCGTCAGCCACGAAAGCGAAACCTTGGGGCAGCAACTGCCCAGCTTGCAAAAGGTTATCGACGCCATGAGCGCCGCCGTGAATGAGGGTAGCGAACTGCCTCTTGAACTGAAGCGCGCTAAGGTCAATCTCGCCCTTGCCGAAGAACGCCTGAATTTTTCCCAGCTCGATCTGGATTACGACGAGATGATGCTTGCCATCGCATTGGGCTATCCCGCCACCGATCGCGTAAAACCGATCGATAGCGATATCTCCGCCACACCCGCTCCACCTTCCGAGCAGGAAGCGGAGGACATGGCCCTGCGCAACAATCGCCAGTTACGCGAGATGCAATCCAACGTCCTGGCCAAAGAACTTGAGGTTCGTTCGTTTCGCGCCGCGCGCTTACCCGAAGTGAATCTTGTGGCACAATACTCATTCTTTTTGAAAAGTAACTATATCGACTATTTTCAGAAATTCCAAGCCAACAATTACCAGATTGGCGCGTCGATTACCATTCCTCTACTCGTCGGCTCTGCTTCCAAGGGGCTCGCGCTGCAGAACAGCACCGACATGCAAAAGATTCGTATTCAGATGGATCAAACGCACAACCGCATTGTCGCCGACACGCGCCGCAGTTATGAGCAATGGAAGAAAGCCGAAAACATTCGCGATCTGTCCCGCCTGCAACTTGATCTGGCGCGCGAGGAACTCACTGTGTTGCTCGCCAAAAACGGCGAAGGTCAGGTGCCTATGAGCCGTGTCGAACAGGCCCGCCTCGAAGAAGGGAACCGCTGGATCGCGCTTTACGAGGCTGAGGCTCAGGTGACTCGCGCCAAGCTTGCTATCTTGCGTCAGACAGGAACACTCCTGGCGGTATTGCGCGGGCAGGCGCCCGCAGCTCCTTAATCTTCCATGACGATTTCTGAAGAAGTTCCAGCAATAGAGATCACTGGTCTGGTGAAACTCTATAATGGCTTCCCCGCGGTGGACGGTCTCAGCATCGTCGTTCCGCAGCGCTGCTTTTTCGGCTTTCTGGGGCCCAATGGCGCGGGCAAAACCACTACCATCAAAATGCTGATGGGCTTGGCTCAACCCGATGCTGGGACCATCCACGTTCTGGGTATGCCGTTGCCCGAGAAATCGCTCGAAATCCGCCGGGAAATCGGCTTGGTTCCCGACGATTCTCTCCTCTTCGACTACCTGACCGGGGCCGAATATCTGGAATTTGTCGGCCGCCTTTACGGCCTGCCCAAGCCGCAAGCCAAAGAGCGCGGCGGGGAATTACTGCAGCTCTTTCAACTGGCCGAAAACGCCCGTAAACTCATCGGCGAATATTCCAAAGGAATGCGCAAGCGCGTGGCGATGGCTGCCGCGCTGATTCACCGCCCCAAACTCTTTCTCATGGACGAGCCCTTCGAAGGAGTCGATGCCGTGGGCGCTCGCCTCATGAAAGACATTCTGCTCGAACAAGTTCAACATGGGGCAACGGTTTTCCTCACATCGCACGTGCTGGAAGTGGTGGAGCGGCTTTGTGATTCGGTAGCCATCATCAATCGCGGCAAAATCGTGACGCAAGGCACCATGGCCGATTTGCGCCGCCAGTCAGCGGGCGGAGCCAGCACCCTGGAAGAAATCTTCGTGCACACCGTTGGCGCGGAGCGCTATACGGAAAAGCTCGACTGGCTGTGAGCGCATTGCATGACTGAACAGATTCTCGCCATCGTTTGGGCACAGTTCCGCATCACCAGAAATCATCTGCCCCGCACGGGCGTAGGCGGCGTCGTGATGTGGATTATCACGGCACTTTGGTATTCGCTGTTTGTGGCTCTCGCCGGCGTGGCAATCGCGGGCATTCCGGGCATTTCGCTAAGTGTGTTGCGGCAAGCCCTGCCCATCGCGTTGCTCATCCTTTTTCTCTACAATCAAACGATTCCGCTTTTGACGCTCAGCACTGGTTGGTCGCTGCAAATCAATAAGCTTCAGGTTTATCCCATTCCTGACAGCGCTCTGTTTGGGTTAGAGGCGCTGTTGCGCATTACGAGTGCGCCGGAATTCATGATCGTGCTTTTGGGAGGAGTCATCGGGTTGGCGCGCCGCTCCGACGTTCCTCTGCCGGCCGCACTCTGCCTGCTGCTCTTTATTCCGCTCAATCTCTTTTTGCAACTAGCCGTGCGCGATTTTGTGGTCCACGCCTTTGAGCGCAATCGTTTCCGCGAAATCATCACCATCTTTATCGTGAGCATCGGCGTCGTGCCGCAGTTTTTGTTGCGCACCGGATTAGCCATTAAGCTTAAGCCCTATTTTCTTCTTTTCGCCAATGGCGTGGGGACACCTTGGCACACGGCGGCCGCTCTCAGTCTGGGCCGGCTATCGCTCTTTAATTTTGCGGCGCTGGCTGCTTGGACGGCGCTCACATTCTGGCTCGCGCGTTGGCAGTTTGCCCGCGGACTTGTGCAGGACGACGCCTTTCGCGGCGGCTCTCCCGCCGGTGCATCGAAGAAGGACGCCTCTTCGCCCTTGTTGGATTCGTTCAGCAATCTTTTTCAAGATCCCGCCGCCGCTATCATTCAGAAGGAATTTCGCTCTCTCCTCCGCATGCCGCGTTTCCGCGTTATGCTCGGCATGGCGTGTATCTTCAGCACTCTGATCTTCCTGCCGATACGCATGGGCGAAGATGCCAGAGGTCCTGGTTTCTTTTCGCACAATTACTTCGTGGCGGTTAATCTTTATGGCCTTCTCTTTATGGCCGATTTGCTGCTGCTGAACATCTTCGGCGCGGATCGCGGCGCCGCGCAAATTTATTTCATCTCACCCGTCCCCTTGGGCGCGGTCATCAAAGCCAAGAACCTCGCCGCCTGCGCCTTCATCCTCTTGCAGAATCTGCTCGTCGTCATTCTGACGCTCATTTTCGGCCACGTTTCAGCGATCGGCATTGTTTCCGGGGTCGCCGCCTCTGCTGTCGCGACTGTCAACTTGATGTGGGCCGGCAATCTGTTGTCTGTCATGATGCCCCGTCCCGTCGATCCCAGCGCGACGATGAAGAGGCAAGCCAACGCCAAAGTGCAGTTGTGGGTTCTGCTATGCACCATCGGCATGGCGGTGCTGGTGGGTTTCGCCTACTTGGCACGCTGGGCATTGGATTCCGACTGGGCGTTGCTAGGTGTGCTGCTGTTTGAGTTCGCCATTGGCGGCGTTGTTTACAAGGTGGCGCTTGATTCCGCCGTGGAGCGCGGCATGCGCGATCGCGAACGATTGATCGACGAGTTATCGAAGACTTCTTCGCCGGTTGGCGGCAGCCTGGGTTTGAGTTAGCACTGGCGTGTGCACTAATCACGTGTGTTCTAATCAAGCGATCATGAGACACACAAACTTACTACTTGCGATGTCGGCCATGGCCATGTTGCTGCGGGCGCAAACGCCACTCTATCCAAATTATCCGAGTGAAATACCGGCCAAAATCCAACCGTCCACCAGCAGCTTTGATTATGTAAAGCGCGACGTGACGATTCCCATGCGCGATGGCGTGAAATTGCACGCCGTAATCCTGATTCCGAAAGGCGCCACGAATGCGCCGATTCTGCTAACGCGCACGCCCTACAACGCGACCGAACTCACAAGCCATGCCGTGAGCCCCCACCTGGGGCCAATTCTGCAAGGGTATGACAATGCGGTGGACGTAATCGTAGAGGGCGGCTACATTCGCGTACTGGAGGATGTGCGCGGCAAATATGGCTCTGAGGGCGATTACGTGATGAACCGGCCTTTAAGCGGCCCCCAGAATCCAACTCCCGTGGATCATTCCACAGACACCTACGACACCATCGATTGGCTGGTGAAGAACACTCCCGAGAGCAACGGGAAAGTGGGAATTCTCGGAATTTCATACGACGGATTTACGCCACTGATGGCGCTGGTGAACCCGCATCCGGCGTTGAAAGTTTCCGTCCCCATGAACCCGATGGTTGATGGGTGGATGGGCGACGATTGGTTTCACAACGGAGCTTTTCGTGAGATCGGCTTGTCGTACATCTATGAGCAGCAGGCCACGCGCAACAACTCGGAGAAGTGGTGGACCGGACATTTCGACGACTATGACGTTTACATGGAGGCGGGTTCGGCGGGAGAGTTGGCGCAGCGGCACGGCATGGAGCAGATCGGATTCTGGCGGAAGATTCTGGCTCATCCCAGCTACGATGCGTTCTGGCGCGACCAGGCTATGGACAAAATTCTGGCCGCGCAACCGCTGAAGGTTCCGGTCTTGCTGGTAGCCAGCTTGTGGGATCAGGAAGACATCTACGGCGCGCTGGCCGTTTACAAAGCGATTAAGCCCAAGGATACGGCCAACGATAAAGTTTTCCTGGTTATGGGCCCGTGGTTTCACGGGCAAGAGATTGGGGATGGCAGTTCGCTCGGCTCGTTGAAGTTCCACAGCGACACAGCCTATTATTTTCGCCAGAATGTGCTGCGGCCGTTCCTGGATCATTACTTGAAAGACCAGGTCACAGAGATTGGGGTGTCGCCCGTGACTGCATATGAGACGGGCACCAACAAATGGTTGAATCTGCCTTCGTGGCCTGCCGGTTGTGTGAGTGGCTGCGCTGTGAAACCAACCCCTTTCTATCTGACGGCGGGCGGTTACGCGGGCTTCGCGCCTCCCAAAGCGGGCGATGCGGCCTATGACGAGTATGTGTCCGATCCGGCCAAGCCAGTGCCGTTTCGGAGGAGGCCGGATCCTGGAACCGCATCCACCTGGCAGAACTGGTTAGTGAGTGACCAGAGAGAACCCTCAGGCAGACCGGACGTTGCGGTTTTTGTCTCCGACGCGTTACGCGAGCCGGTGAAGATCAGCGGCCAGCCCGTTGTGAATCTCGTTGCCTCCACTAGCGGAACCGACTCGGACTGGGTGGTGAAAGTGATCGACGTCTATCCGGATGAAGTGGCCGGCGATGCGGAGATGGGAGGTTATCAACTCATGGTTTCGGCCGATATTTTCCGCGGGCGTTATCGCGAGAGCCTGGAAAATCCAAAGGCGATCGAAGCGGGGAAGCCGCTGTTGTACAAGTTTGCGCTGCCCACAGCCAATCACGTGTTTCTGCCTGGACACCGCATGATGGTGCAGGTGCAATCCAGCTGGTTTCCTCTTTACGACCGCAACCCGCAGACTTTTGTGCAGAACATTTTCTGGGCGAAGCCGCAGGATTTTCAAAAAGCGACCCAGCGCGTGTTTCATAGCGAGGATCAGGCGAGTTTTGTAGAGTTGCCGCTAGTTGTAAAGTAGTCTTGAATCTAATTCAATGCGACATACTTTTTACCTTGCTATGGCGGCTTTATGCTGCTTGGCCTTATCGAAGCCGGGCACAGCGGCGGAAGCATATGTGCGGGTGAGCCAAGTGGGATACGAGGCCGGACATGCACCGTATCGCGCGTATCTCATGTCAACCGCGCCCGCGACGGGCTCTTCTTTTCGCGTAGTGAACGACAAAGGAGAAGTTGCCTATTCCGCCGGGATCGGCGCGTTGCTCGGCACTTGGAGCAACAGCGCGACGCTGACCTATCAAGTGTACGCCCTCGACTTCAACGTCCCAGAAGGTCCACGGTATTCCATCGCAGTTTCCGGCCCGTTGAAGGCGCAATCTCCAAGCTTCGCCGTCGCCTCACCAGAAGTGCTGTATTCTGGGCTGCTGCTCAATTCGAAGTTCTTCTACGAAACCGAGCGCGATGGCCCCAATTACATCAAGAACAGCCTGCGCAGCGCACCTGGACACTTGAACGATGCCCACGCCGCCGTCTACAAAACTCCGCCATTGGACGTCAACGACATGATTTCCACCACGGGCAAACCACTCCATGCGACCGGCGCTGTCATTGACGCCGCAGGCGGATGGTGGGACGCCGGCGATTACATGAAGTATGTGGAAACCACCAGCTACGCGCTGGCTCTTCAGGAAATCGGCGTCCGTGACTTTCCTAAGCAGATGGGGCCTCGCGCTCCGTTTCATCCGCCCGCACCGCCCAATGCTATTTCGATTTCGGGCAATACGCCCGGTGCGCCATCCTCTGCCGACTTCACTTCAGAGACCGAGTTCGGCATCGATTTCCTTTTGAAGATGTGGGATGACAAATCGAAGACTCTTTACTATCAGGTGGGGAACAGCCAGGATTGGGACAACTTCGATTTCTTGAGCGACTACGATATCTGGCGCCTCCCACAAGCCGACGATGACTGGACAGGCTGTCCGGAAAACAGCACCTACATATGCCACCGCCCGGTATTTCAGGCGGCTCCGGCGGGATCGAAAATCAGTCCTAACTTAGCCGGGCGTTTAGCGGCGGATTTTGCACTCTGCTATCAGAACAACCAAACCGCCAACCCAGCACTTGCGGCGCAATGCCTCAAGAACGCGGAGGATATCTTCGATCTGGCCGACATTACGCTTAGCGATCCCGCGAATTCCGTAGACTCAGGCTCTTGCACATCCGGCTGCTTACTCACCATCATTCCCTTTGACGGCTATCCTGAAACAGTCTGGAGCGACGATATGGAACTCGGAGCCACTGAGTTGTATTTCGCGCTACAGTCTGCCCAAGCGTCGGGGAAAGTGCCTGCCGGTCTGCGCTATAGCGATCCCGCGATTTATCTGGCGCAAGCCGCGAGGTTCGCGCAAGCCTACATCGCCAATATCTACTCCAACGGGGAAACGGACACTCTCAATCTTTACGATGTCAGCGGCTTGGCACATTTCGAATTATATCGAGCCTTTCGCCTGGCTGGCAATCCCCAAGACTTGGCGATTGACGAATCCGCAATCCGCGCACAATTTCTAAAGCAGGTGGATGATGCGATTATTCAGGCGAGCGAAGACGCTTGGGGATTTGGCGACGTATGGAATAGCGACACAACATCGCATGGCGGAGGACTCTCCGTCATGGCTAGTCAAGCTTATTATTTGACCGGCAATCCCAAATACAATCTCTACGCGCAAAGGTGGATGGCAAATGTCTTGGGTGCAAATCCGTGGGGATCTTCGTTCATTGTTGGGGAAGGGAGCGCTACCTTTCCGAACTGCATTCAGCATCAAGTCGCGAATTTGGGGGGCGCATTGAACGGAACTTCCGGCGGGACGCCTGTTCTGTGGGGCGCCGCTAGCGAAGGACCCGCTTATGCGGCCACGTCAGGAGTGGTCGACGGCATGATTCTTTGCCCCGCGAACGGCGTAGATACTTTCGCGCAGTTCAACGGAAACGACGGCGCTTACAACGCTGGGGCCGTCGCCGTATATCAAGACAATATGCAGTCTTACAGCACAACCGAACCAGCCATCGATCTGACGGCAACCACTTTCCTGATGTGGTCGTGGAGAATCGCTGGCCTGGTCGACTGATTTTTTCAGAGCGGCTGCTAACACAACGCGCGTCGCTTTCGTCTATCCTCAGAGGAAGGAAGCTACCAATGAAGCATTATTTCGCCGCTTTCTTGTTCAGCGCCCTGGTCGCCGCTGCGCCGGTTTACGGCCAGGAATTCAAAGTCGGTTCTACCGTGGCCGACTTTTCCATCACGAAACTGGACGGATCTCCGGCACAGTTCTCGAACCTGAAAGGGGATGTCACCCTAGTCATGTTTATCTCCGTGCAGTGTCCCGTCTCCAACGCTTATGACGATCGAATGAACGCGCTTTATCAGGATTATGCCGCGAAGGGCGTAAAGTTCATTGTCATCAACGCGAATCGCACCGAGCCGGCTGCGGCGGTACAGGAACACGCGCGCCAACACAATTTCCAATTCGCCGTCTACAAAGACGAAAATAACGCCGTCGCAGATAAGTTCGGCGCGACAGTCACGCCGGAGACCTACGTTATCGATTCCGCGGGGGTCATCTGTTATCACGGCTCGATAGACGATTCGCAGAATCTCGCCAGGGTCACAACGCAACGGCTGCGTCTGGCATTGGATGCGGTTCTGGCCGGTAAGGAACCGCCGCAAACGGAGACGAAGGCGTTTGGCTGTTCTATTAAGCGAGTGGCCAAGGGCACATGAACCGGCGAAGCTGGCTCGCCGCGCTGGGCGCGTTGCTTTGGACGAAGCCAAGAGCCCTCGCCGCTGGCCCTCTGATTCCGTTGGATGAAACCGCATTCCGCCAAATGGTTGCGGCGCATCGCGGTAAAGTGCTTTTAGTCGATTTCTGGGCAACTTGGTGCTCGCCTTGCCGTGAAGAAATGCCAAAACTAATCGCCTTATCCGGCGCCCAAAAGCATAAGGGTTTCGATCTGGTGACGATCTCCTGCGATGAGCCAGAGCAGGAGTTAGCGGCGGCGCAGTTTGTCGACCGGCAAGGCGCTCCCGCACCGCACTATGTCAGGCATGCGAAGAGCGACGACGATTTTATCAACGCCATCGACGCGAAATGGAGCGGTGCGCTCCCGGCTTTATTTCTGTTCAACCGCGAGGGCAATCAGGTCCAAGAGTTTATCGGCGAGACCGATGAGAAGGTCTTGGAAACCGCCATCAACAAAGTCTTATCCGTCTGAATCGCGCGCCGGGCGGATGCGATAATCGAAATTAAATCGCACTTTGCTCGAAAGCGTAATTCAACTGGGAGTCTATCCGCCGCCGCACGGAGGCGTTCAGACGAATGTGGTAGCCATTCACGAGCGCTTGCAAGACCGAGGCCTTCGCAGCAACGTGATTAGCTTATCCAGGCACCGCCACGCCGGGATTCCCAACGTATTCTTTCCAAACACAGCGCTGGAAGTCGGCAGACTGCTGCTTACGCTCCCGGCTAACCTCGTCCATTTTCACGTTGGCGGCGATATCACCAACCGGCTGGTGGCGCTAGCCGCGCTCATCAACTTGTTACCTGGCCGGCGCACCGTACTGACTCTGCATTCCGGCGGCTACCCAACCTCTCCGCAAGCGCGCGAAACAAGGCGAGTGAAAGTGATCCACGGGGTATTTCGCAGATTTGACGCGCTGGTGGGAGTAAATCCGGAAGTGAAAGCCTTTCTGGCGAGTTCCGGCATCAATCCCGAAAAAGTTCATCAGCTTGAGCCCTTTCCGCATTTGACGAGAATCAAACTGGGCCAAGCATCCGACCCCCGGCTGGATTCTTTTTGCGCTCTTCAAAAACCGTTGTTGGCAACCGTCGGCCTGCTCGAACCGGAGTATGATTTGCCTTTGCAATTCACTGTCCTGCGGCAATTGCGGCAAAGCTACCCGGAAGTGGGCCTGGTCATCGTCGGCAGTGGCAGCTTGCGGGATGAACTGGCACGCCAAATTGCCCTCGAACCTCACAACGAGCGCATCCTGCTGGCGGGCGATGTTCCTCACCCCGTCACTATCGAACTCATTCGGCGAGCCGATGTGTTGTTGCGGACCACTTTGTACGATGGCGACGCGATTTCAGTTCGCGAAGCTCTGCAATTAGGGACGCCCGTGGTGGCGACAGACAACGGGATGCGGCCGGCCAATGTTTTTCTCGCGCCGATTGGCGATGCGAACCGAGTGGCGGATCAAGTGGTCAACGTCCTTGCGAGACCGCCCCACACTGACGCGGAGATGTCGCCAAAATTGGGCGAACACGACGGCATTGACGACACGCTAGAGCTCTACGAATCTCTGCTTTAGATTTGGAGGCGCAGACAGGATTTGAACCTGCGAAATAACGGCTTTGCAGGCCGCCGCGTTAAACCACTTCGCCACTGCGCCTCATTTAGCCGCTTCTACTCCTTCGGAATTTTCGGCTCCAGCGGATAGTTCTTCAAATCCAACGGCCCGTAACCCAAATGTCCGCCGTCGCGATCGATGTTGTTCTCGTCACACGCCATCTCATACAGTTCGTCACCAGGAGCCATCAGTGAGAACACTCGGCTGAATGTCCAAGGCTTGGTATAAAACTTTGGATCTTCCACCCACACCTCGTGCGCAAGGCGATCGAAATCGGGGCGCGACCAGCGTTCCACTACGTGCATCGCGTCACTGTGAGGATGGGCGTCATCGTCGATCCAACTGAGTTTGTCTTTGAAGCCGACGGAGTCGATCACCAGCGTATCGCCCTCCCACTTACCGATTCCGTTGCCGAAGAAGGAAGGCTCAATGTCTTTCGGGTGATCGCGGCCGTCTACCGGAATCGAACGGAACGTCGACATCAGTTCGTATAGAAACGCAACGCGGTTTGAGTTCTGCACTATTTCAAAAGGCACGCCGCTGATGCTCGCTCTTGGAATGCCGGCGAAGAGGCAAAGTCCTTCCGGGTTGATGGACTTTGTGACGTTAAACTTGAATGCCTCTTCGCCGGCCGGCGTGAAAGGCGGCCCACCCGCGCTCTTGAACATGCCGCCGAAAATAAGCGGACCTTGCCAGAATCCCGATAGATCCGGTTTACCGTCCGCCGTTCGCGGGGTTGGCTTGATTTGCTTCGGCTTTGTCGTTTTGCCGAGGCCATCGCCGCTTAACTCGGTGTATGGATTCTCTTTCGGCTTCTCCACTTGGCCGGATGCCACCAAGACCGCGAATGCAACCAGAAAAGCCAATTTCAGCATGTCGATTTCTTCCTTCTAGACAATGTAGATCGACAATGATATATTTGTCAAATAACACCGGGGAATTTATGGAGACGCTTTATCATCTCGCCATTCCCGAAGCCTTTGTTTTGGAAGGAATTAACATGAAGACCAAACTTGCGATAGGCGGTTTCCTGGCGATCGCTCTGCTGATAGTGCCACTGCTGGCGCATCACTCCTTTTCAGCCGAATTCGACGGTACAAAACCGATTCACCTGCAAGGCGTGGTCACCAGGATCGAATGGGCCAATCCTCATGTATACTTCTACATAGACGTGACTGGCGCCGATGACAAAGTGGAGAACTGGGGATGTGAAACGGCGGGTCCGGGCGGATTGCTGCGGCGCGGCTGGAAACGCGATTCGCTCAAGGTGGGTGACCACGTTACAGTTAATGGCTATCGCGCGAAAGACGGTTCGAGGCTGGCCGACGCGAGACACATTACGTTGCCCGATGGACGCCGCATATTTGGCGGTACGCCCGGCGACGGCGGCCCCGGAGATCCGGCCGCGAAGAGCCCTGGAGCCTGAGGCGAGGTGCTGCGCGAGTTTTGCCAATGGCTTTACGATTCAACGATAGGCACATCCATCCGCGAATCCATCTGGGTGTTCCCTATTATTGAAACAATCCATGTATTGGGTATAACTCTGTTGATCGGCACGATTGCGATCTTGGATTTACGCCTACTGGGTTTGGTCTTGAGGCGCGAGGAGGTCTCGCGGTTGGCTAGCCAGATTCTGCCGCTAACCTGGGCTGGATTCGGGGTGATGTTTGTGAGTGGTTTCCTGCTCTTTTGGGCAGAGGCCGCCAAGTGCTACGCCAATCCAGCGTTTCGAATAAAACTGCTATTGCTCATCCTGGTGGGCCTGAATCCTCTCGTTTTCCACTTGACCATCTATCGCAGCGTGCTTTCCTGGAATGAGCAGCTTGTGACACCTCTCCGGGCCCGGCTAGCGGGGTTCTTTTCGTTAACTTTGTGGGGTGGGATCGTCTGCGCCGGCCGGGCGATTGCCTATTTCCAGAAATAAGCACCATGTTTATGTTGCACGTATTCCAATGGCTGGGTAACTCACCGGTGGGCATATTCATGCAGCAATCGACTTACGCATTTGCTGTGACCGAAATGCTGCATCTCCTGTCTCTGAGCATTTTGGGAGGAACCATCCTCATAGTCGATTTGCGGCTGTTAGGAGTAGGCTTGCGGAGTCAGTCTGCCGCCGCCTTGGATCGAGAGTTGAAACCTTATCTGATAGGCAGCCTGACAGTGAGTGTTCTAACCGGTATCCTACTGCTTTCAGAAGAGCCAATGAAATGCTATTACAATGAAGCGTTTCGCCTGAAAATGCTGTTTTTGGCTCTCGCCGTGTTCTTTTACTTCATCATTCAAGAGCGCCTCTTTCAACGTGAGCCAAGCGCTGGAACAAATCTCCTCGCCAAAGCAATGGGAGTAGTTTCGCTGCTCCTCTGGCTATCGGTCGGATTGGCGGGCCGGGCGATCGGTATCATCTAACCTCCAACCGTTAGATCAAGATCCACCCTACGCGTGCGCCTGAGGCGCTGTAGCGCTTTTTGGATCGCGTCTTCTTCCACTGTTACTCGCGCCTCACCGGTGGCGCGAGCAATCGTTACTCCTGAGTCTAGAGCCTCTACCTCGGCCAAATAGTGGCCTCCGATGCGGTAGGAGGTAACATGCACGGCCCAGCCCTCAAGCTCCAAAGGCTGCTTGCGAAAGTCTTCAGCCCGCATGTGCCACAAGCCCGCGCACCGGCGCAGCTACACCGCGCTCGATGGGCGCACCCACAAGATTGCCCCACTCTGTCCAAGACCCGTCGTAATTCACCACGTTGTTGTAGCCGAGCAGATATTTCAGCACAAACCACGAGTAACTGGAGCGTTCCCCAATGCGGCAATAAGCAATCACCGGCCTTGTACCATCAATACCCTCCGCGTCATAAATTGCTTTGAGTTCTTCCAGCGTCTTGAATGTCCCGTCTTCATTAGCTGCATTGCCCCAGGGGATGCTGCGCGCGCCGGGAATGTGTCCGCCGCGCTGCGCCGTTTCAGGCAAGCCGGGAGGCGCCAGAATTTCTCCCGTATATTCCTGCGGGCTGCGCACGTCAACAAGTTCCGCTGAACCTCCGCTCACCGCCCTTTGCACTTCCGGCAGAAACGCACGAATGGAATAATCGGGCTTTTGCGCTTGATAACGCCTCGGCTCATAAATAGGAACGTCCAACGTGAGTGGGCGTCCTTCTTGCAGCCACTTCTTTCTCCCGCCATTCAGCAAACGCACGTCCTTGTGCCCGTAAATCTTGAGCTGCCAGAACGCCCAAGCCGCGAACCAATTGTTGTTATCCCCATACAGCACCACAGTCGTCTCGGGCGAAATCCCCGCGCTCCCGAGCAGTTGCTCGAACTGCTCCTGCGGAATCACATCGCGCCTCACTTGATCGGAAAGCTGCCGTTGCCAAGACCAAGCGATTGCCCCGGCAATGTGCCCTTGTTCGTAGGCATTATTCTCAACGTCCACTTCAATGAGCCGGACATTGGAATCATCCAAATGCGCCAAAACCCATTCACTGGATACCAATACTTCAGGATGTGCGTAATTCGACATGCTCTTGCTCCTATTTAGCGGCTGGCCCGCACGTTCTCGGCTAACAACTTCTCAATGCGCTCGCTGGTTTCCTTCTTCAGGGCGGTGTTGAATTCGCCGCTGGCCGTAGCCGCGAAACCGGCGTGAATAGCGCGCACCTTCCCGTCACGCCCCAAAAAGAACGTGGTCGGCCAGGAGTTCAAATTCACCGCCTGTGGAATCTTTGCCTGCAATTCAGCGGGTTCACCGGCCAACAAATACGTGTATTGAATGCCGTACTTCTTGATAAAGGCCTGTAGCCGTGTCGGATCTTTGCGCTGTTCCGGCTCTTCAAAATCGAGTGCTACAATCTCCAGTCCTTGCGCGTGGTACTTGCGGTAAAGCTCCACCAGGTAAGGCGCCTCGTCATGGCAATTCGGGCACCAACTGCCGGTGACGTTCACAATCACCACCTTGCCGCGAAACTGCTGATCGGTATTCGAAACCAGCTTGCCATTTAGATCGGGAAAACTGAATTGCAGCGGTTCACTCGCGTCTTTCACCCGGGTATGTTCGTCCGGATCGGTCGGCTCCGGCACGCCCTTGGCTTTAGCTTCATCCGCCCGCACCGCGCTGAAATGTTTTGCTGGAGCGTGGAAACCGCGAAACTCAACATCGAGCGAGCCGTCGTCTTTGGGTGTGATCTCGGCAATTGACGCGCGCGCCCCATCAAAGTGATTCAGCACCCATTTGCCGTTGCTGAAATCGCCCACCAAGGCGCCAGTATCGCCATCAACCCGCAAAATAGCCGCGCTCGCGAGCGCGCCCTGTTGCTGCACAATCAGGCGCCAGGCATGCTCGCCTTTGGGGCTTTCGTTCGGGATCGTCCACACTCCGCCGATATTGGGCGCTTTTGTCTCTGAGAGCGCAACCTTCACGTGCGGCCGCGCTTCAAAATCGTGATAGCCGTATTTTGTGTTCCCGTATGTTCCCGCGATCACGCCGTCCGCATAGGTCGCCGTTAGACGCGTGGCATAGTGATCGAAGTTGACATTCAGTTTGCCGCCGCTCAGTCTCCCGCTGGTGGAGGTCACTTGTTCATCGCCGTTAAAAAACGCGGCTGAGACCGTGTCCCCCTTTTGCGAAAACTGAATCAGAAACGGAATCTTGTCGTCGTCGTATTTGACTGTGCCGTCCCACAAGCCTTTTAGAGAATGCGCTTGTGCGGCCGCTCCGCTGATCAGCAAAGCGATGGCAAAATGTTGAAATCGCATAAGTGTGAATATCCTTTCCTCAGAGAACCGTCCGCAAGCGGCGAACGGATGCAGCGCTGGTATCGTCGGGTACCGAGCAACCCGGTGTTAGTAGAAACTGCTTGCCCGCCTGCTGCCATGCGGTTTTGGCTTGCTGCCGCAAATCGTCCACAGAGAGCTTGGGAAAATTGCCCTCGTCAATCCCGCCCAAAATCACTCCCGGGTATTCAGCGCGAACCTCCGAGATAGGCACGCCCGTCCCGGCTGAGGAATAGTTGATGCCGGCCGCCGCCCAGCCGTGCGTGAAACGCTGCCAGTAAACATGATTTCCATGCAGGTGCAGAACGTTCAATGGCGCCGTGCTCACCGCGGAGAGAATCAGCTTGTCAAACGGTTCGCTGAATTTCGCGTAATCGTCTTCACTCAAAATCTCCGGATTCGCATTCTGAATCGCCAGAAAGATGCCACGCGCCCCGGCGCTGATGGCGGAGCGGGCATGATTGATTTCCGAGCGAGTGACGATCTCCAGAACGTCTATGAGTTTCTGTGGATCGTTCGCCCTCAGGCCCTGCACTTCCTCGCGGGATGATAACTTTTCCGCCACGCTCCACGGATTAAAGATCGTCTCAACGAAATAGTTGTCGCTGCCAATGCCATCGCGAATCAATTCGAGCGCTCGCAACTGTGCCGGAAATGGATTCGACTCTACTTGCAAACGACCGAGATTGCCACTGCCCGCGGGATACGGGAAATCGCTCATCACCTTCACCAAATCAGTCCCGGTCTGCTGGTGAAACTCGATGGTGGCCTTCGCAAAAACTTCCGGCGGTTGGCTTTCCAGGTGAAAATGATGCCAAGCGGAAAAGGGCGGCCGATCGACGTCTTTGCCGTCCAAAACGCGCTCAATGCGCTTCTTGCTGTCCAGTCCCGTGCCCGCGTAAGCGGCGGCGGCCATGGCCAGAATGAGTTCTCGTCTATTTAAAGTCAGCTTATTCACCTCTTAACCCATTGATTTAATTGCAAGAGCTAACAAGATGGTGGCTTCGACACGAACTGGATGAAAACCAGTGCGCGATTCTAGACTTCATAGATAGAGAATAGGGTGATATGGCCGCTCTTGTCAAGCGGGTTTATTGCCGAACGAGCGAGATCCTAGTGATCTCCAACTCGAGCTTGGCGCCCCGCTGGGCCGGCGAGCCGGGAGCGATTTTCAACATCACGTTTCCGGACGGCTGCAGCTCGATGGGTCCCGCGCTCGCCAATCGCGCTTCCTTCCCATAAAGATTCGCCTTGGTCAACTTGCCGTCAACGTCAATGTCGATCATGCGCGAAAACGGCCCCGGCTTGTATTCCACTTCGATCTTGTAGGCACCCGCCCGCTTCACCGCGAAATGCCACTGCTCGCTCCTTAGAGTCGGCGGATCGTAATATCCTTCGCCATTGCTGTTGAAAAACTTCTCCGCGTCCGCTGGCACGATACGGATAGTGCCGCTCTCGTCTGGCTCGCTAACGGCGGGTTGCACCTTTAACTCACCGTCAAACCGTACCGCGATGACTGGCAGAAATTCGTTCGCGGTCAAGCCGGACACCACAACGGCGCCACCTTCCACTCCTAGCTTTCCCCCATCCTCTGCGTTCAGCCACCGCGCTTCCCGAATGTGATTCTCCATGCCCGGCAAGCGCAATCTCCCATCCTTGGACACATGCTCCACAAACAGGTAAAGGTGATCGCCTTTCACCGTCGCGTAGCCAAAATCGAGGCGACGGAAAGGCTGCGGCGCGGTGTCGTAAATGGCCTCGCCATTTCTCTTCAGCCATTGCCCCGTGCCGCGCAACACCTCCGCCTCATAGTCGACAACCGATCCATCCCCTTTCGGCCCAATGTTCAGCAGATAATTACCGCCGCGGCTTGTCACTTTCACCAGGCGCAGAATATGCTCGCGGATCTTTTCTTCCACAGGCACTCGCTTCTGCCACGAACGGTATCCCCACGTCTCGGTGAAAATCGAAGCCGGCGCCTCCCATGGCTCATCGGCTATGTGGTCCGGAATATCGTCATCACCTGTCTCGCTGAAATCGCCTTCGCTGTTCCAGACTCGGCCGGAGATCATGCATTGCGGCTGCAAACGGTGGACGGTATCGGCGAAATGGCGGCTCTGTAACGCCGTCGGGTGTCCCATGTCAAACCAGATTTCGGAGAGTGGTCCGTAGTTGCTCAATAGCTCTTCGAGCTGCGCCACATTGAACGCTTCGTGAGCTGCGGAAATCGGATTGTCGTTTTTCTCGTTGGGAATATCTCCCCAATGCCAATCGATGGTCGAATAGTAGACGCCGAACGGCATGTCATGGTGCCGGCACGCATCGGCCAAACTCTTGACGACGTCTCGTTTGTACCGCGCGGCGTCCACCACGTTGTAGCTCGATTGCTTGGTGCCGAACATGTTGAAGCCATCGTGATGCTTCGCCGTCAGCACGATGAATTTCATGCCGGCGTCTTCCGCCAGTTTTACGATCGCTTCCGCGTCCCACCGCGTCGGATTGAACTCACCGGCCAGCGCGGCGTATTCGCTTTCCGGAATATGCGCGTCGGATTGAATCTGTTCGCTGTAGTTGCCCGAATATTGCTTCGCTTTCCATACCCCGCCGAGCGTCGAAAACAAGCCAAAGTGAATGAACATCCCATACTTGCGGCTCTGCCACTGCCGTATGGTGGCTTGATTGGGGCGCGGCGCCTCCTGCGCCATCGCGGACAAAAGACAAATGAGGATAAGCGAATACTGTCGAAGCTTCATAGGCTGTTCGGTATTATGTCGCAGACATGCCGAAACGAAGCGCGGGCCTGCTCCTGTATCGCCGCAAGAAGGAGCTTGAAGTTTTCCTCGTGCATCCAGGCGGCCCCTTCTGGGCGAAAAAAGATCTGGGCGCGTGGTCGATTCCCAAAGGTGAATACGAGGTCGATGAAGATCCACTCGCCGCCGCTCGCCGGGAATTCGAAGAAGAGACTGGCTTCCCCGCAACTGGCAACTTTATCGAACTCGGCGAGCTAACACAGCCGGGCGGCAAGATTGTCTCCGCCTGGGCCTTTGAAGGCGATTGCGATGCGAACGATCTCCGGAGTAACACTTTTGAGATGGAGTGGCCGCCGCGTTCCGGCCGAAAGATGGAGTTTCCGGAGGTGGATACAGGCTCTTGGTACTCAGTGGAAGAGGCACGCAGGCGTCTGATGCCCGGCCAAATGCTTTTTCTCGACAGGTTGTTGCAAAAGGTGGGCGCGCTTTAAGACATGCCTATGCCACATTCAGATAAGTGTTGTAACTCTCATCCTTAATTTCAAAGAACGGTCGGAACAATAGGTCACCCGCTTTCCAAGCCTTTTGTCCCGCCACTCGCTGTGCGGCCAGCAGTTCTTGCCTGCCTGGTTTCGGTGCATTCTCCCCAATCGCAAACAACACTAACGGGCCGCGCACCAGCGCTACCGTATCCGGATGTCTCGCGTCAATCGCCTCGAAACGCATCGGCATCGAAAGCCCAAGTTCAATGCGATCGCCGTCTTTCCATTTGCGCTCAAGGCGAGCGAATCCCTTTTTCATCTCCACAGCCGCAGCTTCCCCATTCACCCGAATCTGCGGCGTCGCCCACGCCGGTATCCGCAGCCGCAGCGCGAATGCCGACGGACGAGACGCGCTGACTCGCATCGAAATCCTCCCATCGAACGGGTAATCTCCCGACTGAGTGAGCGCCATTTGCGCGCCGTCGTCGCTTATCCAACGCAGCGTGGAAGGCAAATACAGGTTCACAAACAATCCCTTTTCATCGCGGAAATACGCCAGGACTCGATAGTCTGCCGTAACCTGGGGCAAAGTGCCGGAACAACAAGGCCAAGCATCCGGAAAGTAAACCTTGCGGCCTCCGAAATGATAATCGGAGTAGTAGAAGGCCCGCCCGTCCCGCTCCAACGGCTTGGCGCCCAGCACCGTGTTGTACAGCACGCGCTCCATGCTGTCCCCATAGCGCCCATCTTTTGTCACGCGCAGCAAATACCGCGTCAACTTGAAATGTGCATAACTGCCGCACGGCGTCTCAAAGCCGCGATGTGTCCCGCTGAGGCTGTCGTATAGCTCATTGCTTCCCGCCACCACGAAACTTTCGTTCGGTCCCCACGCGCCCGTGGCGAAACTCTGCGTGTTCGTAATCATGTCGAACGCATTGCTGGCGGCACGCAGATGCTTTTGGCTGCCGTCCGCCAGATACGCCTGCATGGCTGAACTCAGTGCGTTGCAAAAGCTATAGGCGTGATGATTAGCCAACACATTCTTGCCCTCGGAGAGCGGATCGAAATAGGTTTCGTCCAGCAGAAAGCGCCGCGCCATCTTTTTATAGCGCTCGCCGTGGCCGCGCTCCCACGCCAGATAGAGGTTCTCCGCCAGGGTGTAAGACTCATCCCAGGTGTAATCGTTGGCCGTGCTATCGCCTACCGAGGCGCGCCACTGTCGTTGCGGCTCGTCTCTATTCAAAGCGTGCGGTGGCAAGTGCGGATCGGCCGCGTCCGTAGTCAGTTCCAGCAGCCGGTGCGCCTGCGCTACATCGGCAAACTGCTGCGCATCAATCAGCCCGATCACCAATTTGTCGTAGTTATAAGCCGGAAATCGAAAATTCGTATAGAATTTTCCTGAGATGGCTGGTTCATAAAGAGCCAGCAGCCGCTCCAACTTAGCGCGCGTGGCCGGATCGTGATCCACCGCGTAACCGCGCGCCAGCGCCGATAGCCACTGCCCGAAACAATGCGCCGGCGCAAAGCCATGACCGCCGCTTTCGGTCTTATCCAATGGCAATTCGTCGTACCATCCACCCAGTTCCGGACCGGGCGCGGGAAGGCCGGCCCTCAGCCGCCACGGCTTCAACAAACTATCTTCATTCAGCGAAAGAAGCACTGCTCGTGTCTGCTCGAACTGCGTTTGCGCCAAGCCCGGTGCCAATTCCACATCGCCATAGCCGAACTCTTTCAAAGGAACGGCATTGCTCTCGCCGGCGAGCAGTGCCGCTGCCGGCAATCCCGTGGCGCATTGCAAGAACGCTCTGCGCGTCGTCATCCCATCGAAGCCGGATTATGGCTCGTCCCATCGAAATCTTCGGACGTCTTAAACCGTTCAATCGTCCCGCTTAAAGCCGCGTCTTTGGTCTTGGCCGTCAAAGCTTCCACCTGAGCGGTGCTCATCGGTTTGAAAGTTTGCATTGCGCGAAACGCCTGATCCAGCCGCTCCATCGAATCGCAGCCATTCATCACAACCGACGTTGGCAAATTCAGCGCGTAATGCAGACACGCCACCGCATCAATGTCATTTAGTTTAAAGATCAATCCATTAGCCAGCGGCTTCATGCCCAAAACCGCCGTCTTTTCCGCCACCAATCGCGGCACCACTTCATGCGCGAAACTCCTGAAATGATAATCGAGCACGTTCAGCGGCATCTGGCAACTGTCAAAATGGAAACCGTTTTTCGCAGCCATGTCCAGCATGTGCAGGTGAATCGAAGGGTCCTTGTGCCCGGTAAACCCTATGTAGCGAACCTTTCCCGCCTGCTTCGCCGCCATCACCGCTTCATGCGCTCCGCCCGGCCCAAAATACTTATCCGGATCAGTCATGCGGATGTTTTCGTGAAACTGGATCAAATCGATGTGATCGGTCTGCAACCGCCGCAACGAATCGTCGATTTGTTGTGCGGCCGATGCCCGCGTGCGGCCATTGTACTTCGTCATCAGAAACGCCTTCTTCCGATACCCGTCCCGCAATGCCTTGCCCATACAGACCTCACTGCCGCCATCATGGTAGTCCCACGAATTATCCAAAAACGTAATTCCCCGGTCGAGTGCCGTCCGAATGATGCGGATGCCTTCATCCTCTTTAGGCACACCGATATGGTAGCCGCCCAGTCCAATGGCCGACACGCGCTCTCCCGTTGAACCAAGGTTCCGGTAGATCACGCCGTCGCGGGTCTCTCCGTGTAATGCCGCCGCCACAGATAGACTTGCCAAACTGTTCAAAAACTCACGTCGCTGCATAGCCGAAATCTTCTCCGTTTCAAAACCAGTGTAGTCCTTTTTTCCGGCCGGATCTCAGCGAAATGTTACACTCACGCCGGATGAAAGTTTTCACAAAATTGCCGGTTTTATTGCTCTATGCTTCGCTTTTGCTGCGCGCGCAAATGGCTGCGGAAAAACCGCATCTCTTTATCCATGTCGCGTTGCCGCCGGATTTACACAGCCCTGTTTCCGGCCGCCTGCTGGTTTTTATCGGTCCGGGCACGGGCGCGACAGCAGTCGATACCAGCCCCTTTTCTCCCACTCGGGTCTACGTCGCGGCTAAAGACGTGCAGACCTGGTTGCCAGGCACAATTGTCGACGTCGATGCCGACGATCTCGTCTTCCCGTCGCCTCTTTCGGCCGCCAAGCCCGGCGATTACCAATTGCAAGCAGTCTTAGATATCGCTCACAACTACAACTATTCGGGCCGCTCGCCCGGCGACCCCATCAGTGATGTCGTAACCCTCACTCACTGGAATCCGGGGCAGGGAATCAAGCAGACCGTTCTGTTGTCGCATACGGAGCCCGACTGGCCATCTCCCACCACTAACAAAGAAAAAATCCAGTCCTTCGAATTCCCGAGCCAGGCGTTAACGGCATTCTGGGGCCGAGAAATCTCAATCCGCGGCTTACTCGTAACCCCACCGTCCTACCAGGCTCAGTCCGCGCAGACGTTCCCCACTGTCTACTACACGCACGGTTTCGGCGGTCAACTGAGGAATTTAACATCTGTCGCGGAAGATCTGCTGAAGCGCATGGCCGCGAAAAAGATGCCTGAAATGATTTGGGTTCTGCTGGATGAAAGTCTTCCCACCGGCACGCACGAGTTCGCCGATTCCGTCAACAACGGCCCCTGGGGTCGAGCGTTGACCAGCGAACTCATTCCCCATTTAGAAGCAACCTACCGCATGGACGGAAACGCCAACGGTCGCTTTCTGCAAGGGCACTCTTCCGGCGGTTGGGCCACGCTCTGGCTGCAGACGCGCTATCCAAAGATTTTTGGCGGCACTTGGTCTACTTCGCCCGACTCGAGCGACTTCCACGACTTCACCGGGCCCGATCTATACGCCCCGCATGCCAATCTCTACCGCGAACCCGATGGTTCTCCCTACCCGCTAGTGCGCGACAAAGGTAAGGTGATCGCGACCATTGAGCAATTTGCCAAGCTCGAACAAACCATCGGCCCCTACGGCGGCCAGTTCGCTTCGTTCGATTGGGTATTCTCGCCGCGCGGGCCTGACGGTCGTCCCGTCCCGATGTTCAACCGTGCCACGGGCGATGTCGATCCCACCGTTGTTGCCTATTGGAAAGATCATTACGACATTGCCAATCTCGTCACTCGCCAGTGGCCGTCTATCGGCCCGGATCTTCGTGGCAAGATTCACGTCATCGTCGGCACAGCCGACACTTTCTATCTCGATGGCGCCGCCCACAAATTACGGGCCGTCTTGGATGCATTGCATGCCGATGCGCATTTCACTTTTATTCCAGACAGGTCGCACTTCAACCTATATAAGGTGGGGGACGATTCCCACGGCCTGCTCAACCAGATCGCTGCGGAGATGTACGCCGTAGCCCGACCGCATAGCAGCAGATGAGGCAAGCATTCCGAGTCGCTGCTCTTTCAATCTTTGGACTCGTGGCCGCCGGCTACGCTGCCACTCCCATCATCCTCATTTCCATCGACACTCTTCGCGCTGACCATCTCAGTGCCTATGGCTATCACCGCATCGCCACTCCGAATATCGATTCTTTCGCAACCAGCGGCACGCTCTTTTCAAACATCGCCTGCCAAACCCCCCTCACTCTCCCATCTCACACATCGCTCTTCACCTCTACCTACCCGTTTGAAAACCGCGTCCAGGAGAATGCCGAGCCTGTCCCTTCCGGCGCCGTCACTCTAGCGGGAGTTTTGAAATCTCACGGCTACCAAACGGCGGCCTTTGTAAGCAGTGTCTTCCTGGAACGCGAAATGGGTCTGGATCAGGGTTTCGATACCTATGACAGCCCGTTCAACTTTGCGGCATTCTCCCCGATCTCAGGCGAGATGTTCTTTGGCGGTGCTAAGAATTCGTACGCGGTCCGCGATCGCCGCGAAGGGGCGCTGACCCTCTATGCCGCCCTCCGCTGGCTCGCCGCCCATAAAGGGCAGCCAGTTTTCATTTTCATTCACCTGTTCGACTTGCACACCCCCTACGCTATTCCTGAAACGGTGGCGCGCGGCAAGGGCATCTCCCGCTACGATTCGCAGCTCCAGTATGAAGATGAACTGATCGGCAGGCTCAAAAACGCTTTCTCGCGTGCAGGCTGGTGGGATAAGTCGCTCACCATTCTGCTTTCCGATCACGGCGAGGGCCTCGGCGACCACGGCGAATCGAGCCACGGCTATTTCATCTATCAGAGTACGCTGCACGTGCCGCTCATCATGCATTGGCCCACGGGCAATGCACCCGAGCCTCCCATTGTTCAACAGCCCGCCGGACTAATTGATGTCGCGCCTACCATCCTCGACCTCCTGCATCTGCCGGTGCCCTCGTCTTTCGAAGGCGCTAGCCTGCTCTCCGGCTCGCCCCGCGTGGTTTACTCGGAAAGTTTCCACACCCACGATTCGTTCGGCTGGTCTCCGCTGCGCGCCTTACGGCTGGGAGATTACAAATACATTTTGGCTCCGCATCCAGAGCTATACAATCTCGCCAACGACCCTGCGGAACACAACAATGTCGTTGCTTCCAATCCTTCCAAAGCCATCGATCTTCGTGCGCAACTCGCCAAGCTGCTGGCGCGCCAACCGCAGTCGCCGGCCGCTCCGCCGGCAGCCACGCCCCAAACGGAAAAGCTTCTCACCTCTCTCGGCTATCTCGCTCCTGGGCCGCGCCGCAGGCAGTCAAACGCCGGTCCCGATCCCAAAGATCGTCTGCCGGAGTTTCATCTGTACGAAAAAGCGATGGAAACCGTCGCCGACCGCCATCTGCGAGCGGCGCTCCCACTCTTCGAGCAGGTCCTCTCTCAAGACCCCGGCAACACCCTCGCGCGCCGCGATCTCGCCGCTTGCTATCTCGACCTCCATGACTACGCCAAGGCCCGCGTGAATTTTCAGCAAGTCGTAGCCGCTGCGCCCGATGACTATCCCTCGCAGTTTGGCCTCGGCCTCGCCGCCAAGAGCCTCGGGCTCGTCGACGAAGCTCGCGCCCATCTCGCAGCAGCTTGCCACCTCGCCCCGCAAGCCTCCCAGTGCCGCTCCGAACTTGATAGTCTGGAAAAACGGTGAAAGAAGACGATCTCAAATATCCGCTGGGACGCTACCAGCCGCCCGCGGCCATTTCTCCCAGTCAACGCGCCACCTGGATCGATCAAATGGCCGAACTTCCGGGTCAGCTATCGAAGGCCGTCGCCGGCTTAGAGGATGCGCAGCTCGATACCCCGTACCGCCCTGGCGGCTGGACGGTACGGCAGGTCGTACATCATTTGCCTGACAGCCACCTGAATAGTTACACGCGCTTCCGTCTTGCCCTGACGGAAAATTCGCCGCTCATCAAACCCTACGAAGAAGCCGCTTGGGCGCAGCTCACAGACGCGCGTACCGCTCCCATTGCCCCATCGCTCACCCTTCTCGAAGGACTGCACGCCCGCTTCGTCTTATTGCTTCGTTCCCTTTCCGACAACGACTTCGCGCGCACCTTCCGCCACCCCGAATTGGGGGAAATTCGTCTAGATTGGACGTTGGGCTTATACGCCTGGCACTGCCTGCACCACACCGCCCATATCAACAATCTACGCACCCGCGAAGGCTGGTAGCGATTCAAAAATCAATCACCACTTTTACATCCCCCGGCTCTCTGTGCAGCGCCGCTCGCCAATTCGTCAACGATTCCCTGCGTGTAATAATCCCCGAGACCCACGCCCGGTCACCCTGCCGAATCGCCTCAGCCGCTTGCTCATAATGGCGCCGGTGCGCATTCACCACGCCGAAGGCTACCCGGTTCCCCAAGACCATCCCTCGGCTCAATTCCCCCACATCCAGCCGCGCATCCTGGCTATGTGCGGACGAACCGACCACGCAAAGAATGCCGCCACTGCCCAAATGCAACAGGCAATCGCGCAACACACTCGCCGATCCGGTGCATTCAATCACCACATCCGGTGCAACGCCCAAATCAGCAACGTGTCCGGTGTAGTAGTTCGCCCCCAAG
>Ga0302326_10004994_pt1 | contig 30438 bp, 29 predicted proteins | sample Palsa_T0_3_FD_202264 | JGI IMG/M metagenome (GOLD analysis project Ga0302326, IMG submission 202264) | Peat permafrost microbial communities from Stordalen Mire near Abisko, Sweden - Palsa_T0_3 | ecosystem: Environmental > Terrestrial > Soil > Palsa > Peat permafrost | place: Sweden: Abisko... | reverse complement strand
TGAACCGAGCGCTCGGGTGGCAGCTGCCCACCGGGGGACCGAAGACCGTCAACGGGCTGCTGCTTGAGCACCTGGAGACGATCCCCGACAGCGGCACCATGGTGCGGGTCGGGGACTACGAGTTCGAGGTACTGCAGATCGCCGACAACGCGATACGCACCGTACGCGTGCGGGTGCCTGAGGCATCCAAGCCCGCCTAGCTTTAGCCGGTCACCGTCAGCGCCACTTCGAGTGCCTCCTGGATACGGGAAACCGCGAGCACGGTGATGCCGGCCACGCTCTTGCGCGGCGCGTTTCCCTGCGGCACGACCGCGATGCGAAACCCCTGTGCCTGCGCCTCGCGCAGCCGCTCATCCCCGTACGCCACGGGACGCACTTCGCCCGTGAGCCCGACCTCCCCGAACGCCACCAGCTGCGCGGGCACCGCGCGGCCCTTCAGGCTCGAGGCAAGCGCGATCAGCACCGGCAGATCCCAGGAGGTCTCGCAGATCTCGATCCCGCCCACCACGTTCACGAATACGTCGTACTCCTGCAGCGAGAGCTGCGCATGGCGGTTGACCGCGGCAAGGAGCATCGCGAGACGGTTCGCATCCAGGCCCTGCGCTACTCGCCGCGGTGCACCAAAGCGCATGTGATCCACCAGCCCCTGCAGCTCAATCAGCAGCGGCCGCCCGCCATCGCGCGTCACGGTGACGATACTGCCCGGGGCGGGCGCGGGCGGGCGCGCAAGGAAGATGGCGGCCGGATTTTTGACCTCCCGAAGACCATTTGCCGCCATGGCGAAGAAGCCGAGCTCGTTCGCCGCTCCGAAGCGGTTCTTGGTGGCGCGCACGATGCGGTAGCGGCTGCCCGCCTCGCTCTCGAAGTACAGGACGGTGTCCACGAGGTGTTCGAGGAGCTTTGGGCCGGCGATCGTGCCCTCCTTGGTCAGGTGCCCGACGATCATGACGGCCGTGCCGCTCGACTTGGCGAAGCGCACCAGCTCGCAGGTGCACTCGCGCAGCTGCGAGAGCGCCCCGGCCCCGGCACCCGCGCTGCCCGAATGCACGGTCTGAATGGAATCGATCACCAACACCGCCGCGCGATCCTGGGCGGCCAGAGCGAGTATCGCCGGCAGATTCGGCTCGGCCACCAGCCTGAGCTTGCCGGCCGTAAGTCCCAGGCGCTGCGCACGCAGACTCACCTGGGCGACCGATTCCTCCCCGCTCGCGTACAGCGCCGGCCGGGCGGCGCCCACGTGCGCGGCCAGCTGCAGGAGCAAGGTCGACTTGCCGATCCCCGGTTGACCGCCGAGCAGGATCACCGACCCGGGGACCATCCCCCCGCCCAAGACCCGGTCCAGTTCCCCCATGCCACTTGGCAGTCGCTCGGCCGCTGCGCTCGCCTGCACGCCGGCCTCCAGGCTCACGGCCGCCGCAGGTGCGGCGGCGCGCGCATTCCCGACCGTGCGCTGCTCGAGCGAATTCCACACACCGCACAACGGGCACTGGCCCTGCCACTTGAGGGTTTCACCCCCGCAGGAACCGCATACGAACACCGGACTCGGGCGTGCCATCGATGCGCCTTCGGTCAACTTTCAGCTAGGATTCGCCGCCGGGAGGGTTCCGAAAGGCGTCTTTTGTGACCAAGACCACTCGGAGCCCCGGCCCGCGATGCTAGCTTATGACACCTCGAATCGGGGACGGGAAAGTGACGCGTATCACATTCGGTCGGCCACAGGCGGGTCAGGGCGCAGCATGAACCTGCGCAACAAGCTGCGCTTTGTCGGCCTGTCCGATACCGGCAAGGTGCGCGAGCACAACGAGGACACGATTGCTCTCGATGCGGATATCGGGCTGCTGGTCCTGGCCGACGGCATGGGCGGCTACAACGCCGGCGAGGTCGCGAGTGGGATTGCGGTCAAGACCATCGTGAACCTGGTGCGCGAGCACGTGGAGCGCGAGGACTTGTCCATCGCCGACACCGAGTCGGGCCTGTCCCGACCCAACATCATCCTGCGCGACGCCATCAGCCGCGCCAACAAGATCATCTACCAGACCGCTCACACCCAGGCACACTGCGAGGGCATGGGAACCACGGTGGTGGCGGCGCTGTTCTTCGACAACAAGGTCACCATCGCGCACGTAGGCGATTCGCGCCTCTACCGACAGCGCGGCGACAAGTTCGAGCAGGTGACCATGGACCATTCCCTGCTGCAGGAGCTCGTCGACCGCGGCTTTTACTCCGCCGAAGAGGCGCAGCGGGCATCGAATAAAAACTACGTCACGCGGGCCCTGGGTGTGGAGCCCAACGTCGATGTGGAGATCCAAGAGGTACCGGTGAGCAAGGGCGAGGTGTTCGTGCTGTGCTCAGACGGGCTTTCGGACATGGTCGAAGACGAAGATATTCATTTAACCATAAACACCTTTAGTGCTAATCTGGATACGGTCGCCAAGCAACTGATTCAACTGGCCAACGACAACGGAGGGCGTGACAACGTATCCGTGGTGATGGCGCATATTGTTGATGCATTCCCGGCGCGCACTAAGATTTTCGACAAGATTCTGGGTTGGTTCGGCTGACACGCGATAAAGGCAGACGCACATGGCAAGGTTGGTCTTGAGCCTCGATGGTCAGGTGATGGCGGAATACAACATGAACAAGGAGCGTTACACCATCGGGCGGTTGCCTGATAACGACATCCGCATCGACAATGCTGCCGTCTCCGGGCACCACTCGCTGATCATCAACATCCTCAATGATTCGTTCCTCGAGGACCTGAACAGCACCAACGGCACCTACGTCAACGGCAAGCTGATCAAGAAGCATGCGCTGCAGCATGGCGACGTGATCACCGTTGGACACCACCAGCTGCGCTTCGTCGAGGACGACGAGCAGCAGGACGAGTTCGAGAAGACGATGGTGATCCAGCCCTCCGCCCGCCCGGTGGAGAAGCTGCGTACCGCCACCGAGGTAGCCGAGCGGGTCGGTGCCGGCTCCTCTGCCACCGCGCGGGCACGCGCCCTGAGCGATGGGGCTGCGGTGCTCAGGAAGGCTAAGCTGCAAGTGCTCTCGGGTGCCTTTGCCGGCCGCGAGGTCGAGCTGACCAAGGCACTCACCACGCTCGGGCGCCCCGGGGTACAGGTCGCCGCGATCACCCGTCGCGCGGATGCCTATTTCATCGTGCACGTCGACAGCGGCAAGGAAGGCGATTTCCCGCTGCTCAACGGCACGCCGATCGGGGCCCAGGCGACCCGGCTCAGCGACAACGACGTCATCCAGCTCGCGGGCGTCAAGATGGGGTTCTTCGTCAACTGAGCGCGGATCTAGCCTACCCAGAAGACAACGAGCGCCACGAGCAGGCAGTAGGCACCGAAGTAGTGCCAGCGGCCCTGCTCGAGCCAGCGCGACAGCCAGCGCAGGGCGATGAGCCCGGCGAGAAAGCTCAATAGCATGCCGAGCAGGCTCGCCCCCAGAGCGTGCGATGGCGCTTGGCCTACCCCGAGCGCCGCCTGTGCTTTGTGCAGCCGGTGAACCTCCCGGACGATGACCGGGGGCGTGAGCACCACCGCCAAGGCGAAGCTGAACTCCTCGGCGCGCCTGCGGGCGACGCCGAGCAGCATGCCCGCCGAGATGGTCGCGCCCGAGCGCGAGAATCCCCGAAACGGCAGACACAGCCCCTGTACCGCCCCAATCACGGTGGCGGCTGCCAGTGACAGACCCGCGGCACCGGGCCTGGCGAGGAGCGAGGACAGGATGATCAGAAGCCCGGCGGCTGCGAGCGCCCCCGCCATCAGCCTCGCGTTCCCAAACAGCGTCTCGATCTCGAAGTCAGAGGCGTTGGGAGCGAAGAGGCGCTTGATCAGCGCGAGCAGCGCTAGGCCCACCACCGCAGTCGCGACCGTCGCGGCCACGACCTGCAGGGCGTTGCCGCGAAAGGCCTCTGCGGAGCTGAAGTAGGTCGCACGCCAGGACTTCCAGAAATAGACGATGACCGCGAACATCGTGCCGGTGTGCAGCATGACCAGCAGCAGCGTCAGCTGCGGGCTCGTCGGGTCCAGTCCGAGCAGCCGCTCGGCCAGGATCACGTGGGCGGAGCTGGAGATGGGCAGCAGCTCGGCTATGCCCTGGACGATGGACAGAATGGCCAGCTGCCAGATTTGCATGATCTCTCCTCGCCCTTAATTCTTCAGCGCGGCTCGAGCGGCACGCGCTGGCTCACGCTGCACAGCAGCTCATAGGGGATGGTGAGCGCATGGCGCGCCACCTCCTCCACCGGTAATCCCGCCCCCCACAGGACCGCCGGTGCGCCCACTTGTACGGTGGAAAGCCCGGTCACGTCCACCGCCAGCATGTCCATCGATATGCGTCCTGCGACCGGTGCGCGTTCACCGTTGATGAGCACCGGTGTACCGCTGGCGAAGCTGCGGGGTACGCCATCGCCGTAGCCCGCCGCAACGATCGCGATCAGCGAATCACGCGGGGCCTGCCAGGCGCCGCCGTAGCCGACCGATTCCCCGCGCGCCACGCGACGCACGGCGATCACCGAGCTCATGAGCGTCATCACGGGCTTAAGTCCCAGCGATGCGGCCGTGCAGTCCTCGAACGGGGAGGCACCGTAGAGCGCCAGGCCCGGACGCACCCACTGACACCCGAGCGGCACGTCCCCAAAGAGCCCGGCGGAATTGGCGATGCTCACCTCGTAGCCAAGACCGGAAGTCGCTTCCCGAAAGCGCCGAAGCTGTGCCTGCGTGACCGCAGCGTTGCGCTCGTTGGCGCAGGCCAGATGGGTCATCAGGCGCAGCTCGCACGCCGCGGGTGCGAGTCGGGCGATGCGCGCGAGCGCTGAAGGGAATTCTCCGGGCGAGAACCCGAGGCGATTCATGCCCGTGTCGATCTTCAGCCACAGCGCGAAGCGAGCGGCGGATGCGGCCTTCTCCAAGAGCTCGATCTGCAGCTGATCGTGTACCACGAGGTCCAGCCGCTCGTGCGCGGCATCCTCGAGCTGGGAGGCCGTGAACACGCCCTCGAGCAGCACGATGCGTGTGTTGATGCCGGCGGCACGCAGCGCGAGCCCCTCCTCGAGCCGCGCCACCGCGAGTGCATCGGCTGACTGCAGCGCGAGCGCGGAGCTTGCCAGTCCATGCCCGTAGGCGTTGGCCTTCACCACCGCGATCACCCTGGCACCCCCAGCGCGCGCGCGGACGACGTTCAGGTTGTGGCGCAGGGCTTGGGTGTCGATGACGGCCCGGATGAGCCGGCTCACCGCAACACGCCCTCCGCGTAGGAGTCGGGCATGTAGTTGAGGAAGCGCGTGAACTGCCCCTGGAAGGTCAAGTGGAACATGCCGATCTCGCCGTTACGGTGTTTGACGAGATCGATCTCCGCGATGCCTTTCTTGGTGGTGTTGCGATCGTAGACCTCCTCGCGGTAGATGAGCAGGATCATGTCCGCGTCCTGCTCGAGACTGCCCGACTCACGCAGATCCGACATCACCGGCTTCTTGTGCTCGCGTTGCTCGACCGCGCGATTCAATTGCGACAGCGCGATCACTGGAACCTGCAGCTCCTTCGCCAGCGCCTTAAGTCCCCGCGAGATCTCGGCGATCTCGGTGGCGCGGTTCTCCTTGGTACCCGGCACCTGCATCAGCTGCAGGTAATCGACGACGATTAGGCTCAAGCCATGCTCGCGCTTGACGCGCCGTGCGCGCGCGCGCAGCTCGGTCGGGTTCAAGGCCGGGGTCTCGTCGACGAAGATCTTCGCTTCCGACAACTGACTGGTGGCACCGGTGATGCGCACCCAGTCGTCATCGGAGATCTTGCCGCTGCGCAGACTGTTGAGCGGCACGCCGCCGATGGAGGCCAGCATGCGCGTGACCACCTGCTCGGAGGGCATCTCCATGCTGAAGATCGCCACCGAGGCACGGGTGTCCGGGTGCACGGCGGCATACTCCGCCATGTTCACCGCGAGCGTCGTCTTGCCCATCGAGGGTCGTCCCGCCACGATCACCAGATCCCCGGGCCGAAGACCGCCAGTAAGCTTGTCGAAATCGGTGAAGCCGGTAGGCAGACCGCGCAGCTGGTCGGGGTTGTGGTGCCACTCATCGATCTGGTCGATCACCCCCGGCAGCAGCGTGCGCACCGCGACCGCACCGTCGCGGCGGCGGAAGGTCCCTTCGGCGATCTCGAACACGCGCTGCTCGGCGCGATCCACCAGCTCGCGCGCCGACTCGCCCTCGTTGTTGAATACCGCCGCGGCGATCTCGGTGCCCGCGCGGATCAGCTGCCGCAGCAGCGAGCGCTCGCGCACGATATCCGCGTAGGCGCGTACGTTGGCGGCGCTGGGAGTATCGCGCGCGATCGAGCTGAGGTAGGCCAGCCCGCCTGCCTCCTCGAGCTTGCCGAGGCTCTCCAGATGCTGCGACACCGTGACCACATCGCACGGCTTGCCCGTGCCGGCGAGCGTGGCGATGGCCGCAAAGATCAGCCGGTGATCCGGGCGGTAGAAGTCCTCTTGCGTGACCGCATCGGCGACGTTGTCCCAGGCGCTCGCCTCGAGCAGCAGCCCGCCGAGCACGGCCTGCTCGGCTTCGACCGAGTGCGGCGGCGTCGGCGCATCCAGCAGTGCGACCGAGCCCGAACCTTCACGCGTCTTGCCGGGGACGGCCACCACATTCTGCCGGGCGTTAGCGCTTACTCTTCCGGGACGATCGTCACGTGCAGCGGCACGTCGACGTCGGCGTGCAGGTGCAGGTTGACGGTATGCTCGCCCAGCATGCGCAGCGGGCCGGCCGGCAGACGCACCTCGCTGCGCTCGATCTTCAAGCCCGTACGCGAGCAAGCCTCGGCGATGTCGGTCGTGCCGACCGAGCCGAACAGCTTCCCCTCGGTACCGGCCTTGGCGTGGATCGTGAGCTTGAAATCCTTAAGGGCGCCCGCGCGCTCTTCCGCAGACGTCAGCTGCTCGCGCGCCAGACGCTCGAGCTCCGCGCGGCGCGCCTCGAAGCGCGCGATGTTGTCCGCCGTAGCGAGCGTCGCCTTGCCCTGGGGCAGCAGGAAATTGCGTCCGAAGCCCGAGCGCACCTTGACGCGATCCCCGATGTTGCCGAGGTTGGCCACTTTCTGTAACAGAATGACTTCCATGGCGCCTCGCCCTTAATGCTGATCGGTGTAGGGCAGCAGCGCGAGGAAGCGCGCGCGCTTGATGGCCACCGCGAGCTGACGCTGATAGAAGGACTTCGTGCCCGTGATTCGGCTCGGAACGATCTTGCCGGTCTCGGTGACGTAACCCTTGAGCGTGGCGAGATCCTTGTAGTCGATGCTCTTCACGCCTTCGGCGGTGAAGCGGCAGAATTTCTTGCGACGCGAGAAGCGACCGCCGCCGCCTCCGCCGCCACCACCCCCACCGCCGCCACCTGGTCCTCTGGACATTGCCATGATGTGTGCTCCTCTCAGGCGCCTTCGCCGACGGTGATTTCCTCGTCGTCCGAGGGGGCGACCTCATCGCGCGCGCGCTCGCGGCGCTTGCCCCCGCTGTCACCTTCCTCGTCCGCGGCCTTGGCCATGGGAGAAGGATCGGTCACGGCGGAGCTCATGTTGACGACCAGGTGGCGCAGCACCGCATCGCTGAAGCGAAACGCGCCGGTCAGCTCATCGAGCGTCTTCTGATCGGTCTCGACGTTCATCAGCACGTAGTGCGCCTTGTGCACCTTGGAGAGCGGATAGGCAAGCTGGCGCCGGCCCCAGTCCTCCAGGCGATGCACGCGACCGCCGCCGGCGGCAATCATGCCCTTGTAGCGCTCGATCATCGCGGGCACCTGCTCGCTCTGATCCGGGTGCACCAGGAATACGATCTCGTAATGCCTCATGGAATGCTCCTTATGGATTAAAGCCGCCCGGATTGAAGGCTGCCCCGGTGCGGCAAGGAGATACGCAGCTTCGGCCTTTAGGCTCACCGCTGCGCCCCTTCGGATTTCGAAGGGGCGCGCAGCATACTCAAACGGCCCCGCTCCTGCAACGGGCCCAAACTCAGGTGATGCTTACGGAACAAGGAGTTAAGTTCTCAAACGGCCCCCACTCGCTCGAGCAGGCTCGCGGTCGACTGCGCGACCCGACGCGCGACCTCGTGGGCCGGCAGGCCGCGCAGCTCCTCGCTGAAGACTTCGACCCCCACCGTCAGGCGCGGATTACGCGTCAGGAGCAGCTGCAGTATCTCGAGCAGCGGCTGCGCGCCCTCCCCGGGCAGCAGCCTTCCGCTCATGGGCGCGTAGATCGCACCCGGCGCCGGCTCGCGCCGATCGCTGATCTGCAGGCCGCTGATCAGGCCCGGAGGGAGCGCTGCAAGTTGCGCGAGGCTGCCTGCCGTGCGGGCAAAGTGCCAGGTATCGAGCATGACGCCGAGATTGTCCGCGCCGATCGCCGTGACAATGCGCTGCGCACTGGCGAGATCCGGAATTGCGCTCTCGGGCAGGAACTCGAGTGTGAGGCGTACCCCGTGGCGGCGTGCACGCGCGGCGATCGCGCCGACGCGGTCGACGAATTCCGGCTCGCTCACCTGGCCGCCGCCGAAGTGCGCAAGGTTGATGGTCTCGGCCTCAAGCGCCTCGGCGGCGCGGTAGCAGTCAGGCTCGGTGATCTCGAAGTAACTGCGGTTCTCCGCCGGCACGTCCGCGGGACGCGGCGTGCCAGGCAGCGCACTGATCAAGGGATCGATCGCGTGCACGCGTACGCCGCGATCGGCGAGCAGGCGCCGCAGCTGCGCATCGCTGACGCCCGCGGCACGACTTCGCTCGTACATCGGCGCGGTGAGCGTCACCGCGCCGAGCCCGTGGTAGGCGGCGGCATCGATCAGCGTCTCGAGCGGGGTGCCGATGACGGTGCCCCAGCACAGAGCAACGACCGGCGGCTCGGAGACGGATGAAAGGTGGCTGGCCATCGTGACAGCTCGCAAGCGCTTTGCGCATGATAGAGGACTTATATACTTGACTCCCGATGAGTGAGAATAAGCCGTGGTCCTGACGTACTGCTACCGTTTGCTGCCACTTAAGAGCCAGCATCGCGCACTGGAACGGATCTGCGCGGCGCAACGCGAGCTGTACAACGCAGCGCTTGAGGAGCGCATCGACTGCTATCGCAAGACCGGCACGACGCGCAACTACATCGACCAGAGCAAGGCATTAACGAGGTGCCGGCGGGAGGTGCCAGAGATGGGCGCACTGCCGGTGACTCTGCAACGCTGGACGCTGAAGCGGCTGGATGATGCGTTTCAGGGGTTTTTCCGGCGCCTGAAGGCGCGCAGCGGGAAGGCTGGCTTTCCCCGCTTCCGCAGCAAGGGGCGCTGGGAAGCGTTCGGCTTCACTGAGATTAAGGGTGTCCGGTTCGACGGCAAGAGACTGCGCTTCGCCGGGATGCCCGGGGGCCTGAAGCTGCATTTGCATCGCCCGCTGCCTGCTCAGGCTGACATTCGGTCGTGTGTATTGCGTCGTGATGGTCGCGGCTGGCACGTCGGTTTGCAGATTGCTGTGACGGCGCCCAAGAAGCGCTCGGTTGCGTCGGCGGTCGGGGTGGATCTGGGCCTGAAAGTGTTCGCTTATTACAGCGATAACGTGGTAATCCTCAATCCACGCATCGCGCAACGAGCTGAGAAGGAGCTACGCCGTCGACAACGCGCACTGGCGCGCTGTAAGGCACGCAGTAAGCGCCGTTCTAAGGTGCGTGCGCAGGTAACAAAGCTGCACCGTAAGATCACCAACACGCGCAATACCTGGCTGCATCAACAATCGGCCGCGCTCGTCAAGCGCACCGATCTGATCGCGGTTGAGGATTTGAACGTTTCAAATATGGTTCGTCATCCGACCCTGGCGCGTTCGATTGCGGATGCGTCCTGGTCGCGGTTCATCTCGATGCTGGACTACAAAGCTGAGAAGGCTGGTAGCTACCTGATTCGAGTCGATCCGAGAAATACGAGTCGGAAATGCTCAGGCTGCGGTGAACTCGTACCGAAATTGCTGGCGGTGCGGACACATGCGTGTCCTCCTTGCGGGCTGGTGATCGACCGGGACTACAACGCGAGTCTGAACATTCTGCGCGCCGGGATTGGCGCGGGGGCGCTTAACGTGATCGGCTGCGATGAGCGTGCGCCCGGAAACATGTGCTGACTCCCCGCAGGGGAGTTAAGTATATATATCCCCATGATAGCCGGACATGAGTTCGCTCACCCACGCGCACATCAAGACCAACGGGGTGTCGCTGCACGTGACCATGGCCGGGACGGGCCCGGCGGTGGTGCTCTGTCACGGCTTTCCGGGGCTTGGCTACAGCTGGCGTCACCAGCTGCCGGCGCTGGCTGCCTCTGGATGGCGCGTGATCGCCCCGGATCAACGCGGCTATGGGCGCAGCGACCGTCCGCAGGAGGCGCATCTGTACGACGCCGACTACCTCATGCGCGACATGCTCGGTCTGCTCGATGCGCTCGGGGAAGCTCGGGCGGTGTTCGTGGGCCACGACTTCGGCGCGCAGCAGGTGTGCAACCTCGCCGTGCGCCACGCCGCGCGGGTTACCGCGCTCGTGATCATGAGTTGTCCCTACGATTTCGATCTCGCCGGGCGCGGCGGCGCAGGCTCCAAGGCAGTCCCGCAGGCCTCATCGGGTCGTGCGTTCGCGCTGCCCGGCGTGCGCCCGTCCGCCGCCTTCGCCGCGATCGCGCGACAGCATTTCTTTCACATGCATTACTTTCAGGCGGTCGGCCCGGCCGAGCGCGAGCTCGGGGCGAATCCGCGCGAGTTCCTGCTGCGCCTGCTGCACGCCCTCAGCAGCGAGGGACGACTGCTCGACTGGACGCGGTTTGCTTCCGCCGGCACCGGCTATCTGGATGTGCTCGCGCCCGCCCCGCCCTTGCCCTGGAGCTGGCTGAGCACGCAGGAGTTCGAGCACTACCTGCACGAATACATGCGCGGCGGGCCCGAAACGGCCTTCATCGGCGGGCTCAATTCCTACCGCGTCGCGGACCGCAACTGGGAACTGGGTGAGGCCTACGCCGACGCGGACATCCAGCAGCCGGCACTGTTCGTGGCCGGCGCCGAGGACGTGGTGCTGAAGATGATCCCGGGGGATGCGATCGAGGTCATGCGGCGGCGCGTGCCGCTGCTGCGCGAGGTGGTGCTGGTTCCCGGCGCCGGGCACTTCGTCCAGCAGGAGCAGCCGCAGGCAGTCAACGCAGCGCTGCTGCGCTTCCTCGATTCACTGTGACCGGCTCAGCTCGTCTTGAGCGCCACCAGACGGTTGCAGAACGCCTCGAAGTCGCCCGGTCCGCGACAGAACACGTACGGGAACAGCTCCACCACAGTCGCGCCCGCCTTCACCAGCTCTGGCACCTGCGCAAGCGTCGCCTCCAGATCCGGCGTACCGTCGGCGCGGAACAGGAAACGTGGCACCACGCGCACGCCGAACGCTTTCGGATCACGCCCGCGCGAGGCTGCCGCCGCGCGGATGCTGGCGATGGCCGGGGCGAGCTTCGTCGGATCCTGTTCCATGGGGATCCAGCCGTCGGCAAACTGAGCCATGCGCTCGATGTTGCGCTCGCTCGCTGCCAGCCCCATCCAGATCGGCACGCCGCCCGGCTGCACCGGGCGCGGAAATGCGTGGATCTTCTCGAACCGTACGGTTTGGCCCGCGAACGTCGCCGGCGCCTCGTTCCACAACAAGCGGCACACGCGCAGCTGCTCCTCGAAGCGCGCGTAGCGACCCTCCCAGGGCACCCCCGAAGCGTCGTATTCCTCTTTCTGCCAGCCGACGCCGAGCCCCACGGTCAGCCGTCCCCGTGACATGACATCCAGCGTTGCTAGCTGCTTCGCCAGGAGCACCGCCGAACGCAGCGGCGCAATCAGAATACTGGTCGAGAGACGGATGCGCTGCGTCACACCGGCCAGCGCTGCAAGCACGGTGAGCGGCTCAAACCAGGGGAAATCCAGCGGCGCGGGGAATTTACCGTACGGATAAGCGTGCACGTTCTCACCCATGACCACGTGATCGGTGAGACTGACGACGTCGACCCCCCGGCTCTCGGCGATGCGCACAATGTCGGTGACCGGGGCAAAGTCGCCCGCGAACCATTTCTGCAGGCCATACAGGCCGATCACTACCTGCGTCATGCGCGCTACTGTATCGGGCGATACGGTGCGCGAGAGTCCCCCAAATGAACGACGCTCCGGGGGCGAGTTGTTTACACTTCCTGTCATGCCCGCTGCAGCACCCGTCATCGCCGTGGTTGGCGGCACCGGCAACCTCGGCGCCGCACTCGCCCGACGCTGGCTGAAGGCCGGCCTCGAGGTCGTGATCGGCTCGCGTGACGGGCAACGGGCTGCCGCAGCGGCCGCGCAGCTCGGGGACCAGCTCGGCCGGCAAGTCGCTTGCGGCACAAACCGCGTTGCCGCCGAGCGCGCGAGCCTCGTCGTGGTCACGGTGCCTTATGCGGCGCAGGCCGACACGCTGCTGGACATCCGCCCCGCGGTGGCCGGCAAGATCGTGGTCGATACCACCGTGCCGCTGGTGCCCCCGCGGGTCATGCGCGTGCAGCTCCCACCCGAGGGCGCAGCCGCGCTGCGCGCGCAACGCCTGCTCGGGGAATCGGTCACGGTCGTGAGCGCCTTTCACAACGTCGCGGCCCACAAGCTCGCAAGCGATGCGAGCGTCGACTGCGACGTGCTGGTCTTCGGGGACGATCGTAGCGCGCGCGCGCGCGTGGTGAAGCTGGTGCAGGCGGCGGGACTGCGCGGCCTGCACGGCGGGGCACTTGCCAACTCCGCGGCCGCCGAGGCGCTGACCTCGGTGCTGATCTTCATCAACAAGACCTACGCCGTCGACGGTGCGGGTGTGCGCCTGACGGGGGCCTTCACGGAGCCGCCCGAGGCGTGAGTGGGGGCGTGGGCTCGCTGACACTCACCGCACTGCACGAGCTTCCCGAGATCCTGCCGGGAGCGGATCTGGGCGCGCTGCTCGGGGCTGCGCTCGAGCGCGAGCAAGTGGTGCTGCGCGCCGCGGACGTGCTGGTGGTGGCGCAGAAGATCGTGTCCAAGGCCGAAGGCCGGCTGGTCGAGCTCGCCGGTGTAGTCGCAGGCGAGCGCGCGCAGCAGCTCGCCGCCATCACCAGGAAGGACGCACGTCTGGTACAGCTGATCCTCGGGGAATCCAGCGAGGTGCTGCGTGCCAAGCCCGACGTCCTCATCGTGCGCCACCGCCTTGGATTCGTCATGGCGAACGCCGGTATCGACCGCTCGAACCTCGCCCACCAGGGACAGCGCGAGCAGGTGCTGCTGCTGCCGGCGGATCCGGACGCCTCCGCAGCGGCACTGCGAGAGGCGCTTGGGCGGCGTTGCGGCGCCGCGCCCGGCGTGATCGTCAGCGACAGCTTCGGGCGTGCCTGGCGCAAGGGCGTGGTGAATGTCGCCATCGGGGCAGCCGGCCTGCCCGCGCTCCTGGACCGTCGCGGCGCGAGCGATCGTGCCGGGCGACGTCTCGAGGTCACCGAGGTCGCCGTCGCTGATGCGCTCGCCGCGGCGGCGGGGCTCCTGATGGGCGAAGCCGCCGAAGGCATACCGGCGGTCCTGATCCGCGGGTTTTGCGTGCACGCCCCGGCACGCCCCGCGCAGGCCTTGCTCCGGCCGCTGCAAGAGGACCTGTTCCAGTGAGCGCCCCGCGCGTGGTCGCGCTAAGCGGAGGCATCGGCGGGGCAAAGCTTGCGCTCGGGCTGTACCGCGTGCTGCCCGCGGACACGCTCACCGTAGTGGTAAACACCGGTGACGATTTCGAGCACCTGGGACTTACGGTGTGCGCCGACCTCGACACCACGCTGTACACGCTCTCCGGGCTCGCCAACACCGAGCTCGGCTGGGGAAGGCGCGACGAGACCTGGACGTTCATGCAGGTGCTCGAGAGCCTGGGCGGCGAGAGCTGGTTTCGTCTCGGCGATGGGGATCTCGCACTGCACGTCGAGCGCACGCGACGTCTGAAGTCCGGCGAGCCGCTGAGCGAGATTGTCGCCGACATTGCGCAGCGCCTCGGGATCAGTGCGCAGGTCGTCCCGATGAGCGATGCGCCGGTACGCACACGGGTGGCGACCGCAGCCGGGGAGCTGGCTTTCCAGGATTACTTCGTGCGGCGGCGCTGCGAGCCGCGCGTGACGGCGATACGCTTCGAGGGCGCGGCTGCGGCGCGGCCGTGCACACGCGCGTTGACGGCGCTCGCGAGCGATGCGCTCGAGAGCATTGTCATCTGTCCATCGAACCCCTATCTGAGCGTGGATCCGATACTTGCCGTACCGGGGTACCGGGAAGCCCTGCAGGCGGCCCGCGTGCCGGTGATCGCCGTGACGCCGCTGGTCGGCGGTGCAGCGATCAAGGGGCCCACGGCGAAGATCATGGCGGAACTGGGGGTGCCGCGAAGCGCGCTGGCGGTCGCCCATCACTACCAGGGACTGATCGACGGCTTCGTGCTCGATGAGCGCGATGCGGCACTGGCCGCACAGTTCGACCTCCCGGTGCACATCGCCGACACCCTCATGCAAAGCCTCCCCGACCGCGAACGGGTGGCGCGCGAGGTGCTCGCGTTCGCCGCCGCGCTGCGCGCAGCGCCAGTGTCGAGCGAATGAGCCGCTGGGCGCTGGTACCGGTGAAAGCGCGCGCGGCCGGTAAGGGACGCCTGTCCGCGGTGCTCGAGGAGCGCGAGCGCGTAGCGCTGGTCCAGACGATGCTCGAGCATGTCCTGCAGGAGCTCGGTCGCTGCGGGCAGCTCGATGGCATCGCGGTGCTAAGTCCCGAGCCGCACGCACTACCTGCCGGGAGCGTCTGGATCAATGATGCGGGGGCGGAGATGAATGCCGCAATCCGCGCAGCACTCAGTGCCCTCACCGCGCGCGGCGCCACACACGCTGTCATTGTGGCGGCGGACCTGCCGCAGCTCGCAGCGCACGAGGTGAGCGCTCTGATCGCCGCGAGTGAGGGGCCGGGCATCGCCGTGGCGCCCGACCGCCACGGCGGCGGCACGAATGCTCTGGCGCTCGCGCTGCCGAGCGACTTCGTACCGCACTTTGGCGAGCAGAGCTTCGCCCGGCACCTCGCCGAGTCCCTGAAACTCCACATTGCCCCGGTGATCGTGCGACTTCCGGGACTGGAGTTCGATGTCGACGTGGCCGAGGACCTGGCGCTCCTCGCCGCGCGTCACGACCCGCGCTACGCGTGGCCGCCGCGCCCGAGCACTACTTCTGATAAGCCTCGCTGATGTCCGGCGCGAATAACTGCATCCCCTGCGGCACGGCGGCGCACCCCTCGTCCCAGTAGGCCTGGGCGAGCTGGATCTTGCCCTGCTCATTCAATACGAAGCGCTCGATCACGGTCAGGTCCAGACCCTGATTCAGATGCGGCACGCGCACTTCCATGACGAAGTGCAGGATGCCCTCGTTCGCGCAGGCGATCACGCGCTGCACCCGCGGCGTCAGGCGCCGCGTCCCGTCCTGGTGCGCGAAGTCCCAGAAGTGCCCCACTCCGGCGTGACCCCTGAAGGGCGGCGTGCCTACGGGATCGTTCCAGAGGCAATCCGCAGCAAACACCGATAGCACCAGGTCCCGGTCACCACTCGCCCAGGCGCGCACGTACGTCTCGATCACCTGGCGAACCACCTGTGGCGTTACTGGCATCTGATACTCCTCAAGCCTGCGCCCCTGTGGCGGGCAGCACGTCATCGAAAGCCACCGGCAGGCGAAGCACGCCGCGCAGCACGCCGCGGGTCGCCCCTATCGGTCCTTCACTCAGTCGCAGGCCGGGCAGGCGCCTGAGCAGCACCTCGAGCGAGGTACACAGCTCGGCCCGCGCCAGGTGCACACCCAGGCAGAAATGCGGCATGCCGCCGAAGCTTACCAGCCGCTGCGGCCGGCGCTCGAGGTCGAAACGTCCCGGGTCCGGGTACACGGCGGCATCGCGCCCAGCCGGCCACACGCCGAACAACACCCACGAGTCAGGCGGTATGTCCACGCCGGCGACGCGCGCCCCGCTTTCGGTATAGCGCGGCAGCAGGCATACCGCCGCGAACAGGCGCAGGGTCTCCTCCACGGCCGCAGGAATGAGGCCGGCATCCGCGCGCAGACGTGCCGCGAGGAGCGCATCGCTCAATACCGCGTTCATCATGCTGCCAATCGTCAGATAGGTCGTATCCGCGCCGGCCGGAAACAATAGCTTCACGAAGCCGAGAATGTCCTCGTCAGCCAGTCGATGGCCCTCCAGTTCGCTGCTCGCGAGGTGCGAGATCAGGTCCGCGCGCGGCTGCGCCCGGCGCGCCTGGATAATGGGCAGCAGGAAGCGGTCGACTTGATCGCGCGCCCGCAGCGCATGCTCGGGATCGAACGGGTAGTCGAACAGTCCCTGCACCCATTCCAGAAGCTGCGCTTCCTCCTCCATGGGGATCCCCAGAAGCCGCGTGATCACGCGCAGCGGGTAGCGGTGGCAGTACTCTGCCACCAGATCCAGCTCACGGCGCGCGCCGAACGCATCGATCAGCTCGTGCGCCAGAGGCTTGAGCAAGGTCTCGACCTGCGCACGCACGGCCTGAGGCTGAAACGCCGCGGCCACCAGAGCGCGGTGGATACGGTGCTGCTCGCCATCCATGCAAAGAAGCGTGCGGCCCTGCACCGGCTGCGAGTAGCGCCGATGCGCCGCGGAGGCCGGAAAATGCTCATCGTCCCGAAAGGCCCGGGCCACATCCTCGTGGCGCACCATGAGCCATGCCGTCGCGCCCAGATACCGCACCTGCACCACGCGCTGCGGCCGCGACTGCAGCTGCGCCATCAGCTCATCGAGGTCGGGAATCTCGTCGCGCCCGAAATCGAGGTGCGGGAATGCATACTCGGGTACGGCCGGTGCGCCCATCACGGCGGCCATCCTAAGCCATTGCGTGAGTAGAACAGGCACCCGTTCGGACTACCTCATAAGGCCCCGATCCGATCCCGGTGGCGCGGTTATGATTGCCATAGGGTCTTAAGACAGGGAGCCTGCTTGTCCGCCATCCCCGAGACCGCCATCCGGAGCGCAACTTCCGGCACCGCCCGAGTGTCGCCCGGCGAGGCAGCCGGGCTGCAGGAGTGGCTGTGGCTCGAGCGCGCGCCGCTGGAGGAGCTGCTGCGGGAGGCCGAGGCGCTGACGCTCGTGGGCCACGGTCCTGTGGTGAGCTACTCGCGCAAGGTCTTCATCCCGCTGACGCGCCTGTGTCGCGACGTCTGTCACTACTGCACCTTCGCAACCACGCCGCGCTCGCTCGCACAGCCTTACCTCGAGCTAGAGCAGGTCCTGGACCTCGCGCGCGCCGGCGCCGCCGCCGGCTGCAAGGAGGCGCTCTTCACCCTCGGCGACAAGCCCGAGCTGCGCTACGGCGCCGCGCGCCGGGCGCTTGCGGCGTTCGGCTTTGCCACGACGCTCGAGTACCTCGGCCACGCCGCACAGCAGGTCTTCACCCACACCGGGTTACTGCCTCACCTCAATCCCGGCGTGATGTCGCCTGAGGAGCTGGCGCGGCTGCGCCCGGTGTCAGCCTCGATGGGCCTGATGCTCGAGAGCGCGAGCGAGCGGCTGTCGGCGCGCGGCGGGCCGCATTTCGGTTCGCCCGACAAGCAGCCCGCGGTGCGACTCGCAACGCTGCGCGCAGCCGGTGAGCTCGCCATTGCCTTCACCACAGGGCTCCTGATCGGCATCGGCGAGACACGCCGCGAGCGAGTGGAGGCGCTGCTGGCGCTGCGCGATCTGCACTCCGCATACGGGCATCTGCAGGAGCTCATCATCCAGAACTTCCGCGCCAAGCCCGGCACGCGCATGGCGCACGCAAGTGAGCCTGCGCTTGCGGAGCATCAGTGGACCATCGCGGCAGCGCGGCTGATCTTCGGCCCGCACATGTCGCTGCAGGCGCCGCCGAACCTGCAGCCCGGGCAGCTCGCAGCGCTGGTGCGCGCGGGCGTCAACGACTGGGGCGGTGTGTCGCCCGTCACCCCCGATCACGTCAATCCCGAGGCGCCCTGGCCACACCTGGCCTCCCTCGCGCAGCAGACGCGCGCCGCAGGCCGCGAGCTCATCGAACGGCTCGCGATAACGCCGGCGTTTGCACGCGAGCCCGAGCGCTGGGCAGACCCCGCACTGCGCAGCGCGATTGCGCGCCGCAGCGACAGTATGGGCCGCGCGCGCACCGATGACTGGTTCGCCGGCGCCGGTACACCTGTGCCGGAGGCGCTGCACGCCACCTTCGGGGCAAGCGCTCGCACAGCGGCGCGTACACGCGCGGGCCGCAGCTGCGATGCGGCGCTGCTCGCCATCCTGGCCCGCGCCGAGCAGGGCACGGGACTTACGGCCGATGAGATCGTACGGCTATTCGCCTGCGAAGGCGCAGAGCTCGTTGCGGTGCTCGAGGCGGCGGATCGGCTGCGTGAGGCAAGCGTAGGCGAGCGTGTCTCGTACGTCATCAACCGCAACATCAACTACACCAACATCTGTCTGTACCACTGCGGGTTCTGCGCGTTCTCCAAGGGACGCGGGGCTGGCGATGCGCGCGGACCGGCGTATCGGCTCGAGGATGCGCAGATCGCTCTGCGCGCGCGCGAGGCGTGGCAGGCGGGAGCCACGGAAGTGTGCCTGCAGGGCGGCATCCACCCGAGCTACACCGGCGAGACCTATCTCGGCATCGTGGCGGCGGTCAAGCAGGCGGTGCCCGACATGCACGTGCACGCCTTCTCCCCGCTCGAGGTCACGCACGGCGCGCACACGCTCGGCCTGCCGCTCGCCAGATATCTCGCGCTGCTGAAGGAGGCCGGGCTCTCGACCCTCCCCGGGACCGCCGCGGAGATCCTCGATGACGAGGTGCGCGCGATCATCTGTCCCGACAAGCTCAGCACCGCCGAGTGGCTCGGGGTGATGCGCGCGGCGCACGCCCAGGGACTTAAGACGACCGCGACCATCATGTTCGGTCATGTCGATCACCCCGCTCACTGGGCCACCCATCTGCTGTCGATCCGCGCCCTGCAGCAGGAGACCGGCGGCTTCACCGAGTTCGTGCCCCTGCCGTTCGTGCACATGGAGGCGCCGCTGTGGCGGCGCGGCGCGGCACGCTCCGGACCGACCTTGCGCGAGGCGTTGCTCATGCACGCGGTGGCGCGTCTCGCGCTGCATCCGTGCATCGGCAACATTCAGACCTCGTGGGTGAAAATGGGCCCGCAGGGCGCGGCGCTGTGCCTCACGGCGGGCGCCAACGATCTGGGCGGTACGCTCATGAACGAATCCATCACGCGCGCCGCAGGCGGAGTGAATGGCCAGGAGTTCGACGCCGCGCGCATGGCCGCCCTCGCAGCCAGCATCGGGCGTCCGGTCTATCAGCGCACGACGCTGTACCGCCAGGTCGAGACGTCGACGCAGGAGCCGCGGCCGCCTCTGTCAGGCTAAGGGAACCGCTCGCTTGCCACAGCCCACAGAGTGGGATCTCGAGACCGATGTCCTCGTGGCGGGCTCGGGGGCCGCCGCACTGACCGCAGGGGTCGTAGCCGCCGCCGACGGTGCGCAGGTACTCGTGCTCGAGAAGAGCGAGCTCTACGGCGGCACCTCCGCCACCTCGGGCGGGGTGATCTGGATACCCGCGACATCCCAGGCGCTCGCCGCCGGTCACGCCGATTCCCCTGAGGAGGCGTTCCAGTACATCCGGGCGCTCTCGGATGCGAACGTTCCGGATGAGCGGATCTGGGCATTCGTGCGGCGCGGGCGCGAGATGGTCGAATGGCTGCAGGCGCACGGCCGGGTGACGGTGCGCGCCCACCCCTACTCCGACTACCACCCCGAGATGCCGGGTGGGAAGCTGGGCTGGCGTTCGCACGAGGCGCTGCCGCTGGATGCGCGTGAGCTCGGTGAGGATTTTGCGCGGCTGCGCCCGCCGCACCCGGCGGTACAGTTCCTGAGCCGGGTTAACTGGACGCTGGAGGAGACCGGAACGCTGCTGTTCCGCACCTCCGGCTGGCGGCGCACCGCGCTCACGGTATTCGGCAACTACCTGCTCGATCTGCCGCAGCGCTTGCGATCGCGGCGCGACCGTCGACTGACTCTCGGCAATGCGCTGGTGGCCCGGCTGAAGCTGTCCTTCGACAGCGCCGGCGGGAAACTGTGGCTGAACTCACCGCTCCTCGAGCTGCTGCGCACGCCTGCCCGCGTCAGCGGCGCGCTGGTGGAGCACGAGGGACGGCGCCTGCGCATCGGCGCGCGCCGCGCGGTGGTGCTGGCCGCCGGGGGCTTCGAGCGCAACGCCGCGATGCGCGCGCAGTACCTGCCGCTCTCGCCCAACCCCAACTGGAGCGGCTCGCAGAACAACAACACCGGCGATGCCATCATCGCCGCGACACGCATCGGCGCTGCGACGCTCAACATGGACTCGGCCTGGTGGGGGACATCACTCAGCCTTCCCGGGGAGGAGCGCGCGCGGCTGCTCGCCTTCGAGCGCTCACTGCCCGGCTCGATCATCGTCAACCAAGCCGGTCAGCGCTACATGAACGAGGCGGCCTCCTATCACATCGCCGGTGCACAGATGCTGCGCTGCCACTCGGCCGCAAGTCCCACCATCCCCTCGTTCATGCTGTTCGATGCCACCTGGAGACGCCATTACCCGCTCGGCCCCCTGATCCCGGATCTCCCTGACTGGATGCAACCCTCGAACCTGCGCGCGGTGCTGGCGCGGGCCGACACCTGGGACGAGCTCGCTGAAAAGACACACCTGCCCGTGCAGTCGCTCAAGGCGACCATCGCGCGCTTCAATGAGCACGCGCGCAGCGGTGTCGACCCGGACTTCCAGCGCGGGCAGAGCGCCTACGACCGCTACTACGGCGACCCGAGGGTGCAGCCCAATCCAACACTGCGCGCGCTCGAGAGGCCACCCTACTACGCGGTACCAGTCTACCCGGGCGACATCGGCACCAACGGCGGACTTGCCACCAACGAGTATGCTCAGGTGCTCGATGCACAGGGCCGCCCGATCGCCGGCCTTTACGCCGCGGGTAATGTGGCCGCGAGCGTGATGGGACATTCCTACCCCGCAGCCGGCGCCACGCTCGGGCCGGGGATGACCTTCGGCTACATCGCCGCCCGCCACGCGCTCGCCTGAGCGTGCAGGCTCACGGCGCGGAGCGGCTCGAGCGCAGCGCCCGCTCCTGCGCCGCAAGATACAGCCCCATGGCGAACCCGAAGCTGGTGAGGAGACTCAGCACGAAGTAGATCCACGGTTGCCTGAGTCCGCGTCTCGACCCATCGATGATGGTCCATAGCGGAAACAGCAGCAGGTTGGCGCTAATCAGATCCTGAGCGGCCGAAGCTGCGGCCGGATTGGTGAACAGCAGTCGGGTGAAATGCACCCAGCCGGCCTCCTGCGGGTAGGTGTGCACGTACTGCACGTTGAAATACCAGCCGACCGTCACGGAGACGAGCGCGATCAGGTAGTAGAGGGCCTCCAGCCCCGAGACGCGCACGCCGCCGGGAGCGCCCACGTACAGGCGCGCGTTGAAGTAGAAGAACAATGCGACGCAGAACAGGCCCAGCGCAGCGTGGATGAGAAGCGCGGTCATGGCTTTACCCCCTGAGGTGTCAGACCGTGGCGAGCGGCGTCACGGGCGAGCCCACCGCGCCGGGCAGATCGAGCGGTGGCGCGGTCAGCAGGAATCGGTTGCGCGCGTTCGCGGCCAGCCACTGCGCGAGCTCGCGCAGGTACCACAGCTCCGCCAGGTGAATGCCGAGCTTAAAGAGGCACAGCTCGTGCAGCGGCAGAAAAGCGTGGCGGCCGCGCGCCTCGCCGGCAGTGCGGTACGTGCTCTCGACCGCGGCATTGTCGGCGCAGATGGCCACGAGCCCCGAGTCATCGATGAAGCGATGCAGGCGCTCGTCCGTCCCGTCGAGCGCTGCGCAGCTGCGGTACAGCCGCTCGCGGTCCGGGTGCTTGCGCATCTCCAGCACCATGTCCGCAAAGCCGGTGTACAGGCACAGGAAATCCCCGCTCTCGACCTCGACTCGCTGGCTGGCCATGATGCGCATCAGCGCCTCGTACCCGACCTTCGCCGGTGCACGCCCGTACTCGGCGTGCAGGTCGACCAGCACGCCGCGACCCTGCACTCCTGCGCGCGCCAGGTTCTCGATGCCGAGCGCGTGCGCGCACGGACCACCGGGCTCATCGGGACCGGCAATGTCGCGACCGGCACGAAAGCCGTTGTAAAAGACGCCCTCGCTCACCCCGTCCCCGTCGGCGTCGAACTCCGAGCCGCAGTGCGCCAGCGCATCCCACTGCGTCGAGTACTGCAGGCACAGCGTGACCGCGTCATCGCACACCACATCCGTGGCGCCCGGCATGTCCTGCGAGAAATGATGCGGGTAGGCGGGGCGTCCATCGGCGAAGCGCGTGGCAGTGAGCCGCGGCGGGCTGCGAATTTCCCACAGTCCCGTGCCACCGGGGTAGTCGAGCGGCAGAGTGAGCGAGAACACCAGACCCTCGCGTACCTCGCGCACGGCGGCGAGCCGCCGTGCGGGAGTCAGCAGGTTCATGCGTCCCCGCTGGTCCTCGCTCCCGAAGTCACCCCAGTTCGATCCCGGCGGACGGTTCTGCCAGCGCGCCATGGCGCCAATCTCGCACAGTTGCGCGCCGCATGCCCGGTGCAGCGCCGCCTTACCCCATCCGGAGGAGCCGCGGCATAATTGGGGCATGCCCGACAGCGCCGAGATCCTCGCGATTCACCAGCTGCTCGCGCTCTATGGGCACATCATCGACGAGCGCGAGTGGCAGCGCGTCGCGGAGCTGTTCACCGCGAGTGCGGTGTATGACATGTCCGAGTTCGGGCTCGGCGTATTTCACGGCGCACAGGCGATCAGCGAGCTCTGGAGCCGGCCCGATGCGATGCACCCGTTGGCGCATCACGCCACCAACATCGTGGTGAGCGAGGATCCCGACGGCACGGTGCGCGTGCTCTCCAAGGGTCTGGGAGTCGGACCCAACGGTCGTGTCGGGAGCGTCGTCTACCGGGACATTGTCGAGCGCACGCCCGCCGGCTGGCGCTTCGCGGCGCGCAGCGCGCAGCTGCGCCGCTGACAAAGTCCGCCCGCGCGCGCCATGCTGCGCCTGGCGCCGAGCGGCCAGGCGTGCGTACCTCAAGGGCCCAGGTGCTGCTGCACCTGCTGCCAGGCGAGTTCGGCGGTCGGCTCGGCGCGCTCGCCCGCCTCGCGCGCATGGCGGCTCGCGGCGGTGCCATCCAGCACGCGCTTCATGATGCCGAAGCGGATGCTGGCGATGCGGAACAGGTTGTAGGCCATGTAGAACTCCCACGCGCGCGGCTCGATGGGCCCGCGCCCGGTGCGGCGGCAATAGGCGGCGACGTATTGCGCCTCGGTTGGAATGCCGAGCGCGGCGAGATCCACGCCTTTCAGCCCGCGAATCTCGCCCGATTCCACGCGCCACAGCATGACGTGGTAGGCAAAGTCGGCGAGCGGATGGCCGAGGGTTGAGAGCTCCCAGTCCACCACCGCGAGCACCTCGGGGGCCTCGTTGCGGAAGATCATGTTGTCCATACGGTAGTCGCCGTGCACCAGTGCGGTCTGCTCCCCGGGAGGGATGTGCTCTGGGAGCCAGGCGATGAGGTTCTCCATCGCCTCGCTGCGGCTCGTCTGCGAGGCACGGTACTGCTTGCTCCAGCGCGCGATCTGGCGCGCGAGATAGCTTCCCGGCCTGCCGTAGTCGGCAAGCCCCAGGGCGAGGTAGTCAAGGCTGTGCAGCGCCGCCATGACACGGTTCATCTCGTCGTAGATGGCGGCACGCTCGGCGGCCGCCATGCCCGGTAGCGTCGGGTCCCAGAAGTTGCGCCCGGCCGCGTAGCTCATGACGTAGAACATCGTGCCGATGATGCTCTCGTCGCTGCACAGGATGAGTGGCTGCGCGACTGGCACCGCGCTGCCGTGCAATGCGCGCAGGATGCGAAATTCCCGATCCACCGCGTGCGCAGATGGCAGCAGCACACCCGCGGGCTTCCTGCGCAGCACGTACTTGGCGCCATCGCCGGCGGAGAGCAGGAAGGTCGGGTTGGACTGGCCGCCGCGGAACTGCTCAACGGTGAGCGGCGCGCGAAAGCCCGCGAGCTGCGCGCCCAGGTAGCGCTCGAGTACGCGCTCGTCGAAGCGCTGCGCTTCGGGCACCGGCATGGTGCCGGTGAACTCGGACGCACCCATCGTCAGGTGTATTTGTCCAGTTCGAGGCGACCGATCTGGTTGCGGTGCACCTCGTCCGGGCCGTCGATGATGCGCACGGCGCGCGCCTGTGCGTACGCGTTGGCGAGCTGGAAGTCATCGCACAGCCCCGCGGCGCCGTGCGCCTGGATCGCCCAGTCGATCACCTGGCAGGCGGTGTCGGCGGCGGCGATCTTGATGGCAGCGATCTCCGCACGCGCTGCCTTGTTGCCCACCGTATCCATGAGCCAGGCCGCCTTGTAGACCAGCAGCCGCGCCTGATCGATGCGGATGCGCGACCCCGCGATGCGCTCGAGCGTCACCGACTGCTCGGCGATCGGACGGCCGAATGCCCGTCGGCTCTTCACGCGGCGGCACATTTTCTCGAGCGCGCGCTCGGTGAGTCCGATCAGGCGCATGGCATGGTGGATGCGGCCCGGGCCCAGCCTGCCCTGCGCAATCTCGAATCCCCGCCCCTCGCCGAGCAGGATGTTGGCGAGCGGCACGCGCACGTCCTTGAACTCGATCTCCATGTGTCCGTGCGGTGCATCAGTGAACCCGAACACCGGCAGGTGCCGCAGAATCGTGATGCCCGGCGTATCGCGCGGCACCAGAACCATCGACTGCTGGCGGTGACGCGGCGCATCCGGGTCCGTCTTGCCCATAAAGATGAACAGCCGGCAGCGTCTGCTGCCGGCACCGGAGGTCCACCACTTGCGGCCATTGATAAGGTAGCAGTCACCGTCGCGCACGATGGAGCTCTCGATGTTGGTGGCATCGCTGGAAGCCACGCGCGGCTCGGTCATGGCGAAGGCGGAGCGGATCGTGCCTGCGAGCAGCGGCTCGAGCCATTGCTGTTTCTGCTCGGCCGTCCCGTAACGCTCCAGGGTCTCCATGTTGCCCGTGTCGGGGGCGGAGCAGTTGAAGATTTCAGCCGACCAGCGCACCCGTCCCATCATCTCGCACAGCGGGGCGTACTCGAGGTTGCTGAGGCCGGCGCCGTAGTGCGAGTCCGGCAGGAACAGATTCCACAGGCCCGCGGCGCGCGCCTTGTGCTTGAGATCCTCAAGCAGCGCGGGCTCCTCCCAGGGATCACCGCCGGCAAGCTGCGCGTAGAATTGCTCCTCGTTCGGGTAGATATGCTCGTCCATGAAGGCGCCGAGTCGCTTCAGGTAGTCCTGAGTTTTCTTGCTGAGCTCAAAGTCCACACTTGCCTCCGTCGCGCCACGCGCGCCGCCCTTCAGACGCTGTAGAAACCCCTGCCCTCGCGCGCCAGCTGCTCGAGAAGCGGAGCCGGCTGGAAGTACTCGGCGCCCACCTGATCGCAGTACTTGGTGAGCGCCTGGTAGATCGCCGGCAGGCCGACCTGATCGGCATAAAACATCGGGCCGCCGCGCCAGGCGGGAAATCCGAAGCCGTGCAGCCAGATGACATCGATCTCGTGCGGCCGCGGCACGATCCCTTCCCCGATGAGGCGCGCACCTTCGTTGATCATGGCATAAAGGCAACGCTCGAGGATTTCCTGCGCGCCAATCTGCCGTCGTGCGATGCCGCGAGCCGCCGAGTGCCGGGCAATCAGCTCATCGACCCAGGGGTCAGCCTGTGCGCGGCGCTCATCGTCGTAACGATACCAGCCCGCGCGGGTCTTCTGTCCGAGCCTGCCCGCGGCCGTCAGTTGCTCGAGCAGGTCCGCCGCCTGCTCGCGCTCGGTGAGGCGCGCGCGCCGTGCGCGGCGGGTTGCCAGCACCACATCGAGCCCACCGAGATCGGCAACCGCAAATGGGCCCAGCGGGAAGCCGAATTCCACCAGCACCTGGTCGACCTGCGCAGGCGTCGCGCCTTCCTCCAGCATGAACAGCGCCTCGCGCGAGCGCCGCGACAGCAGGCGATTGGCCACGAAGCCCTCGCCCGCCCCCACCAGCACCGGGACCTTGCCGAGGCGCTTGCCGAGCGCCATGAGGGTCGCGATCACCTCAGGGGCGGTGCTGGCGTTGCGCACGTTCTCAACGAGCCTCATGAGGTTGGCCGGATTAAAGAAGTGCATGCCCGCGACATCTGCGGGCCGCGTGGTGACGCGGGCCAGCTCATTCAGGTCGAGGAACGAGGTGTTGCTCACCAGAATGGCCCCGGGCCTGCACACCCGATCGAGCCGGGCGAAGACCGCCTGCTTCAGGGCGAGGTCTTCGGACACCGCCTCGACCACGAGGTCGGCCTCATGCAGCTCCTCGTCTGCGTGCGATTCAGCGATCAGAGCCGAGCGCCGTGCCGCCTCATCCTGCGACAGGCTCCCGCGCCGCACCTGTGCAGCGTAGCTGCCTGCGATGGCCGCCAGGGCTTCCCCGGCGCTGCCGCTTGTGTGCCCGACCAGGGCGACCGGAATGCCGGCATTGGCAAAGCACATCGCGATGCCGCGGCCCATCACTCCGCTGCCGATCACCGCCGCCCGGCGCACCTCGCGTTGGGAGGTCTCCGGCGTGAGGCCGGGAATCCTCGCTACCTCGCGCTCGGCGGCGAACGCATGGCGCTGTGCCCTGGACTGCGGTCCGTGCAGCAGGGCGACGCACATCTCGTGCTCGCGCCGCAGCGCGTCCTCGAAAGGAAGCTCGTACGCCATGCGCACCGCCTGCACCGCCTCGAGCGGGGCGATGAATCCGCGTTGCTTGCGCGCGAGCATCGCGCGGAACTCATCGAACACCTGCGGCTCATCGAGCCTTGCGGGCAACTCGCTCGTACGCCGCACGGGGCGCCCCTCGCGCAACACCCGCTCAGCGAAGGCAGTCGCCGCGAGCTCAAGATCCGGGCCCTCCATCAGCTCATCCAGCAGTCCCTGGCGCAGCGCCTCGGGGGCGCCAAGCTCGCGGCCCTCGGCAATCATGCTGAGCGCGAGGCGTGCGCCGACCAGCCGCGGCAGACGCTGTGTGCCGCCGGCGCCGGGAATGATTCCGAGCTTCACCTCCGGAAGCCCGAGGCGCGCTTCGGGCACCGCGACGCGAAAGTGACAGGCGAGTGCGATCTCGAGACCGCCGCCGAGCGCGGTCCCATGGATAGCGGCGATGACCGGCTTCGCACAAGTCTCGATGCGGGCGACGAGTTCGCCAAGGAGCGGTGGCTGCATCGGCCGGCCGAACTCGCGCACGTCCGCGCCGGCGCAGAAGGTGCGCCCCCGGCACACGATCAGCAGCGCGCCGGTGCGCGCGTCCGCGGCACAACGCTCGAGCGCCTCGGCGAGACCTGCGCGCACGGCATGCGAAAGCGCGTTGACCGGCGGATGATCGATCACGGCGACGCCGATGCTTCCGTGTTGCGTATACGTGACCGGGTCGGGCATGGTCGGCTCGCTTCTCAGGCCGTCACGAGGACGACCTTGCCCTTCGCCTGACGGTTCATCACCACCTCGAGGGCTTCGCGGTAGCGCGCGAGCGGAAAGGTCGCGGATATGTGCGGCCGCAGGCGCCCTGCGCCATACCAGCCGAAGAGCTGCGCCATGTTGGCGGCATTCTCTGCCGGTTTCGCCTGCGCGTACGCGCCCCAGAACACGCCAACAATGGATGTGATCTTCAGCAGCACGAGATTCAGCGGGATCTTGGGGATCTCGCCACTTGCGAACCCGATGACCAGGTAGCGCCCCTCGAAGCCGAGGCTGCGCACCGCCGGCTGTGCATAAGCGCCGCCGACCGGATCGTAGACGACATCGACTCCCTTGCCGCCGGTCAGCTCCTTGATACGCTCGCGCAGGTCGCATTGCGCGTAGTTCACGAGCACGTCCGCGCCGTATTCCCTGCAGAGCGCCAGCTTGTCCTCGCTCGAGGCGCAGGCGATGACGCGCGCGCCCAGGATCCGTCCGATCTCGATCGCGGTTAGGCCAACGCCCCCCGCAGCGCCGAGCACCAGCAGAGTCTCACCGCTTTTCAGTTGTGCCCGATCTTTGAGCGCATGATGCGAAGTCGCATAGACAATGGGGAATGCAGCGCCGGTGGTGAAGTCCATCGACTCGGGCAGCGGGAAAACTTTCGCAGCGCTTACCGCTATTTCTTCGGCGTAGCCGCCGTAGCCGGTCACGGCGAGCACGCGCATGCCGACCTCGAGCCCGGCCACACCCTCGCCCACTTCCTTGATGACACCCGACACCTCCGCGCCCGGAGTCATGGGCAGTGGCGGCTTGGTCTGGTACCGGCCCTGCATCATGAGGCCATCGAGGAAATTGACCCCGCAGGCCCTGACCGCGATAACGACCTCTCCGCGAGCCGCGTGCCTGGGGGGCACGTCCTCGATGAGGTACTGCTCGGGTCGATCGTATTCCTTGACCAGCACCGCCTTCATGCGCTTCCCCTCTGACGCACGGCCTCATAGAGCAGCATGCCCGCGGCCACCGAGACGTTGAGACTCTCGACCGCACCCAGCTGCGGCAGCTGCACCATGAAGTCACAGTGCTGGCGCGTCAGCTGCCGCAACCCCGCCCCCTCGGCTCCGAGCACCAGTACCACCGGCCCGCTGAGATCCACCTGCCGCGCCGGCTTGGGCGCCTGCGAGTCCGCGCCGATCACCCACAGGCCCGCGTGCTGCAACAGCTTCAGCGTGCGCACAAGATTGGTCACTGTGACGATCGGCGTCGTCTCCGCCGCCCCGGCCGCGACCTTGCGCGCAGCCGGTGTCAGCTGTGCCGCACGATCGCGCGGCACGATCACCGCTAGCGCCCCGCAGGCATCTGCCGTGCGCAGGCAGGCCCCGAGATTGTGCGGATCCTGCACCCCATCGAGGGCAAGCAGTAAGGGCGTGGGTGCATGCGCGAGGGCTGCGAGCAGCTCATCTTCCGTCCACGGCGGCAGCGGAGAGATTTCGGCCGCTACGCCCTGATGCGCCACGTCGCCCAGCAGTTTGCTGAGCGCCTGGCGCTCGATGCGCTGCACCGGGCGCTGTCGGCGCCGCGCCAGCTCCTCGATGGCGCGCAAGCGTGTGTCATCGCGTTGCGCCGCCAGACTCACGGCGAGCACGCGCTCGGCGTGCCGTTCCAGCATGACACGCACGGCGTGCATGCCGTAGATGGTTTCCGTGCCCTTCACGGATCCGACCTTGTGTCCCACGCGAGCGGGCTACGCCTCCGCGGCGAGCGCGAGGTCGATAAGTCCCTCGATGGGATTCACCGCCGTGACCACGACGCGCACGCGCGCCCCGGTGCTCAGGCGCCGACCGCTGCGCCGTCCGCGCCAGGCGTGGCCCTCCTCCTCCATGACGTACTGGTCATCGCGCAGGCTGTCAACGTGCAGCAGACCGTCTACCGCGACCTCCAGGATCTGCACGAAGCAACCGAACTCCACCACGGTGGTAATCAACCCCTGGAAGCTCTGCCCGATACGTTCCTTCAGATAGGTGCATTTGAGAAAGCCGGAGACGTAGCGGTCGGCCTCATCCGCACGCTTCTCGAGCCGGGAGGTGCTCTGCCCGAGTGGGGCAAGCTCGCTCGCGCTGTAACGCACTCCCGCGCCGCCCTTCGCTTTGAGCAGCGCCTTGAGCGTGCGGTGAACGACGAGGTCGGGGTAGCGGCGGATCGGTGAGGTGAAGTGCGCGTAGTGAGTGAGTGCCAGGCCGAAGTGCCCGATGTTGGTCGCTTGATAAACCGCCTGCGGCAGCGCGCGCACCACCAGCGACTCGACAAACGCGCGCTCGGAGAGGTCGCTCACACGTCGGGCGATCGCCTGCAGATCGCGCGTGGTGACCGTCTTCGGCAGGCGGGCATCGACGCCCAGCGTTCTGAGGGTCGACGTCAGGCGCTCGAGCTTCTCGTCCTCGGGTACACCGTGCACGCGGTAGAGCGTCGGGGTATGCGACTTCTCGAGTTCCTGCGCCACGGCAACGTTGGCGAGTATCATGCATTCCTCGATGAGGCGGTGCGCCTGGTTGCGCACGCGCAGCTCGATGGCACGCACCCGCTCACCGGCATCGATCACGAACTCAGCCTCGGCGGCGTCGAAGTCGAGCGCACCGCGCCGGTTGCGCGCTTGGTAGAGCGCGCGATACACCTCGACCAGCACCTGCAGACTGCCAACGAGCGCTCCCAGCTGCGTGCGGGCAGCGGGCCGCCCCTCGAACAGCGCCTCGCTGGCGAGCGTATAGGTGAGACGTGCCGCCGAGCGCATCACCGCCGGATAGAAGCGTGCGCTCTTGAGCGCGCCGTTCCGGCCGACCAGCATGTCGGCCGCAAAACACAG
>Ga0302326_10004993_pt1 | contig 30438 bp, 26 predicted proteins | sample Palsa_T0_3_FD_202264 | JGI IMG/M metagenome (GOLD analysis project Ga0302326, IMG submission 202264) | Peat permafrost microbial communities from Stordalen Mire near Abisko, Sweden - Palsa_T0_3 | ecosystem: Environmental > Terrestrial > Soil > Palsa > Peat permafrost | place: Sweden: Abisko... | reverse complement strand
TTTCTTTGCCACCCAGGCGAAATTCTCGCGGCGTTTCCCTCGCGGCGTTTCCCTCGCGGCGTTTCCGAGGAACGGAAACGCCGCAGTGGGGGAGCGCGGCCGCTCCCCCACACCCCCAGCCGGGAAAGGCGCGCCCGGCCGGGAAAGGCGCGCTAGCAACGATTGGGACCGCCGCTTTAGGGGCCAGCCACAACTGGGCCAGCGACGCTCACCAAGCGCCCGCCAAGGTTCTTTATTTACGTCGTCATTGCTCCTTCGTTATGCGCGGCTCGCGCAGCGCCTTTCGGTGTTCGGCCGGGGAGACCCCTTGCCAGCGCCGAAACGCGCGGGAAAAGGCGCCGAGGCTCGCGAAGCCGAGGCGCCCCGCGATTTCGCCGAGGGACAGATCCGAGTCTCTCAGCAATGAAAGTGACAGCTCCGATCGAACTCCGCCCATGAGTTCTTGCAGCGATGTCCCTTCGCTCTCCAGGCGCCTCTGGAACGTGCGCTCGCTCACTCCCATCCTTTTGGCCAGCATGGGAAGACTGATCGTGCCTTGGCGAAATGCCTGCGCCAGGAGTCGCCGGACATCGTACGAGAAACGCGCGGGGCTCTCGGAGCCTGCCATCCGGGCGGTGAGGTCCAGAAGGTGGCGGTCCAGCACCGCGCACAGGTTGGCGTCGGCCGTCGTCAGCGGGACGCCGAGCCAGTGCGCCGCGAATACGAGCTCGTTGGAGGGCCAGTCGAAGTCTACGGGGGCGGCAAAGATTCGCCGGTGCTCGGCGATGTCGGCGGGGCGGGCGTGCTGGAACGCGACCCGGAGCAGTGGGTTACGGGCACCGAGGGCGCGCTCGGCCAGTTTCAGGACGCCGGTCATCAGCGCTTCGCAACGGTGGCGGTGGTGGGGGGCCTCGGCCTCGTCGATGCGATACCCAAAGACCGCGACGCCGTCGTTCACGGACAGGGTCACTTCGGCTTCGGGATAAAGCGGTGCCACCAGCGCGTGCAGGTCCTCGAACGCCTTGGCGAGCGTGGGGCGGCTGATGAACGCGTAATCAACCAGGTCGACCACGCCCGGACCGGATCGCTCACCGACGTGAAGACCGAGGGCGTCGTCCGCGCAGCGCTCGGCCGCCACCTCGTAGACCTTGGCGAGCAGGCGCAACGGCACGCGCGACAGAGGGTCGGCCAGCCCGTCGACGTCGATGCCGACCTCTCGGCACAGGTCGCGGCCCGTTTGGCCAACCACGACCCCTGCGGCGTCCAGTTCGCGAATCAAGAACTGAGCGCGCAGGCCCGGGACGGTGACTTCCGACGGCTGCGCCGCGCGCATGGTGCTTGCCGTTCTCATGAGGGAAAGCGAGCACCGCGGCAAGCGCCCACGGTCCCCCTCGTTTGACGCGTCGCGTTCCCGTCCTAGTATCGCACCTCGACCGACCTTGCTTTCCCGAGATTGCACCGCACGAGCGTCAGGTGAGTCCATGGGCGCGACGAACGATCTCTGCGAGATCGTCCATGAGGGTCCCCAGGGCGAGATCCTCGGGCGTGTAAACGCGTGCGGCGCCCCTGGCCTCGAGGGCTCGCGCATCGGCCTCCGGGATGATGCCGACAACGACGACCGGGACCTTCGTAGCGCCCGCCGCACGCAAGGCGTCGAGCACCTCGGAGACGAGCTCGTCGTGCGCCCCGGAGGGCACGCTCAGGCCGACGAGGTGGACGCCCTCCTCGATGGCGCTCTGAGCGAGCTGCGCGGACGTCGCGCAGATGCCCTGATAGACGACCTCGACGCCGGCGTCGCGAGCCCGAAGGGCGATCCGCTCGGCACCGTTCGAGTGGCCGCCCATGCCTGGGCTGCCGATGAGCACCTTGACGTTGCGCCCGAGTCGTTCGCCGAGCGCGCGGAGTCTGTCGCGGATCGGCGCGCCGATGGGCGCGCCGATGGGCGCGCCGATGGGCGCGCCGATGGAGGCCGTCGAGGCGTCCGCCGCGCCCGCCGCCCCTCGCCCAACGGCCGTCGGCTGCGGAGCCGGCTCGGCATCTGGCGCTCTTGTCTCGGTCATTGCGCTACCCTTACTACGAGCGCCCGACGCGGGCGCCAGAGGCGATTATGAAGGAAAAGAGCGTAGATCCCGTCCTGGACGTGGTGCCCGTCGGCACCCTGCCGCCCCTCGGCGTCGTGCCGAAGCGGATGCACGCGTGGGTGGTGCGCAAAGAGACGCACGGCGAGCCGCTGCAGTCGTTCAAGGAGGAGGTTGTCGACACCCCGGAGCCGGGGCCGAACGAGGTGCTCGTGCTCAGCATGGCCGCCGGCGTCAATTACAACGGCGTCTGGGGGGGCCTCGGCAAGCCGGTCAGCGTCCTCGACGTGCACAAGCACCCCTTCCACATCGGCGGCTCGGACTGCGCCGGCATCGTCTGGAAGATCGGCGTGGCCGTCCGCCGCTGGAAGGTCGGCGACGAGGTCGTGCTCCACTGCAACCAGACGTGCGGCGAGTGCCCGTCGTGCAACGGGTACGACCCGATGGGCTGCGAGAACCAGAGGATCTGGGGCTACGAGACGCCTTACGGGAGCTTCGCGCAGTTCACCCTCGCGCAGTCCCAGCAGCTGATGCCCAAGGCCCCCGCCATGACGTGGGAAGAGTCCGCGAGCTACGCGCTCGACCTCTGCACCGCGTACCGCATGCTCATCGACCGCGCGAAGCTGCGTCCGGGCGAGAACGTGCTCGTGTGGGGCGGCGCCGGCGGCCTGGGCACGTTTGCCTGCCAGCTCGCGCGGATGATCGGCGCCATCCCGGTGGCTGTCGTCTCGAGCCCCGACAAGGCCGAGATGGCGCGCAAGTTCGGCGCCGTCGGGACGATCAACCGCAAGGATTTCCCGAACCTCGCGTACACCCCCAACGAGACGCCCGAACGCAAGAAGGCGCGCCTCGACGCGGCCAAGGCGTTCGGCAAGGCGTTCATGACGGCGGCGGGCACTTCGCGCGGTCCGGACGTGGTCTTCGAGCACCCCGGTCAGGAGACGTTCCCGACGAGCGTGTTCGTCGCGAACCGCCTCGGGCGGATCGTCATCTGCGCGGCGACGACGGGCTTCGATCTCAACTTCGACGTCCGGCACCTGTGGATGCGCCAGAAGACGATCGTCGGATCGCACTTCGCTCATGCCGAGGAGTGCTGGCGCGCCAACGAGCTCGTTCTCAACGGCACCATCAAGCCGTGCATGACGGCCGTCTATCCGTACGCGGAGATTCCGCGAGCGCACGACGACATGATGCACAATCGGCACATGGGGAAGCTCTCGTGCCTGGTCAGCGCCGCCAGGACGGGGCAAAAGACCTTGTCCGAAATCGTCTGAAGCCCATCGCCTTCCTTCCGGAGACTCTCGACGGCCATGACCGCAACGGAATCCAAACAGTCCGCTGAGCCCTCGCTCGACCTGCCCGCCCCCGACAGCGTCATCATCAAGGCCGCGTCCACGCGCAACGAGGCGATCCTCGCGCGCCTGGGCGTCCGGGAGATCGACCTGCGCCCGCGCTTCCTGCTCCAGATGGCTCACCTGACGTGCCCGGCCACCGTCTGGAAATACGTGGAGAGCGCGGCGACGAAGAGCGCCGCCAACCTCATCATGATGGACCTCGAGGACAGCATTCCCCGCGGGGACGAGGCCAAGCTCGCGCAGGGTCGCGCGAACGTGGTGCACGCGCTCAACGCGCTCGACTGGGGTCCGCGGCTGCGCTTCTTCCGGCCGCGCGGGCTCGCGCTCGACCCGCGGCACGAGGACATCGCGGTCGTCGTCGCGGCGGCCGGGAAAAACCTGGATGGCCTCATCTTTCCGAAGACCGAGACCCCCGACGAGGTGCGGAGCATCGACGCGACCCTCTCGGCGCTCGAGCGAAAGCACGGCCTCGAAGAAGGCAAGATCAGCATCCAGGTGCTCATCGAGAGCGTCAGCGCCGAGGAGCAGGTGTTCGAGATCGCCCGCGCGTCGAGCCGCCTGAGCGCGCTCATCTTCGGGGCGTACGACTACTGGGGATCGCTGCGGATGGTCGGCGTGCCCTACCGCACCGACCACCCCTTGGTGGATCACGCACGTTCGCGCATCGTCAAGGCAGCCGCCAGCGTCAATATCCCAGCCATCGCCGAGATGACGCTCAACTATCCGACCAAAGAGAAGTCCGACGCCGAGAAGCAGGCGGCGCTCGACGAGTGCCGTCGCGACGCGGAGATCGCGAAGAGCTTCGGCTTCCACGGCAAGTGGACGGGCATCCCCGCGCAGACGCAGATCGCGCTCGACGTGTTCTCGATGGACCCGGCGGTCATCGAGAGGGCCATCCTGGAGGCCAAGGCCTTCCTCGCCGCAGAGCGCAAGGGCCTGGGGGCGACGATGATCGGCGGCAAGATGGCCGACCGGGCCACCGATCGCATCAACCGCGTCGCGCTCAAGACGGCGTACGCGCTCGGCAAGATCGACGTGGCGACGGCTGTCGAGCTCGGGCTCAGCTGAGGCCTGTGGCGTCTGGAGAACCGATGTCGAACGCGTCCACGGTCGATCCTCTTTCCTCTGCGCGCGCGGCCATCGAGGCCGTCGACGGGCTCTATCGCGTCGCCCGCGAGCGGCTCCGGGCTCGCGTGGTGGTCGGCGGCGCCCTCGACGGCGCCGCGCTCGACCGCGAGCAGCTCGCGGCGCACGCCCTGGCCTACGTGGCGACCGACCTCGCGGCCTGCCGCCAGCTCGTCGAGTGGGCGGCCAAGCACCCCGGCACAGGGGCTCGCGCCGTGGCGGAGACGTACGTCGCCGACGTCGCGCGCGGCCTGCGGAGCGTCGTGTGGCTCGGCGCTACCGAGACGTACGCCGTGACCGAGATGCACGTCACGCCCGACGACGTAAAGGCCTCCGTGGGTGCGCCGGCGGTGGCGCGCTGGGCCGACGAGCAAGCCGGCGGCGACAAGTATGTCGAGCTCGCCCGCGCGCACGCGGGCGGCGCGGCGATCCCGCTCGGCCTCGACGACGACACGCTGGACATGATGCGAGGGGAGTTTCGCAAGTTCGTCGCCGATCGGGTCATGCCGCTCGCGCAGGGGATTCACCGTCGCGACGTTCTCATCCCGATGGATCTCGTCTCGGCGATGGGCGATATGGGGGTCTTCGGCATCACGATCCCCGAGGCGTACGGCGGACAGGGGCTCGGCAAGATCGCGATGTGCGTCATCACCGAGGAGCTCTCGCGGGGCTACATCGGGGTGGGCTCCCTCGGCACGCGCGCGGAGATCGCCGCGGAGCTCATTCAGCAGGGCGGCACCGAGGCGCAGAAGCAGAGATGGCTCCCCGCCATCGCGGCGGGGACGGTGCTGCCGACGGCCGTGTTCACGGAGCCCGATCACGGGAGCGACCTCGCGCACCTCAAGACGCGCGCGACTCGGCTCGAAGACGGCGGATGGCGCATCGACGGCAACAAGACCTGGATCACGCACGCTTCGCGCGCGACGCTGATGACGGTCTTGGCGCGCACCGATCCATCGAAGCCCGACCACAACGGCCTGTCGATGTTCCTGGCCGAGAAGCAGCCGGGCAGCGAGAGCGCCGAGTTCGTCGACAAGGGCCTCAGCGGCACCGAGATCAAGGTGCTCGGCTACCGCGGGATGAAGGAGTACGAGCTCTCGTTCGACGGCTTCCGCGTCCCCGCCGAGGCGCTGCTCGGCGGCGAGGGCGGGCTCGGGACGGGTTTCCGGCGGCTGATGACCACGTTCGAGAGCGCGCGCATCCAGACGGCCGCGCGCGCGATCGGCGTCGCGCAGGCCGCCCTCGACGAGGCGGCCAAGTACGCGCGCGACCGCGTGCAGTTCGGCAAGGCGCTCATCGAGATGCCGCGGGTCGCCCGCAAGCTCGGGCGCATGATCGCGCTGACGCACGCGGCCCGGCAGCTCACGTTCTACTCGGCCCGCATGAAAGACTCCGGCAAGCGCTGCGATCTCGAGGCGGGCATGGCCAAGCTGCTCGCTACGCGCGCCGCCTGGGAGTGCGCCGACGCCGGCGTGCAGATCCACGGCGGCAACGGCTACGCGGAGGAGTACACGGCCTCGCGTCTGCTCGTCGACGCGCGCGTCCTGTCGATCTTCGAGGGCGCGAACGAGATCCAGGCGCACGTCATCGCGCGCCGCCTGGTGGAATGAGCGACGAGGCCGAGGACGCACATGACAGAAGCCTACCTTTCGCCCCGCTACGGCCGGACGCTCGACGAGTTCGAGATCGGCGCGACGTACGATCACCCGTGGGACGTCACGGTCGACGTGGGCCACCTCGCGCTCGCGGCGGGGAGCTTCCTCGACGCGTCGCCAGTCTTCGCGAGCGCGCGCTACGCCCGCCGCCTGGGGTTCAAGGACAGGCCCGTCCACCCGCTCATGCTCCTCAACTTCGGGCTGAGCTTCTCCGTGCACGACGTGTCCGAGCAGGCCATCGCGCACCTCGCGTACATCGACGTGCGGTTCCCGAACGCCTGCTACGCGGGCGATACGCTCCATGCGTCGAGCACCGTGCTCGGCGTCAAGCGCGCGAGCGAGGGAGAGCGCGGGGTCGTGCACGTGCGCACCGTACTCGTGGCCGAGGGCCCGCGCGGGGTCGTCGACAAGCGCATCGTCTGCAGGTTCGAGCGCAAGGTCCTCGTCAAGGCGGGCGAGCCGGTGCAGCCGGCCCGGGGCGAGGCGGCGCCGCCGTCGGCCCTCGGGCCTCCTTCCTTCGATGCGGCCGCGCCCGTCCCGCGCTTGCCGCCGGAGCTCGACAGGCCCCTTGCGCTCGCGGGCGATGCCATGGCCCCTGGCTTCGCGGGGTTCTTCGAGGACTTCGCGCCGGGCAACGTCGTCTGCCACGACATCGGGCGGACGGTGAGCGAGGCAGAGCACATGCAGCTCACGTACATGTTCCGAAACAGCCACCCGCTTCACTTCGAAGAGCCGTACGCGCGCTCGGGGTTCGCCAAGACGCGCGTCGTCTATGGGGGCCTGGTCTTCGGGTGGGTGGCGTCGCTCGCCAGCCGCGACACGAGCGGCAACGTCTTGTGGGAGCTCGGCTACGACAAGGGCGCCCACCCGGCGGGCGTCGTCGCGGGCGACACGCTCTACGCGGCGAGCCGCGTTCTCCGCGCCGAGGCGCTGACGCCCGAGACGGGCGCGGTGACGTTCAAGCTGGTCGGAACCAAGAACGTGAAGCCCTCGGCCCTCCTCGATCGCGGGGTAGACCTCTTCGCCGACGAGTTGGGCAAGGACAGCGCCGCCAAGGTGAAGGACAAGGTGTTCGAGATCGAACGAACGGCCCTCATGCGCCGAAAGGCCACCTAAGGCCAGGCTCACCTTTCCCCTGTTCAAGGGGCTGCTTTTGAGGCGATAGTGGTGAGCTGTGCTGCGATCTCTTTGTGGTCTGTGCGCTCTCACCGTGGCGTGTGGTGGAGGGGCCCCGTCCCCCGCCGTCGCTGCTCCCCCGCCGCCGACCGGTGAGGCCGTCGCAAGCGCGCCTCCGGCGTCGCCCGCACCGCAGCCGGCCGCGCCGGCCGTGGCCTCCGCTGCTCCGCCTCCGGCTCCCGCGCCCGACCGGGAAGAACAGTACGAAGACCTCGGCGAGATCCATGATCCGGCCACGCTGACGCCCCTCTTCACCAAGAGCACCCGGCCGACCTTTCCCAAATCGACGGCCGACGAGCGCGAGTGCTGGCAGCGCGTCGGCGTGACGGGGGACGCTGGCAAGGACTTTCACGCGCTCGTCGACAGCTGCGGCACGCCGACGGGCGCCGTGGAGTATGCGTCGCCCGCGGTGGGCAAGCTGCACCATATCCGCGACAAGCGCGACACGTTCAATCTGCGGATCCAGGGCGGCCTTTGCTACCGCTTCTTCGGGGTCGCCGACGGCACGATCAAGGACCTCGACATCCTCATCGAGCGAAAGGGCGGCGATCTGGTGGGCGACGACAAGACGAACGGCCCCGTCGCCATCATCGATTCGGACAAGACCTGGTGCATGGACTACGACGGCGACTACCAGTTTCTCGTCGAAGTCGACGGCCCCGGAACCGGCAACTACGTCTTTGGCGTCTGGGCCAAGCCCAAGAAGAAATAGCCTTCTCGGGCTCCGGCGCGAGGCTCGCTGCTTTATCGCGCGTCGTCGAGCGCCTCGCGTAGAAAGACGAGCAGGGTGCGCCGCTCCTCGGCGGAGAGGTGCAGCGGCCGGACTTCGGGGTCTTGCCGGGGGACGTCGAGCCCGAAGCCTCGCCCGCCGCCGCGGTCGTAGAAGTCGACGACGTCTTCGAGCGTCGGGGTGCGACCGTTGTGGAAGTAGGGCGCGGTCCGGCCCACGTTGCGGACGGTCGGTACGCGAAAGGCGCCGTCGCGGCCGCGGTCCGCGTCCACGACGGTCGCGCCGGGACGCGCCGGCACGCCGAGCACGGCGAAGACCGGCGCCGTGAAGTCTGGCGGGCGGCTGCCGGCGAACACGGGTGGGACGTGGCACCGGGCGCAGCGACCCTTGCCGGCGAAGACGTCGAGGCCCGCCGACTCGTCGGCCGACAGCGCGGCGATCTCGCCCCGCGCGAACCGGTCCACGCGAGCTGTCCCGGGGACGAGCGCGCTCGCCTCGTACGCGGCGAGGGCGAGGCCGACGTCCGCGACCGTCACGGCGGCGCCAAATGCAGATCGGAACGCCGCCACGTACGTCGCGTCCGCGGCGAGCACGCGCACGATGTCCTCGTCGCGTAGCCCCATCTCGGCGGGGGTGTGGATGACCATCAACGCCTGCGCATCGGCCGTGCGCACGCGGCCGTCCCACGTGAGCACGGCCTCGAGCGGGGCGTAGAGCAAGGAGGGCGTGTTGCGGCGAAGGGGCGCCGATGGGTCCCGCGAAGCCGGCGCGACGAGGCCGTCGGCGAACGAGCGTGCCGGAACGTGGCAGGTGGCGCACGCGCGCGATCGATCCGGGGAGAGGCGCGCGTCGAAGAACAGCCGTCGCCCGAGGTCGGCCTTGGCGGCGTCCGTCGGAGCCGCGGGGCGAGGGAGCGTCAGGGCGCTTGGGTCGGAGAACCCGTGCAATGGCCGGATCATGAGCGTCGTCGCGAGGCCGACTGCGTCCAGCGCCTCTCGGATGGCGCGCCCCAGGATGCCCGTCGCGCGAACGATCGCGGCTCGGTCGGTCACGTCGGTCAGCCGCGCGACGCCGCGAAGGCGATGAAGGGGGGCCATGGCCGCCTCGACCCGCAGTCCCGCGGCTTGCGTACCGTCTTCGAGAAAGTCGACGAAGCCCGCGACGTCGGCGGCGGCCGCGTCGTCACCCTCGGGGACGAACGACGTCGACTCGAGGACGGCCTGCCCGAGCCGGTACGACGCATCGGAGAGCGCCTGTCCCATCACCTGCGGCGGCACATCCCTGCGCTCGACGGCGTTCAGCGACACCTGGAACGCTCCGCCGAGGTTGCCCGCGGCGTCGCGCACGCCCTGGCAATCCCCGGATTGCATCGCCCGGTCGAGCGCTCCGATCGATCCCCCCGCCTCCTGGAGGGTGATCTCGGGGCCGAACGCCGCCTCCGCGGGCATGCGAATCGATACGCGCCAGACGCTGAGCGACGCCGCGGCGTTTCGTCGAACCGCGAGGTAGGCGGGGACGTCGGCGCACTCGGCCACCAGCCGGTCCGTGGCGGCCATGCCGTCGCGCGCGTACGAAGCGAGGAGCCGCGCCGTCGCGCTGTCCACGGCTTTGGCTCGCTTTGCCGTCAGCGCCGCGTCCGGCGGCGAGTCCGGCGCGGACGACCGCGAGCATGCGGCGCTCAGGCCCGCGAGGACGACTAGAACAACCGGAGTGAAGCGCCTTCCGAGTGGAGGTTGCTCTAGTGGGACGCGCTTCAGTCGGAGTACGGGGAGGCTTTGACCGCCGGCACCGTGAAGATCGACTCGCATTGCTGGATGAGTGTCTGATTCTCGGGAATCGTCGGCACGGCCGGAGGCGTCAGGTTCGGCGTGGCCGTGGTGAAGTCGAACATGTCCCAGGGTACGAGCGCGTTCGCGTCACGCTTCGTGAGGGCGGGCAGCGCGAACCGGGCCTCGATGAACCTCAGCACCGAGGTGTGGTCGTAGACCATGTGGCCCACGTAGTGGGGCTTCGCGTACGGCGACAGCACCAAGAACGGGAGCCGGATCCCGTACTCGTCGAAGCCGCCGTAGGTGCCGCCGTCGGCCATGGCGAGCTTCGGGCCGATCGCGTCGGGCTTGCAGGCGCTCGGTGGCACGACGTGGTCGTAGAGCCCTCCGTGCTCGTCGTAGAGGATGAAGACGGCCATGTGGGGCCACTGCGGGCTCGCGAGCAGCGTGGTGATCACCGACGCCATCCAGTTTTCGCCCACCTGCATGACCGCAGGCGGGTGCTCGTCCTGCCCCTCGTAGCCTTCGTCCAAGATATCGGGATCGATGAACGAGACGCTCGGCAGCGTGCCGGCTTGCGCGGCCGTCGTGAACTCGTCGAACGAGGCCGCGATGTGGGGCGTGTAGGTGCTGGAGGTCTTGCTCCGCCCGAAGAGGTCGATGGTCGACAGAAGCCCCGTCGGGTACGACTCCCACGAGACGTTCATGGCGTTGAGCGAGTCGAGCACCGTCGGCGACGTGGGCGTGGGGAAGGTGCCCGTCGTCGTCTCGCCCCACGAAGTGCCCGCGTACAAGTACTCGCGGTTCGGCCAAGTCGGCCCGGGCACGGACGCGAAGTAGTGATCGCCGATCGCGAAGTTGCTTGCGGCCCAGTACATGAACGGCAGATCCGCCATCGTGTCGTAGTAAATCATGGCCCGCGAGCCGCTGAGGAAGCCGGGCGGCCCGAGCATCGGGTCCTCGTGCGTTCCGTCGTTGGCAACGGCGAACCCGTTCATCATCCCGTTGGCGATCTCCTGGTGCGTTCCGTCCCAGGAGTGATTGGTGTCGGCGAAGCAGAACGCGCCCGGGTCCCCGCCGTCCTGCCAGTCGGCGTGCACGAACGGCACGGTGCCGCCGTCGATGCTGGGATTCGAGGCGCCGGCGGGGGCGACCTCGACGTCCGACCAGCCCTCGTTGGGGAGGTCCTGGAAGTAGTGATCGAACGACCGGTTCTCCATCATCAGCACGACGATGTTCTCGATCGGGATCGTCGTGCCGACCGGGGCCGTCGGGTCCTGCGTATCGCTCGCGAGCGCTCCTGCGTCGAACGCGCATGCAAGGCGCGCTTCGGATGGCGTGAGGGGGCCGGTGGGCGCGTCCGTCGCGGCGTCGACTGAGGAAGACGAACCCTGCGAGCCGGTCGAGTTCGAGGTCGAACAGCCGAGGGCGGCGTACGGCATCGCCAACACGACGAGGCCGCGAAGTCCCAGGGGCCACTTGGAGGGGGCGCGCATGATCTTGCGACGCAGCTTTGGGCAAACGGGCCGCTCGGGCAAGTGACACTCTTGTGTGGCGCGGCGCCGTCCGCTCCCCGCGCCCTGTCTAGGGCTTGGTCAGGCGGCCGTCGAGCGCGATCGCCGCGTTCGCCATCATCGCCGTCTCGCGAAGGAGCTGCAGCGCGGCGTCCTGATCCGCGCCCTCCGGCGTATGCGCGAGGATGATCTCCGCGAACGTCTGCGCCCCGGCGTGGATCGCGTTGTAGTGCGCTACCTTTTCGGGGGTCGCGTGGTGGTGGTGGAACACGTAGGTCGGGTCGAAGTTCTTGTGGCCCATGGCGCGGATATATCACGCGATCGGGCGCGACGACCGCTGCCTGCAATCTCTCCGGCGATGGCCTAAACGCGCCTGAAAATCACGCCCATGTCGAGCGCGTGCGGCGCGCGGGCGTCCCACTCGGACGGGTCGTGCCAGGTGATGCGCATGCGCGCGAGCAGGGGGACGAAGAAATAGCGCAGCGCCCACGCGGTAAACCTCGGAAAGTGGCGCATGACGAAGACGTACATGCTGGCGGCGGGTTCCTTGTTCGATTGCTCGTGGACCTCGAACTTCTCGAGCACGTAGCCGGCCCGCTCGATTTTGGATCGCAGCTCGGCCGCCTCGTAGCGTCGGACGTGGCCCATGTAGCGATCGTAGGAGCAGTAGTGCTTCATCCCCATCGGCACGGTGAGCGCCAGGTGCCCGCCGGGCTTGGTGATGCGCGCCAGTTCGCGCAAGAGGCCCTCGTCGTCCTGCACGTGCTCGAGGACCTCGAAGAGGCCCACCAGCTCGAACGTCCCGTCGGGGAACTTGTGATCCTGAACGAGCCCGTGGTGCGCAATCGCGCCGTGCTTCGCGAGGACGTCGAGCGCCACCTTGGAGAGGTCGCAAACGTGCGTGCCCACGACGGGCAGCCGCGGAAAGACGCCCGGGCCGAGCTCGAGGCGGTTGGGGGCCTTGTCGGCGAGCTCCTTCAACGCGGGCCACCAGGGCAGGGTGTCCGGGGGCAGAAAGGGCATCCGCGCCCAGAGGTCCTCGTAGAGGGATTCGTTGTAGGCGGTGGCGTTCTCGATGGCTTGCGTCATGGCGTGGAGCCTCGCGGAGGCGTGGGGGCGGAGATCGGTTCGTGCGTGTGTGGGGAGAGCAGCGCGAGCCCGGACTGGGTGCCGCGCAAGAGAAGCGTCTTCCCCGGGTCGGCGATCCTGACGCCGAAAGTGTCCACGCGCCCGCCCGGGGCGTCCAGGATGGTCACTTCGTATCCGTCCCTTGGAATGGTCTGCCCCACCTGGAACTGGAGGTTCGGCCCGCCCAGGGCGCGCTCGAGGTAGGAGCCCAGAAAGCCTTCGGCGCGGTGCAGCCGCAGGCGCGAGTGGCCGGCGAAATCGACGGACGAGTAGTCGCTGGGGCCCGGCATCACGTGCGAGAGGAGGCTCAGGATCTGCACGTCGACGTCGCGTCCCGGCAGAGCGAGCCGTACGGCGTGGGGAAACGCAAGGGCCGCTGCGACTGGCAGGTCTGCGACGAGCAGCCGCCGCGCGTTGGGTGTCGCCTGCAGCGCCGCAGCGGCCGCGGCGATGGTGCGGGAGGACTCGCGCGCGAGGTTGGTGAACAGCGTCGTTCTCACGAGGCACACGACCATGACGAGCGCCGCGACGATCGCGAGCCCGCGCCGGTCTTTGCCGGCGAGCTTCGTCGGGTCCGCCGGGAGCTGGCTGCCGACGAGCAGGCAATATCCGGCCGAGGGCAGGTAGAGAAAGTGTTCTCCGATGGTGAGCATCATCACCGGCAAGATCGTGACCCCCATCCAGCCAAGGGCCCATGCGGCGGTCGTGCGGTCCGACGCGCGCTGCAGCGTGGTCCAGAACGTCCGCAGGACGACCGCGGCGAAGAGGACGAGGAGCACCGGGTGGGCGCGCCAGAACGGTTCGGTCGCCATCGGGTCGGCGGGCACGAAGAGGACGAAGTCGGCCAGGTAAAGCAGGGGCGCCGTCGCCAGGTGCCAGGCGAGGCCCGGGTCGCCCAGGTGATAGGCGAACGGTGTGGGCGGCGGATGGAAGCCGCCGAGAACGGCGACCCGCAGCGCGACGTACGCCGCCGCGACGATCCCCGCCAACGCCGGAGCGGCGAGGCGTTGCGCGAGCGGCTCGCCATGCGGGCGCAGCAGCGCGTCGCCCAGCATGACCAGCGGGAGCGTCGCGGCCATCTCTTTGGCGAAGAGCGCGAGGGCGAAGAGGATCAGCGTCGTGACCAGCAGCAGCGCGCGTCGCCCGGTCGCGCCGCGCGTCGCCCGCTGCGCGAGGTACGCGAGGAACGCGGCAAGATAGAGGACCCCGGCGAGCACGTCGGTGCGGCCCGAGATCCAGCCGACCGCCATCGTGTGGCAGGGATGGATGGCGAAGAGCGCGGCCGCGCCCCACGCGCCGAAGCCCGGACCGAGAACCCGCCGCCCGACGCCCCACACGAGCCACGTCCCGGCGGCGTGAAGGGCGAGGTTCGTGAGGTGATAGCCCGCGGCGTTCACACCGTAGAGCAGGTGGTCGAGAGCGAACGACACCACGATGAGCGGCCGGAAGTACTCCACCGTCAGCCCCGGCGGCGTCCACCACGCGCCGACCGAATCGATGTGCAGGACCCAGCCGCCCAAGACGGCCTCGCGCAGGCGCGCGGCGACCTCGATGTGCAGGTAGTCGTCGCCGAAGAACGGACCGAAGAGGAGCGGACACAGCGCCACCGCCGCGAGCGCGACGAGGACGACCGCGCCTCGCGACCAGCGCGCCTCCATCCGGACGAGGACGTCGCCGTCCGTAGAGCTCGTGGGCACGCTGCTTTGGGCGGGGATCGGGTTCAACGCTCTCCTTGGCCCGCCGTCCGTCGGACGGCAGCCGAAGGCCAGTCGACCTAGCCTTTCACGTGCCGCCATCCGGTGGCAACGAGGTTCACTTGATCGCGCTCAGATGGACGACAAACCACTGCCCGCGCCACGAGATGAGGGACTTGACGTCGAAGGCGGCGTCTTGACCGTGCGCGCTGTAGCGCAGCTTGGAGCCGAAGACCCGGTAGTAGCCCACCTTGTTCCATTCCTCGCCGGGGTCGACCCAGGTCGCGCGGTCGTCCGGCACCGTCATCGAGACGAGGCGCGCGTCCCCCGCGTCGTCGCCGAGCTTGGCGTGAAGGGCGTGGATGTCACGCTTGTACGCCGCGACGAGGCGGCGCCGCCAGTCGGCCGCGGGATCGCCCACGTCTTTGACCTGCTCGTAGGCCTCGAGCGGGAAGAAGAACGGCATCGCGCGTTCGGGGGCGTCGTTCACGATCGCGTCCCAGAGCGCGTCGCGCCGTCCCTCGAACGCCGCACCGGCGGCCGCGGGCCGGTCGCGAGTCTGGGCGAGCGCGGAGGGGACGGAGGCCTCCGCGGGGGGAACGGTGGGAGCCGGGGGCGGCGCTCGGCTGGGCAAAGGGGGCGCCTCGTGCGCGGACGGCGCGGGCAAGCTCTCGGCCAGGAGCTCGGGCAAGGCCACCGACGGCGATCCCGGTGGCGTCGGCGGCGGACCCTGCGTGCAGCCGAGCGACGAGGCGGCTGCGACGAGGAGCATGCAAGGGAAGGAGACGTCCCTGGCGATGCGGACGGTCATCGGGCGCCTATACGACAGCGCTCCGCGACGATGCCACTTTCGCGTCGTCTCGGGATGAGGATCCGCCGTCGAGATTGACGATCGTGCCCGCCGTCGTCAAAGTTGCGGCCGTCGAAGGAGACTCGAGATGAGATGGTTTTCGACGCGCGTCGCCGTAGCGGCTTGGTCTGCGAGTCTTTTGGCCTGCATGCCCAGGCAAGACAATACCCAGCAGCCCAACGCCGCCCCGCAGCCGTCGGCGGGGTATAATCAGTACCCTCCGCCCGCCCAAGGCGCCTACCCGCCTCCGCCGCAGGCCGGCTACGCCCAGCCCGCTCCGACGTACGCGCCCTACCCGCAGCCCCAACCCGCGCCGGCGCCCCAGCCGCTCCCGCCTCCCGCGGCGCCTGCACCCCCTGTCGCTCCGGCCCCGTCGGCGTCCGCCGCGATGGCCGTGCCCGGGCCGGTGGCCTTCACCTGCCAGAACGACGTTCCGTGCGGCACACACCACTGCAACACGCAGTACGGCAAGTGCGCGTTCCCCTGCCAGAGCAACGTCGATTGCATCAACCCCAACGCGTGCATCATGGGCCTCTGCGTCCCCCCGATGCCGACCGCGGCGCCGCACTAGAGTGCAGCGCCGTCGTGATGACGTCAAACCTTTGCTGTCATCCCGAGCGCAGCGAGGGACCCCATGGACGACGCCCTTCCGCGCTCTCGGTGGGTCCTTCGCTTCGCTCAGGATGACAGCAAACCTTGAGCTCATCTCGACGGCGGTGCACTCGTCGCTCCCCACCGGATTCGCTCGTGAAATGCGCTCAAGGCCTCGCCGCGCGCGGCGGGCGCACGGCCGCACCATTCACCCCGCCACGAGGGTGATCCGTGTCACCTCCGGAGGGGCGCCGATCCGGGAGGGGGGGCCGACGGTCCCGAAGCCGCGGTTCACGTAGAGGGTGGTGCCGCCGACGTCGTACGCGCCGGCGATGTAGCGGAAGAAGAGCTCGGCCGGGCGGAAGCCGGGGTTGATCTGGCCGCCGTGGGTATGTCCGCTGAGTTGCAACGCGACCTGGCCGGCCCACAAGTCGACCGTGGGCGGTTGATGCGAGAGAAGGATCCGCGGCGCGTCGCGCGGCACCGAGGCGAGCGCGCGGCCGAGAAGGGGCCCCGAGCGCCGGTAGCGCGGCGCCCACCGATCGTCGACGCCAAGGAGCGCGAAGCCGCCGCCGTCGCCCGGGCGCACGACCTTGCCCTGGTTGACGAGCGTCACGATCCCCGCCGCGCGGAGCGCCGCCATCACGTCGTCGACGCCGGCGTAGTAGTCGTGGTTGCCCGCGATGGCGACGACGCCGTCGCGCGCGGGCAAGTCCGCGAGCTTGCGCGCGATGAACGGCGCAAAGGACGCGCTGACGTCGACGAGGTCGCCCGTCACGACGACGAGGTCGGGCCGTGCATTGCGGACGACCTCGAGGCCTTCCGAGACCATGCGATCACCGACATGAACGCCGGCGTGGATGTCGCTGATCTGGACGATGGTGTACCCGTCGAGGGCGCGGGGAAGCCCCGGGATGCGCACGGGCACGTCGGTCATCTCGAACATGTGGCGTCCGCGGACGGCGCCCCAGGTGAGCGCGGCGCCCGATGCGCCCAGCAACGCCACGCCGCCGATCCGCTCGACCGCTTGCCGTCGCGTCAGGCGCGAGCTCGGGGAGGAGGCGCCCGCGGTCGGCGCCGGTCGACGCCCCGCCCACCAACAAGCCACTCGCAGGATGGCGAGCGGCGCGGCCGCGAGCCCCAGCGTCATCGCGGCGACCACGAGCGTCGTCTGTAGGGCGTCGGCCGCGGCGCTGTGCCAGCGGATGACGGCCCAGCGCGAGAGGGACTGCAAGGCGACGAACGCCACTGCGGCGATCGCCGCGCCCCTTGAATGTGCCCCCACCCAGGGGAACACGCTCGCCGCCCACCAGTACCCCACGCCGAGGATCCCGAGGACGAGCGCGAAGGTGACCGCGTAGAACACGGGCGAACGGACCTCTTAGCACGCGGCGCTCCCGCGGACGTCTTCGCCGCGCGGTACGAGCGTGCGCCGTGAGGGCCCGGCTCAGTAGCTCGTCGTCACGAAGTCGGTCTTGGCGTTGGCCGGCCAGCGCAGACCGCGCACCGAGCGATCGATGCACGCGGCCACGCCGTTGTTGGGCGGGTTCGTCGTCACGGTGACGCCGATCGGGGCGCCCATCTTCACGGCGACGCGGACCATGACCTTCATGTCGTCGGGCGCGCCGCACGCGGGGACGAACGACGCGTTGCGCAGCGGGCCCGAGAGCTGCGCGTTGGTGAGGTCGGGCGCACCGGACCCGCCGCCCATCGTGATCTCTTGGTTGTTGCTGTTGAGGACGGCCTCGTAGCTCATGCCCCCCGAGTAACCGGCGCCCCCGGCGCCCGGCGCGCCCGCATGGCCCGCGCCGCCGCCGCGCTTGCGGCCCTTGATGTCACCGTTCACCTCGACGGTGCCGCCGCGATCGTTGGTCACGACCACGTCCTCGTTGCGCGTGCCGCGCCGGTGAAAAAACCAGACGGCGAGCATCCCCGCCAGCGCCAGCACCACGCTGATGGCGACGATTGTCTTCGCGATGCCGCTCTTCTTGTCGGCGTCCGCAGCACGGACGACGGCCTTCTCCTCGGCGCGCTTCTCGCGAAGGAGGCTCGCTTGCTGGGCGAACGGCGCGAACTCCTGCCAGTCGGCGATCGGCATCTGCCGGCCGCTCACCTCGTCGCGCAGGCCATCCTCGCCGACGAAGAGGTGCGACGCGATCTGCTGCAGCAGCTCGACGGCCGAGAAGGGCCCATGGTCCATCCGGTCCTTGTTGACGACGTACCGCGGGCGCGGGTCGCTCTCGAGCTGCGCCTTGAGGGCGGCGAGCTTCGTCGTCGGGTCGTCGACGCTCTTGCGGCTCGACCGATCCTGCGAGGACCGGTCGATCGGCGCCGCGTACGGGTCACTCGGCGGGTTGGGCGTCAGCCGCTGCATTCCGCTCGAGTCTCGCGGGCGCGCCCCCGCGGGCGCTTGCGGGAGCATCGAAAACTTGATGTCGACGTCCAGCTCTGCGCTTGCATCGAGGCGCGACTCGCTGACCGTCGGGGGGTGGATGCTCTTTCGTGGGGCGATCTGGTACATGGCGCTCGCGAGGGCGCCGAGATCGGCGGGGCGGTGGGCACGATCGCCGATGATCGCCTTGCCGATGAGCGCCTCGAGGGTCTCCGGCACCGTTCGATTCAGCTCGCTCGGCCGCCGCATGGCAGGGCCCACGGGCTGCCCGGTCACCATCTCGTAGAGGATCGCTCCAACCGAGAAGACGCTCGCGCAGGCATCGCCTGGCTGGAGCGTCGGTTGCAGCTCGGGCGCGAGGCTCGTGCGGTCGAGCGGGTGCGTCGGCGCGACCGAGAGCCGCGGATCGATGCGAGCGACACCGTCGGCCCCGGCCGCGATGGCCGAGGGGTGGACGTAGAGCCGTTCGCCGCGCGCATGCCGTTGCTGCAGGTCCATGCAAAGCGGCACGGCGACAGCGACCGCCTCTTCCACGGACATGCACTGCCCCTGGGCACGCCGAGCCTCGAGGAGCGTGCGAAGGGTAGGGGAATTCAACGGCGCAGCGTGCGCGCTCTGCATCGGCATCGCCATGATGTCCGGCCAGGATACGGCAGGGGGGAGGGTCGCTCAACGGGGCGCGGCCGGCTGACCCTCGGAAGGTGGGAGGTCAGGCGCGATTCCCGCCGCGGGCCAGCTCGGCCACCACGAGGCGGCCTCCGATGGTCTGTCCGGAGAGCGCAGCGATGGCGCGATCGAAATGTTGCCTTGGTACGAGAATGAACGTCATGCGGTCGCGGATCCGAATTCCGGTTGGATCTTCGAGCGGCACCCCTCGTTCCGAAAGAAACTTCTCGAGGTCGGGGCCGCGTACGCCCTCACGTCGTCCGACGTTGATGAAGAGCTGGATCGAAGCCTCGGAACTTACGGGTGTTTCTGGTGCGGCGCTCTCGGCCGCCGAGGCGGGCGCATCCGACACGGTCACGCCGGGCAGCCGCGCGGCCGGGTCTTCGAGCCGCGGGGCGCGCTCGACGGGGGCACGCGGCCGGCGGGGCTCGCGCGGCGGCGCCTGCGAGGCGACCGGGGCGGGACGCTCGGGACGCGAGACCGAAGGAGCGGCGGCCGGGATGGGAGCCGGCTCCGCCCGGGGCGGATTGCGGGCGCGGCGCGCCTCCGCGGCGACGGCAGGCGCGTCGTCTCCGCGCGCCCCGAGGTGATCGCGCAATAGCCCCGCGACGATACGTTCGGCGTCGTCGTGCGTTAGAATGCGCCGCGCGAGCGACAGATCCCCGTCGTGCGCGCTCCGCCCCGCGAACGCCTCGACGAAGAGCTGCACGAGATCCATCTCGGCGCGCGTCTTCATCTCGCCGGCGCTCGGCAGCTGCTTCTCGATCGGCCGGATCCGATACGTCAGCCGCAAGAGGTAAAGGTTGCCGATGTCCTTGGGCCCGACGAGCGCGATGGCCGTGCCCGTGCGGCCCGCCCGGCCCGTGCGCCCCGTGCGGTGGACGTACTGCTCCGCCGTCTCCGGGAAGTCGTAGTTGATGACGTGGGTCAGGTGGGAGATGTCGATCCCGCGGGCGGCCACGTCGGTCGCCACGAGAAAGCGCAGGCGACCCTCGCGAGTGGCCGCCATGACGCGCTCGCGGTCGGGCTGAGGAAGGTCGCCGTTCAGCCAGTCGGCGTCGAAGCCGCGGGCCTTGAGCGTCTCGGCGACGCGCAGCGTCTCGTCGCGCGTGTTGCAGAAGATGATGGCGCTCTCCGGGTCTTCGACCTCGATGATGCGCGCCAGCTGGCCCACCTTGTCGCCCGCCTGCGTCACGTAGACGTAGTGCTCGATCTGCAGGGCGCCGACCTGGTCGCTCGAGAGGGTGATGATCTCCGGGTCCTTCAGCTGGGCGTGCGCGAGCCGCTCGATGTCCGGCGGGATCGTGGCGCTGAAGAACAGGCCCTGCCGGTTCTTGGGCAAAAGCTCGAGGATGGCGTGCAGTTCGCGGGCGAAGCCCATCGAGAGCATCTCGTCGGCTTCGTCGAGGACGAGGACGCGGATGGCGCTCGGGTCGAGGGTCTTCTGGCGCAGGTGGTCGAGCGTGCGTCCGGGGGTGCCCACGACGACCTGGGCCCCGGCCTCGAGCGCCGCGATTTGCTTCGTCATCGACGCGCCGCCGTAGACCGCGGCGACTTTGACGCCCCGGTACTGGCCAAGAAGCTCGATCTCCCGGGACACTTGCAGCGCGAGCTCCCGGGTGGGACAGAGCACGATCACCTGCACCGCCCTGGCCGATGGCCGCACGAGGCGGTCGACGATGGGCAGCCCGAACGCCGCGGTCTTGCCCGTGCCCGTCCGCGCCTGCACAACGAGGCTCCTACCCTCGGCCGCCGGCTCGAAGACGGCGCGCTGCACGGGGGTCGGGCTCTGGTACCCCATCTCTCCGAGGGCTCGGCGGACTTCGGCGCTCAAGGGGAGGACGTCGAAGGTGACCTCGGGGACCGGATCGGCGGGGGTGGCCGGGGTCGGCATCATTAGGTGGGAGTCTCTTAGCGCAAGTCCGGAGGCAAATGCGCGGCTACCTCGACCCGCATCGGTCCCAGGCCGACCTGGCCGAGCCGGACGAGCTGGTCTTCGCCCATCCTCATGCGCTCGAGCGCCGCCCACGCATCCAGCCCTCCCGGTGCCCGCTCGCAAGTCCGGGCCACCGCGTTGGCCTCGTCCCACTCGGGCGAAAGGCGGGCGTGTAGGGCCGCCTCCGGGCCGCCTCGTTCGGCGTCCGCCGGCGCCACCTCGCCCGCCGCCCGGTCGAGCGCCCCGAGGAGCTTGCGGATGCCGAGCGCACACTCGCGCTCGGACGAACCCGGTGCCCCGGGCGCAATGGGCTCGAAGCCCGCCCCGAAGACGGCCGGGATGATCTGCCATGCGCTCGACCCGATGAACGCGAAGGCCACAATGATGACGGCGCCGAGGGCGATGCGCTTCGCGCGGAGGGCGGCCTGCGCCGTGTGGCCGCCGGGCCGATGGCGCGGCGCGGGATCGCCGTCGTCCGGTGCATCGTGCGACGACTCGCCCATCCGGCCCGTCATGGCTGCCCGCGGGGCCCCTGTCAATGCGGGCGCGGCCGGCTTTTCGCGCGCGTGCTACGACGGCGGGCGATGGCGGACGCACATCGAGCGTCGCCGCCGGCCTCGCTCGAAGGCCAGGTGGCCCTCGTCACCGGTGGGGGCAAGGGCATCGGGCGTGCGATCGCGCTCGATCTCGCGGCGCGCGGCGTGCGCGTGGTGGTGACTGGACGCGACGAACGCGCGCTCGGCGAGACGATCGGGGAGCTCTCGCACGGCGGCGGCCAAGGGCGCCACCTCGCGGGGGACGTGCGCGACCCGGCCCACCTCGCGGCGGCCGTGGCGCGCGCCACGCACACCTGGGGGCGGCTCGACGTCGTCGTCGCCAACGCCGGGATCACGGCCACAACGCCGATGGGCGCCCCGGACGCGGCGGCGCGGGCGCGCGCGATCCTCGAGACGAACCTGCTCGGCGCGTACTTCACCTTCGACGCGGCCGTCGCCGCGATGCGCGGGCCCGGACGGCTGATCGCGATGAGCAGCGTCCTCGGCAAGTTCGGCGCTTCGGGTCAGTCGGCCTATGGCGCGAGCAAAGCCGGTCTGCACGGCCTCGTGCGCGCCCTCGCCGTGGAGCTCGCGCCTCGGGGCATCACCTGCAACGCCATCTGTCCGGGCTGGGTCGCGACGGACATGGCCCGCGCGCGGATCGACCAGCTCGCGGCCGAGTCGGGCAAGACGTCCGACGCCATGCAGGCCGATGCCGAGCGCGCCGTGCCCATCGGACGATTCATCGAAGCCGAGGAGATCGCGGCGATGGTCGCGTTCTTGTGCTCGCCAGGGGCCGCTGCGATCACCGGGCAGGCGCTCTCGGTGTGTGGAGGCGTGACCAACTTCGCCGGATAGGTCGCGAGCCGCTTTGCTTGACCCGGGGCGCCGTTGACCTACAACCGTTCAAATCATTTTGAACGCGACGACGAACGCCACCGCGGCCTCCGTGCAGCTGCTCCACGACGCGGCTCAGCGCGCCGGCGGCCGGGCGGCCGATCGGATCGCGGAAGTTCAAGCCTTGCTCGCCGTCGACATGGCGGCGGTCGACGCGGAGCTCGGGCGGATGATCCGCGATGGCGTCACGCCCGCGACCGACTCGGCAGTTCACCTGCTCGAGGCGGGGGGCAAGCGCGTTCGGCCCCTCACCGTGCTCCTGGCCGCGGCGTGTTTTGGCCCGCCGCCGCCCGCGGCCCGCGACGTCGCGGTCGTGGCCGAGATGATCCACTTGGCCACCCTCCTGCACGACGACGTCATCGACGACGGGCAGGAGCGCCGGGGCCGGCCGACGCCGCGGCGCATCTGGGGCAACGCGGTGAGCGTGCTGGCCGGCGACCTGCTGCTGACGCACGCCCTCGAGCGAACGGCCACTGCCGCGCCGCAGCCCGTTCTGTCCGATCTGTTCACGACGCTCCGCCGCCTGGTCGACGGCGAGGTCGTCCAGCTCCGGGGCCGCGGGCGGCTCGATCCTCGGGAAGAGGTGTACTTCCGCATCGTCCGCGACAAGACGGCGTCGCTCTTCGCGTGGGCCGCCCGCTCGGGCGCCGCGATCTCGGGGGCCTCGGCCGAGCACGCCGCGGCGCTCGGCGCGTTCGGCGACCACGTGGGCGTCGCGTTCCAGCTCGTCGACGACATCCTCGACTACGCGGGCGACAGCCGCGCGACGGGCAAGGCGCTGCTCGGCGACCTCACCGAAGGCAAGCTGACGCTTCCGCTCATTCGCGCGCTGGCCGCCCAGCCCGGTCTGGGCGCCGACGTCGACGCCGTGCGGGCGGGCGATGCGCAGGCGGCCGTCCGGGTGGCGGAGGCCGTCCGGGCTTCGGGTGCGTGCGACGGCGTGCGCCTGCTGGCGCGCGAAGAGACGGGCCGCGCCCTCGCGTCGCTCGATTGCCTCCCGCCGAGCTCGGCGCGCGAGATGCTCGCCACGATCGCGCGCGAGCTCGCGGCCCGCGCCTCCTGAGCGGGCCTCGGGAACGTGGCCAAGCGCGAGAAACCGAGAGCACTCTGGCCGACCGAGGCGGCCGTGAGCGATGTCGTCGGGCGCCTCATGGAGTTCTGGGGCTTCAAGCGCAACATGGGCCGCGTCTGGACGGTGCTCTACCTGTCGCCGCAGCCGCTGAGTGCCGAGGACCTTCGCCATGCGCTGCAGCTCTCGAGCGGCGCGGTGAGCATGACGCTCTCGGAGCTGTCGCGGTGGGGTGTGGTACGCAGGGTCTGGATTCAGGGCGAGCGCAAGGACTTCTACACGGCCGAGGTTCAGCTTTGGCGGATGATCAGCCGCGTCTTCAACGAACGGGAGAAGAGCGAGGTCACGTCCGCGATCGAAGCATTCGAGGATGCCCTGCGGAAGCTGGAAGCGATCGGCCGAACGTCGCCGGACCCCGCGACGCGAGCGCGCGCGCAGCTGCAGGGCGAGCGTATCGAGCAGCTGCTGGAGCTGGCGCGCCTCGGCCGCCGGCTGCTCGACGCGCTCGTGTCCACGGGGAAGGTCGACGTGGAGCCGCTCGCGCGATTTCTCTTGGGGCAGCAGCGATCATAGCGTCGACCGGCGCGCGCGCGGCCGCCCAGTCCGCGCCCCCGCCTCCGCCGATCCGTAGCAACGCTTACGCGATCGAGATCTTCCAAGGGCCACTGCTCGCGCCCAGCCGCGTGACGGGCGTCGGCGGTGCGTACGTCGCATCGGCGGAGAACACCGAAGGGGCAGCGGTGAACGCCGCGTCGCCCTCCGTGCGAAACCCCTACAGCACCGACTGGTTCGACTACGACATCGCGATCGGGGCCTCGTTGCCGGGCGCCTTCTCGAGCACCGACTTCGACAACCGCGGCGATGCCTACAACCTGCCGAGCCCTCGCGCCGGCGACTTCATCGATCTCACGCTGGGGGGGACGCTGAAGTTCGGTGCGCTGGGCATCGCAGCGACGGGAGACCTCGAGCAATACTCGCTCACGACGACCGGCGCCGCCAACGCTCCCACCGGTGGGTCGGGGCTCACGCTGGAACTCGGGCGGTGGAAGGTCCTCGGCGCGTACGCGCTCTTCGACGGGCAGCTCGTCCTCGGCGGCGGCGTTCGGTTTCTCACGATGCAGATCCACAACAACGAGTCGAACTTCCTCCCCATCCAGACGGGGACGTCCTTGCTGCTACAGCACGGTGCGACGCTCTTGACGATGACGGGGGCGGGGCCCGAGGTGGGCGCGCTCTTCATGCCGACCGGCGCCCAGGTGCGCGTCGGGGCAGCCGTGCGGTCGGAGGTGAGCGGCGGCGTCTTCGGCGGCGAGAACGTCACGAGGAGCGCCCTCGGGTTGCAAACGACGGGGCCATTCGTGCTTCCGTCCTCCGTCGACATGCCATGGGAGGTCGACCTCGGGATCGCGTACCAGCTCGGACCGAGGCCGCTCAATCCAGGCTGGCACAATCCGCACGAGCAAGAAGCGTCGCTGCGAAAGCAGATCGCCGATGCCCGCGCGGCCCGCAAAGCCCAACGCGACCAAGAGCTGGCGGCCCTTCCCGAGGCGGCCCGGGTCGTGCGGCAAGCGCAGCTCGACGCCGAGGAGGACGTGGCGCGCGCCGCCGAAGACGAACGGCTCGACGCCGAGATCAAGCACCTGCACGACGAAGCGCTGGCGCGCTACGAGAACTGGCCCAGAGAAAAGATCTTGCTGCTCGCGAGCGTGCTTTTGACGGGGCCCAGCCCGAACGCGGTGTCGCTCGAGGGATTCCTCGACCAGCGCGTCGAGACCGTGGGCCGCGTGGTGACGGCGACGCCGCGCTTCGGGATCGAGGGCGAGCCCCTGCGCGACGAGATGCAGCTGCGCGTGGGGACCTATGTCGAGCCGTCGCGCTACGAGGCGGGGACGCCGCGGCAGCACTTCACGTTCGGCGGAGACATCCGGCTCATTCCGTTCGACTTCTGGGGGCTGCTGCCGAAGGACCCCTGGAAGATCGGGTTCATCGTCGACCTCGCCCCGCGGTACACCAACTACGGTCTCGGCCTCGGCACCTGGCACTGACACCGCGACGTGGCCCGGCGGGCCGGCCTCAGTTCAACGCGTTTCTGTCGGGCTTCTGGCCTTCGAGAAAGACGGAGGTGACCTCGCGCTCGAGCGCGGCCGCGACCTCGCGGTCCATGCCCTCGAGGGCGCCGGCCGCGCGCTCGACGTTGCGCTGGTACACGAAGACGCGGACGCGCGCCGGGGCGTCTTGCTCGGCCGGCGGGGTGTCCAGCACGAGCAGGGCCCTCGGGTCGACGCCGTCGACGACGAGCTCGGCACCGGGCAAGTCGACCACGTAGACCTCGGCCTCTCGGACGTAGCGCGCGAGGACCACGTCGAGGCCTTCGATGGCGCCGCGTACCACGCTGGAGAACGCCTCGGCGCTCGGGGCCCACGCAGGGGCAGGGCGGGTCGCGTCGAGGGAGCGGGAGCGAAGCAGGGCCTCGGTCGCGCCGTGCGGGTCGCCCTGCTCGTCGCGCACCAGGCCGAGGTAGTAGTGGGCGTCGGCGCTCTGCGGATCGGCCTTGGCGGCTTGCTCGATGAGGGGCGCGGCCTTGTCGATCTGGCCGAGCTCGTACCAAGCCCGCCCGATGAGAAACAGGTACGTCGGGCCGCTGAACGGGCCGTCCGGGAGCATCTTCATCGTGCGCTTCGCTTCCTCGTAGTCGGCCTTGGCCATCAGCGCATCCACTTTGAGCAGGATGCAATCCGCGATCTCGTCGTCTGTCTCTGCGTAGTCGAGGGCATCTTCGATCTGGACGATCGCGCCGTCGTAGTCGCCCAAGGGGGTGATCATGACCTCGGCCGCGTTGAGCATCGCCTCGAAGTACGTCTCGTCGAGGGCGATCGCCTGCCGGTAGTGCTCCAGCGCATCGTCCGCCTCGCCGTCGAGCGCCGCCGCGAAGCCCATCAGGTTGTGGACTTCGGGCGATTGCGGATCGATCTCGAGCGCGCGCCGAGCGCACGTCGTCGCGCCGGCGGAGTCGCCTCGCTGGGCGAGATCCCAGCCGCGGTCGAGATGGGCGGTGAGCTGGTCCTCCATGGGTGGTCGATGGGCGAGCCCGCGTACAGCACGCGTCGGCGGGCGCGGCCCAGTCTTGTCTGCCGGAGCAATCCGCCTTCGTCAAGCCCGACACGGCGCGCCGCCGCCCACGATCGGGGGAGCGCAGGGCAGCGCGCCTCTACTCAGTGCGCTGCCGGGGCGTCGGGGCATTGGGGCGGCGCCGCCTCGGGGCCCTCGCAGGTGCCGGGCCCCTTGTCGTGCACGATGACGCGCGTGCCCGGGTGGTCCTTCGTCGCGAATGCCGCGTGCCACCCCTCGGGGAGCTGCGGGTCGGTCCACCCGAAGATGGCTTTGGCGTCCCACGGCGCGAGGTTGACGCACCCGTGGCTCTTCACGCCGCCGAACGACGCGTGCCAGAACGCGCCGTGGAGCGCATAGCTCCCGTTGAAGTATTGGATGTAAGGGACGTCCTGGATCGAGTAAGGGCCGTCGGTCGCCGTGTCGGCGTCCATGGTGGCGGCGATGTGCTTCTCGCGGATGCGGAAGACGCCCGGGACGGTCTCGTGCTCGTTGCGGCCGCTCGAGACGAGCGTCGCGTACACCGGCGTCTGGCCCTCGAACGCCACCAGCGTCTGCGTCTTGAGGTTCACGTCGATCCACTTCTCGTGCTCGCCGATGCGCTCGGGCGTGGGGCCAGGCTCGGTCCTCGCCACGTCGATCGAGCGCACCCACCAGCCGTCGATCGACTCCCAGAACTCGACGCCGGTGATGCGGGCCTTTTCGCCGGTCAGGCCGACGGCGTCGAACCGATCGAGCGAGCCTTCGGCTGGCGTGAAGTGCTTGCGGGTCTCGTCGACGGTCCAGCGCTTGGACCCGTGCAGCACGAACGCGACGGGGAGTTTGTCGATGCGGTGTGCCGGGTAGTTCTTGGTCGGGTAGGTCGCGTCGTCGCGCCCGAACCATACGCCGTGATACTCGGTGGCGAGCTTCGCGACGAGGATGCGGTCGGAGGGCGCCGTGAAGTTGTCGACCGTCTTCCACCACGTGGTGCCCGCCGCGTCGAACTGGTGATCGAGCGACAGGAAGAACCCCTTGACCATCCGCCGCGCAATGGGGCCTCCGGTCTCCTCGAGGTCGCCGAGCGTCACCGCGGGGGGACCGCCGTCGGGGGACTCGCGCTCATACCACGGGACCTCGGTCCCGCCGTCGGCGCCGTTCTCGCCCGCATCGGGCGCCGCGAGCGCCGCGGCATAGGGGTTGTCGTCTTCGGTCTTGGCCTTGCGCGGATGACCGGCGAGCCACGGCTCGAACTTCAGCCGCTCCTTGCGCGACGGGATGTTGCGATAGAGGGGCGTGCCGTTCGCGAGGTTGACCCCGTACTGGTAGGGCAGCGGCCCGTCGAGATCCGGCGGGTTCGCGAGCTTGAAGCGGGGATGATCCATGTCGAGCGTCGCGTACTTGGCGCACACGAAACCGCCGTAGAGGAGCTCGTACCAGCCCTCGGGGCAGTTCGGCTTCTTGTGGACGTCGGCGATGACGGGCACCTTCTGGCCGTAGCGCAGGTATCCGAGGCGGACGCTCCGGCCGCTGCCTTCGCCGCGCTTGTCGCCCGGCCATTCCATCTCGCTGTAGACGGGAGCGTGAAGGACGGTCGAACCGAGCCAGGGCCCGGCGTAGCCGGCCGGGCCGCCGTCGAGCCCTGCGTCGGACGCTGCGAGGGCGACGCCGCCGTCGGCGATCGGTACACCTGGGGCATTGGGCGCGGAGGGGTTGGCCGCGGTCGACCCTCGAGGCTGGCTGCAGCCTCCGGGGCTGGAGCACGCCGCGACAAGGATCGCGAGGGCGAGCCCAGGGAAGAGGTGCAGAGGACGGCGCATGCGACGGGGGAGCCATCTCTAGTAACGCGCGAGGGGTGGGGATGACCACTTCTGTGGCGCGGCGGCCCGGGCGAATGACCCGGGCCGGTACGCCGGGGCATTCCGAGAGCGCAGTGCTAGCGTCTCGGACGATCGCCATGCGAAGGCAATCCGCAGGGCCGAAGCGCGGCGGAGCCCCGCGTGTCTGAACCGAGACGCAAGTCGCTGGGCGACGGCGCGGGGCAGGGGGCGCCGACGGCCCCGCACGCGACGCCGCGGCAAGGAGGATCGCCGACGGGGCCCGAGCGGTTCTGGTCGAGGCGGCGACAGCGGGTGGCGTTCGGGGTCGGCCTCGTGATCTCGGCGGCGGCGCACTACGCCGTCGCTCCGCTCGGTCTTCCGCATGCGTTCGAGCTGCGGGACACGGAAGGCGAGGCCGCGATTCCGGTCGACTTGCTCGCGCCCGAGCCGCCGCCCCCACCCGAGACAGCGCTCCCGCCTCCGCCGGCGAAGGCCGAAGAGGAGTCCGGCGATCGGCGGCTGGCGGTCGCATCGCCGCACCACAGAGAAGGCAGCGACGCCGGAACCGCGGTCGACGCGGGGCAAGACGCCAGCATCTCGCCGGACGCGGGCCCGCTCGACGCCTCGGCCGATGCGCGAAGCGAACCGCTGGACGGCGCGATCGCGCTGGCCGGCGACGGCGGCGATCCACGAGACCCGCAGGGCATCGTGGGCGCGGCGGGCGCGGTCCAGGCCGACGTCGTGCTCGTGATGCTCGTCGTCAACGCCGAGGTCATCCGGCAAAACCCGGTGGGAGCCCAGCTCGGCTACCTCTTGCGGGGCATCCCGCAATGGGAAGAGTTCATGAGCGGCACCGACATCGATCCGGTCCGCGACACGGACTGGGTGCTCATCAGCGGGCCCTCGCTCGTCAACACGGCGCGCGACGTCGTGCTCATCCGCTACGCGGCCTCCGACGCCGCCGTCGACCGCGCCGTCGGGATCGTGAGCCGAAAGTACGACCGCGGCGGGGTGTTCGACACGGGCGTCCCTGGCGTCAAAGCCACGCTGGCGCATGCGGATCGCGCCGAGCGTGTCCTGCTGCGACCGCAGCCGCACGTTCTCGCGGTCGTGCCGCCCAACGTCGCGACCAAGATCGCCCGCCAGCTCGCCGCGGCGCGGACGCCCGAGCACGTGCGGCCAGGGGAGGCGGTGTACCTGCGGCTCGTCAATCCGCATCACCCGATGCCGGAGATGCCCGAGTCGATCACCGAGATGCGCCTGCGCGTCGTCCCGCGCCCCGACGAGGGCGCCGATGTCTTCATCGAGGGCGATACGAAGGACGCGACCACCGCGAAGCTGGCGGCGCAGGAGCTAGGCCAGGTCGTACGGCGGCACAACGACACCCTGACGTCGCTGCTCACACACGGCCTGCTCGACCGCGTCGAGGTCACGAGCGACCGGGAGAAGGTCCTTCTTCACGATGTCGTGACGCGCGATCAGATCGAGACCGTCGCGGCGCTCGTCGGAGGGCTGCTGGGGCTGCCGCCGCCGGGGAGTCAGGCGCCTGCGCCCCCGGGCGGGAGCCCGTATCCTCTGCGGACCAACGACGGCCCGCTCGAACGACCCGGCAAGTTGAAGTAGCTTCGCGGCCGCTCATCATGTTCGGCCGCCCGTCGCCCCTGTCCGTGGTCGCTCTGACCGCCTCGCTGGCGGCATCGTCGGCTCTCGTCCACTGCTCCAAGCCGGTCGCGGAGCCCACGAGCGACTTCAAGCCCGCCCCCGGCACCCCGCCGCCGCCCACGCCGACGTCGCTCGAGAGGCAGGACGTCGTCGTCGGAAGCGGCCGCGAAGCCCGGACGGGCGACACGGTCAATGTGCAGTACACCGGCACGCTGCTCGACGGGACGAAGTTCGACAGCTCCTACGATCACGGCGGCGAGCCGTTCAAGTTCACCCTGGGCGAGGGTCAGGTCATCCCGGGATGGGACCAAGGGGTCGTCGGGATGAAGGTGGGCGGCAAGCGCCGCCTGCGCATCCCCTCGGACCTCGCGTACGGGGAGCGCGGCAGCCCGCCGACGATTCCGCCCCGTGCGGCGCTGGTGTTCGACGTTGAGCTCGTGAGCGTGGACTAAGGGGAGGACGTCAATCGGGCGCAGGCGCAGGGGCGGGCGCGGACGCGGGCGCGGGCGCGGGCGCGGACGCGGGCGCACATTCGGGCGGCTAGAAGCACCGGGGAAGAGTCGCGGCTCGGATAGGTCATCGTGGCATCGTGCTCGCGCGTGTCTAGGCCACGCCCCCGCCAGCCGGCGGCGGTGCTTCGCCGGCGGGAGCCGGCTCGCAGCCTAGACACGCGCTGCGCGCGATGCGCTGGGGGGTTGGGAACCTCGCGAGAGAGCGAGGGACACAACC
>Ga0302326_10004992_pt1 | contig 30446 bp, 33 predicted proteins | sample Palsa_T0_3_FD_202264 | JGI IMG/M metagenome (GOLD analysis project Ga0302326, IMG submission 202264) | Peat permafrost microbial communities from Stordalen Mire near Abisko, Sweden - Palsa_T0_3 | ecosystem: Environmental > Terrestrial > Soil > Palsa > Peat permafrost | place: Sweden: Abisko... | reverse complement strand
GCCCCGTCTCGCGCACGCCCTCGTCAATGCCGTCGCCGTTCTTATCATCGCCTGCCCCTGCGCCCTTGGCCTCGCCACGCCGATGGCGATCATGATCGGCGTAGGCCGCGCCGCACGCGCCGGAGTCCTCATCAAGAACGCCGAAGCCCTGGAAACACTGGAAAAAGTCGACACGCTTGTCGTCGATAAAACCGGCACGCTTACCGAAGGCAAGCCGCGTGTTGTGAGTTTTTCCCAGGCGCTGGCAGACGACCCCGAACTGCTGCGCTTGGCCGCTAGTCTCGAACGTGCCAGCGAACATCCCCTGGGAACTGCCGTCGTCGATGCGGCAGTGAGTCGCGGCCTCAAGCTGTCTCAGCCCCAGGAAATCACCTCCGTCACCGGTAAGGGCATTGTCGGCATCGTCGACGGAAAAAAAGTCGCAGTCGGCAGTCTCGGTCTGATGGTTAAGATGGGATCATTACAAGGGCCCGCCATTGCAGCCCTGAGGCCTCTGGACGGTACAACCCTGTGTGTAGCGATCGATGGCAACTACGTCGGCAATCTCGGAGTCGCGGACCAGATAAAACGTTCCACTCCCGACGCACTTCGCGATCTGAAGGCTCAAGGCGTCCTCATCGTGATGCTCACCGGCGACAACCCCATTGTCGCGGCAGCAACCGCCAAACTACTCGGCATCACAGAATTCGAAGCCGAAGTCCTGCCGGAGGGAAAGTTAGAAATCATCCGCAAGCTGCAAGGGCAGGGAAGAGTCGTCGCCATGGCCGGAGACGGCATCAACGACGCCCCCGCGCTGGCGCAAGCCGATGTCGGCATCGCCATGGGCACCGGCACCGACGTTGCCATCGAGTCCGCCGGCATCACGCTGGTCAAAGGCGACCTTCTCGGCATCCTGCGAGCTCGCAAACTAAGCCAGGCCACCATGCGCAACATCCGGCAGAACCTGTTCTTCGCCTTCGTCTACAACGCGATCGGCGTCCCCCTCGCCGCCGGAATTTTCTACCCATTCTTCGGACTGCTGCTCAGCCCCATCTTCGCCGCCGCCGCCATGAGCTTCAGCTCCGTCTCCGTAATCGCAAACGCCCTCCGCCTGCGCCACCTGAAGCTGTGACGGTGCGGGTCGGCCTGTGTGGGTTGGCCTGCGGAGTTGGATGGTATGGGTTGGTTTGTGCGGGTCGGACACTCCTGTCCGACGCCTTTGATCTCGGTGTTGTTGGGGAAGGGCACGACTTCAGTCGTGCCGCCAAAGGCCAAGGAGAGTGCGCGCTTCAGCGCCTGAGCGACCCACTTATCTACAGCTTCCCCAAAAAGTCAATGACCTCCGGCTCCGTCCAGTCCACCGCCCCAATGAACTTGCGTCGAACCATTCCGTTGCGGTCGATCACATAGGTCTCCGGCCACTTCGACGAGCCGTAAAGACTGGGCGCTTTCTGATCCGGATCGCGCACCGTCAGCAGATTCACGTCGTGCTGCTTCAGGAAATCCCGGTAGGCGTTCCCGTCAACATCCACGCTCACCGCCAGCACTGTCACGCCCCTCGCCTTCATGAGCTGCTGCATTTGCACCAGCGATGGCATTTCCTCGATGCACGGCGGACACCAGGTCGCCCAGAAATTCAACACCACCACCTGACCCTTGAATTGGCTCAGCGTGACTGTGTGATCGGAGTCGCGCAGCGTGAAATCGGGAGCCACCATCCCAATCCGCGCCGGCCGTGACCCGCTGTAGCAGCCGGAGAGCGCGACGATCATCAAGCCGATGCCAAGCGACCCGCTAAAACGAAACATACCTCGCACCCGGATATAATAGTGGATTCTCCTATGCCCGCGGTAGATAAAGCATCGATTCAGCCAACAGTATCGGTGATCGTCCCGGCGCGCAACGAAGAAGCCGGCCTCGGCGCGTGCCTTCGCTCCCTGCTGACGCAGAACGCCGTGGATTTAGAAGTCATCGTCGTGGACGACCACTCAACCGATCACACCCGCGAAATCGCGTCCTCGATGATGTCGAATATGACATCGAAGATGATTTCGAACTCGCACCGGCAAACCTCCGCAGCCGTCAGCCTGCGCCTCATCGAAGCAGGCCCGCTCCCTCCCGGCTGGACCGGCAAGAACAACGCCGTCACCGCTGGAGCCGCCGTGGCTCGCGGCGAATGGCTGCTCTTCACCGATGCCGACACCGTGCACCTGCCCGGCTCGCTCGCGCGCAGCCTCGAAGAAGCCAAACGCCATGGCGCGGCCCTGCTCTCCTACTCGCCGGAACAGATCGTCGACGGCTTTTGGGAAAAAGCCGTCATGCCCGTGATCTTCGCCGAGCTGGCCGCCAGCTTTCGCCCATCGCAAGTCAGTAACCCCAACTCGCCCGCCGCGGCCGCCAACGGCCAATACATCCTGATCACGCGCGAAGCCTACGACGCCGTCGGCGGACACGCTGCCATCGCCGGAGATCTCCTCGAAGACGTAGCCCTGGCCCGCGCCGTGAAGCGCTCGGGAAGAAAAATATTCTTCCGCTACGGCGCCGGTGCCGTCCGCGCCCGCATGTATCGCAGCTTCCCCCAACTCCGCGAAGGCTGGACCAAGAACCTGGCTCTCCTGTTCCCCGCGCCCGCGCGCCTGGCCGCGCTCCGCACCATCGAATTTGTGCTGATCGTTGCCAGCTTCGCCATCGCCATCGCCGCCGCCTTCCGCGGCCACTCGCAACCCGCAGCCATCGCCGGAGCCCTCACCGTAATCCTGTATGCGCTTTTTCTCGCACGCATCCGTCGCGCCCATTTTCGCTGGGACGCAACTCTCCTTGCCCTCTTCGGCCTGCCGATTTTCGCCTATCTCTTGCTGCGCTCAAAAAAAGCGCACGCGAAAGGAGCTGTCCCCTGGAAGGGCCGCAAGTATTCCGACAAAGGATGTTTACTGGCCACTGACCACTGACCACCGCCCACTGCTCTTATGCTCTATCTCACCCGCAAAGCCGAATTTTCCGCCTCGCACTACTACCACAACCCGGCCTTCACTCCGGAAGAAAACCGTCGCGTCTTCGGCAAGTGCAACAACCCCAACGGCCACGGCCACAACTACACCCTCGAAGTCACAGTCAAAGGAGAAGTCGATCCCCGCTCCGGCTTCGTCGTCGACCTCAAACAGCTCAAAGAAATCATGCATCGCGAAGTCCTCGACGCCATGGATCACCGTTTTCTCAACAAAGAAGTTCCCGAATTCCAGCACCAGATTCCGACCACCGAGAACATCGCCATCGCCATCTGGCAGCGCCTGGCCACCAAACTCGACCGCGCGAAGCTGCACCGCGTCCGCGTCTACGAAACCCCCGATCTATTCGTCGATTTCTACGGAGAAGCGTAAGCGGACTGTTCAGCCGCGAAGCGGCGCAAGAATGAAGCCCAGGGCGCAAGCCCTGGGTAGCAAGTGAAGGGGGAAACAAGCCCCAAAGGGCGAAAGAGAAGCCCTATGGGTATTACGAGGTTGCGAGTTTCATAATATGAAAGCCCACCTCTCCCGCCGCTATCTCTTCTCCGCCTCGCACCGCCTGCACAGCGACGCCATGTCGGAAGCCGAGAACCAGTCCACCTACGGCAAATGCAACAACCCCTTCGGACACGGCCACAACTACATCGTCGAAATAACCGTCAGCGGCCCGGTCGATGCCGAGACCGGAATGGTCTGCAACCTCACCGATCTCGACGCCTTCATCGAAAGGGAAGTGCTCGCCCGCTACGGCCACGAGAACTTGAATACTCTCGCAGAATTCGCCCGGGAGGTGCCCACCACCGAAAATCTCTGCATCCAGATCTACGAAATAGTGCACCGCGGCTTCCACCACGCGCATCTGGAAAGAGTGCGCCTGGAAGAAACCATGATGAATTCGTTCGAATATGCAGGTTAGGCGGCTTTCAAATTACAAAGTTACGAAATTACAAAATTGCCAAATCGACTCAACCATGAAACCCACAACCGAGACCTCCACCCTCACCAGCACCAGCTTCGAAGATCTCGTTCAGGAGATGCTCGTCCGCCTCGGCGAAGATCCCAACCGCGAAGGCCTCCAGCAAACTCCCGAACGCGTTCGGAAATCCCTGCAGTTCCTGACCCGCGGCTACACCGAAGATCCAGTAGCCCTGCTCAAAGGCGCGCTCTTCACGGTCACCTACGACGAGATGGTGATCGTCAAAGACATTGAAATGTTCAGCCTCTGCGAGCACCACCTGCTGCCGTTCTTCGGCAAGGTGCACGTCGCCTACATCCCGAACGGAAAAGTAATCGGCCTGAGCAAGGTTCCGCGTCTGGTCGAACTCTTCTCCCGCCGCCTGCAAATTCAGGAGCGCCTCACCACCCAGATCGCCGAAACCATTCAGCAGGTGATCGAGCCGCAAGGCGTCGGCGTAGTCATCGAGGCCCGCCACTTGTGCATGATGATGCGCGGAGTCGAGAAGCAACACTCCGCCGCCGTCACTTCCTCGATGCTAGGCTGCTTCCGCAACGAAAACGAAACCCGCTCCGAATTCCTCTCCCTGATCCGCCAGCGCCCCAACGGAATCTAGCAAGGCCTGTGACCGTGAAGGGAATTGTGTAGCACAAAGGGAATTGCGTAAGACGAAGGGAATTACGTAGGACCGAAGGATTTATGTAGGGACAGCCGCCCTCGGCTGTCCATCGAGCGCAGCTCGATGCTGCCTTTGCCCTTGCTGTTCTGCCCCAGCAGCGAGGCTCATTCTACCTACGCCGCCGCCTCCTCCGCCGAATACTCCTCCCGCTCGAACCACTCACAACTCAAGTCTCTCCACTCCGGATTCACCCCCGCCACCAGCGCGATTCTCTCTCTTCGCAATAGCCCTCGGATTCTTTTCTCGCACCCGATCGCACTCCACAAATCGTCGAAGCGATCAAAGTAGACCAGCCGGTCGACCCCGTACTTCTCCGCAAAATCCGCGCGGGCTTCCTGCTTACGCTCTCTCACGCAGTGGATGAGGCTGTTCGTTACTCCCGAGTAGAGCTTCTTCGAACGGTTCGCCATGATGTAGACAAAGTACATTGCTTGCGGACGTAGCGCAGTCTGAATCTGTCGGCCCACCGGGAGGGCCCTCGCTGCCCCAATCATTCCAGAAAGCAGACACTCGAGTCTGTGACAAATGAACATCAACCCAGTGGAAACTCTTCGCCATCGTCCTGCCGCAACCTTCACCCCACCGCATACGGATACCTCAACCGCCGCTCCCCGAAAACCTTCACCAGCAGCGCCCCGGAGACAAATCCCCCCACATGCGCCCAAAACGCCACTCCTCCCATGTTCTGGCCCTGCACCGCCAACGAAGTCGCAGTCCCGCTTAGAAAATTCAAAACAAACCAGTAGCCCAGGATCACCCATGCCGGCACCCACAACACAAACACAAAAAACCACGTCAGCACCCGCGCCCGCGGATACAACACGAAATACGCTCCCAGCACTCCCGCAATCGCTCCACTCGCCCCCAGCGTGGGCACGCTCGAATGCAAATTCACAGCTATCTGTGTGCTCATCGCAATCAATCCCGTCAGCAGATAAAACACCAGATACTTGAAGTGTCCCAGGTAATCCTCCACGTTGTCGCCAAAGATGTAGAGGAACCACATATTGCCGATCACATGCAGCCACGATCCGTGCAAAAACATCGAGGTGAACAGCGGAAGCACCACCTCCAGCAGCGAATACCTGGGGGAGCCCGCCAGCAGCGCCGCCAGATGCGCCGGCACCACCCCGAATTGATTGACAAGACCGTTAAAGTCCCGGCGGCTAAGCGTCGCCTCGAAGAAAAAAATCAGCAGGTTCAGCCCAATCAAAAAGCTGTTCACCAACGGCGTGCTAAAGCGAGGCTGGTCGTCCCGAATAGGAAGCATAAGAAATCTGGTAGCTTAGTAACTGAGCAAATTGAAAAGTGCGGCGAACCTGCCCTGAGTTTCAAATTACCCAATTTCCCGATTACCAAATTACCAAATCTCCTCATGAATGGCGTCATCATCATCGACAAGCCCGCCGGATGGACCTCGCACGACGTAGTCAACCGCATGCGCCGCCTTCTCGGCCAGCGCTCCGTCGGCCACCTCGGTACCCTCGACCCGCTAGCCACCGGAGTCCTTCCGCTCGTGACCGGCTCCCTAACCCGCCTCGCCCAGTTCTACACCGCCTCCGAGAAAACCTACGAAGGCATAATCCGCTTCGGCTTCGCCACCAACACCTACGACGCCGATGGCGAACCCCTGGAGCTCCATGTAGGGATAGGCGAGACAGCCCCCCGAGTCCATGAAGGATCAGCCTCCCGCGACCATGTAGGGACAGCCGCCCTCGGCTGTCCATCCGGCCGAAGGTCCGATCCCACCCTCGACACTCTCCAGCAACTTGCCACCAAATTCCAAGGCGTAATCGAACAAACTCCCCCGCCATTCTCCGCCAAAAAAATCAACGGCGTCCCCGCCTACAAACTCGCCCGCAAACAGCAAGAGGTAATCCTGAAGCCGGTGCAAGTCGAGATCAAAGAATTCGTCATCCTCTCCGTCGACGCCGACCGTGCCCGCTTCCGCGCCCGCGTCGCCTCCGGAACCTACATGCGCTCCGTCGCCCACGAAATGGGCCAACTCCTCGGCACCGGAGCCCATCTCGAATCCCTCCGCCGCACCTCCGTAGCCGAATTCGACCTCACCCACTCCCACACCCTCGAAGAAATCGAAGCCTCGAAAATCGAGCGGCAGAAAGAAGTGGAAGTTTGTCATTCCGACCGGAGCTTCGCTTTCCCGCAGGGAAAGGGAAGCGAAGTGGAGGAACCTGCTGTTCTGTACACCGCGCATGAAGACCGAGCCTCCACCATCAACGCTGGAGCAAAGAGCTTCGAATCCCTTTTCATCCACCCCCGCCAACTCCTCCCGCAATTTCCCTCTGTCACCGCCGACGAGCCCACCGCCGTCCGCATCCGCAACGGCCGCCCCGTCAACCTCCCCGACGTCTCCCGCGCCCGCCACGTCAAAGTCTTCGCCGGACAAGCCAACCTCATCGCCATCGCCACCCGCATAGCCGGCACCCTCTTCCACCCCAAAATCGTCTTCCCCACCGAATAATCACGACCGAATAATCCAGCAACGAGGCGGCCATACTGAACCCAACTGCCTCGACCCCGACGGTCAGCGTCCAAGGTGTGTCCGCGGATGGCGTCACTCGGGTTATCGTGGCCATACCGACCCAGAATCAGGGCGATTCCGTGCAACTGAACCTTATCGATGACGCCAACAGCCCCAGCAGTCGACCTGCTAAACGAGGCAAAGGACGGGAGCGACTTTCAACATTAGGGGGGGCTGTGCCAATGAATCGCCACACTGCAACGTGGTTCGTGCCGCTTTCGGTAGTTGCGGTTACAATCTCGTTCCTGCTCGGCGCCGTCGGCGACGGCTTTGCGTTTCGACACGGCCTAAACACTGCAGGGATTCTATATTGGCAGCTATTCCATCCTGCGGGCTCGACCCCGGGACGATATATGAGCGGCCTATGGGCCACACTGGTGATTGACGGCCTGTGTTGGCTGATTCTACTCGCCCTCGTGTCGGGCTTAGCGTACGCGGCCACCCGCCCGCTCCGCACACGAAGGGGAGGTTCGGCCCGCTGAGCCCGTGCGATACGAGTTGACTCCGGGGGAGGGAATCATGCACTGCAAACGCGGCTTTTCTACCCTGCTCGCCGTCCTCGCAGTCGAAATGCTAGGAACGGCATTCGGGTATGCCCAGCAGCCACTTCTGCAAATCACTGCTCCTGCTAACAACACCTTGGCGACGGAGGGGCAACCTATTACCATCACGGTTTCCGCCGACCCGTCATCCAGAACCCCTACGTGATCGCGCAGAGTCCGCTGCCGGACGTACAGGCAACTTCGTCAGCCAACCAACTCACCCTGACCCTCCCCACGACAATTCCGGCGGGACCATACAACCTTACCGCCGTCGGAACCAACTCGAGCGGCCTCGTCCAGTCCGCGCCAATTGCCATCCACGTAGAGCCTCAATCCCTTGGGGCAATAACCGACCGGAATCGGCTCCGGCAACGTCCCGGCCTTCCAGAATGGCGAGAACAGCAACTCGCTGAGTTACACAATAAGCCCTTAATGACAGGCAGACAAAAGTCCGACGCAATGTCCGATAACAGGTATTATGTAAACCACCAGGACAAGCCAGCCCTATCTACCCTGTGAACCTCTGTGGCGCCTGTGTTTAACGCTCCTGACCTTACTGCCCTACCCAATCACTTCCACCGCCCCCGCCGGCGCCAACTGCGCCATCCCCCGATCCAGTGTCGCCAGCTTCCCCCGATTATGAATCGCCAGAGCAATCAGGTAAGCATCCGTAATTTGCTGGTGGCCTCGTAGCGGCACCGCCATCCGGCCCAGCGCCTGCCGCAAATCGATCGAGTCGGCCCAGAACTCATGCCCAGGAAGTTCCACATTGCGGCCAAGGACCTGCAAGGCATCGGTCAGCGTCAAAGCCCTCGGCGAGAATGCGGGATTCGATAGGACCCTGACCAGCGCCGCCTGGGTCATCGGACAGGTCGCCCAGCCCTGGCGTGAATGATGCGAAAACCACCGCCTCGCCCGCTCATGCGCACTATGCTCGGACCACGCCAGCGCAATCAGCACATTTGCGTCGAGCAGGTAGCCCGCCACTTAAATCTCATCCTCCAGCAGCCGCTTTACGTGCTCACTGCTGATCTTCTTGCTGCCTTTAGGTAACACCACCCTCCAGAAACCGTCGGCCATTTCCATTTGCACGGGTGCTTTGGCGCCCTTGCGTACCAGTTCCGAAGCCGCCTTGCCCAACGCCAGCGACCGCGTCTCAGAGTATTCCCGCAGGATTTTCAGAACGTCATCATCCAGGTTCAGTGTGGTGCGCATGATGACACTATGATGTCACCAGATAAGCCATGATGTCAATCGGGACATTCCGACATCACTGAACAACAAGTGATGCTCGCCGCTCAGAAGTGACGTCGAGTCTATCGTGGCCGTAGGTGTTGTCCTTACTGGCAACTGGCCACTAGACAACCGGCAGCTTGGCCCTACATCTTGTACTTTCCCAGATCCTCGTCGTTCAGCCCTTCCAGATACTTTCGCAGCTCCTCCGCGGTCACCCGGTCCGACATATTCGCCGCCTGCTTCGAACTCTTCAGCACTACTTCATCCACATAGATCGGACAATCCACCCGCAGCGCCAGCGCCAGCGCGTCCGAAGGACGCGAGTCGATGCTCACCACCTCGCCCCCGCGCTCCAGCCAGATCACCGCATAAAACGTATCCTCACGCAGCTCCGTCACCACCACCTTATGCACCTGCGTCTCCAGCCCGGTCAGCACATTCTTGATCAAATCATGTGTCATCGGACGCGGCGTGCTCACCTTCTCCATCTCCAGCGCAATCGCATTCGCCTCATAAACTCCCACCCAGATCGGCAAAACGCTCTCCCCAGCCACATCCTTAAGAATCACAATCGGCATATTGCTGACCGGATCCATCAAAAGGCCACGGATGGTCATCTCCACTTCCATTGGTAATCTCCTTGGTGATCCCTCATTGACTGCTCGAGGCCGCTTGCGCCGGGGCGTTCTCCGCTTTTTATACCACCATTTCGCCCAGAAGGCTGTTGGGAAAACTGGTCGTGGCCTTTACTTGGACGTAGGTTCCTATCCTGGGAGTTGTCGTGTCGGGGGCGGTAAAGTTCAGGGTCTTGTTCTGCGAGGTGCGGCCGATCCATTGGGCGCGAGCTTCGTTTCTGCCTTCAACCATCACTTCGCAGGTCGTCCCTATGTATTTCCTGTAGCTGGCGATCTGGATCTCCTTTTGCCTTGCCATCAGGACTTCCAGCCGGCGGGACTTTTCTTGATCCGGAACAGCGTCTTCCAGAGCGAGCGATGGAGTGTTCGGCCGCGGAGAGTATTTGAAGGTAAAAACGCCGTCGTAGCCGACTTCGTCGAGCAAGCCGAGCGTCTCGGCGAAATCTTCTTCAGTCTCTCCGGGAAAGCCAACGATGATGTCGCTGGTGATGCTGATCTCCCGCTTCGCCGATTTCATCCAGGCGATGCGTTCGAGATACTGTTCTCGAGTGTAGAGGCGCTGCATGGCATGCAGCACGCGGTCCGATCCGCTTTGCACGGGGAGATGAACGTGGTCGCACAGTGTGGGGACGGCGTCGATGGCGTCGATGATGTCGCGTCCGAAGTCGCGGGGGTGCGAAGTGGTAAAGCGCACTCTGCGAATGCCTGGAACTTCGCCCACTGCGGCCAGCAATTCGGCGAAGGTCTTCTTTTTACCGGAACATGCGCCCGTTGGATCCTTATACGAATTCACGTTCTGGCCGAGCAATTGGATTTCCGTGTAGCCGAGATCGGCCATCTGGCGGGCTTCGGCAAGTACCGACTCCGACGTGCGGCTGCGCTCCTTGCCGCGCGTGAACGGCACCACGCAGTAGGCGCAAAACTTGTCACAGCCTTCGATGATGGTGATGTATCCGCGATGCGGGTTGGAGCGGGCGGTGAATTCGGTCTCAAAGCACTCGTCGGTTTCGCGATCGTCGAGCCCGGTGATGCGAACTAGGTCCTGAGTCCCGAGCCGCGAGTCCCGAGTATTTCCGACCGAGTGTGTAAACTCGGGACTTGGGACTCGGGACTCGCGCGCACCGATCGGTGCTCCCTTTCCGCTCTCCAGCTGCGTCAGCATTTGCGGCAGATTGCGGTAGCTGGCCGATCCGCAGACCAGCGACACATGCGGCGCGCGCTCGAAAATCTTTTCGCCCTCCTGCTGCGCCACGCAGCCCAGCACGCCAAACTTCTTGCCTTGGGCCAGCAGCTTCTTGTAGTCGGCTAGCCGATGAAAGACCTTCTGCTCCGCCTTGTCCCGGATGGAGCAGGTGTTGTACAGAATCAGGTCAGCCTGCTCGACCGTTTGGACCTGTTCGTATCCCTCGTGGATGAGCGTGCCGATGACTTTTTCGGAGTCATGCACGTTCATCTGGCAGCCGAAGGTTTCGAGGTAGAAGGTCTTGTGGGAGGCGGCGGACATATGGGCCTAGTATAACCCGCGGGGTTGGGGATGCTCGTGTGGGTCGGACACTCTTGTCCGACGCTTTTGGGGTTGGGGTTGGGGCTGAAGAGCGTCCGACCCACACGAGTTGTCTTACTTCCCTGCTGGTTGCTCGACCCAGAGCCAGTTGTAGTCTTCGGGTTTGTTCACCAACCCTCCGCGCACGGGATTTTGGCGGAGGTATTCCAGCTTCTCTTCGAAGCTTTCTTGCGATCGCAGGACGTGGTCGAAGGATTCTTCCTGCCAGACTGGGATGCTCACGCCGGAGAGCTTATTGATGCTTCGTGCTGACGTGCCTTTTAGTGCCTTCAAGATTGTAGGCAGAGAGTAAGGCCAGCCTTTTTCGTCTCTTAGCGGACTGAACAGGAGGTGTACGTGATCTGGCATTACTACGGCTGCGTGAAGGTCGTAACGTTTGGTGTGGTCATGCAGGCAGTGCTGGAGGATGGCGTCTCTGGCTCCTGGAGTGAAAGGGATGCGATTGGCTTTGCAGAATGTGATGAATATTGTTCGTCCCGGCTTCTGGTAGTGCGGGAGCATGCGTTGGTATTCGTATTTTCGTTCGAGAGTTTGTTTGGGCATTGTGGGACTACCAGCCAAGGCCAGAAGCAAAAGGCAAAAGGCAAAAGGCAAAAGCAAGAACAACGGCAAAAGCAAAAAGCAAAGTCAAAGGCGTCGGACAAGAGTGTCCGAGTGACCCACACGAGCACTGCCCCTACACGAGCATTGCCTTGCACTCGAGCATTGCAGGGGATTCGGCGTTTGTCTGTGATGAATGAACTTAGCCGCGTTGGGGGCAAAAGGTGGGATTCAACGAACCTCACCCTCTTGAGATTTTGCCGCCGTCGACTAGAGGCTATCGCGCGGCAGCGGCCGCAAGAGGTTTGATGGCCCTGAGTTCCTTCGAATACTTCTTCTTAACCTGATGAACCGCAAAAGCATCTTGCAGGTTCAGCCAGAACTGCTCGGAAGTGCCGAAATATCGGGCCAGACGGGCCGCCATCTCAGGAGTGATTCCCCGCTTCTCCCGAACAATGTCATTGACGGTAGGAGCGGAAACCCCCAGATCCACCGACAACCTGTAAGCGGAAATGCCCATCGGCTTCAAAAACTCCTCGCGAAGCATCTCTCCGGGATGCACTGCCCAGCCTGCCGGTCCTTCGTTCTTGATGCTCACGATTCTTTCTCCATGCTACTTATTTCTTTGTTCATGCTACGTTCACTAGTAATCCGTTATCTCTACACCAAAGGCGGCGCCGTCTCACCACCGGAAGCACACGCGGAACTGATCGTTGATTCGAATGCTGTGCTGGCCTTTCCTGTCACCGCGGAGCGCCTCCAGCCTGTTGCCGGGAGGGATTCGCAAATCCTCCAGGTACAAGGCGGAATGGAGGGCGGCCAGCTTCCGCCTGGCTACGCTTCGCAGATTTGCCGGCGGCACTCCTCGGCTTTTCCCGGTGTCCCAGAACTCCTTCGTGTCCTTGTCGGCAAAGGACTTGATCACGGTCTTAGTTTAATGAGTGTCGTTAATAATGTCAACCGTTAAACGTTAAACCTTTCCCATCAGGCCGAGCGGGCACACCGCGCATCTTACCCCAACCTCCTTGCTCCGGCACAGCACCGGAATATCCTTCCAGCCCCGCGCCTTGCGCGAGCAATCCAAGAGGCACCACGCCTCGCGATACTTCTCATACTTTGCTTTGCCTCGGCTGGATGGGTTGAAACACATTATCTTCTGTGATTCCGCGATCTCGATCGGCACCACGTACCACACGTTCTCCGGCACGATGTAAACTACGAAGAAATCGATCTCCTCCCGCGTATAGGTCCTTCCCCTGTAGTTTTCCGTAGTCACCTGATACTTCGACCGGCTATAAACCGATCTAGCTTTCACTTGTACCCGCCAGAATCCCTTCCCGTAGCCCACAACCAAATCGTAGCGTTCGCTGTCTCCCCAAGGCTTGCAGACGGCGAACCTTAGGCCGCAAGCCCTGGCCAGAAAGGCCGCCTCCGCTGCTTCCCCACGCCGCTTGTTGTTGTCGTCCGCGACCGCCTGAATCTCGATTAATTCCGCCGTCGGCTGTTTTTTCTCCAACTTGTCGGTTCTCTTCCGCATAGCAAATAAGGCGCAGCCGGTGGGCTGCGCCTGAGGGTTCTCCTTATTGGTTCGAAATGTGGTGAAAAGACGAACGGCGCAGACCGGAAAGGCCTGCGCCGTCGTTTTGTCTCTATACATCTATTATAGCATTTTGCAGAGGGAAAACCGACATAGTTTGCTTAAATATATGTCGTGCTGAATCAACGGGTTGATGCCAAAAGGTCGAGCGCGGGGTATTGACAAGATTTTGGGTGGGGGCGCGCTTCCGGACTTTTGCGGTGGGCGTCTTTTGGAACAGGACATAGAGCAACACCAAGATCAAAATCAACACCAACCCCAACGTCAACGGCGTCGGACAGGAGTGTCCGACCCACACGGGCTATCTCACTTCCCTATTCGCGGGTGTCGACGGTTTCTCCTTTCTCTACGAATCCTTCGAGCCATCCCAGAACGCGCTTCCAGCCGTCGGCGTGGCCGGTGGCGCCGGCGGGATCGCCGGCGAAGCCGCTGTGATGGATTTTGACCAGCGTTCCGGTGCCGGCCTTGCGCGGACCGCTCGGATGCAGGCCGTGCACGCTCTGCGGCTCAAGCTCCCAGCGCACCAAGGTAGTCTGGGTTCCCCAACTGTAAGCCCAGGTGTGGACCAGCAGGCGCGGCGGATCGATCTCCAGATATTCGCCTTCGACGCGGAAGGGCTTGCCGTCCGACCCCACGCCCTCACTCGACCACCTGCCGCCGACGCGAAGATCGGCCTTCCATTCGGTGACGCGATAAAGGCCGCGCGCTCCCCACCACATCGGCATTTGGTCGGGGTCGGTGATGGCCTGGAAGACGCGGGCGGGCGGCGCGGCGATAAAGACTTCGCCAACGATTGAATTCTGATCGGGAGTGACTGTTGCAGTTGCCATAGTTCACCTTGAATTTATTTCTCCACAAAGTTCTTGATCTGCTCGATCAGGCCGGGCCAGCCCTGACTGTAGCCCTGCGCCACGCCCTTCATTGCTGCGAGACCGCTGTGCGTGACTTTCAGGCGCGTGCCGGTGGCCGTGGGCGTAAGGTCCCAGCGGACGACGGTGCGATGCGCGGGATCGGGATGCCAACTGGCAAACCAAGAATATTCGAGCAGGCGGGGAGGGTCGATCTGAATGATTTCTCCATGATGATCGAACTCCGTGCCGGCCTGCTTGCGCTCTTTCGCAACGTAGTGCCACTTGCCGCCGGGGCGCGCGTCCATTTCCCAGGAAGTGATCTGGTGCGTCTCACCGCCGCCCCACTGCAGAGCCTGCTCGCGTTCAATCAACGCGCTGAAGACGCGAGTGGGCGGCGCGGCGATTTCGATTTCGCTGACTACGGAATCGTTGTCAGCAGAGATAACGGCGCTGTTGGTCATGGGGAAGTCTTCCCGATCTTTAAGTCCGGATTCGGAGTCCCCACTTCTGGCAAAGGAGGCGAGAAATGGGGACTCCGGCGAATTACCTCTGCGCGACCTCGTTTCGGCGGAGATCGAAAAATTCTTTCGTTTCTTTCCCGTGGTCGGCGAAGGTCCAGTCCTCGGTGTGATGATTGGCGTCGATCACGGTGAATACGACGCGCTGCATGTGGCCGGCATCGGGAGTTGCGAGATTGGTGGCGTCGAGGAAGTCGAAGGTAATGGTGTTGCCGTCAGGCGAAGCGCTGCCGGTCATGCGGGGCTGGTTGCCCGCCCCGCAATAATGCGTGAGGAGGAGCCGATTGGGGCCGTCGAGGTTGAACATGGAAATCATGTTTTCGGGGCCGTGGCCCTGGATTTCGCTCATCAGGGCAGAGCCTCCGGCAGTGTCGCGGAAGGATACCTGCACAGTCTTCCCTTGCGTGTTCTTCCCTTGCCAGGAGCCGGTGAGCGATTTGAGCTGGTCGAAGGACTTTTGCGCCCTGGTTTGCGCAAAAGCGCTTTGCGCCAAAGCGGCGGCGGTGAGCAACAACAAGACTGGGAGAGAGAGGCGTCGGGCTTTCATGGTCAGCGATTTCCTTTCGAGTTTTTGAGGTTCGGACTAACGGCAGTTGGATTTTCTTTGGCGTACTCGGCTTCGACAAACGTTTTAAGGTTGGTGAGGCTCATGTTCCAGAAGTTGCGGTACTGGTCGAGCCAGGAATCGATGGCGCGGAGCGGCTCGGGATTGAGCTGGTAGACGCGATGGCGGCCTTCGCGATGCTCGCGCACGAGGTGAGCGCGGCGCAGCAGGCGCAGATGCTTGGAGATCGCGGGGCGCGAAACCGGGAAGGCTTGGGCAATTTCTCCGGCGGGCTGGCTGCCGCGGCGCAGAAGATCAAGGACGGCGCGGCGGGTGGGGTCGGCGAGCGCCTGAAAGGTTGCCTCGGAAGAAGATGTAACCGAACGGTGACGCATAATGCGTAACCCTACAGTTACGCGACGAGGTTGTCAAGCGAATTTTCAAAGGCGCGAGAAAGTCTTACATTGGGGCTATAATGTAAGAATGACGTTTCAGATCACAACAGTAAGCACTAAGGGGCAGTTCGTGATTCCCTCGGAGATGCGGTCCGCACTCGGAATTAAGCCGGGCACGCGGATTTGCGTGACTCAGGAGGGATCGAAGATTGTACTAGAGCCCGTGTCGGAAGAACTGGTGGACAGGACACGCGGAATGCTGGCGGGCGGGCCATCGCTTTCCAAGGCTCTACTGCGCGAACGGCGTCGCGAGAAGGATCGATGGTAACGTACGTGCTCGATTCGAGCGCCATCCTTCGGTATCTGGACGGCGAGGCGGGATCCGACCGTGTGTCTGAGATCATCAAGGATCACCTGGCAGGCAGATGTGAAGCGGTTATCTGTTCGCTGCACTGGGGTGAGGTAGCCGGACAGATCTGTAAGCAGCGTGGCACGAAAAGGATGGGTTTGGTTCTTTCGCGATTGAGTGCCTTGGGAGTGCAGGTGATCGCTGTGGATGCGGACAGGGCTGTGCGCGCCGCCTTGATCGAGTTAAAAACAGCACTTCCCTATGTGGGTGCTTTTGGAGTGGAGCTGACGGCAGAATCGCGCGAGCGCATTCTTGTGACGGCTGATTTCGATTTTAAGGCCGCAAGCCGCGAAGTGAAGGTTGAGTTTCTGCCGGCGAAGTGATTTTTGCGTTCCTGAAAGCCGGAGTCAAGATCAAAACTAAAACCAACGTCAAAGGCGTCGGACAGGAGTGTCGGACCCACACGTTTCGATCAGATCCAGAAACGCCTGATGGATGCGCGTATCGTCGGAAAGTTCAGGGTGGAAAGTTGCGGCCATCGCTCTTCCCTGCCGGACGGCGACCGGGACACTATTTCTGCCTTCGGTTGCGATGACTTCGACGGCGTCTCCTACGTGCTCAATCTTCGGCGCGCGAATGAAGACCATCTCGAGCGGCGAGCTCTTCTCGTTGAGCGAACTTTGCAGGAGCTGGCCCTCGCGGATGGAGCTGTCGAGCTGGCGTCCGTAGGCGTTGCGGCGGATGCGGATGTCGATGGCGCCAAGACCGGGCTGCCTCGGATTCTCGACTTCGGTGGCTAATAGGATTGCGCCGGCGCAGGTGCCGAAGGTCGGCTTGAGGCGGACGAACTGCTTTAGCTTTTCGAATCCTTCTTCGCCCAGCAAATTCAGAAACGTGCCGGATTCGCCGCCGGGAATGATCAGGCCGTCGATGGCATCAAGCTGCTCGGGCTTTTTGACGAGCACAACTTCGGCGCCCAGCTCTTCAAGCCGGCGGCGGTGGGCGTCGAAATCGCCCTGCAGGGCCAGGACTCCAATGGTCATTTTTTCGTTGGTCGTAGGATGTCCGCGCAGTTCGATTGTAAAGGAAGCTCGTTGCGGCCTCATCCTTCGTCGTCCTGGTGGGTCGTGTCCACGTCGCGAGCCCCGTGGAAGACCCGGACGATCTCGACTCCCTTCGAAAGAGGCACGTAGAAGATGACATAGCGGCCAACTGGGAAGCTGCGGAGGCCGGTTGCCAGCTCTGGCCTGCTGCGGCCCATGAGGGGGTTGACGGGCCAAGGTTCGAAAATAGCCGTTAACGAGGGCAGCGAACCTATCCGCGTGCTTCACGCTGTCTTCGGCGATGTAGGCCCAAATGTCGACGAGATCGGCCAATGCTCGCGGGCGTACGACTACGCTGGGCATCTACTTGCGAGTTGAGGCCGTGCGTGCTGTAAGCCGCTTGCGTCCTTCGCGTTTCATCTGGGCAACATTCCAGGGACGTGCAGGACCGCTCTCCAGCCCTTCTTGAATGTCATACCGCAGATGTTGCAGCTTCGCGGCACGCAATTTGTCTTCCGCTTCCATTAGGCGCAGGGCCTCACGCACCACCTCGCTGGCGGAGTTGTAGCGGCCGGAGGAAACCTTCTGGCGGATCAGGCCTTCCAGTTCGGGAGTGAGGTTGACGTTGATGGGCATGGGATAGAAGTATCATTCGTGTCAAGGATTGTCAATCATTGACAGATTTGAGAGCAAACATCCGGCGAAGGAGCTCCAGCCCACTCAAGGCAGCAGATATTCGACGCGGGTTTCCAGTTTCGCCGGATCGTCCGACCAGTCGCCGTAGATCTCCCAGGACTTGCCGGCAAACGTCATTTTGTTAGCGTCCGCCCAGGCGTGGATTGCCGCGTGGGTCTCGCCCAGCCGCTCATAGGGACCGACGTGAAGTGCGGTTGCGAGCTTGCCGGCAGGCGTTTCTATGGCGCTCGTCAGGAAAGTCTTCGGCAGGCAACACAGTTCGGAGTGCCTCAGAGGCCAGCCCGGTGCGATGTACTTTACAATGCAAAGGCCTTTGTGATACGTTGGACTCGTCAGCGTCGATTGGCATGACATCCAGGGAATAAGTTATGAATCAACTCTCCTCGTCGTGGTTGGGCATCCAGATTCGAAACCGCTCCCGCTCCATGGGACTCAAGCTGCTGTTAGTCAGCGGACTTGCCTTGGTCATGATGATTCCGGCGCTCTTCGTGGACAGCCTTGTAGAAGATCGAACCAAGCGAGCCGAGGATGTAATCCAGGAGATCGGCAGCCGCGCAGGCGGCCAACAGATATTTCTCGGGCCTACGCTGTCGGTCCCTTACATGGTTCCGTCACCTTACAAAAGTGGCTCGCCCGCACTCGGCGTATACGTGGTGTTTCCAACGAGCGGCGATGCCGTTGTAACGGTTCGCACTCAGGAGCGGCATCGGTCCCTGTTCAAAGTGCCTGTCTATCAGGCAGAGCTGAAGTTCGATGCGGCGTTTGATCTCACGGGCGTGCCTTCGGCGGCACCGGCTGGCGCAGAGCTGGACTGGACTCGAGCGACGATTGTCGTTGGCGCCAGCGACGCTCGCGGAGCCCTGGCGGACGGAACCCTCACGGCCAACGGCAAGACAGCCACATTCGTTCCGGCCCAAAATGTCGGAGAGCCAAACCCGCGCTTGCCGCTGGCCTATTTTGGCGTGAGCGTTTCCGAACTTGCCCGCCCGAGCTCGGCGTTCCATGTAACGGCTAACCTGCGCTTTTCCGGCGCTCAAAGGCTGGCAGTCTTAGCTTTTGGCAAGAGCACTCACTTTACCGCCGAGGGCGACTGGCCCAGCCCAGGGTTCGATGGTGGCTTTTTACCCATGAAACGTACTCTCTCGGCGAACGGCTTTACGGGAGAGTGGTCCGTACCCTTCATGGCCCGCGGAATTCCGGCCGAGGGCACTACTACTGCAGTCGGCGCGCTTGATCAAACGGCGATGGGGATCTCCTTCGTCGAAATGGCAGACCCTTATCAATCGGTCAGCCGGTCGCTCAAGTATGCACTTCTGTTTATTGGGCTGCTATTTCTCTCCTACTTTGTCTTTGAAGTCACTGCGGGAAAGCGCGTGCATCCCGCGCAGTATGTGCTGGTCGGCGTAGCGCACTTGATTTTCTATCTTCTCCTGCTGTCATTTGCCGAGCGCATTGGCTTTGATGCGGGCTTCTTACTGGCGGGCGGCGCTACCGTAATTTTGCTCTCGGCCAATGCCCGGTGGATTTTCGCGAGCCGCGTGCAGGGGCTGCGAGCTCTGGTCGTGTTCAGCCTGCTCTACTTTTTCATCTACTTGCTGCTGCGTCTGGAGGACAACGCTCTCCTGGTTGGTGCGGTGGCAAGCTTTCTCGCCGTTGCCGCTGTGATGTATTTCACTCGTAACATCGACTGGTATAGCTCGATACCAGACGCGGGCGCACAGCCAGCAGCGGCGGTCGAGAACGAGCCGGGGTGCTGAGGCGAAATCAGATTCAAAGGCGACGGACAAGAGTGTCCGTCCCACACGAGCGAACTTACACGCTCACCATCCCCTGGTCTGCAGCATCTGCGCCTCATCCAGCCCCGCAACGGCCAGGCCTTTCATCGCGCCTGCGAGGTCTTCGCTGACTTCAAGTAATACTTTAGGGTCGTTGAAGTGGGTGGCGGCTTTTACGATGGCTCGCGCGCGCTTTTCGGCTTCTACTGGGTCGGCGAAGGTGGTGCTGTCTTTCATGAAGATGCCGCTCCCGACGAAGACGGCTTCGGCGCCGAGCTGCATGACGAGGCTTGCGTCGGCGGGGGTGGCGATGCCTCCAGCAGAGAAATTCGGCACGGGCAGCTTCCCTGTTTTCGCAACCAACTTGATCAGCTCGTAGGGCGCGCCGTGTTCTTTGGCTTTGGCGTAGAGCTCTTCTTCGCCGAGGACGGTGAGGATTTTCATCTCCTGCACGATCTGGCGGATGTGCTTGACGGCGTGGACTACGTCGCCGGTGCCGGCCTCACCTTTGGTACGGATCATGGCTGCGCCTTCGGCGATGCGGCGCAGGGCTTCTCCGAGATTGCGCGCGCCGCAGACGAACGGGACCGTAAACGCGTGCTTATCGACGTGGTGAGCTTCATCGGCGGGAGTGAGGACTTCGGATTCGTCGATGTAGTCGACGCCGAGCTCCTGGAGAATTTGCGCTTCGGCAAAATGTCCGATGCGGCACTTGGCCATGACGGGGATGGAAACCGTGGCCATGATCTCGCGAATCTTCTTCGGCGAGGCCATGCGCGCAACCCCGCCTTCGGCGCGGATCTGCGCGGGAACGCGCTCGAGGGCCATGACGGCGACGGCTCCAGCCTTCTCGGCGATGGAGGCCTGCTCGGCATTGGTCACATCCATGATGACTCCGCCCTTGAGCATCTCGGCGAGGCCGGTTTTGAGGCGGAGGCTGGTGTTGCTACCGTTGTTTTGAGACATGTGTGGAAACCGTGGGTACCTTTCGCAAGCGCGAAGGATGGGCCGCATAGCGCCCTCTAACCTTTATTTTACAACGGCAAAGGATGCTTCACCGCATATCAATGTCTACTTCTTGAAAAGAAGGAGCAATATCACGCTTACTGCGATGAAACTCCAAAGGCTGATGGCAACAATGCGTTCGATACGCCTAATCCTGGGAGAGCGTTTGGGGGTGTTCTTGGACGTTCGATAAATACTATAAATTCTCAGGCCCAAGATGAGAGCGACGGCGATTCCAGTCGGGATTCGAACGGCGTTCGGTGCTTCCCACCAGATTTGTCTGTCGCTGAGCAACATGGCTAGGGAAATAGCAGTCACCGATGGTATCAGCAGAGATCCCCTTCGGGGACAATCGGTTCCTTCTTCTATGCTTACCCAGGACTTACGTCCTGGGCTATTATCTGGCGCCCCTACGGGGCTCTTCGGGTGGTGAGCTGAAGGAGTTTTTTCCCAAGATTCATACGGTCAGAAAGATTGCCGGGCTTTGCCCGGCGGACAGCCGTGGGCGGCTGTCCCTACATGCGGCTGTCTTCATCAGCGGAGTTGGCTGGAGCCTCGATCAAGGTCAGGATCAAAGGCAAAGTCAAAGGCGTCGGACAAGAGTGTCCGACCCACACGTGCAACACCAACACCAACGTCAAAGGCATCCGACAAGAGTGTCCGACCCACACGATTCCTACGGCATTACCGGCAAGATTAGGTGCGAGGGTAGATCGTGCGAACAGTAGATGCGCTGGGTGGCGGGGACATAGTCGGAGGCGGCGGCTTTGTAGATGCTGGGGACGAACTTCTGCGGGTTGCGGTCGATGACTGGGAACCAGGTGGATTGGATCTGGACCATGATGCGATGGCCTTTGAGAAAGACGTGGTCGCGATCGCGCAGAGGGATTTGCCATTCGGTAGGTTTGTTCGGCGCGAGGGGATACGGGTGCTCGAAGCTGGTGAGGTAGCGGCCGCGGCGTACTTCCATGGCGATGGGTAATTCGTAGCCGTTCAGCGATTGCGCGTACTGGCCGGGCTTGGGGCCGTCTTCGGGCTTCCAATCATTCTTCTGCGCGTCCTGCGGGTAGTCGTCGATCAACTTCACGATGAAATCGCTGTCGGTGCCGGAGGTTGAGGCGAAGAGATCGGCGGCGAGTGGGCCGGTGACGGTGAGATCGTGATCAAGCGGTTCGCTGGTAAATGTGAGGACGTCGGGGCGGTTGTCGACGAAGCGCTGGTCGGCGACCTCCCAGGTGCGCCAGTCGCCGGCGGGATAGGTGGGAGAGATGGGACGCTGGCGATAGGGCACGGGATTGGCGGGGTCGGAGACGTACTGGCGGTAGGACTTTGAGTCAGCGGCATTCGGCGCGGTGAAGGACAACGTGCCGTTGCTGTGCAGATAGAGGTTGGTTGGTTTGGATTCTTTCGGAGGCCAGGCGGCGTAGGTGTGCCACGAATTTGATCCGCTCTGGAATGTGCTGGCCTGCCAGGTTGGTTTGTCGCCTTCGCCGTGAAGGTAATAGCGGAAGAATGGGGCTTCGATGTTTTCGCGGAATTCGCGGGCAGTTTCGTGGCCTCCGAATGGAATCAGGCCGATGCTGTCGCCTTTCGGCGACTGCCACTCGCCGTGATACCAGGGGCCGGCGACGATGAAATTGGTGTGGTCGGGATTGTGTTCTCCGGCGTGATGGAAAATCTGCCATGGTCCCCAGGGGTCTTCCTGGTCCCAGAATCCGGCGACGTTGAGGTTGGGCACGGTTGAAGAGTGAAGCTGATTGACCCAGGCTTCTTTCTTCCAGAAATCGTCGTAGTCAGGATGGTCGATGGTCTCGTTCCAGTAAGGAATCGAGCCGTGAAGATACTTCGCATTGATGTTGGAGAGCGGACCGAGCTCGAGATACCACTCGAAGGTGTCGTAGGTTTCGAAATCGAAATGGGTGTTCTTGTTTTTGTCGGCCTGCTCGAGCACGGCGTACTCGAAGTCGTAGCTCTCGCGCAGAGCGCCGTAGCGATGATCGTCGTCGTTCATCCACTGATCGACGGGCGAGGCCTGCTCGCTGATGGCTTTGAGCGCGGGGTGAGGATGAAGAAGAGTGAGCGCGGTGGTTAGTCCGTCATAGGAGACGCCGTACATTCCTACTTTGCCATTATTGTTGGGAACATTTTTGATCAGCCAGTCGATGGAATCGTAGGCGTCGGTGGTTTCGTTGGTCGCGTTGGGATCGTTCAGGTCAACCTGGGAGGAGAGTTTGAAAACGCCTTCGGACTTGAAGCGGCCGCGAAGATTCTGGATGACGACAATGTAGCCGTCTTTGGCAAGCTCTTTCCACGCAAGCGGCATTTCGGCCGGGGCTTTCTCGGGCACGCCGTAGGGGGTGCGGCGAAAGAGAATGGGCAGTGGGTCTTGGCGATCGACAGGGGTGAGGATAACGGTTTGGAGGTGAATGCCGTCGCGCACGGGAATCATTACTTCCTGGAAGGTGAAGAGGGGCTTTTTGGCTTCGGGTTGCTGCGGAGTTTGCGCGAATGCAGGGATCAGGAAAAGAAGCGGCAGGAGTGAATAGGAAAGAGATCGGCGCAAAAGAGTCCTCCGGTTTTGTTGGGGCGGCATGAGGGCGAAAGTATAGCAATAATTTGGATGGTGGCAAAAACTGCCGGGCTGCGCCCGGCGGACAGCCGAGGGCGGCTGTCCCTACGTGAGTTGAGCTGGCAGCAAGGAGATCAGAGTCAAAATCAGATTCAAAAGCAACGGCAAAGTCAAAAGGAACGGCAAAGGCGGTGGAGAGGGGTGTCCGACCCACACGTGTCGTAATGACCCATAGTCTCCGATCCACACTGCCATCTTTCCCGAGGGCTATCTCTCTACGTATTTGGCGAACATTTTTTCGGGGTCGATGGCGATGAAGATACCGCGGCTGCGGGCGAGGACTTCGTTATTTTGGTTGAGGATTTCGGCGGCGTTGACATGGGTGCGTCCGCGCTTCTGGATTTCGCGGCCTTCGACGCGGAGGGGCTGGTGCAAGGGAACAGGCTTGAGATATTCGACGGTCATTTCTCGGGTAAGCGCGACGACGTGGTGGAGCTTGTTGACCTTGCCCATGGCGTCGTCGAGGATGCTGGCGATGATGCCGCCGTGGCAGTGGCCGGGCGGTCCGGTGTAGCGGTTGCTCAGGCGGAAGCGACAGACAAAGGTTTGACGGGCTTCATCGAGGATGAACTTGAGGCGCATCCCGTCGGGATTGTTCATGCCGCAGACGAAGCAGTTGTTCTTTTGCATTTTCATGTAGCTGGTGTCGTGGCCCTGGGGTTTGGGTGGCATGGAGGGATTTTAGAGGATGGAGCACTTTCTTTTATGAGGTCGAGTGAATGCCTGGCGGAGCAGCTGGCTACAGCGCGGGCGGCTAGGGATCTTTCGACTGCGTTTGTGCTTCGCATTCGCGAAGCACAAACTCCGCTCAAGATGACAGACTTGCGGAGATCATACTTCTAACTCGCATGCGAATCCTGTATACATATCGGTTTTGGAAATCTGCACAGGCGGGACTTCGATGAAGCGGATTCTTTTGTCGTGGAGTAGCGGGAAGGATAGCGCGTGGAGCTTGCATGTTCTGCGGCAGCGGGGCGATTTTGAAGTCGCGGGGCTGTTGACTACATTTAACGAAGAGGCGGGGCGGGTGGCGATGCATGCGGTGCGGCGTGAACTGGTGGAACGTCAGGCTGCGGCGGCTGGGTTGCCGCTGTGGGCGGTGCCGCTGCCGTGGCCGTGTTCGAATGAACAGTATGAAGCGCTAATGGCACAAGCTTGCGCGAAGGCGGTCGCGGAGGGGATTGAAGGAGTTGCGTTTGGCGATCTGTTTCTCGAGGATGTGCGGGCGTACCGGGTGAAGCAGATGAAAGGGACGGGGCTGGAACCGATATTTCCAGTGTGGGGGATGCCGACGTCGGCTCTGGCGCGGGAGATGATTGCGGCTGGCGTACGGGCAAAGCTGACTTGCGTCGATACCGAGAAACTGGACCGGTCATTTGTGGGGCGTGAGTTCGATGAGGCGCTGCTTTCAGAGCTGCCGAAGGGAGTGGATCCGTGTGGTGAGCGGGGAGAGTTTCATTCTTTTGTTTATGCAGGGCCGATGTTGAATGGCGTTCTGCCGGTTAAGGTCGGGGAGACTGTGGTGCGGGAGCAGTTTGTGTTTGCGGATCTGATTGCGGGCCCATAGGCGCCGTGAGTTAGAACGGAACGTGACTTAGAGCGGAACGAGGACGCCACTTAGCGGCAGATGAGTGCTCTCAGGCGGCAGCGGTGGCAGTCATTAATGCGCAATCTTCGAGGGTTGCGGCTTCCTGGGCGCCGCTGTGGTGCAAGACTTCGCGCGCCCAAAGCATCTTTGCTTTCTCGGCGCAGGATACGTAAACCAGCACGCCGAGATGGCGGAGTTGATCCTCAAACTTCCGCGCTTTGTCTTCCGAAAAACCGAGACCTACCAGCGTTTTGGCATTACCACAGAGAGCCGGGGCTTCACGCACGGACATGAGAGCATGAAAGAAGGCTTGCGAACGAATGAAGAAACCGACCGATGGAATGAGGACGGCGCCGAAGCCGGAGAGCCATCCGATCATGCGCGCGGTCACATCACTGGCTGAGGACTCGGTGTTGAAGACGCTGGCGTCGCGCACCATCGACGCGATGGGATGGCTCGGCGAAAGCATCATGCAGATATCTTCGTTGTCGAAGCCAGCCTGATTGAGCTCGTGCACGATGTCGTTGAGAGCGGCGTCCTGAGTGTAGATCCCGTAGGCTGCGGGCGTGTTTGCTGCCATGTCGATTCTCCCCGTGATTTTGGCTGTGAGGCGCAGTGAGCGGGTAGAGGCTGCAGCCTGGTTAGGATCAACCTCAGAGTACATTGCTCACTAGCCCTTTGCACTCGGGTAAATCATGTAGGGGTTTGTAAGAGTTTGTAATGAAGCGATGAACAGGCGCCTTCCGTGACGCCTGAGCGAATGACCACCCTGATACGAATCGTGGCGAAACAATCCGGTTATAATAAAAGATTCGGCGGCACGCTTTGAAGCTGCTGGGAGCGCTCCCAGCGGGCAGTGCGGGTTATGCCGAGCCACTAACCCGATGTCTCATCCCATGCCGTCTTCGACGTTAACCTCGACCGCCACGGACAGCATAGTGGTTCGCGGCGCCCGCGTGCACAACCTCAAGAACATTGATTTTGAAGTTCTGCACAACACGCTGACGGTGGTGACTGGGGTTTCGGGATCGGGGAAGTCATCGCTCGCCTTCGACACAATTTATGCGGAGGGGCAGCGGCGGTATGTGGAGTCGCTCTCGGCCTACGCTCGGCAATTTCTGGAGCGCATCGAGAAGCCGGACGCGGATTCGATTGATGGCATTGCGCCGGCGGTCGCGATCCGGCAGAAGAATACGACGCGCAATCCGCGATCGACGGTGGCAACGGCGACCGAGATTTACGATTATCTGCGATTGCTGTTTGCCCGCGTGGGACGGACTTACTGCGCGAACTGCGGCCGCGAAGTGAAGAAAGATACGGTGGATGAGATTGCGGACGCGGTGCTGGCGCTGGATCCGGGAACGAGAGTGCAGGTGCTTTTTCCCTTGCAGGCGCCGGTTGCGGCGACGCAAGGTGCGGAGAAGAAGGCAGCGCGCGGGCGCAAGTCGAGCAAGAAAGCCGCTGCGCCGGATTCGGGATTGACGGATCAGATTAAGGCGCGGCTGTTCGAGCTGCGTAAGGCGGGATTCAACCGGCTGTATCAGGCGGGGCAGGTGTTTGAGTTTTCGACTCCGGAATCGCTGCTGGATATTCGCTTCGACCAGCCGGTGTTTATGCTGGTGGACCGGTTGGCGGTTTCGGCGGAGTCGCGTTCGCGCATTGTCGATGCGGTGGAGACGGCATATCGAGAGGCGGGCGAAGTGATCTTTGATTTGCCGGATCCGGAGAATGTTGCTCTTGAGGCGAGCGAATCGGAGACACAAGCAGAAACAGAGTCAACGGCGAAATCAAAATCAAGGGCAAAGGCGTCGGACAGGAGTGTCCGACCCACACGTTTACGGTTTGCGCAGCGGTTTGAATGCAAGAACTGCAGTCTGCGTTATGAGGAGCCGGAGCCGCGGCTGTTTTCTTTTAATAATCCTTATGGGGCGTGCGCGCGGTGCCAGGGATTCGGCAACACGATTGATTTCGATCTCGACCTCGTCATTCCCGATCCGAAGAAATCGCTCGGTGAAGGGGCGATCGATCCGTGGAACAAGCCGAAGTACCGGCCGGTGTTTACCGAGATGAAGCGCTTTGCCAAGCAGGAAGAGATTCCACTCGATGTGCCGTGGGTGGAGCTGGATGCGGCGCAACGGGAGCTGATTCTGGACGGGGATGGGAAGTTTCTGGGAGTGCGCGGATTTTTTGCGTATCTGGAGCGGAAGAAATACAAGCTTCACGTTCGGGTGTTTTTGAGCCGGTATCGCGGATATTCGACTTGCCCGGAGTGCCGCGGGTCGCGGTTGCGGCTGGAGGCACGTCAGGTAAAGATCAACGGGAAAAACATTTGTGAAGTTTGCGCGATGACTGTCGAAGAGGCGGCTAACTTTTTTGCCGGGGTACAGTTGAGTGAGGAGGAGGCGGAGATCGCGGAGCGGCTGCTGCAGGAAATTCGCGAACGTTTGCGGTTCCTGAACGACGTGGGCCTGGAGTATTTGACGCTCGATCGCTTGTCGTCGACGCTTTCCGGAGGCGAGGCGCAGCGCATTCAGCTGGCGACTTCTCTGGGATCGCGGCTGGTGGGGACGCTGTATGTGCTGGATGAGCCGTCGATCGGGCTGCACAGCCGGGATACGCACCGGCTGATCAAGATCCTGCAGGATCTTCGCGATCTTGGGAACACGATTCTGGTGGTGGAGCACGATCCTGACATCATGCGCACGGCGGACCGCATTCTCGATCTGGGGCCGGGAGCAGGAGAAAACGGCGGCACGCTGGTAGCGGCAGGAACGTATGACGAGATTCTGCGAAATCCGGCATCGCTGACGGGGCGCTATCTCGCGGACGACCTGCGCATTCAGATTCCGGCGGTGCGGCGGCAGCCGGGAGCGCTGCAGATCAGGATCAAGGGAGTGCGGGCGAACAATCTGAGAGGCATCGACATCTGTATTCCGTTGGGAATGCTGGTGGCGATCACGGGAGTTTCGGGGTCGGGGAAATCGACGTTGCTGCATCAGGTTCTGTATCAGGCGCTGGGTGAGGCCAAGAAGCAGCAGGGTCTGGGCTCTGGGCGCGGTTCGGCGACCTGGGAGAGCCTGGAGGGCGACGAGTTTATTGACGAAGTGGTGCTGGTGGATCAGTCGCCGATCGGGCGGACGCCACGCTCGAATCCGGTGACGTACATTAAGGCGTTCGATGCCATTCGCGAGCTTTTTGCGTCGCTGCCGGAGGCGAAGAAGCGCGGCTTCGGCTCCGGACATTTTTCCTTCAACATCCCCGGCGGACGGTGCGAGACTTGCCAGGGCGACGGCACAGTTACGGTGGAGATGCAGTTTCTGGCCGACGTGGAACTGATCTGCGAGGAGTGCAAAGGCACGCGCTACAAGGCGCAGGTGCTCGAGGTGCGCTACCGCGGCAAGAATATTCATGAAGTGCTGAACCTGACGGTGAAAGAGGCACTCAAGTTTTTTGCGGAGGTGCCTAAGATCACGGAGAAGTTGCGCGTGCTCGATGAAGTTGGGCTGGGGTATTTGCGGCTGGGACAATCGGCAACGACGCTCTCGGGTGGAGAAGCGCAGCGCATGAAGCTGGCGGCGCATCTGCAGCCGGCGGCGCGGGAGATTGGACGGTCCAGCGGCGGGAATGCGGACGAAGGCCGGCGCAGGCGGCGTCTACTTTATATTTTTGATGAGCCAACCACCGGATTGCACTTCGATGATGTGAGCAAACTGCTGGCGGCCTTCCGCCGTCTGATCGATGCAGGCGGATCCATTCTTGTGATTGAGCACAATCTGGAAGTCATCAAGACGGCGGATTGGGTGATCGATCTGGGGCCGGAGGGCGGAGCACGAGGCGGCAAGATCGTGGGAGTGGGCCCGCCGGAGGCGATCGCCAAGGTGCCCGGCTCTTATACCGGAAAATATCTGGCCCGTGTGCTGAATGGCACTCATAGTAATGATGCGTCGCGTTCCAATGGCGACAAGTAGACTTCTTGCGAGCTGCCTGCTGGCATGGATGGCGGGCGCGGGAATAATCGCGCAGGATGCGAACGCGCCTGCGTCGCAGCCGTCGTCGCAATCTTCCCCGCAATCGTCATCGCAGCCTTCGGCTCACCGCCCGGTTCATCACGTTCAGGTTGAGGATGATGATTCTCCACGCCCGCCGGCGGAACTCACACAAGCGGAAGCGGCAATCGAAAAGCGGGACTATGCTGCCGCGGAGCCGCTGCTGCGCACGCTGGTTGAGCGCGAACCCGCCAGCTACGTGGGCTGGTTCGATCTGGGCTTTGTGGAAAATGCTCTGAGCAAAATGGACGAGTCGATTGCGGCCTATCGCAAGTCGGTAGCGGCCAAGCCGGATGTTTTCGAATCGAATCTGAATCTTGGATTGCAGCTGGCCAAGGCGGGGCAGCCGGATGCAGAGGAATTTTTGCGGGCGGCGACTCATCTTCACCCCACGAATCATGCGGCTGAAGGCCAGTACCGTGCGTGGGTGGGGCTAGCGCATGTGGTGGAAAAGCTGAAGCCGGAGGATGCGCTTGCCGATTACCGGCTTGCGGAAACTTTTCAACCGAAAGAGGCGGAGCCGCATCTTTCTGCAGGACAAATTCTTGAGCAGGAAAACAAGTTTGCCCAGGCCGAGCAGGAATATAAGCAGGCGCTGGCGCTCGACTCTGGGTCGGTGGATGCGGTGATTGGTTTAGCGAACGTGTCGATGAAGCAAGGACGCTTCCCGGATGCGGAGGAATATCTGCGGAAATTGCTGGTGGGACACGCGGATTCGGCGGCGGTTCACATCCAGCTGGGGCGGGTGCTTGCTGCCGACGGAAGAACGGATGCTGCCATCGCCGAATTGCAGGCGGGAGCGAAGCTAGCGCCGGGTGACGACAGCGCACAACGCGATCTGGCTGATTTGTATTCGTCTGCGGGGAAGAATGATCTCGCCGAGAATGCGTATCGGCTGCTGGTCGCCGCGCATCCCAATGAGGCCGATCTTCATCGCCATCTTGGTCAGGCGGAGCTCAGGCAGAAGAAATACGCGGTTGCTCAGCAGGAGTTCGCGAACACCGTGAAGCTGAAACCCGACTTCGGAGAAGCCTACGGTGACCTGGCGTTCGCCGCCAGCGAGAACAAGAATTACGAGCTCGTGATTCGGGCGTTGGACGCGCGAGCCAAACTGCTGGCGGAAGTTCCCATCACATATTTTCTGAGGGCTTCGGCCTACGATCATCTGCGCGATGTGAAGAAAGCGGCGGCAAATTATCACCTCTTCCTTAACACGGCCAACGGGAAGTATCCTGATCAGGAGTGGCAGGCGAGGCACAGGCTGATTGGCCTCGAGCCGAAGAAATAGAGTGACGGCAAAAACGGTGTGGGGATGGACGGTTTGCGATTCGGGCGAGTTGCGGTTGCGGGTTTGGCGTTGTGGACGCTGCTCGCGCCTTTTGCGCTCGGCGGCCGCCAGGAACCTACGCTCGAAGAATTGAAGGCGCGCGTCGCCGTTGCCAGCGTCGGGGATCGTCCCATGCTGTGCATTCATATATCCGAGCGCCAACTGGAAGCGGCGGGAAGGTTCTATGCTGCGGGCGACGAGCAGAAGGGGCAGAGCGCTCTGGCGGACGTCATCACATATTCGCAGTCGGCTGGAGAGTACGCGATTCAATCGCACAAGCACGAAAAGCAAAGCGAGATTGCGATTCGCAAGATGGTTCGCAAACTGGATGACCTGCGGCACACCGTTACTCACGACGAGCAGACGCAGATACAAAACGCCCTGAACCGGCTGCAGCACGTGCGCGACG
>Ga0302326_10004990_pt1 | contig 30454 bp, 27 predicted proteins | sample Palsa_T0_3_FD_202264 | JGI IMG/M metagenome (GOLD analysis project Ga0302326, IMG submission 202264) | Peat permafrost microbial communities from Stordalen Mire near Abisko, Sweden - Palsa_T0_3 | ecosystem: Environmental > Terrestrial > Soil > Palsa > Peat permafrost | place: Sweden: Abisko... | reverse complement strand
AGTATATGCCTTTCATTCCCGAAAGAGGACGATTTGTCGACATTACGCCATTTGGCGGATAAAATCAGACAAATGGCTCAATCATTCGTCGGAGGATCTTGTGCTTAAATCGAACATGAAGATACAGCAGCCCGAGCGCGGATGCAGCCTGGGTCTCAAATTTGCCGGCCCGCTTAAGCTTGTCGACCAGGTTAATGCGGGACTACCGATCAAGGCGTGGGATACCTTCATCGAGTTCTCCGGGCTTGGTAATGATGAAGTAGCCGAGGCAGTGCTCCTCCCGCTTCGGACGCTTAGCCGCAGGCGAAAACAGGGGAAGCTTGGTCCCGAGGAGTCCGACCGCCTTATGCGCTTCTCCATTCTTGTGGAAAAGACCGTGGAACTCTTCGATGGGGATCGCTCGGAGGCGCGACATTGGTTGCGAACGCCCCAGCCGGCACTGGGCAGGCATACGCCAATTCAGCTGGCCCAGACCACCGTGGGAACTCGCGAGGTCGAAGACCTAATCGGAAGGCTCGAGCGCGGCGTGTACACGTGATTGGGGCCTGGCGACTTTTCAAGCGAGCCTACTGGGCCGCCGATCTCTCTGGCGAGGGCGCGCGAATTACTGGCGGGCGACTCAACAGCAAGGGGATCGCCGTCATCTACACTTCGGCATCGCTTTCGCTGGCAGCAATGGAAATCCTTGCACACATCCAATCCACGAAGCTGCTGGGAAAATACCATATGCGGCATTTGGCGTTCGACGAAAAGCTGGTTCGGACTCTGGAGGTTGCCGATCTTCCGTCCAATTGGCGTCGGAGCCCTCCCACGCGAGACATTCAGCAGGTTGGCGATCGCTGGGTTGAGTCGCGCGCCAGTGCGATCTTGCGCATTCCCAGCGCCCTGATTCCGCAGGAACACAACTTCATCCTGAATCCGGCCCATCCTGACTTTGCCAAAATCCAGTTCGACGACCCCGAACCGTTCGTCTTCCCGCCGCGCGTCATCAAGGCGCTGCGCTTCTGACGCTCTGCGTCAGCGGCCGACCGATTTCCCAATGATGGCCGAAGGGATCGACGATTCTGCCCAGCCGCCATCCATAATCATCGGCGACCGCTCGAACCTGCGTTGCCCCTGCAGCGACCGCACGCTCGCAGACCGATCCAGGGTCTTGGACGATGAGCAACATCCGAACCGAGCAACCGCCAAGGGATTCGGGGCTGAAATTCAGATGTTCCGGCGATTCTTCCGCGACCCAGAACTCCGCACCATCCACGGCCAACTGCCCGACACCACCGCCGGGCACGCGGTACAACTCGACGGCGGCAAATGCCTTCTTGTAGAAATCGAATGCACGATCCCAATCTCGAACCGAGAGTGTTGCGGTGATTTGAGTTTTGAATTGGCCAGGGTTTGGAGAATCGCTCATGTGCGTGCCTCGATCGAGGGGGAACTCGGCTCAGAAAAGGTTCCTGTCGAACACGATCGCCAATATCGCCCAGAACATGAGCCAGACAACCATCTGGTTAAGCAGGACGGTTGCGATCGGATACGGCAGCCGCAGATAACGCCGATAGCCGATGGCCAGGGCGGCGCAGTAGATCGGCACCACAAAAACCGCGCCCACCAGCAGATGGTCCACAAGGTGGACATACTCGTAAGTCTCGAAATAATCCTGGTAGGGTGCTGCCCACTCCTCTCCAACCGCTACAAAAATTGGCAGGAGGAAGAGATTTAAGCCCGCGGTGTAAATAGCCCACCGAAGCAGATGTCCCTGTTGAATCGATCCGGTCCGCAGGGTGGCACGGAAGAGGTTCATGCACAGTATCGTAATCCACGGCCAAACGAGAAACAGCAGAAACGGGTATACCGCTCCGGCGAGCACCGCATGGTAGAACCACGAATCGCCGACACCCGTCCAAAGCCATGGAGTCCAGCCGCCGTGCCCCAGCCTGGCGGCGGCGCCTCCAGAGATAAGGAAGGTAATCGCGCTGCAAAGCAGCCAATAAACGATAAGCTGGCCAACCCTTGGTCTCAAGGTCGGTTTGACCCTCCGCCAGAATCTCCAGGGAACCAAGGATGCGAGCCACGTCTTCACGAATGGGCCGACATTCCGGTGCCGGCGTAATTCGAATAAATACGGATGGTGGACAAACGCCCTGCGCAGCTCGAATCGATCGAACTCGTGTCCGCATTCGGGGCAACGCGGCTCGACGGTCGCGCGAAGATCGTATTCGCACAACGGGCAGGGAAGAGCGGTGTCTTCGATGGTCGCGTTGGACATGGCGGCCCATTCCATCTTAGTTGGCACTGTCCTTCAGCTCGATGGTCCCACCGGGAAAGTCTATGCGAACTATGTTGCTTTGGTATGGCCCCTTCGCCGCAGGTATAAAGTCTTACTATACCGTTCCCGAGCAATCGCCCTATGCAAAGCATCATCATCGATAGACCGTACGTTCCCGTCCCCCCGCATCGGGGGCGGATTTGGCCGATGGTTCTCTCGCTGTATGTTCCACGATTGCTTCGCAAACGATATGGGGTCACGAAGGTAGACGTGCTGCAGCCGGAGCGACTTCGCGCTTCGATCAAAGCCGGGCACGGAATTCTGATCGCGCCCAACCATTGCCGCGATGAAGATCCCTTTGTCGTCGGCATGCTTTCGCGCGCCGTGGGCTCGCCGTTTTATGCGATGGCGAGCTGGCACGCTTTCATGCAGGATAGAATGCAAAGTTTTCTGCTCCGCCGCGCCGGCGCTTTCAGCATTTATCGGGAGGGTATCGATCGCGCCGCGGTGAACACGGCCGTCGATATCCTTGAAAGTGCCGATCGACCGCTGGTGATCTTTCCTGAAGGATTCATTTCGCGCACCAATGACATCGTCAACGACCTTCTTGATGGCACTGCCCTGATCGCGCGCACGGCTGCCAAGCGCCGCGCAAAAACCGGCGATAGAAAGGTGATGGTTCACCCCGTGGCGATTCGATACCGATTCATGGGAAACATCGATGCCGCCGCGGGGAAACTTCTGGACGAGATCGAAGCGCGTCTCACCTGGCGACGCCAGCCGCTGCAGCTATACGATCGCATTCATAAAGTCGGCAGCGCGCTGCTGGCATTGAAGGAGCTCGAGTATCTCGGCGAGGCCGACAATGGCGAAGTCGGCCCGCGGCTGACGAGGTTGATCGATTCCATCCTCTGGCCGCTCGAGGATGAATGGCTCAAGGAGCGTCATCAGGATTCTGTCCCCACGCGCGTGAAACGGCTTCGCTCGGCCATCCTGCCGGATATGACCAAGGGCGAGCTGGACGAAGCCGAATCCCAGCGTCGATGGAAGCACCTGGCCGATCTGTATCTGGCGCAGCAGCTCTTCCATCATCCGCCGGACTATCTGCAAAACAGTCCATCGCCCGAGCGGATTCTGGAAACCATCGAACGTTTCGAAGAGGACCTGACCGACCGTATCCGCGTTCACGGCGAAATCCACGCCACCCTCACCGTCGGTAATCCAATCGAAGTCTCCGGCGAGCGCGCGCGGGGCGGGGCTGATCCGCTGCTCAATCAAATCCGGGAGCAGTTATGTTCGCTGCTTGAGGTGAAGGGAATTGCGAATGATCGCTGATAAATTCGGTGGCGGCTAAAGCCGCCACCCCGCGCGGTGGTGAGTGATTCACCTATAGGATGTTGGACCTTTAGTAACCTTCCCTTACCAGCCGTTCGGCGAAGTCGGGGGCGCTGTCGAGGGTGGCGAAGCGGGCGTCAACGGCCTGGGCACGATTGACCACGGTGTCGGCTGATGTTCCTCCGTCGGCGAAATCGTCCATGGTCGATATCAGTGCGGAGATGTCGTTCACCAGAGGCAAGAGATCCCTATTGGCAATCGGTCGCAGGGCGTTGAGCCGCTTGCGGGCCAGCGTAGTGACATAGGCGGGCAGCGTTGTGCGATCGAGGCCCTGGCGATTCTCCAGGATGGCGCGATAGGGATAGAAGATCACCGACAACTGATGCAGCGTGCCGTTCTGGGAAAGCGTTTTGGAAGCCGTGCCATTGGTCAGGGCCAGCACGTATTTGGCGGATAAATGATTGGGCGCGAGCTCGAGAATTTTGTGGAGCGTCTCGATGATTTTGGGATTTCGCAGCGCGGTCGTCTCGCTCCGCGTGAGCTGAGGCTGGAGATCGGCGAAGAGGTTGATGGCCTGCGTGAGATCGGGAGCGCGGTCTTTGCGGACGATGGCAACCGCATCCTGCAAGGTGTCGATGGAGAAGACCTGAATGCCCCACAGAGCGGAGTGCCCGTACAGGCAGCCCATGTCCGCGAACGCGACCTCGTTGTCTTGTGGGATGGTTGCATAGAGGCATTTGTCGAGTGTCGCGCCGTGCAGTTTGGCGCTGACGCCGCCCACTTTGCGGACTTTCCAATCGACGGTGATGTCGCCGGTGACAGCACATTTGGGATCGATGGAAAATCCTTCGAGCACGGAGAGCATCAGCACGCCGAACGCCGTCCCCGCGGAAGGACCGCCGTGGGAGACGAACTTTTCGCCGAAGCTGATATCGATGTGGCCGGGCGCCCAGATCGGATAACGCAGTGTCACAGCGCGCACGGCTTCATCGAGCGCGGTTTTCATTTCGTCATCGCCGTCGGTGCGGGCGAAGCCGATTCCGGATTTGTTTAACCGGCGGGATTCGGGCGGGACAATCGCGATGATATCGGAGGTGAGGCCGTGGGCTTCGCCATCATCGGCGATGCTCACCATCATCGAGGTAATGGAGGTGATGCTTTTGACCAGCGGCTTGGGCGCGTTCTGAAATTCGGGACGCTCGATGTCGTTGGGATCCGCCGGCGCGGCAGAGGGCGCGGTGGACGGCGCGGAATCCATCGGCGCTGACGGGACCGTGACTTCAATAGGAACCGCAGCGCCGGTGCGGGGCGCAACGCCGGGGGCATTCGTGCCCACGCTGAGTTGCAAAACGAAAATTTGATCGAGCACCACCGAATGGCCCTGAGGAAAGAAGTGGTAATCCACCTTTGCGAGGGCGATTTTGGGCCTGATCCGCAGGGCGACCAGACTCCACTGCCCCTTGGGAAGGTCGCTTGCTAAAGATGATGTGGACCAGAGCATCGGCTTTTCCGCGAGATAAGTCACCTCAAAATGGCACGCCAAACGCTGGGTCACATCATCCAGTTCCTGCATTCGGCAGATGACCAAATACTGACCGGCATCGAGATTGTCGCTCGCGCCAGATGTCAGGAATGATTTGCTGGTTCCAACGAGGCATTGGTTGGCGTAGGAGCCATCGACTTTGGTCGGAGTGCCGGCGCCGTGGTTCAATGCGGTTGCGTCATAGACATTTAGCAGCTTGACGCCCGTCACACCCTTGAGCAGCGCGGTATTATGTTGGTCAACTTGCCTAAGCAATTGCTGGAGTTCTGAAACGCTTGCCTGTTCATTTGCCTGGATGCTCAAGTCGTCCACGCCGGCGATGAGGAAATTGGGCACGGAGCAGAGAAGCACCACGGCGGTTGCGAGAATTAGGATGGCATTTGATCGCACGAGAATTGCCCAGGCGAAAATGGATCAATATTGCGTCGCGACGTTTGCGGACGGAAGATGGGAATCTTCCCGAACCGAGGGGTTGTTTGCAAGAAAATTGACGGGTGTGCCCGGAATGATTCGTTCGACGGACATTTAATGGAGGGCCGGGAGAGGGAGGAGAGAGTACGGCCCTCCTGGCCGCCGCTATTGAGAGTCAGATTATCGTTGTCAGTTGAACGCATTCTTGCCGCTCGCGGCTCAGCGGGCCAGCGGGCGCCACTGGCCCGCTAAGCCGCAAGCGGAAGAACGCGACCGCACAATTCTAGCTGACAACGATTTTCTGACGCTCAAGAAAAGAGGAATTGGCGCGTCGATTCGATTGAAGCGGGGTTAGACGGCGTGGGCGGTGATCGATGGGGCTTCGATGAATTTGCCTTTGTCCAAGTGAATCAACCGCCCCGCCGCCGCGGCGCTGTGGGGGTCGTGAGTCACCATCAAAATCGTCTTGCCGAATTCTTTGTTGAGGCGTTGGAGCAGATTTAACACGTCGGCGGCGCTGGTGGCGTCGAGATTTCCCGTGGGTTCATCGGCGAGAATGATGTCGGGATCGGTCACCAATGCGCGGGCGATGCCGACGCGCTGCTCCTGTCCGCCGGAGAGTTGGCGGGGGAAATGATCCTCGCGGTCATCGAGCCCGACGAGTTTCAATGCCGTCTTGGCATTCTCGCGCCGGCGGGAGCGGGAGAGTTTGGTCAGTTTCAGGGGGAGTTCCACGTTCTCCAAAGCGGTCAATACCGGGATCAGATTGAACGATTGGAACACGAAACCGAGATGGTGATTCCGCCAGCGGGCGAGGCTGTGCTCGGTCATCCTGGCGGGCTTTTCGCCGAGGACCAGCAACCGGCCTTCGGTGGGTTGGTCCATGCCGGCGATCAGGTGCAGGAGGGTGCTCTTGCCCGAGCCCGAGGGGCCCATCAAGGCAACGAACTCGCCGCGACCGACGGCGAGATCGACGTTGGAGAGCGCGGTGACTTTCGTCTGGCCGCGGACAAATTCTTTGGTCAGGGCGGTGGCCTCTACGATCGGTTCGGACACGTGGGGTTCCTTACTGGTTGGTTTTCAAGTCTTTGGCTTAGCGGCGAGCATGCTCGCCGGCTACACGCAGGAATCATTGATCCGTCGCCACTTTCACCGCTTGGCCATCGGTCAATGTCGCCGGTGGATCGACGATCAAATCTTCGCCGCCGATGAGACCCTTGGTGATTTCGATATTGCCGGCGGAGTCGGCCGATCCGGCGGTCACGGTTCGTTTGATCGCCTTTCCTTCTTCAACGACGAAGATGCTGCCATCGCGCACGGCAGTCGAGGGAATGCGAAGCACCGGCCGATCGGCCGCGGGCATCGTGGCGGCGGCGCGCGTCGTGGCGAGCTTGGCGCGGTTCAAAAATGACACCGTCGCATTCATGTCGGGCTTGAGCAGATCATCGGGGTTGAAAATCTTCACGCGAACCTGCACGGTCGCCTTCTGGCGATTGGCTTCGGGGGAGATCAGGTCAACATCGCCTTCATATCGGCGATCGGGATAGGCATCGGTCACGATCCAGCACGGCTGATGAGCGGAAACCTTGGCGAAATCGTTCTGACTCACGTCCAGATCGACGCGCAGGTCGTTCAGATCGGCGATCGACAGGACATAGCCTTTGGCGCCGCGATCGCCGACGAAACCGTTCGTGACGAATTCGCCCATCTCGACATTGCGTTCAAGCACCGTGCCGGAAATGGGCGAATGGATGACCGTGTCATCCAGATCAACCTGGGCGAGTGCCAGGCTGCCCTGCAGCTCGCGCACCGTCGCACGCTGTGCGTCGATTTCTTCCTTGCGCGGGCCCAGCTTGGCCAGGCGCAGCTGCTGCTTCTGCGAATCCAGGTCGGCACGACGGCTGTTCATCAGCGATTCGGCATCATCGATCTGCTGTTGCGAGACCGAATGAGATGAACCCAGATCGGCCACACGTTTGTAATTGATCTCGGCAACGTTCTCTTCGGCGGCGGATTTATCGACGGCGGCCTGCGCGGTTTCAACTTCTTCGGGGCGGGAGCCGGCTTCCAGTTCAGCCAGCTTGGCGGCGGCGTTATCAAGTTGCCCCTGTTCCTGGGCAACGCGGGCTTTGTATTCATCGTCTTCCAGCCGGACGAGCACCTGTCCCTTGGTGATCTTGTCGCCCATTTCCACACCAACCCACGCGACGCGGCCGATGACCTTGCTGGCGAGTTCGATTTTGTGGGCGGCGATGACGTAGCCGGTGGCGTTGAGCATCACGACATCGGCATCGGTGACAGCGCCTTGGGGAACAATCACACGAAGCGTTTGAACGATGGGCCGGGCGGTTGCGCTGTGAATCTGCCAGCCAATCAGTGCAACGATGCCAATTGCGATCGCCCCAAATAGCCATGGCCATTGGGATCGCTGATGCCGATGCGCTTTCTGATCCTTATCGATTCGGAGTTTGTGCAGCTCAGTGTGCATGGCGATCAATCAGCTTATGCATCCCTCATTGCGGCAACGATATTTTTCCGAGCCGCCGACCAGGCCGGAAGGAATCCACCGAACGCACCGATGAAGGCGGCGAAGACCAAGCCGCAGGAAATGGCGAGGGCATCGACTTTGAATTTGAACGCGACCTCGCTAAAGGTGATGAAGCTACCCACCCCGGTCGTTAAACCGTTGATCGGCAGTGTCAGCAAAACACCGATGAGTCCGCCGACGAGGGCGAGGCAGATCGATTCGAGCATGAAGGATCGCAACACGGCCCAGCGACCAAAGCCCAGCGAGCGGAGCGTGCCGATCTCGCGAGACCGACGGGCAACGGCGGCGTACATGGTATTGGTGGCGGCGGCGGCGCTGCCGATCGCCATGATCACGGCAACCGAGAATCCCAGGATTTGCAACGGAGCGCCCGAGCTGGTCATTGAGGCATAATACGCCTTCTCTCCGATCACACTGCTTCCCAAGCGTTGGTCGTTGTCGATCGTGTTTTTCAACGAATCGAGCGCGGCCGGGCCATCGGCGCGGATCAGCAGCGAACTGCTGCCGCCCTGCTGGTCGAAATCGCCGCGAAGCTGGTTCAGGTCGGCCCATATCTCGCTGTTGGCCGCCGATTCGCCGGCCCGGAAAACGCCGACGACTTCCCACATGCCCCGGCCGAATCGCACCTGTTTTCCGATGCGCGCATCGGGATACCGCTTGGCAATGGACTCGCCCACCACCACCTGGCGACGGCCGGGGAGGAACATGTTGCCGGTGACGACGGTGTAATCACGCATCGATAATCCGATCGGAAGCATCCCGCGAACGGTGACATTCATGCCACCGGGCGAATCGACGCTCGGCAGATTCACGACGGTGATCCCCTCGGGCGAGACCATTGGCTCGCCGTCTTTGGTGGTGGCGATGCCGGGCAGGCGGCGGATAATTTCGTATGCATCGGTGGAGACGGTGGAGCTCAATTCCGCATCGACACCCTGGCGAAGCACCAGCATCTGCCGCGGATCGCCCGTACCGGCAAAGACGGCCTTCAGGCCGGCGGTGAGCGCGAGCGCGGTGATGAGAACGGCAACCGTCAGCCCGATGCCGATGGCGGTCATAAGGGTCGTCGCTTTGCGCTCGACGAGGTTGCGGATGTTGTAGGTGATGGGGACGCCCATGGGTATATCGCAGACTGGTGCCGAGTTTCGCCCGTTTCTTTCCTGCCGCTTGACTTCGACGAGCTCGGTCGAGTCGCGGCTTAGCGGGCCGGCGACTCTCCTGAATGAGTAGCATCGCCGGCCCGCTAAGCCGCAAGCGGAAATACAAAATCAGCCCGTAAATCGCAGGGATTCTACAACATTTTTTCTTGACGCAATCAGCGCCGGCACCAGCGCCGCCAGCAGGCCGATCAGGATCGCCATGGCCAAAACGATGACGGCGGCCTGCCATTTCAGGCCTTGAAATCCAAATGCCGCCCCGCCGGATTGAAGTCCCTTTGCCAGGACCAATCCGATGATCAATCCCGCAACGCCGCCGGCCGCGCTGATCACGACCGATTCGCCAAGAATCAACTGGAGGATTTCACCCGGCGTGTAGCCGAGCGTGCGGAGAATCGCCATCTCGCGCGTCCGCTCCCGCACCGACATCGCGATCGTGTTTGCGGAGACAAGGAGAATGGTAAACGTGACCGCCCCGCAGATGGCGAGGAGGAACATTTTGATGTTGCCCAAAAACGCAAGGAACGATCGGCCGAATTCCTTTTCCGATTCGGTGCGCGTCGGGTAAGGTGAATTATCAAACATCGCATCCACCGCGCGGGCGATGCGCGGCACATCCTGCGCGTTGTCGGCGAGGATCATGTACGTGCCGACGGTATCGCGCTGGGAGGAAGTCGCCGGGAGCAATTCCGTCAAATATTCCTGGTGAAACACGAGGCAATCGTTGTTGGGCGGATGGGCGAAAATCCCCGCGACGGTCAGCTCCAATGTGACTGCATAGATATCGCCAACGATCGTGACGCGATCGCCGAGTTTGATTTTGTACTTGTCGGCCACGCTTTTGGAGACACAGCAGGCAGTGCGATTGCGTTTGAAGGCTGCAAGCTGATCGGGCGGAAGCGTCCAGTCTTTTCGCAGATCGAAGATGACATCCGGATCGACGGCAAACCGCGCGAAAAAATCGCTGGGTTCCTTGTACGTGCCCCCAAACCATGTCCACGGCGATACCTGCACCACACCCGGCAGCGATTTGATTCGCTGCATGTGGCTGGCCGGCAGCGATTGCGTGAGCGAAACGCGGTGGCGGCAGATAAGCCGCAGTGCCTGGGAAGGCGAATCATCCTCGCCGTAAAAAAATCCCTGGAAGAGCGCGATGAGGAGCGCGAGCAATGCGAGAGAAACGGCCGTGCTGCTGAGGGTCAGCAGGTTGCGCCGGCGATTGCGCAGAACATTGCGGAAGATCAGTGAGGGGAGGCGGAACATGCCGGCGCCAATATAGCCGAAGAGTGAGCCGAATTCGTAACATCTTTTCACGATCAAGACCGTCGGGTGCGACCATCGTTCAGGGGATTCGTTCGCCGGGCCTCCTCCCCCGATCTCAAGCGTTGGGCTGAAAATACGATTCCGGGTGACACCCGCGGAAGCTTAACATAGACTGCGCCGCGCAACATTTTTTACTTAAGGAAATGAATCGCCATGCGATACGCCGATCTGATCGCCCTTTATTTCGAGCGGTCCAACGCACTGCAATCGTATTGGACTGTTTGCGTCCTCGTGATCGGTGGACTGCTGGCCGTCGCGGCGCTTCGGCCCCGGCGGGACGTCCTCGCCGGCGTTCTGGCTTCGATTCTGTACTGTGCCTTTGCCTATAAGAATCTCAGTGCCATGCCACCCGCCTACGACGGCGTGCACAATTTTCACATCAGTTGCGATGTGATGGCGCTCGCGATCCTCTGGGCGCTTCAATGGCGACGCCACGGCAGTCGCCCGACGCCATCTCTTTAAGACCGCCACACCCCATGGCCGCTCCGCATCTCAAAATCGGCTCGCGCCAAGACCGCTGGATTGTCGCGGGCCTCATAGCGCTTCCACTGATCGTGTTCGGACGCGCCCTCGCCGGAGGTTTTCTTGACTGGGACGATACGATATTCGTCTCGAACAACCTCGCGCTGCGTCCGGACCACTGGACCACGTTCCTCGCCTACTGGTATCGCCCGACCGCCCGGCTCTTCATTCCATTGGCATTCACCGCCTATGAATTGTTGGAAGCCGCGAGCATGTACATCAGCGGATCGCTGCAGCCCTATTGGTTTCACGCGGGGAATCTCCTGCTCCACACGGCAAATGGCTTGGTTCTTTGGAAAATATTCACCCGCCTCGGCGGCGAACCGCGCGCAGCGGCCGCTGGTACATGCCTCTTTCTTGTCCATCCACTCCAGGTGGAAGCCGTCGCGTGGATCAGCAGCCTCAATGCACTGCTCGCTGGATTGCTGGTTTTGCTCAGCCTCTGGTACTACGTTCGCTCGATCGAATCATCCTCCACGGGGAAAAGACAGCGAAGATACTTTGTCCTCTGTTGCGCGTTCTCGGTGCTTGCAATGCTGGCCAAACCAAGCGCATGCACACTTCCCCTGGTAGCGTTTTCACTCGAATTGCTTTGTGCGCCGCCAAACCTAAGGCGAGCGGCGGTCAGATTTCTCGTTCTCTGCGCGGTTCAGGCTCCAATGGTATTTGTTGCCCACCGCGCTGGGACCAGCGGGCTCGAATTCCTCGGTCCACCGGCCAATCGTCCGTTAGTGGTGCTCGATTCTCTCGGCTTTTATCTGATGAAATTATTCGCCCCTATTGGTCTGGCGATCGACTATGGACGCACTCCCGAGCATGTTCAAGTTGGGTTGCCAATGGCATTGGGCGGGCTATTCCTGCTCCTTTTGGCGATTGCGGTGATCCACGGATTGATTCTTCGGGGAAGTTGGCCGCTCGCGGGCATGCTGATTTTCGTCGCGGGGTTGCTGCCGGTTCTTGGCCTCTTGCCATTTACTTTCCAGTTTTATTCAAGTGTGGCCGACCGCTACGTCTACCTTGCCATGATCGGGCCCGCGGTCATCGTGACCGGCCTGTTGCAGCCCAACGCGGATCTCGCTTCGGTCGTGCCGCGGCAGGCGTTCACCGGCGCGCGTTCGGTCGCCGCGGCCATCGTGATTGCCCTCCTTTCCGCCGCTTCGTTCGTACAAGCCGGCGTATGGACCAGCGACCAGCGTCTCTTCGCGCAAGCCCTGGCCGTAAACCCTGACAGCATCGCAGCCAACCAAACCTTGGGCTTCCTCGCCGCTCAAGCTGCCGAGCAGACTTCCGATCGACGACGCCAAAACCAACTGCTCGCGACGGCCTTTGAATATGATCGTCGGGCACTCGCCGTAAATCCGGACAATCCACGAGTGCATTACAATCGCGCAAATCTCCTGCTGCGCATCGGCAAGCCCGATCAAGCACTGACCGACTACGCCGCCGCCGCCGGCAGTCTTTTTGATGAGGCGCGCCTGCAGAACAACTGGGGCGTTGCGTGTCTGGAATTGAAAAAAAACAACGAGGCGGTCGAACACTTCCGCCTCGCCACGCAGGCCGATCCGAATTTCGCCGATGCCCTGGCCAACCTCGGCATAGCTTATCTCCAGAGTGGTCAGCTCGATCGCGCGCGCGAATCGTTCAGAAGCGCGTTATCCCTCAATCCGAACCAGCCCCAGGCAATCGCAGGATTGCGAAAGGCAGACACACCGCCGGGATAGTGCCGAAAATCGATCGCCGCTACTACTCCTGCAAATCATCATTGGGCACCAGCGAATAAAACTGCGCCCCCCATTGAAACGGTTGGGTCGGACCGACGGTGTCATAGATCGATTTGGTCTCCACGTGGCCATCGACATACGCGAAATTGGAGAGCCGATGATCGGGAGAGCTTTGCCTCGGCCCGTGATTTCGGCCCACCAGATCTAGCCGGCTGTTGGAGCTTGTTTCGGTGAGTGGATCGGGATCGATATCGGCGACGGTGCAGGGGCGGAAGCCGGCGCCGACGGGCAATTGGAATATGTCCGGCGTGGTCGCATTGCAAAACCCCTGGATCGGACGATGGCTCATGATCCAGCCCGTGCCGTTTTCGCCATAGCTCATCATATTGCCATTGTCGACCATCTCCGTGGCCAGGATGGTGTTGGAGGCATCGCCGACTTCGTTGGCTTTGACGTATCGATAGATGCGTGTGGCGGATTGAAAATTCACCACGAACTTGTTGCGCGGGCAGAGCGCTTCATTCACGGTGTACGCCAGTCGCGGAGCTTGCTCGTCCACGACGCCCGGACCCGGACAGACCTGGCCGGGGTTCATGTTGTCGGCGGTGGTGTTGGTGGGCGGGAGTCCGCCTCGATCCATCGAGGGGCAGGTAAAGGCCGACTGCGGCACAGCGCCTTGGCCATACAGATAGCTGCTCCAGTGCACATATCCCGCCGCCGGCTGGTTGGGCGTTTGCACTCCATTGATGATCTGCTGGCCGATGTACAGATAGGCGGCGGGAAATGTGTTCTGATTGGCCTGCACGTACATCGTCAATCCCTGCGCGATGCTGTGGAGATTGGCGGCGCAGGTGATCGCATCGGCAGACCGGCGCGCCCGCGCGAGCGCCGGCAGCAGAATGCCCATGATGATGGTGATGATTCCAATCACCACCAGCATCTCAACCAGCGAAAAGCCGTGCGGCCCTCCCCTTCCATCCCCTTTGTGCCGGACCCGTACTTCCGTCGGATAGAAATCGCCGGCGTAGTCTTTCTGTTCTTTGGCCTGCTCGACCATCGCCTCGAGCGGTTTGTTACTCAGCTTGGCGATGGCGGGCGCCGATCGCGCGATACTGGCGGCGGCTGCCGCCGTGGTTTCCACTGACGATGCGCCGTTTGTCTCACTTCCCGCAGCGAGATTGCGGGCCAGGGCTTCATCCAATTCGCGAACGCGCCGCAAATCTTCCTCCGATGGTCCCGCCGGCGCGGAGGGCAATGGCGGCGCGGCTGAGCCTGTTCGCATGAGCTCGTGCGCCGCCTGCTGTTCGATGGTCCGATGCGCCAGCAGCAGCGAACACAGGATGCCGATCAGCAGCGAGCCAGCCGTGACGGATAGCGATCGCTGCACATTGCGATCGGCCCACCACGCATATTGAATTTGGAGATCCGGATGCGCGGCCCGCATCGCCGCCAGAAAATCGGAGGCAGTGGCCCATTCGCGAAAAGGCTCCATGTAGGCGTCGCGCTCTTTCATCTGAAGCACCGACAGTGCCGGCGCGGGTCCCAGATAGATGACTCCCTGCCGTGCGCGCTGAATCGCGACCTGCTGCTCGTAGGTCTTCAAGCGATCGACCGTCATGAATGGCCGCTGGGCGTAGATGTAAGCCGCGAATGATTGCTTGCCCGTCAGATCAAACGTGATTAGATCCACATTCTCGTGCGCTGGGAAAACCGTAATCGACGAGACGCGCTGGCCATCGGTCAAGACCGGATATTGGAAGAGCGAAACGAATTCTTCAGTGGGAATGCGCTGCGCCCACCCCGGCCCGGCATCGGGCAGCATCACACTCACCGCAGCACCCAGGCCCGCGCCCAACGCAAGCCAAAACAGGCACTTCCACCACACCAGGCGTTTGATCCAGCTCATAGTTTCGGTTTCGAGCGCGTCCGGCCGCAATATAGTCTTGACTTGGCGATAGGCAAAAGAATTGATGCAGCCGGCATTACCGTCCCGTCAGTTCCACCACCGCGGTCTCGCCGGCCTTGACGGTGATCGTCTTGGCGCCCGGATCGCTCCCTTGGATGGCCGGACCCGGATTGCTCGCCATCGCGCTGATGATGTATTGGCCCGGCGGCACATCCTCAAAGTGAAACGAACCATCGGCTGCTGTATCGCTGCCGCCGCCCCATTTCCCAATATGATCGCGCGCCTTTCCTGGCGGCTCGATATCCACATTGCCGTGCGCAGCAGGCCCGCCGGCTTTGTCCAGCACTCGTCCTTTGATCGTGCCTGTGCCCGTTAGCCGGACAACCAAATCATCCTCCGGGATCGGATGCAACTTCAGCACATCGATTCCCGCCAGATGCGTGCCATAGAAATAGAGCTGGCCATACCCATGCGGCAAGCCGCTCAGTACGAATTTCCCCGCCGCATCACTTTTGGATTCGGGTGTCGCGGGCAGCCAATATCCGCGACCGTCAAACCCCATCACCGAATCCAGGCGAACGCTTGCCCCGAGCATCGGCTTCCCATTGATGTCAACGGCCATTCCCGAAAGCGCAACTGCTGGAGAAAGGTACTGGTCGAAATGACAAAATGTATTTCCCCGAAGCTCGGCATATCCCAGCACGCGCGATGCGTATCCATCTGCCGAGGCGATCACGCCAAAGTTGCCTGTCAATGTGCTTCGCAATTCGAAATGCCCGTCGGCGTTGGAGGTGCACGTCGCCACTTCATCCCATTGGTCGTACACCTTCTCGCGGCTGATGGCGATCTTCGCCCCAGCCACCGGCTTGGATGTTTTCATATCCAACAGATCGCCGATCACCACCGATCCGCCCGGAAATCCATTGGCATCGGCTCGTTCATCGCTGACACTCGCCGCCGCAGGAATCTTCACTTTCGAAAAATCGATTCCGTTTGCGCCGACATAAACATCCAATGCTGGAGGCGCGACGGTCTCGCGAAACCGGCCGTCACGTCCTTCGGCTCCGAATTGGCTGAATGGGTCATTGTAAAGTTGATTCCAACTTTGCGGATTCCAAACGGTGAAGGACCAGTCATAGCGGGCGTTTACGTTGGGATCGTGGTCATCCTTGAAGAATTCGGTTTCCATCGGCCCGCCGTCGTGAACGACGAGCAGAAGTTTGAACGCTTTAATTTTCGCGAAAGCGTCGAGCGCCTCTTGGAAGGCCACCACATCCCCGCGGTATAGAAAATGTGATTCCCCGCCTCCATAAGGCGGCCCATCCCAACAGCCAAACCGGGTCTTGAGGTTGGCTACTTCCACCGACCCCGCCGGCCAGTGATCATCGGTGACCGGATTATTCCCGGCGCTGGTTTCAATCAGAGCGAATGCCGGCATCGACAAACCCAGCACAAGCAATGCGATTCCTAGAGAATGGGCCCAAAGCCGATCGAACCCTTTGAGCCAATGCCAGCCGTGCATGAAAGACCTCCGACATATAGACGATGCTTCCCCAATCCTGGCGCGCAATTATGCCAGATACCACGGGGCAAATCCGAAATGGGGCTTTTGAATGACTCGACGCGCGGCCACTAAAGTGGCCGCACCGGCGGAAAATCGAGGCTTGCCAGACACCCGTACCCCTCGTAAAGTCTCACCTGATCGTTCGCTAGGGGTGACCGTCGCCACCGTGGCGCGGCCTGAGAAAGACCCTTGGAACCTGATCCGGCTCACACCGGCGTAGGGAAGCGAATCCATGTCCATTACTGTCGATTACTGCGCAATGGCTTCGCTGGTCAAACCCGGCGCGTCGGCCATCGGGTCTACCACGAAAAACGTTCTTTGTTTAGCCGGCGAGCTTGCTCGCCGTTGGTTGCCTAGGAGCTCCCATGTTCATGCGAAACGACATCAAAAATTCAACCCCCGATGCCACGCACAATGGCCGCAGCTACACGCTGCCGCCCCTTGGCGACGATCCTTCCACCACCAAACAAGGCACCACGCCCGGCAGTTTCGCCAACAAAAATCGCGTCGGCACGGCCTATTCGTTCAGCAGCCCCGACACTCCCGGCATGCCCGAGCCAAGCGACAAGACCGCGTGGAACTTTTTGCCCATTGGTTGGAGCGTTCGCACGGTTCCCAATGACACCCCACTCGACACGTACACGCCCGCGCCGTGCATCATCGGCGATCATCCATCGGTCACCTTCCGCACCGCCTATGGCGAAATGCTGGAGGTGTCGTACGCGAAAGACTTTTCACCGATCACCCAATTAGAATTCGCCCGCCTCGGCGTCATCACGCCGCAGATGGAGCGCGTCGCCCAGCGCGAAGCCCATCTCACGGCTCAGCAGGTGCGCGATGAAATTGCCGCCGGCCGGATGGTGATTCCCGCCAACATCAATCATCTAAAGAATTCGCTCGATCCCATGGCGATCGGCCGAGCGAGCAAAACGAAAATCAATGCCAACATGGGCGCATCGCCGGTCTCCTCGGGCACGGATGAAGAAGTCGAAAAACTGAAATGGGCCGAGAAGTGGGGAGCCGACACGGTAATGGATCTCTCCACCGGCGGCGATCTCGACGCGACGAGAATGGCAATCACACAAAACAGCACCGTTCCCATCGGCACCGTCCCGATTTACTCGATGATCATCGGAAAAAAGATCGAAGACCTTGATGAAACGCTGGTGCGCGACACGCTGATCAAGCAAGCCGAGCAGGGCGTCGATTATTTCACCATTCACGCCGGCGTTCTCAAAGAGCACCTGCCGCTGGTAAAGAAGCGTCTGATCGGCATCGTCTCGCGCGGCGGCAGCTTGTTGGCCAAGTGGATGCTCACGCACAATCGCCAGAACCTGATGTACACGATGTGGGAAGAGATCTGTGACATCATGCGACAATATGATGTCACGTTCTCCATCGGCGACGGCCTCCGGCCCGGCGGCCTTGCCGACGCCACCGACAGAGCCCAACTCGCCGAGCTGTGCACGATTGGTGAACTGACCGAACGCGCATGGCGCAAGGGCGTGCAGGTAATGGTCGAAGGGCCCGGCCACGTGCCCCTGGATCAGATCGAATACAACATGAAGCTCCAGCGCACGCTCTGCCACGGCGCGCCGTTCTACGTGCTTGGGCCCTTAGTTACCGACATTTTTCCCGGCTACGACCACATCACTAGTTGCATCGGCGCAACCAGCGCCGCCTATCACGGCGCTGCGATGCTCTGTTACGTAACGCCCAAAGAACACTTGGGCCTGCCGAAAAAAGATGATGTCAAACAAGGCTGTGTCGCCTACAAAATCGCCGCCCACGCCGCCGATGTCGCCTTAGGAATCCCCGGCACCCGAGATCGCGATGATGAGCTAACCAAGGCGAGAGCCGCGTTGAATTGGCAAAAGCATTTCGATCTGTCGTTCGATCGCGATCTGGCCCGCGCCTATCACGATGAAGATTTGGAAGTGGACACCGATTTCTGCGCCATGTGCGGCCACGACTGGTGCTCCGTGAGAATCAGCAAGGAAATCACCGATTTTTACAGCGGCAAGGACGAAGCCGCGCAGCCCGCCAAAGTCGCGATGAAGAGCCCGGGCGTCAGTGATGCGGGAGCCGAAACATTAAAGCAGCGCGGGATTCTCTCACCGGAGGAGATTCATAAACTGGCGCATAAGGGGAAGAAAGCGGTGTGCCACAGCGATGTGGTGAAAGATGCTGAGGAGGCGAAGCTGGTGCAGATCAGCACGTTGAAGGCTCACAGGGTGGTGGTGAATGAAGCGGGGTTGTGACAAATGCTTACAATCCAAAACCTGAAGCGTGCCATGGCCAATGCCGCGGCATCTGACGTCTCATCGGTCTCTACAAAGGAGCTTCATGGCGGGGAGGAAGCAATTCTCGCGCATGGGTAAAGGACTTCAACAAGCTGGTCCTCGGCGCTGCAGAAAACAAGCTTTTTGTCGGGCCAAAGATGAGAGCTGCCTCGAGAGATTCGCTGCTTCCTATTACCAAGTGCTGCTCAGGTTGCGTGTACTTCGCAATGATTCCGCATCCGAACAAATGGGACGCTGGCGTACGCGAAGTCCTCCTTTCAAAACTGGTGGAGGGTCGTTGGGAACCCCTATAATCCCAGCGCACCCGCGACTTCGTCGCGATCGGGCCGGGGACGGCCCGGCTCTGTCTTGTTTGTGAAATTGAGTTGATTTGCATTCGGGATTTCACGACAAAATCCCGCATGCGCGATCACTATCCGCTCGCCTATCACATCACATTCGGCACCTACTGCACCCGCCTCCACGGCGATGATCGCGGCACAGTCGATCGACGCCTAAACCAGCCCGGCGATCCGATCATCGGCGCCGAACCCGACTGGGAATTCATGGAACTCAACAAACTCCGTTTCCCGCCGCGCGTGTTTGACATCCCCCAGAGACAACTCGTCGAACAGTTAATCCCGGAAATCTGCTTGCGCGGCGGCTGGCAATTGCAAGCCCGCGCAGCGGGGAAGGATCATGTGCACACACTTCTGACCGCAGAAGCCGATGGCGACACGATCCGCAAACTACTCAAGCGCTGGCTTGGACAGTCGCTCGCATCGCACATTCCGCTCGAATCCGAACAGACATTCTGGGCCGAGTGCGGCAGCGTGAAATGGGTGTGGAACGCCGACTATTTCGAGCGAGTGAAGAAATACATTTTCGACCAACGGGCGACGCCCTGAACCGAAAAAAGACAGAGCCGGGCCGTCCTCGGCCCGATCGCGACGAAGTCGCGTGTGCGTGTTCAGTTTTGGAATAGCTCGCGAACAGCAGAGGTCTGCCGTCCGCTTCCGGGGCGGGGACGACTCGACTGGGCTCGTCGCAGGCGCCCCGGCTCTGCCTTGCGACGTCATATCACCAGCGACCACGCTACAAAGATCCCCGCAGCGCTCATCGGCTCGGGTACGGTTCATCGACGGAAATGTTTGGCTATTCACACCTCTTCCGGCGAAGAAATCGAGAGTGGACCCTTGCGGAAAGCTGCCTATTATGTTGCTTGTCACCGGAGAAAAACCAAGGTTCGGCGAACATTGTTAAAATGGGCGGGACTGGCCGCGTTTCAGGCGGTGGCCGGCGGTTGCTCGCCGCCCGATAGCGCCTCATCCACTACTCAGCCCAGCAACGCCAGCACGCCTGGCAATTCACAGGAGGGCGCGATGGCAGCCGGCAACCAGACCGTCACCGTTAAGGTTTTTAATGATAAAGGCGAACTTGTCGGCCCGATCACGGAGCCAAAAATCGTCAAAACTGATGACCAATGGAAGGCGCAGCTCACGCAGTCTCAGTATGAAATTGCCCGCGCCAAGGGGACTGAACCGGCCTTCTGCGGAAACCTGCTCGACAATCACAAATCCGGCATCTACGCCTGCATCTGCTGCCGGCTTCCGCTCTTCTCATCCGATTCAAAATTCAATTCCGGCACGGGCTGGCCGAGCTTCTTCCAGCCAGTCGCACAGGAGAACGTCCTGGAGCATCAGGATAACTCCTACGGCATGACGCGAACCGAGATTCTGTGCGCCCGGTGTGATGGCCACCTGGGACATGTGTTTGATGATGGCCCCCGCCCGACCGGCTTGCGGTTCTGCGTCAACTCCGAGTCGATGTTCTTCACCGACTCCGACAAATTAGCCAGCTTAGCCGATCCCGCGGCGGCCAATGCTGCCGCTGGCGCCCCAGCGACTACCCGCCCGGCGTAAAACGCGGTTTTTCTTGCCCTTGACCGCCTCCTTGCGTTAGAACCACTTTCGATGCGTCGTATTTTTCTCCGCGACTGCCAGCCCGGCGATGTTGTCGAAGACGTCTTTGTCCTTTCGGGCAAACAGCTCTCGGCCACCTCCACCAACAAGCACTTCATCAAGGCCTTTGTCTCGGACAAAAGCGCGCAGATCGTTTCGCGCATGTGGAACGCCACGCGCGATATCTTCAACGCGCTTCCCGAGAGCGGTTTCGTCCGCCTGCGCGGCCGCGTTGAAAACTATCAAAACAACAACCAATTCATCATCGAACAAATCTGGCCCGCCAAGGAAGGCACCTTCGATCTGGAAGATCTGCTGCCCCACACCAGCAAAGACATCAACCAGATGTGCCAGAAGCTCTTCGAAATCTGCGGCAGCATTCAGAACCGCCACCTCGCCGCGCTGGTGCAGGCTTATCTCGATGATGAGCCGCTGATGAACGACTTCTGCCGCGCTCCGGCGGCCATGAGTTTTCATCATGCATACATCGGCGGTTTGCTCGAGCACACGCTCAATGCCATCGAGATTGCCGATTGCATCAGCCGTTTCTATCCGCTGCTCAATCGCGATCTGGTGATCGCCGGCATCTTCCTGCACGACATCGCCAAGACCTGGGAGCTCAGCTACGACACCGCTTTCGCGTACACCGACGGAGGCCAGTTGATCGGCCACATCGTCAAGAGTGCGATGTGGGTCGAGCACAAGGCCAAGGAGGCCGAGGACGTTCTGGGTGAGAAGATTCCCCAGCGGTTGATCGATGTGCTGCAACACATCATCCTGAGCCATCACAAGGAGATGGAATTCGGCTCGCCGAAAATCCCCGCCACGCCCGAGGCTATCTTCGTCCATTACATCGAAGACCTCGATGCCAAGATGATGATGTCACTTCAGGCCACGCGCGGCGATGGCATGTCCAACTCCGAAGGCAACTGGACCGAATTCATGAAGGCGTTTGGCGGCAAACTGTATCGCCCGGATGTCGCGCCCGCGGAGGCGCAGGAAGAGCTACGCGAATCCAACGGCCAGAGCGATCACTCGACCGATCACCCGGTCATGACCTCCGCCGGTGGAGCGCCGGCTTCGCCGACATTGAATCTCAAGATCAGCAATCCGCTTTTCGAGACAACTCCATCGCGGAAAAAATGAGGGAAATTGGTTTTCCACTTCGCGACGATGGGAGGGTTTTCTGGGCGGTTTACAAGTCGAAAGGAGAACGCAGTGAACAAGTCCATGTGGGGGATTGCCCTCGCGGCGGCGGTTTTTTTCGGAGTTCTGGCCCAGACCCTTATGGTACGGGCGCAGGAGACGCCCACCACCGAGCCAGCAAAGCACGCGGGAATTCGTCTCGAGCAGCCTTACAGCAAGATTCCCGATCTGACCGACGATGAGAAAGCGAAGATCGAGGAAATCCACAAAAAGTCGCTCACAGACATAAAGGCGATCCGTGAAAAGGAAGAGGAGGATATCCGCGCAGTTCTCACTGATGATCAAAAGGCCGAGCTGGACAAGATCAACGCGGACAAGCGCGCGATGAGCCAGGAGAAGACAAAGGAAAAGAAAGCCGCCGCCACCGAGCCCGCCGGAGGCTGATTTCCATCGTTCACCCGCGCGTGTAGTGCCGATTTCTTTTCCGGGGTGGCGGCTTGAGCCGCCGCCTGCGGTGGGCCAAGATTCATCCGCAAAAAATCGCCGCCGACCCACCGGGCCGGCGGCTTTTTCTGCCTATATCAGGCCCAGGCTTCAGGCGTTCGCATCGAGCGCTTCCTTGAACTCATTCTCCTTGCGGAGTCCGACAAATTTGTGCGCCACCTGCCCATTCTTGAACAGGATAACGGTGGGGATTGCGCTGATGCCGTATTTGACCGAAATGTCGCGATTGCTGTCGGTATCCACTTTGCCGACTTTTACCTTGCCCGAATAATCCTTCGCCAGCTTCTCGATGGTGGGTGCGAGCATCCGGCAGGGCATGCACCACTCAGCCCAGAAATCCACGAGCACCGGCTCGCCGCTCTTGAGAACCTCTTCTTCAAAATTGGAATCGGTGAACTCTTTGACATTTTCACTGGCCATAATGCTCCTTGATCCACCAGTTTCATGCACTGATGTGGGTAAATGAGACGGCAGGATAGTACGGGCCGGTTTTCTGTATTGTCAACGCGAAGGCGGGGTTTGGATCGACAGTCTGAACAAAGGCGCTGAACTCGCGCCGAGGCACGGACGCCATCTGCACCGGTCCCATCAGGCGCACTTGCCTGCATTCACTCAATCACTTTACCAACGGCCCCGGCATCGTCTTCCCATCCACCTGCCACAGAAATGCCAGTAGCTGTCGCGCCTTGGGCGGCACGAGCATTCGAACGACCGTCCGTGAAACCTTTCTGCCTACCATTATCCCCAGCAGAAGGCCGACGCACTGCAAGCCGGCTTGGCCGGCGATTCGTTCAAACACCGGGTTGCGAATGAATTCATATTGATCCGATGAGCCGTACGACAGCGCGAGCAGTCCGCTCGGAACCAGCGGGATCAGCAGACACCAAAAGTAACGGTTTCGCGGCCAGTGCCACAGCAGTGTCACGCACAAGGTTCCCGCCAGGAAACCCAGAAACACCGACACGGCGGAGATGATCGGCGCGGCGATATTCGGCCTGCCATCTGAATCATACGCCGTAAGAAACGGCCTGATAGTGTACACGTTGCGCACGTTGTTGCCGTTGCTATTCACGACAATATTGGTTCCTTCTTCCATCCAGACGTTTACGCCGTTCACTATCTTGATGACGACCGGCTTACCGCTCTTGGTGACCTGCCGCCAGTCCGTGAAGCCATCAATGCTGCTGCTTATTACACCCGCCATCGCGAGCATACCCAGGCCTGTAACAATGAGAACCACGCCGACCCATATAAACAGCAGCAGCGTGGCGAATCGCCTAAGCCAGACCGAATTTGTCGTGACCCCGCTACCCGCCGGATGAAATCGCCCACACTCGGGGCATCGGCAGACGGCGATTCCCAGCCGATCATCCACCGTCACCACTTGCCCATGCAGGTTGTAATGGCAGCCCGCGCAGAAGGCGTCGAGTTCCAAGACACCCGATCGCGTGACCGAAGGAGAGGGGGCGGACTGATCGGCGGCGGCGACTGACATGCCGCGATTGTCCGCGATCCTTGAATTTCGGCAACTCTGGGTTACCCAGTGCGGGTCGCCGCCTCAAGACGGCAGTTGGAACAGCCCCGACGCAAGAGCAGATCGCGCTGGCCGTCGCCTTTGCTCTGAAAGAACAGGAGATTTCAATTGTCTACATCCACTGCAAAGCCGTCCGGCCCTCGATGATCGTCCGACCCGAAGCGCGGCGGGCGATCCAAGTGTTTCACCAAGGACTGCGAGAAACTCGGTCGCCGACGCACCTGGTTGCCAACACAACGCATCGTGCTGATTGGGAGGCGGCATGATGCGGCCAGCACTTTCCTCTTGGCGCCGCTATGGCCCGGACGTTTTCGAGGCGGGGGTGGGGTTGAATAGATCGGCGGCGCTGGTCGTCGGCCCGGACGTGGGTTGGGAGCTGGCGGGCGTGCCGGAACCGTTCTTTTTCTCGTCATCCTCTGCCTTGAGCAGCGCGTTCCTTGCCGTGGGGTTGCTGGGGTCCAGCGAAACAGCCTCGGTCAACTGCATGACCGCATCGTGCCTGTGGCCCAGCTTGGTATAGACGTGCGCCAAATCCAGATGCGCCTGAACCAGCGAAGGATCGAGCAGAGTGGCAGCGAGGAACTGCTTGGCCGCCAATTCGGTTTCGCCGCTGGAATCCAGCAGCGCGCCAAAATAGAGCGGCACGGCTGTGTTGTTCGGATCCAATTGGATCGCTTTCTGCCATTCAGCGAGCGCTCCTTGCAGGTTATGCTGCTCGATGTAAACGCCACCGAGCGTCGAATGAAACTCCGAGACGTTGGGAGCATCGTCGATCAGATCATTGAGTGTCTGCTCAGCCAGAGCCAGGTCTTGCGTTGCCTCATCGGAGATCCTTTTCGCCTCGTCGGAGTCGCCATTTGTTTTATCGGTGGGGGCGTTTTTATTGAGCGCATCGGCGCGCTGATCAAGCGCTACGGCTACGCGGAGCAGGGACGCCGCAAGTTTGAGGCGGCTATACAGCGATTCGGGATCGATGCGCACAGCCTGCTTAAGCGCCTCGATCTCTCCCTTGTCATCCTTCTTCAAGGCCAACAACTGAGCCAGCGCGGCGTAAGCGGGTTTATAGTCGGGATCGCGCCGGATGGCATCGTGGAAATATTGCTCGGCGCTGGTTTGCTGTGTTGCCACCGAATCGAGTTGACCGGATGCTTGGTCTTCATACGCCTCTTCGGCTGCGACGGTGCCCAGCCCGACGAGTGCGCGCGGATCGCCCGGTGCAAGCGATTGGGCATGCCGGTACCACTCGGCGGCTTTGGCAAACAAAGTGGGATCGCGCCCGGCGCCGCTCAAGAGCACATCGGCGTAACCCTCATTCGCCAAAAGCGAGCTCTTATTGTCGGCAATGGTCTGCTTCCACAGACCTTCGTTGGACAAATAGAAGGTCCCCTGGTGAAACGAGAGGATGGCAAGCACGATAAGGACAGCGCCGGCGCAGTAGGAGGGATTGAGCTTGTCGCGCAGTTTTTCCGAGGTGACGATGCGCATCGCAACAGCGGCGATGAGCGCGATCAACGCGGCGGAGGCGAGGTATTGCCGATCGTCGGCGACAAATGAATACCGGATGGCCGGCGGATCGAGCAGACTGAGCATCGGCACGATCGCGACAACGAAGAGGACCGCCGCAGTCAGGGACCCGCGGCCCAGACGGACGCGCGTGAACCACAGTAAGAGAAGCACGATCACGAGCCCGAATCCGCAAATGGCGCCGGGGCCGAGCACCTCGGTCCACCGCGGGTAATCAAAAATCAACGGGTAAGGCAAGACGATCTTTGCGGCGTAAAACCAGATCGCGCGGAAGCCGATGTGAATTCGATCCCGAACCGAGCTCGGCCCGAACGCAGCCAGGAGCGTGTCGGCGGCGAGAGAGCGATCCTGAAGCCAGCCGACCCAAATGCCGCCGGCAATCGCCGATGTGAAGAAGGGGACAAGGCCGAGCCATTCCTTGACGGTTACTTTTTCGCGCTTCCACCAAAGAAACACAAGAATTGCCAGGGGGAACGTCACGGTTGCGGCGGCGTTGCTCAGCAGAGCGCAGAGAAACAACGCGAACGACAGGCTCCACAATCGTTCGGGCTCGGGCGGGAGGGTGAGCAGTGTCTTCTCGCCCGCCGGCGGATTCAGGCCCAGAAATCGCAGGTAGACCAGCATCGCAGAGAGGTAAAAAACCGACGCCAGGACCACGCTGCGTCCACTGACCCATGCCACCGCCTGTGTATGCACCGGATGTACGGCAAAGATGGCCGCGGCAAACCATGCGCCCGGAACATCCAATCGCCGCAGCAGCGTCCACAGCAGGATGACGACCGCGGCATGAAGCAGAACATTCAGGAAATGGGCGGCGACAAGACTGTCATGGAAAAAACGAAAACCCAGCCAGAAGCTGGTGAGCGTCATCGGCTGATAGCGGCCGGCGCGGTCGGCATTTGTCCAAAAACGAGCGACGCCATCGGTTGCCCGAACGAAGGGATTGTCGGTGAGCGAAACATCATCGAGCCAGGTCGCTTCGCCGCGCAAGGTGGGAAGAAAGGTGATGACCGAGAGCAGCACCAGCCCTATCGCGGCGAGGACCAGCGGATTGGGCAGGGAGATTTCCTCGGACATTGGCTCGTCGCCGGGCGGTGCGCCGGAGGATGCATCCGCAGGAACGTCGGCCGGGGAATCCTTTGGCGCATCGGCCGGAACATTTTTGGGGGGCTGCGCCTGCGATTGATCTTCCGCCATGCTTACGACCTCGTTTACCGGCACAGTCCGCCGGGGCGGAGATCATACTCGATCGGGCGTCATCGTGAACGGTCGCGCGGAAATCGGATACGGCTGTCAATTTGGCGCCATTTCAGTTTTTAGCGGCATAGCCCCGCACTCCGGACATCGGTCTGGCGTTGCACGGAGGTCGTAGCCGCAGATTCGACATGATCCCGGCGCCTGGTTCCGACGTCGCCGAAGTAAAAACCGAAGAAGCGGCAAGCCCGACAGCAGGAATATAGCCTGGGGGATCACGATGGATGTTGAAGCTGATCCGATAAACTGGTCATCCCGCCGCCACTGAAATCCCATGAAATACCAATTGATCCATGGCGTGCCCGGGCTACCGTAATCCGGATATGTCGCCGGCGTCCGATTCCAGGAACAATGAATGCTTTCTCTATTGCTGGAGCCTAATTGCCACCAATGAGTTATCTCAATGCCAAGCCCGCCGCGGCTGGAGCAAATGTGGATCATCCAGTCGTGATTTCCCCGCCCCGCTTCAAGCATCACGTCATCCATTCGCCACATACCGATCGTCAACAGCGCGATCGTCGTCGCCAAGACCAGCACGCAAATCGCCAGGCCGATGCGCTCGGTGAGCACGAATCTGAACAGGCGTTTCATGAGACACATCGTACCGCGCAACGAAATCCGCAGCCCCTTGCACCCACACACGATTCCGATGTTAAGAATTGCCCTTTGCAGATCGAGTCGGGCGTGACACTATGGTGATGACGGCACCGTTACTGCCACGACACTTTCGGGAGAGACCTCATGGATTCGCGGACAAACTCGGACAAGGATGCAAAGCTCGACGATGCCCAGGCGGATGCGCTCCTGGAAGAGAAGCAAAAGCACAGCACGTCAGGGTTAAGCTGGGACGAGGTTGCGAAGGATGACAAAAAGGGATGGCGTCAGGTCACGGAAATGGGTGAGGGGGATTGATGGATTGATTCGTTTGGAGATCATTTTATAAGCCCGAAACGCCGGGTCTGAGGTACTCCGAAGACCCGGATGGCGCGCAAAATCCGGCTCTTCGGGATACCTCAGAGCCGGCGTCGTCGGATGTCGAGGTCTTGCAACAGTCTCTAAACGGGATCGGCGCACACGAGTTTGAAAACCGTCACCTCCGGCCGACACCAGTGGTGAATCCGCTGGCCGTAGCTGAGGCCGCGATTCACATAAAGATGCCGCCCCTTCACGGCGTAGTACCCATGCGTGTAATGGCGATACCGATGCGGGTAAAAGATCTGGCCAAACGCGCTGGTGGCGACCTGCCGGCCGTGCGTGTGGCCGCTGAGCATCCATTGCCACGGCCAATCCATCAGCTCCAGCACGTTCACCGGATTGTGATTCAGGCAGATGATCGGAAGCGTCGGATCAACCGTCGCCCACGCGGCGGCGGGGTCGATGTGGCCCGACCATTCATCATCCAGACCAACGATCATCAACGGCTTGGTCGCGCCATCGACGTGAATGGGGTAAGCCTGGTTTCGCAGCACGATCAGGCCGTGTTTTTCCAATGATTTTTCAAGATGATCGCCGCGCCGCTTGCCTTCTTCGGACTGGTTTTTGCCGTGCATGGAGTAATCGTGATTGCCGAAGGTGCAGATCACGCCGTGCTTGGCGTGGATGTGATGGAGGATGGTGCCGACCCGCTCTGCAAAACGGTAGCCGCCGGTGATCAGATCGCCGGTGACGACGACCAGATCGGGTTCCAGTTCGTTCACCCATCGAACAAATTGCACGAGATATCGCCGCCAGACCACGGGGCTGTAGTGCAGATCGGAAATCTGCACGATTTTGAGTCCGGCCAGTGCCGGATCGAGATTGAACATGGGCATCTGCCGGCGGTGAATATCGACCCAGCGGCGGTTGATCGGGAGCGCGTGCACGCCGGTGAGGCCAAGCCGGGCCATGGCGTCAAAGATCGCCTTTCGCCAGCGGTGCTGCTTTCCCCAGTCGGGCACCTTCAGATACTGTCTAATCTCCTCGACCATGATTTGGAGAGGCAATTCTTAGTTTAGCCGGCCCGCTTGCGGGCCGAGGATTTTGTTCGACCGTGCACGGCTCGCAAGCGAGCAGGCTAAACTCGGATCTACTCTATTCGAGCATCTGCAGCGCGCCTTCCAATTCGCTCTTCGCATGTGCATCGCCCACGCGTGACGCGGCAATGATTCCCTCTTGATACGACGCTCTCGCCGCAGGCCCATCCCCCGCCTGTTCCTGCACCTGGCCGCGCTGGTAATAGGCGTAGCAATAGCCGGGATCGACGGCCAGCACCTTGTTAAAGAACTCGATCGCGCGCGCGGGATCATTCAGCTTTTTGTATTCCATGCCGATGCCGTAGAGCAGAAACGCGTCGCCCGGCTGGCGTTGGAGCATGGAGAAGAGCTTGGATAGCTTGTCGCTTGTGGGGTTGTCCATTGGTTTGGTTTTACGGCATCGGAGCGGAGAAGAGAACGCCGACTTTTTTGGGAAAATCGCGCTCCTCGCGTAGCGGTCGCCCCGCAGGGGCACTCTTCTGCCGGCTATCAGAAAGAGTGCCCCCGCGGGGCGACCGCTACGCGGGGGTATTTTGCTAGGCCGCGCCGCGACCGCGCAGGGGTTGCAACTGCAGATGCAATGACTCGGCTACCGCCGAGTTGGTAACGCGTCCGCCGACGAGATTAATTCCCTCGCCAAAACCAGGATCCTCGGCGGCGGCTTTCTCGAATCCCTTGCTGGCGATCTTCAATGCGTAGGGCAATGTGGCATTGCACAGCGCGATCGTGCTCGTCCGCCCCACCGCGCCGGGCATGTTGGTGACGCAATAGTGAACGACGCCGTCGACGACATATGTCGGCTTCTGATGGGTCGTCGGACGGGCGGTTTCCACGCAGCCGCCCTGGTCGATCGCGACATCGACGATGACCGAGCCGGCTTTCATTTCGGATAGATGCTTCTTTGTGACCAGCCGCGGGGCCTTAGCACCGGGAATGAGCACGGCGCCGATCACCAGATCGGCCAGCACCAGGTTTTCGCGGATCATCTGAATATCGCTGAAAATGGTGGTCACATTGGCGGGCATGACATCGTCGAGATAGCGAAGGCGCTCCAGGTTTACATCCATCAGAACGACATTCGCGCCCAACCCTGAGGCCACTTTCGCCGCCTGCGTTCCCACGACGCCCGCGCCCAGCACAACCACATGCGCCGGCGCCACTCCCGGCACGCCACCCAGGAGAATGCCGCGCCCCATCATCGGCTTCTCGAGATACTTGGCCCCTTCCTGAATGCTCATCTTCCCCGCGATCTCGCTCATGGGGGTGAGGCAAGGCAGTCGGCCGGCTTTGTCTTTGATGGTCTCGTAGGCGATCGCCGTGATCTCGCTTTCCAGGCACGCCTGTGTCAGCGTCTGATCGGCAGCGAAATGAAAATAGGTGAAGACGATCTGACCGGGCCGGAAGAAAGCGATCTCCTCGGGCTGCGGCTCCTTCACCTTGATGATCAGATCACCGTTTTGAAAGATCTCCTGCGGCGTGGAGACAATCGTGGCTCCGGCCTTTTGATAAGCTTCATCGCTAAAGCCGCTGCCGACCCCCGCCTGCGCTTCCACGAACACCTCGTGGCCCGCCTTCACCAGCAACTCCGCCCCCACCGGCATCATCGCCACGCGATATTCATCGGCTTTTACTTCTTTGGGCACACCAACGCGCATTTTTCTGATCCTTCCTTCATGGGGAGTTGCTTCAGATACTAGGCTCTGTCTCAAAACCCAATGGCCTCACGATGGGCCGGAAAGGGCGTGGATGCGAGGCGTCGCGACGAAGCCGTATTTAAACGATACAGCGAGGAGCGACAACGAAGCAGCCATGCCCTTTCCGGCCTACCGAGGGCAGCACAGAATCGGCTCATCTGCGGCGGCGCGACGGCTCGAAGGGTCGTTAAGACCCAGCTCTCGCCGTCGCTTCTAGCATCTGAGCCGATTCTGTGCTGTCGTGAGG
>Ga0302326_10004988_pt1 | contig 30457 bp, 36 predicted proteins | sample Palsa_T0_3_FD_202264 | JGI IMG/M metagenome (GOLD analysis project Ga0302326, IMG submission 202264) | Peat permafrost microbial communities from Stordalen Mire near Abisko, Sweden - Palsa_T0_3 | ecosystem: Environmental > Terrestrial > Soil > Palsa > Peat permafrost | place: Sweden: Abisko... | reverse complement strand
GATCGAGAGTCTCGTCGCCGAGGTGGTCGTGGTCGACCCCGAGCCGGCGAGACGGGCGTTCTCGGTCACGCCGATGGGCGTCGAGCGCGCCCTGGCCGCCGCGCTCGACGACCAGGACCAGCAAGTGGGTCGCTCGCTGCTTAGGCGCGGTGACGGCCTGGTCGACGGCGTCTACTCCGTCGTGGTCGATGTCGCCATCGCACCAGGGGCCGACGACGTCGTCGTTCGCGATCTGGGGACGATCGGTGGGCGGCTCAGCTGGTACGGCGCGGCGCCGGGGTGGGCGGCGCGCCTTGTCCTCGGGCGCCTCGTCGGCGAACATCTTCGACCACGCCGGCCGCCGGCGGTGGAGGCGGGAGCGCTGGTCGATTGGTGGCGCATCGCCTGGGTCGGGTCGGGCGAGCTGGTGTTGCGCAGTGTCGGCTGGTTCCCCGGTGACGCCTGGCTGGGGTATCGCGCCGGTCAAGGTGCCCTTCACCAGGTCGCCGCGTTCCGCCCCCGTGGCATACCGGGCTTTCTTTACTGGAAGCTGCTCACCCCGGTACACCGAGTGGCGTTCGACCGAATGGCCCGCCATCGTGTTCAGCGGGCGTCAGCGCAGCTGTGACAAAGGTGCCCTCACCGCCGGGAAGCGATTTCGGTGTGATACCAGACGGGCGCCTCGAACAGTGACTTCGAGGTGTGCGGCCCGTTGGACTGGTGCCCGACGGGCCGGTCGGTGACCGCCCCGTGAGCAGGTCGGATGACGGTGGCCGGTTCGGGCGACATTTCCAAGCCGCACACGGCCAAGTCGGCGGCTCGGTTCCATGCCTGTCCCGCCGATGTGTCCGCCCGCCTCCGTTGCCGTTTAACCGGCGGCCGCGAGGGCCCCGTCGGGGTGTCGGGCCGGTTCAGCTGAGAGAGGTGCCGCCGATCCTCCAGGATCGTCGCGCTGGCGCGATGCCACTGTCGATGTGCCGCCAGGTGGTGTCGTTGACCAGTTGTGCGCGGCCGGAACGCTGCAAGGCTCGCAGAGCCGCTGCCACGGTTGCCACTGGCAGGCGGAGATCGGCGCTCAGGTCAGCCGGGTCGGCGTCGCCGACTTCGGCGAGTAGTCCTGCGACGAGGACGATTTGTTGGGCGTCGGGTCGCATCGCGGTCACGTCGATCACCGTCATGGCGCCATGGTGGCGCCGGTCACGCCGGCAGTGGTGGATCCCGGCCTGCGGGCCGACGCCTGCCTCCACCAATATGGTGGTGGGGCATCGACCGGCAAGCTTCTCTCGTCCCGCTGGAGACGATCCTGACAGCCATTGGCCTGGTCGTCGAGTCGGATGATCACACCCCCTGGCGCAGGGTCAACCCGTGTGGACATCGACGACCTCGATTCGGAAGAGACCTGAGCCCGCCGTGGCTCGGAGTTCGCCAATCGGTGAACGCCCTAAAATCCACAGCAGCACCATCTACGGCACCGGCCGTGCCTGGGTCTCGGCCAACCAGGTCAAGGACCAGACCACCGTCGGCCACTGCCAAGCCCCCCGAAGACCCGAAGTTGGTGGCGGACGGCCGGACAGCTCGCCGACGTGGAGATAGCTGACGCAGGCGACGGTAAGCGACCGACCGCCTCGTCACGGCGGCGCTGGTCCTCCTCGGCGTGGGCCATCGCTGACCGGGGCCCGACGGCGCAGACCACGGGGCCACCCGACGAAACAGCTGGCAGCAGCTGGGGCCGATCAACGGCAGCAGGCAATACTCGAGATACACGCTTTGCGGTCCGAAGCCGACTCGTTCCACCCCAAGGTCCACGAGAGGGACGAAGGTCACGCGGGCTGCGATGGGGCCGGGGGGACGCACGAGGGGTTCCTTTCGGGCATGGGCGTCCGATGGCGCCCAGTACCTTGAAGTGCGCTCGGCCCCTCCACCACGCTGGTGCGGTTCGGGGGCGCCGGCCATCGACCTGGTCCTAGTCAGTACTGAAGATGAGCTCGCAGGGGTCGCCATACCACGAGCGGACGCGACGCCATCTCAGCGGAAAAAACGTTCGAGACTCTTCAGCCAAGCCAGCCGCTGGGAGACTATGGCCAGTGACGATCGGGGGGGGGCAACCACCGTCACCGGCGAGGTCCGAGAGCAGCGTCTAACGGCGAATCGGCCTTGCCCAAGGGCGTCTTGGTCGGACATCGACGACGCCCAGCACGCTGGACGAGGAGCGGGGCACCGACGCCTCTTGCCAACATTTTGCCAACAGACTTTCGCTTGCTTTCACCCGCATACGCCGCGCAACGGGCGTCTTTCGCGGTGAAACCGCTGCTCAGCGGCACGGTGCGGAGATCTGACCACTCTCTCAAGGTGGCGACACGGGTTCGAATCCCGTTGGGGCTGCCAGGAAAGTGCTGGTCAAGGGCACGTTTTGCCTGCGACGGCCGAATGCCGACTGAAGCTTTGCCAACAGACTTGAGCAAAACCAGCGGTCACTGGACATATTCGGACACGTTCGACCCGGCTCATCAAGCGTGTACTGGGTCTTGACACGCTCCCCGTGGCGGCGACCTTGATGAGACTGGACTTGTCCAACTCCTCATGGTTGGACTCGTCGAGCACGTCCTGCCATTTGTACTTCGGGAGAATCGGCGATGAGATCCGCGCGGAGGTCACTGGTCTCAACAAAGCGTGAGTTCTGCGGTATACTCTGTACCGCACGAAGATTCGGAGGCGACACATGGCTACCAGATTCGAGGAACTCATAGAGGCTCTTTCCGCCGTCGACGAACTGGAAAGGTCGAAGGCCACCTCGGTGCGCCTCCCCGAGGCGCTTCATCGAGCCGTTCTCCTGGCGACAGAGCTGGGGATGGACGAGTCATTCACCGCAGCGACGAGTCGCGCCCTGAGGGAGCGAATGGGCGACTTCGTGCGCCGCCAGGCGCTGGCCGATCACTTCACCAAGTTCCCAGCGGACCTACCCCGGCTCGCGGATGTCGCCAAGCGCCGGGTGAGCGGGAGCGACCATCCGGGCGTTGCCCATTCGGAGCTGATCGACGAAGCAGCCGCATGGGTGGAGCAGCGACACCCGGAGTGGGCCCTCACCGGAGCGGTCGACGACACCGTGGACGAGGTGCTCGGCTACGTGGAGATGCTCGCGGCAGGGGTGGGCAGGCGCCGGCGGAGTGCCTGATGCCGAAGGGACTTGTCCGGCATCTGGTCCTCGATACTGAGGCTGCCAGCGCGTTGTTGGCCTCAGCCTCGGTGAACTCGAAACGAGCGACAGTCATCTTGGCAATCGCGGCCGCCAACGGTCAGCGCGTTGTGCCGACTGCCGTAAGAGGGGAGGCCGGCTGGGATCGCACCGACCCGGCCGCGGCGGACGCCAACCGCCTCATCAGAACCGACGACGTCCTCGATCGTGTGGGGGCCGATCGCGTCGCCCAGTTGCGAGATGCGGTTCCAGTTGCGTCCGTTGTCGACGCCGCCGTGGCGGTGGCAGCCGAGCGCGCCGGTGGGAGCGGGGGAGTGGTGGAGATTCTGACTTCGGACGTGGCGGATCTCCGGGACCTGTCGGCAAACGTCCAGGCCCGCGTCGACATCGTTCGACTGTGACACCGAGTTTCCCGGCTGATCGGCGACGCCGGTCGATCGGAGGCTCGATTTCGACATCGTTTCTTGCCGAGCCTCGCCGGACCGTCAGCAGGCGCTGCGTTCAGGCGACCTTGCGGAGGGTTACTGCCTTCTTGCCGATTCGTCTCGCGGCCGCCAGAACTGCGCCGACAGGTACGTTGTCGCGGGTGTGGGCAGCAGCCCAGGCGCACTGCGTCAACATGTCTTTCAGCCAGACGTCACCCTTGGTGGTCTTGCCGGAGTGGCGTCTCCCCCCGGTGATGTTGTTCCCCGGCGCCATCCCAGCCCACGACGCAAGATGAGCGGCGCTCGGGAAGCGGGTCAAATGTACACGCCGATTTCGGCGATGATGCACTCAGCGGCCGCTTCCCCACCCCGGTGATCGTGTCGAGGTGGTAATGAGCCTGGACGAAAGGGACGCCAGCCTCACTCTCGTTGACCGCGAAGAGCGCGTCGACACGGCTGTCGAGCTTCGATATAGCGGTCTCGAGATAGGCGATGTGCTCCAGGCACAGGCCGATCAACAGATCCCGCCGCGTGCTGCGCGGGTCTGATCGCCTCCGAACGCCCGCCCGGACAGCACGGTGGTGCCCGCCATAGCGACGCTCGACCCGGCCGAGTAGCAGGCCGACCGGAAGTTGTGATCCCGCCAGGCGGGGATGCCGGCGAAAGACGAGTCGCGAGGCCACGCTCCACAATCTTTGCGCCCTTCCCGAACGAGCTGTCAGTCGGGCTCTTCCAGGACGACCCTCTTGCCGGTTTTCCACTCCAGCCACTTAGTGAAGGTCCGTTCCAGCACGTAGTCGCCCACTTCGGTGTGTGGGTCGAAGTAAGGCTTCCCGTCGACCTGCACCCATTCGAGCGCCTCGTGGGCTTGAGCGTTTATGAGCGCGACGTACAGAGCCTCGGGAGTGTCCTCCGGGACGCCACACGGCGCCACGAAGGTTCCCTGGTCACCGCTCCCGCCCTCGCCAGGCTGGGTGTTCAGAGTCATTTTGCTGATCACGTAGACCAACGGCGTCCGGGGATCGAAATCTGCGAATCGCTGCAGCGGCCCGCTGCTCACTACCTCGCTCTACTGGTCGGCAGGCAGCAATGTGGCGAACCACCCACCGCCTAACTTAATCACGGGCAGCTCTTCGCTGCCCGGGAGATCGATCACGGAATGGACTCCATCTGAGCACGGCTCAGGTCATGGAGATGCGCTGAGATCACCAGTTGGACGATCATCCTGGCTCCGGCGGTTGGCCCATTTCTGTGCGCTCGTAACTGTCGGTGGCACCCTCGGTGGCGACCCGTCGGATCGTCGCCCTGACGGGTCATCGCCCCGCCGACGTAATATTTCGGCCGGCTCTTTACCGAGGATTTGTCCGACCGCCAGCCGCATGGTCCCGACGTCTAGCCTCGCCGTTGACAACGAGGACCACGAAAAGACCCGATGGCTGCAAGGGCCACGCCGGTGATTGAGCAGACCCAGGCTGCGTTGCCGTTGACCAGTCGACGGATTGTCCGTGCCGACGGCTACGCTTTCAAGCGGCGACAGTTACCGTCAGCAGTTGCGGCCTGCCGACTTCCTCAGGTACCGGCTCGCCGTCGGCGAGGAGGCCCGCGATATGTACCTCGATCGCCTCGGCCGCCCGCGCCTTGCACTCGTCGATCGTCTTGCCGTGGGTGAAGCACCCAGGAAGCGCCGGCACGGACACGACGAGGTCTCCACTCTCGTCAGGCTCGACGACGATCGTGTAAGTGCGCACGGACTTCATCCTCTCACAACGCCTCTCGGAACTCGTCGCTGCTGACGCCGGCCTGGGCCAGGATCGACCGCAACAGCCCAGGGCCGATCGTCTCGCCTGAGTGAATGGGAACCGTGACCCGGCCGCCTCGGGAGGGATGCTTGAGTTGGGCGTGCGATCCCTTCTGGGCCACGACCTGCCAGCCGAGCCGACCAAGGGCCTCGACAACCTCACGACCCGTCACGCGGGGGAGCGGTGGCATCGACGTGACGGTAGACCGTGGCTGAGACGACGACCGGGCCGTCGGCTTCGAGGGGTTCGAGCACGCGACCAGGACGACCCTCGCAGCCACGGCGCCCCACCCATGCCACCTGCGTGCTGTCATCGGCTGCACCCCGAGCGTCGACGCGACACAAACCGGAGCGAGCGATGGGCGCGAACTCCACCTGTGGATTCGGGCCTTGCCAACATTTTGCCAACAGACTTTCGCCCGCTTTCACCCGCACACACCGCGCAACGGGCGTCTTTCGCGGTGAAACCGCTGCTCAGCGGCACGGTGCGGAGATCTGTCCACTCTCTCAAGGTGGCGACACGGGTTCGAATCCCGTTGGGGCTGCCAAGAAAAGCCCAGTTCAGAGGCCATATTCTACACCTACTTGCCCTCCGGCGGCCTGGAAACCGACGGCTGCGACAGCTACAGCTACGACTCCTTCGACCGACTCACCAGCACCGGCCCCATCGCCACCACCCCCCCGACCAGCTGCGCCACCGGGTCGAGCAGCGGCACCGTCACCAACGAATATGACGGCCTCGACCGCCAAACCCGGGTCACCACCACCGGCACCACCACCGGCAACGAGGTCCGCCAACTCCACTACCTGGGCACCGGCACCACCATCGATAGCCAAGACACCGATAACACCACCGGCACCTACCAATGGGGCGCCCGCACCTACAACCCCACCACCGCCACCTGGCTCACCCCCGACACCAACCGCGCCGGCACCGCCGCCACCAACCAATCGGTGGGCACCGACCCCCTCACCGAAAACACCTACACCTACGTAAACGGCGACCCCATCAACCTCAACGACCCGACCGGTCACATGCCATGCGAAGACGGCGTCTGCGGCTCGATAAAATTCATCGAGTCGCCAGCAGGACAGGCCGCGGTCAACGCACAAGCGCAAGGGGAGCAGCAGGCGCTGGCACAGCTGGCGCAACAAGCCCAACTGGCGCAAAGCGACTATCCCGGATCACGCATCGTCAACGGCAACCAACAAATCCAGCTGTCAAACGGCGCCGTCATCGGCGTGTCGCCCGCCCTGAGTGTCGCACAGAACTCGGCCGCGGTCGACGGGCAACACTTTGGCGCACAGCTCCTACAGCAGCAGATCAGCGAATGCATGTATGACGCGGGCCTTTTACGGATCCGGTTCCGGCACGGAAACGATAAGCATTAACCCCCTCGGCCTCGCCGTACCAGAACGTCACATGCACCCACAACGGTCCTCACGCCTGGCAGGGCGTGGCGAGAGTGCTCAACGATGTCGCCGGAGGGGCAGCCTTCGCCTCCGTCGCCCTGAACGCTGTCGCGCTAGCCTGCATCGCGTTCGTTCAGCCCGAGTGTTCTGGGTCCTTTGAGGCAGCCTCCAAGGTGGCGGGAGGGATCTCGGTCGCCGCGTCGATTGGGGTCACTGCCTACATCTGCGCGAACGGAACCTCTCACGAGTGCTACGTCAGCGCTGGGCAGACCGCTGTCGAAGGAGCCGCGACCATTGCTGGCATAGCTCTCTCCCCGGCCAACGCCCTACCCTTTTCGCTCGGCGGGTCATCGGCCAGCGACGTCCTGACATTGAGGGGCCGAGCGGGGCGAGACGGGCGCCGTGCCGATAGGTCTCATCAACGGCAACACCTCCGGTGGGGGCACTCGCCCACCGTTCAGTCCGCGTGGCATCGTCAGTGCCCTGCGGGAGGTTGTCGATAGCCCGGCCGCGACTGACGACGAGCTGGTGGGCATGGTTGGCGGACCACTGTTTCCTACCGGCTGCGAGGTGCATGGCAACATCGAAGGGTTGCTCGCCGGTGACGCCGTCACCCTGCGGCTCTCGGCTCGCCTGCGCCCTGTTGAGGGAGGGCGGCCTGGCGTGGTGGCCGACCGGTTCCCGCCTGGGGTCGGCAGCCGGGAAGTCAGCGAGTTTGTTGCCAGCGCTGTCCTGCGTCGCCCGTGGTCGGCCGACCTGCCCGACCTCGACCAACGGTCGCGCATCGCCGTGTCGGGCATTGACGATCTCTCGAGGGGAACCGAAACTCGCCTGGTCTTCACGGCGTCCAAGGGCGCCGATGTCGGTCAGCTCCGCGAGCGACTTGCGACTGTCTATGGCCTCACGATGGAGCTGCGGGCCCAGCTTCCCGCCCCACTCCCTGACGTGCTCAAGAGCTGGGCCGCAACACACTCTGCCGACGACCTCACGAACTCGTTGAGCCAACTTGATCAGCTACTCGACTGACCGCGAGGCCGTCAGGGAGCCACGAATTGAACGGTCGTTCCCCTCGGCGACGTCAAGACAGAATTCCTGATCTGAAGCGGAACAATCACCGCCGAGCTGAGGCCGCGAAAAGTACAGATCGACGGTTCCGCGAGCATTGTCAACTCGGTCGGCGGAGCCCGTAATAGCGCTCTCCATGGCTGGATCGACGGTCCGCCGGCGCCGATATGCCGATGTGGGCGGAGGAAGCGGGTTAGCTGTGGCGCCGGGTTCGGCGCCGTTTGATGAGGGCTCGATAGGTGTCGGCCAGGTCCTCGACCAGTTCGGGGCGCAAGCCGGTGTCCCAGCTGGAGCGGGCGATATCGCTGTGGGCGGCGAAATGGAAAACGAAAACCCGGAGCCGTTCGTATCGCACAAGCAAGCCGACCAGATCATCGAGAAAGTGCGACGAGGTCGCGCGAAACTACACCAGATCAAATCCGCGACGGACCACCAGGCGGCGTCGAACTTTGTCGGCAAAGTGCACGCTGCCAACCGCCGCTTGTCAGGCCAACCTGTCAAGTCCCTGCTAACGTTCGGCCGATAGAGAAGTGCACGGGCGGATGCCTCTAAACGCCTAATTTTCTGATCGGCGATGGCTGGGGCGGGTCGAGAGGATTCGAAATGCACGCACGGCGGCGCGGGAATCGGATGCGATACGCGGTCATCTTCTGGGTCATGGCAGTTGTCGGTGGCCAAGGTGGTGTCGCCTGGGCGGCAAGCGGGCCTGGGGCGCAGAGCGCGACCTCTCAGCCAACGGCACAGGCGAAATCGCCCGCGGCGGGCACCCACCCGGCCAGCGTGCTGGGCCTGGCCGGCAGTTCGGCGGGGACGGGACTGGGTGCTACGTTGCCGCTGAAAACGCATGCCGGGGCGACGCCGGCCCAGGTCACGCCCGCGGATGCCACGGCGATCCCCGACGTGCCGATGGTGACGTCTGTGGTGGCGACCGGATTGGGTGTGCTGGTGGCCTATACCCCGTCACCAGCAGCCGAAGATGTGACCTCCTACACCGTGCAGCTGGCACCAGCCGCGGGCGGCAACACTGCACCCGTCGGTTGCACCGGCCCGTTCACCACAACGGTCGATGCGTCGAACTCGGCCGCCTTGGTGGAGGGCCTGTGCACGGGGGTCGCCTACGCAGCCACCGTTTCGGCCGCCAACGCGGTGGGGTCGAGCGCATTCAGCGCAGCATCATTGCCCATCGTTCCGTTGGCCGCTCAGGTCCCCGAAGCCCCGGTGATCACCTCAGTGCTAGGCCGAAACCGTGCCCTCGTCGTGTCCTGGAGCCCGCCCGGTATGGACGGGGGCGAAGCGATCTCGGGCTACCAGCTGACGCTCACGGCCGCCCAGTCGGTCGTCACCGCCACCGCCGGTCCGTCGGCCACCACTGCGACCGTGAGCGGCCTCACCAACCGCGTGTCGTACAGCGTGTCCTTGGTCGCCGTGAATTCAGTGGGTTCGTCGGAGGCGGCCACCGCAACCGGCAAGCCGAAGGCGTCCTATGTCCCGGGCGGGCCGAGCGAGGTCACGGCCACACCGGACGGGACCGGGGCGGTCGACGTGTCCTGGGATCCACCTATCGACGACGGCGGTAGCTCGCTGACCGGCTACACCGTCACCTGGCAAGAGGTGGCTCCCGGCTCTGGTACGTCGTATGTGCCTGCGCCCGGGTCGAGCCCGCAGAGCCTCGGGACGGACGGGTCAGCCGGAGCCCTGACCATCCCCGCGTCTGGTTTCTCACCCGCCGCCGCCCTGTACGAGGTCTCGGTCACGGCAGCCAACGCGGTGGGTACTGGCGCCTCCCAGTCCACGGCGAGCCCGGTGTCGCCGGTGACCACACTCAGCTCGAATGCGGTGGTGCTGAGCGGCGACACCATGGCTGCGCTGGCCAGCGACACTCCCTCGGTGATCGAGAAGGGAAGCGTGCTGGTGTGGCCGGCACCCGCGCCCGCCCAGATCTCTGCGTTGACGTCTGGTCAAGTGCTGCTCGCAGCTCCAGCCCCGGCGGCACCCCAGGGTTTGCTCGACCTGGTCCAGTCAGTCTCGAGCGACTCGTCGGGGGACTACACCATCACCACCGCCCCCGCGCCCCTGACCGATGCGTTCACCACCCTGGCGCTGGCGACGACGACCAACCCGCTGAGCGAGGGAGCGGGGGTGTCGAGCAACGCCCGGACCCTGCGCCCGGGGGACCAGTTCCGTCCGACGGTGCCCGGCGTTCGTGACGTCGGGAGCGTCGGACCCAACGTGTCGACCGGTTTCAGCAAGACGCTCACCCTTTCTTTCAACGACAGTGCGGAAACCCCCGGCGTCGGCGGGTCGGTGTCGGGAGAGCTGACCGTGACACCTGATCTCAGCCTCAGCTTGGGACTGGACACCTTTCTCAGTTTCATCCCCGATGGCGTCCACATCTCAGCCTCGGCCAGCATCGCGGCCAGCGCCAATATCACGGCGGAGGTCCAGGGCTCATTTTCCACCGATTTGGGGGAAATCGAGGGCGACCCCATCGACCTTCAAATCGGGCCATTTCCCCTGGTCATCGTGCCCAAGGTGCCCCTAGACCTGGATGTCGACGGCGACGGCGGTATACAGGTAACGGCGACGGGTACCATCGGCGCCAGCCTGTACTGGGACACCGGGTCGCCGGGCACCTTGAAATCGAAGAACCTGACACAGGCGCCGGTGGTGAACGTGACGCCGGCACCGGGCCACACCGACAACGGCAACTTGGTCATCGACCTCTCCGCCCAGCCCCAACTCGACGTGTTCGATACCGCCGGGCCCAACGTGGAGGGTGACCTGATTCTTACCGCCACGTTCACCGTAAACCCACCCCCGGGCACTCCGTGGTTATCGCTCGTACCGTCGGTGAGCATTTCGGTGGGGTTGGACATCGACATCGACGGATTCCACGAATCGCTGGAGGTGCAGTTAGCGACCCTGACCTTCCCCGCGCTGCAGCTGTTCTCGCAGCCCGTGACCCTGACGATCAGCCCCCCCTACCCTGAGGTCGACCCGGGACAAAGTGTCCAACTGACGGCCACCGCGTCGGACGGATCCACCGGCCACACCTTCACGTGGTCACTCGAACAGCAAGCGGGCGACACGATCAGCACCGACGGCCTGTTCACGGCGGCCGGCCCAACCGGTCGCTCCGTCACCGTCAATGTCACCGACGAAAATGATGACGAGGGCACCACGACTATCGGCATCGGCGTCGGCTTCGACCCGCCGGGCGATCTCCAAGCGGTCGAAGACTCCGGCGACACCGGGGTCCAGGTCTCCTGGACGCCGGCCGCGGACGGCGACGGGCTTCCCGTCGTGTCATACATCGTCGACACCAGCGGCGGGGTGCCCAGCCAAACAATCGTCGGAACGAGCACTTCGCTGCCCTGGCTGAACGCCGGGACCACCTATGTCATCACCGTGTACCCGGTCAATAGCGCCAACCAGCTAGGCCCGGCCGCAACCACCAAGGTGACCATCCACGCGCGAAAGTCGCCCGGCCAGATCCAGCCGCCCCCACCCCAGAACCCCTCCGCGCTGCTTCAGTCCGTCTCGTGCACCTCGGCCAGCAACTGCATGGCGGTCGGCTACGTCCAAGCCCCGAACCAGAACGACGCGGTCACGCTGGCCGGGCAATGGAATGGAACCGCGTGGACGGTCGTGCCGACGCCGGCGGTAGGCACGAGTGCGGTTCTGAATTCCGTGTCCTGCTTCGCTGCCAACTCGTGCATCGCTGTCGGGGGCGATGTCGACAGCGTGACGGGTACGACCGACCCGCTGGTTATGCAATGGGATGGGACCAGTTGGACGCTTGCTCCGGCTCCTACCGATACCCCTCCGGGCTCGCAGTTGCTCAACGTAACGTGTACGTCGGCCTCGTTCTGCATCGCGGTCGGATTCTGGGAGACAACAGATGCCACCGGCTCGTTCCCCGAGGTGGCGGAGATGTGGAATGGGAGGGCGTGGACCGCCCAGTCCTTACCGCTTCCCACCGGGGCGTTCGGAGCGCAGCTGTTCAGTGTGTCGTGCACGTCGGCGAAGGCATGCACCGTCGTGGGCGGCTACCAGGTGGAGTCAGGGGGAAACTCACCGTTCATGTCGCTGGCCGATCGGTGGAACGGCACTACCTGGACCGTGGAGAACGTCCCGGAACCGGCCGGCATGATAACGGGCGGTCTCACCGGCGTGTCGTGCCCGACGGCCAAGTCGTGCAATGCCGTCGGGGTGTGGGAATTCTCCAATGGTCAAGGCGGATACACCGAGCAGCCTCTGGCGGCCCAGTGGAACGGGTCGACATGGACTCTCACGCCGATCGCCACGCCGCCTGCCCCTGGGGTGGTCTTCCCGATCTTCGGCGTGTCATGCACGTCGGCCAGCAAGTGCACGGCGACTGGCACAGTCCTGGATCCGGGAGCAGATTCGCCGGTGATCGAACAGTGGAACGGGACGGCCTGGCAAAACGTAGCCGTCCCGGTACCCAGCGGTTCCATCGAATCGCTTCTCGTGGGTATCTCGTGTCCTACCGCCCACAGCTGTACCGCGGTGGGCGGGACCGAAGTCTCCAACTCCGGCACCTTCATCCCATTCATCTTGGTGGTCAACGAGTAGTGGCCGCCACTCCCCGGCCTCACGGTGGGAGCGCTTACCGGATGGTCTCAGCCGTCTCAAGTCGTTGCCCCGAACCTATCCGGTGTTTGTCTACCAACGCTCGCGCCAGCGAATGGAATACCCTCCGCCGTCAGTCTGGGCGGCGAGCGAAACGTTTAGCAATCTGACAACGCGCGCAGCGAAGCACAGATCTCTTCGTGGCGAAAGCCGAGATCGCCGATTCGTTCTACCAACGCCGACCGCCGAATCCGCTGTAGATTGTCAAACGAGGCTACACACTCAACGTGGAGCCCCTCGTCCTCGCCGAGGAGGACCTCGGTCGGAATATTCCGTACCGCCCGCGTCACTGGCGCAACCACGATGCCGGTGAGTACGGGGATCGCTTCGGAGCGTGTGACGACGAGAACGGGTCGGCGTTTGTCCTCAGCCTCGGCCCACCAGATCTCGCCCCGGGCTGGATGAGCTACCACGGCTCCTCCTCTACCAGCGCCCGAGTGGCGTCATCGAGCCCAGCCAGCTCTTCTTCGTATTGGGGGTGCCGCCGATAGCCATCGACGATGGCTATGCCTGTTTGCTGTCGACGGTGACGCTCGACGAGAGCCACGAGGCCGAGACGAACAGCATCAGAGCGAGTCGCAGCTACTCCTTCGTCTACGAGAGCATCGACCTCAGCCAGCAAGCGATCATCCACACGTGTAACTAGTTGTGCCATGCAGTTAGCATACCGGAACGCTATGCATGAGGAGGCGGCGGCGGCGGCGGAGTAAGGCCGCGACGGCAGCCTGCCGGGACGGGCTACTCCAAGCAAACAGCCGCCGACTATCTCCCCCTGGCGCAGTGCCCATCAGGGGCGTTATGCGCTCGTCGCAGGGCGTCGTTCGGGCGATGACCCCCCCTCGCCGTGAAATATCGGATTGGATCGTCCGCGTCGCTCGGGTCCTGCCCTTCCACCTTGAGAGCCGCGTTTGTGGGACGCCGCAGCGTTCGGCGCGGTCGGCAGTCGCCGGGCGCCGTCGGATTGATCACGAGCTGTGACGATGTCTCGGCGGCAGACGCCGGTCAGCCCCGCAACGGGAGTAGATGATAGCTCGACGGGCACGCGCGAGCCGCCTTCGGGCTTCAGCGAACGAGCGTATGTCTTGCTGCAAAACTGCCATCCGGCCACGAGGACCTGAACCAAGACGGTATGCCCGGCGGCGGAGGTTCCGAACTGTCAGGATGCTAGTGCCGCGTCAGCCAAAGTTTGCGTTGTGGTGGACTGGCTCCGACCCGGTGGTAGAGGCACCGCGCTGATGATCGGACGACTTGGTTGCCAAGGGTTCCAGATCGGCACCCGGGGCCGAGTAGGGCGCCTAAACAGGCATACGTCGTGCGGGAACGACAGAATCCCGGTGGGCACAGGCGGCAGAGTCTACAACGAGGTGTTACGCTTGACACATCATTCCAGGGACCCGAGGCTAGATATCTTATCGTACTGCTAATCCCGTTCTTTCGTGTGCCTCAGTTTAGTACTATTTCTATTGGCGCATGTTTGGGCGCTGGCTGCGCCCGCATTCGTCGTGGTAGTCGTCATTGCGGTACTGATTGTTGGCGCGATCCGAGCCTATGCTGAATCTCGGCGAAAGGAACCTCTCCAGGGAGAGCAATGAAATACAGAATTAGCTCACCCATCGGCACACCATCGCTCAGTGGGACGGGCTCGGGCCGCGGTAGGTAATCTTGCGTTGTAGATCCACCTTGAATTGGCTGGTCAAGCACAATGTCTGTGAAATATTGACTGGTCGGATCGGAGGTGGTGGCGTGTCTCGCGAGGGTTTGCGGGTGCGGGCGGTGAGCGACGATGAGGGCAACCGTCTGTTGCGGATTGTGCGTCGTTCGTCGGGGTCGATCGTGACGTGGCTGCGGGCCCAGACGGTGTTGCTGTCGGTCCAGGGCATGGACGTGGCGGGGATCGCGAAGGGCGTCTCACCGGTGATACACTCAACGCGTGTCTGAGATTTCGGTTCGAGAGCTGCGTAACCATGGCGGCGACGTGATCGACCGCGTCGTGCCAGATAGATAAATCGGCATGCCCGACGACCAGAGTTTCAGGAGGCGGCGTCAGACTCGCAGAGCAGCGCTCCTGGCTCAGCCCTATACCAGTTCGATGATTAGGCGGGAGCGGATCGGTCTCGCCGCGATCGCGGTTACCTACGCCGTAGTGGCGACGGTCCTTCCGAGCCTAATAAATGGGGCTGTCCTACCTCTCGTCGTCATAGGTCCGCTGGTGGTGGCCATCGTGTTCAAGAATCAGCCCAAACGTCGAAGGAGCCAGTTCTTCGGCCGGACCCCGCCTGATTCAAATGTAGGCTGAACCTGCTGAACGAGTCCTCCAGTTGTCGCGAGTCTGGAGGGGCAGAAGCGCGCGTAGGTCCCGCAAGAGCACCCGAATGGGGCGTTATCGGACGGGTCGTTCGACGGTGCGTAATCCGTCGAGCTGTCGCCTCGGAGTCTGTCCGCCGACTCTGGTGTCCGAAACGGCTCACCACATACTCGATCGTATCCACCTACGACCCGGATTGATGCAACGCTCACGAAGATTGGCGAACAGGCTACTCCCAGTTTCGTCCCCGGGACCGGCGCTACTAGCAAGCCACCGGAAGTTCGGCAGTTTGCTGTGCAGGGAACTGCCACGAACTGGTTCCGAGCTGGTGGCGTTCGCGTAGGGAACTCGAGCGTCGGGGATTAGTCACTCCGCGGAGTCGACACCAAACTGGTTTTCATTGAATAACTGCAACGTGTCATTCAATGCGGTAGCCAGTCGCAGTCTCGTGGATCCAGGTGCGGCTACTTTGTTGAGATCTATTACTCGACCGTCGCGCAAAACGAGCGTCAGCGATGTCTCATCTCGATTTCTTGTGCCCTCGAATCGGGAGATCTCGCTCCACAGGAACGGTTCGCCGTCGCTGCGGCCTCGGGACCGCACGATGGTGACACCACTCGGGCCGACGCTCAGCCGACGCCGACACACCGGCCACAGCATGCAAAGGGTCACGATCTCGGAGACCAAAAAGACCACTCCTGCGAAAGCGTAGCTTCCACCAACGGCGAAGAACAACGCGAGCACGAGCCCGCCGCCACCGAAGAACACCGTCAAAGACCACAAGGTGATCGTCGAATGCGCGTACGTCCATTGTGGTACTGTCCGATCAGCGAGGACCCAGCGGCGGAAACGTGGGTCGGGCAGCCGAGAATGGCGTGCCGGTGTGAGGGACATACATTCTTCACACGGGTGGACTCCTGGCTGGGCTGCTGTTGTCCAGGCCGCAAGAGTCGGCATCAGTGGCAGGAACTCCCCGAGGCAGCACGCCGTGACAGTGCCGGGTGAAACAGCGTGAATACGTCGATACCCAGACTGGTTGCGCTCGGAGCGGTCTTGCGGACCGGGAGACAATCGCACCTCGACCGCCCCCTCATATCGTGCCGGGCGGGGCCACGCCGTGTAGTCACCGGATAGCCACCTTACGGCGGCACTGAGCCCTGTCACGTACTCCGGATGCGAATCGTGCCCAATACCGTGAACTCTTGGGGCACTCCCAGTCGAATAAGCCGTCCGCCGGCCGCTTCTCTCCTTCAAACCTAGGAGGAAGAGCGCTAGGAATGGGATGAAAATGAGCAACACGGCGGACATGGTTGCGATCGCGATCGGGCGACATTGACTGCTGCCTGGTGCATGCGCATCAGCCCCCTGCGGCCCGTGTAGCGCTATGACAAGATTGGATCCGCCGCATGATGGGCTGTGGTAGTCGGGTTGTAAGTACAGTACACCGACGAATAGCCAGCCACAAAGTACGAACAGTACGAACAGGCAGCATAAAATGTAGGTACGCCTCTTGCGCGGCGAGCCGCCATCATTCACCGCATTCTTCGCTCTGCCCACCGTGAGGATTGTAACGTGTGGAGTGCGCGAGCGGAGCAACAGAACCGCATCGTCTTACCCTCGCTCGCGAACCAACAGCAGAGCCATCCAGTATCACGATCATGGAAGAGTCAGGATCGGTGTCATCCCGAGCATCCGGTATCTGGCGCTACAGCAGGTCGACCGCCTGAACATCTCGGTCGTTGTCGACAGGATCAGCGGTCAGCGGCGTAGCTGAAACCGCGGCGAGATGGAGCTTCCCGCCGCTGTTCGATGAAGTCGAGCTGGCGGGAGTGGTCCCATCGATGGCAAGCGCGAGGCGCCTCCCATTCGGTGCCTGCCACGCTCGGGGAGAATGATCCGGTGAATGTGTCGGCGGAGCTTGTCGGCGAGGTTGACTTGGACGGCATCGTGTTGGTCGTGGCCAACGACGCAGCTCGGTCCTCCTTCACCGTCTCATCGCTGGGTGGTGTGATGGCGGTTGACGCCAACGTGCGACCGCTCGGCCGCTGGAAACGGGTGGCGCCCGGGCGAGGATCGCACGCCACGGCACCGTCTCGCGGTTTGGCGTTGCTGTCGGGGCGAGACGCCGTGGTTCTCGTGGGCCCCGCCGGCGATGTCGTGTGGTCCTATCCCCACCGACGTTGGGCGGACTACGAGGCGGGCTGCACCTGGTTTGACCGGACGGGACAGCCGTATGCGGTCGTTCCTGGCGACTCCTCGGATCGTTGCGTCGTCGTCCGTTTCGACATCGAATCGGGCCGGCCGCTGGCAGGGGTCCCGATACGTGCTGATGAGCCAGCCGGCATCAGCCCGATCCATCATCGCGACGGTTGGGTGGGCCTTTCCGAGGGCGAAGGCCAAGACGCGGCACGGGCATGGTGGGTCCGATCGACTGGACAGCGCGATGGAGTCGACGGTCTCGAGGTGCTTGATGCGGGTTGGGACGACTGGGTGCTGTGCGACGTCGACCGGTCCGGCTCCAAGATCATCACCGTGCCCCACGGTTGCCCGGGACCACTTGTCGTGCGGTCCTTCCCCGATCTTCAGGCGGTCCGGGCCGTCGAGTCCCCGGACGACGAACACGGCTGGGACCACACTGCGTGCTTCGCCGGCGAAATGATCGTGAGCCGCCTGTACGGCACGCATGATCGGATCGTGGCGGTCGACCCGGCCGGCACCGTCCACGACCTACACCTCGGCGGCGACGACCTTATTCCCGCCGCTGCCGATTCATGGCTCACCGTCACCCGAACGTCCATCCGACGCTACAAGCTGACATGACCCCGCACCGGCCCTCTGTGCCCGCTATCCACCGCCCCAAGCGCCGTTCCGAAAACGGGCGTTACCGAACGGTGCCGGGATCCGGAGCGTTTGCGCCGAACACTACCTGACGGCTCTGCGTGTCACTCGATCGATCGCCGAAGGCAACGCCAATAATTCGAGCAGGTATAGGTACGCGAGATGGGATAGTCCATCCGGAATCGTACCGTCATGCGCCATCAGGAGGGATTCGGTTCTGGCGACGTTTCTCCCCGGCTCCGGACGGAACCCGTGGTTAGCGTTACGAAGGACGCGAAGCCACATCTGGGCGGCCTGCTCCTTCGAGAACTCTTGATTAGCCCCGCCAGCCGCACCCAACCTGATCGTAGAGGAGTTTACGCGCGAACGCAGATAGAATCCATCTTGCACCTCAGCGAGGCCTTCGACGGCGCGTTTGGCGTTCGGTAGCAGAATAGGTCTGGCCTCAACGGGGATATTATTCGAGAGTTGATCTAAGACGGTGTGGGCGTGGCTCAATGTTGCAGACTGCTCGGTCCCGCACAGCCCAAGCCCTTCCAAGGTGTCCAGCGCGCTGAATAGCAGTACGCGTCGCGCATTACGGTCACGGTCATGTGCAAGAATAGACTGGACGTGGCGAAATAACTGCTCGACACCGAGGAGGACTTGCAGGTGCCGGAGCGGAAGATAAGAGCCTGTGTCGTCGCAGAAGTTGGCCGGCTCCGTTAGGTGGGAGAACAGCATGTCGAGTTTCTCCACCCACCAGCCCAAAGTGACTCGACACACCTCTTCGTTGATGTCCGTGGGGCGTGGACCTGACTGCATTCCGCCAGCTGGGAGCTGTAGCTGCAGTAGCTCAGCGGCCTCGCCGCGTCGCCCACTTACGGCGGCTCCAAAACTGTAAACAATAAGTGCCCCGACACGTGGCGCCGTAAAGGCCCAGACCCAGGGAGATCGAGCCGTCACGAGTGGGTCGAAGTACGCGTTAAGGCCAAGGGTGGTGTCGCTGAATAGGAATCGTGCTGGCGAAATGGCGAGTTCACCGGGGGCTGGAACAGGCGGGTTGGAGAAGAGGCTCGGATCGTCGTGTAGAAGTGTAAGTAGCCGCGTAAGATGGTAACGATTCGAGAGGGCCGGACTCACCTCCACGAGATGTGCCTCGGCCGTCTGAAGAAATGGCTCGCCGCCCGGTTCTGACAGAAGCTGCCCGTGCACGTTCGTCGTTAGAGCCTCAAGCTGTGAATCCGGCCCCGTCGCCGTTACGAAACTCGACGCGGCGGCGAAGGCCGCGAAGTCGCCAGGCCGTCGGCTTACGATTCGGTTAAATTCTGCCTGCAGGCGGTCTACATCGATCGGAATGTACTGGGAGGTGCTCGGCAGCGCTCGCAGACGAGCCATCCCGACTGTGCTCGCGCCGTCGGTTCGAATCAGCGGTGTCGTACTGACGAGGCCCGCGGGACGATCTTCGAATCGCTCGACGGTTTGGACGGACCACAAGCCGTTAGTCACGTCAATGGGGCTGAGATGGAGCCCCGCAAGGTTGGCGAAACCGAGAATGTTATTACCACCGAGCCACGCGGGCAGTCTAATGCTGGCGCCTGCATCGTCGCCACTACCGACAGGCGACGCGGGCCTACCGATTTCCGTGGGCATATCGGTCGATTCGCATGCTGCCTGCGTCTCCGCGATAGAGCCCCAGAGGGCCGGAATCCTCCTGTGCTGGATGACCCCGTCCGACCCGACTTACAAACGACAAATTCTCATTGGCATGCACCCTCTTGAGGTCGAGGGGAGGTCGATCCATAACGGTAGTCATTGTAGCTCCTTTCGGCGTCGAGGGGACTATAGTTATCTATGTCGCCAATACTGAGAGATCGCCCGGGGGACCCTGGTCAGTGTCGAACCTCAATGTTGGCCTTCGTAATGTCGGGAGAGTTGCTGCTCGGAACCGCGAAGAACCGTCGTTCCGGCAGTATGTCCACGGTCAGGATGTTGTGTCACGAACCAGGAATCGCCGACAGGAGGGCCATCCGGTATCTGGCGTTCCTGATCGGGTGCCAGGGGTGTCGTCCGCCGGGATGGCAGTGGGCCTGCGGCGAGCGATCGTGGCAGGGAGGCACGGGTGCGAGGCGGGAGCCATCGGCACCGACGGCGAGCGAGCGACGGGGTGCTTCGCACGAACGGCAGCGCGCCGGATGGGGGTCGCGATCCCCCGGGAGACCCCACGGACCGACGAGACCTCGGTCGTTGTCGCAGTTTGTGGGTTCGGCGCCGAAGATCCCTGGCCGCCGGCGGCGGTCGATGCCGGACGGAACAGCGGGCCTTCGAAGTGAGGGTGCGCGGCTGGGACGTCAACGCCAAATCGCGTGCCGGGCACTCGTCCCTTACGACTGCCACGGCGACCGGGCGATATGGGGCTCTCATGAGCTCGGGACGTTGCGGAACCTCGTGCGACGTGGTCGTGCCCGTCGAGGGTGTCGTCCCGAATAGCACGGTGGTCTGAGGCGAGCACCCGGGGTCCCCGATGGGGCTTGGCGAGATGGCTTGGGAGCACGCGACCGCCAGCGGATGGAGGGCATCGATCCGGGGCTGGTTGGGTGGCGGAACTGTCAGCAGAGGGGAGCAAACGCCCTGACGCCATGAAGACGCTAACGTGCGGGTTTGCACCTGATGGACGCCAAACGCCGCACTCTCAAGGTGGCGACACGGGTTCGAATCCCGTTCGGGCTGCGAAGAAAGTCCAGGTCAACGGCACGTTTTGGTGGAGTCGGCTCGTGGTCCATGGAGATCTTGCCAACAAACCTGGCCAAAACAGGTGTCTAGTCCCGCGGCGGGACGCGATCTGATCCAGCAGGGTGGCAGGTCGCCCGTCGTAGCGGCTCTCCCGCGTGTCGGTGGCACGGGAATCGACGGTCAGAGAGGTGTTCGGTAGCCAAGGGAGCGGGCGGCGTCGCTGGCCTTCACGACGAGGCGTCCCGCCTGGCCGGTCGAGGTGAAACCAAGGTGACGGTAGAAGGCTTCAGCCGACTCGTCGATTGCATCGACCACGACGAGACGTCCCCCGAGCTCGCTGATGCCGCTTAGCGCTGTGCCGAGCGCGTCAATGAGGGTGGCCGATCCGATCCCCTGGCCTTGATATCTCTGGGCTACTGCCAGTCGGCCGATCAAGATCGCCGGGATGGCGTCGGGCGAGCCATGCCCAACTTTCGTGGGCACGTCCTCCCGTCGAACGACGTGGGGTATGAGGCTGTAGTAGGCGACCAACTCGTCCACGTCTTCGATCAGGAGATAGGTACGAGCCGTGCCCATGACCTGGGAGCGTCGGGCCTGCTGTCGGAGCCATTTGTCAAGAAGGTCGTTGCCGCTGACAAACCGACTGAGGTCGTGCCGTTCGGCGAGGTGCTCCCTGAAGAGCACTACCGGGAAATCACCGGATGCCTCTTGGCCCGCTCGACTGCGGCTGCAAGCGCGGGGATCTCCCGTGGCGGCTTGTCCAACTCTGTGAGCAATCGCTGAAAGTAGTCGTTAGGCACGACGGTCTCTTCCTGCTCCGCGAGCACGCGGTCGGCCTGAGCCCTCGCGGCGGCGACGATGAAGGCACTGACTGACTGGGAGGTCGCCCAAGCGGCCGCTTCGATACGCCTCACGTCGGCAGGAGCTGCCCGCGCCTCGAGTCGTTCTGTCTTGGCCATGTACCACAATGTACGGTAACTTTGACACCTTTGCAAGTGCGAGCGGTCACCGCCGCGCTTGGCCAGCCATCCTGCCTCAAATGGTGTGGCAGCCCGCCAGATCGATCCCGCCAGGCGCGGTGTTGGACCACCGAGTGGCAGGCGAAGCTGCGAGCGTCGCTGTCAGACGTCGATACCGGGCACGTACGGACGTTCCAGACCGACGAGGAGTTCTTGGAAGCTCTGTAGCCCGGCTCGACGTAATGCCGCCCGAGCAGCGGCCAAGCCCCTCGTGGTGGCGCCGGGCGGTCCGGACGGCGTCCAGCATGCGCCAGGCGGGGTCCTGGTTGATGCTGCGCGCGTACCCGTCAGCACTGACGTCGTCGCCGCCGAGCGTGCGGGACTCCGAGCGACTGTCCATCCCCTTGCCAACATTTCACCAACAGACGTTCACCCCCCGGCCCCATCGATCGAAGGCGCCGGTCGGGCGCTGCCACGGGGGTAGCGTTCCCATTTGCGCCATACTGCGCCACCTGGTTTCGTGGTCGGTATGAGAGGGATGTGATCCCATGTTGTGCAGCGTGCTGCGCGAGTTCAACCGGCCGTGGGTGCTCGAGGAGCGTCCCGATCCTGTGCCGGGAGAAGGGCAGGTCGCAATCCGCGTCCACGCCAGCGGCATGTGTGGAACCGACATCCACTTGTCCCACGGCTTCCTTGACGCTTCGGTGCCGTTGATTCCCGGGCACGAGGCGGTGGGAGAGGTCGCGGCCCTCGGTCCCGGCGTCACGGATCTCGTCGTCGGCGACCGGGTCGGCGTGTCGTGGGTGCAACGGGGCTGCGGTCGATGTACCTGGTGCCAGAAGGGGGCCCCGGTCTACTGTGCGGCGCCGCAGACTTGGATGGAGATTGGCGGCGGCCACTGCGAGATCATGGTGGCCTGGAGCGAGGGGTGCACCCTCTTACCTTCCGGACTCGATTTCGAAACCGCGGCGCCGATGTTCTGCGCTGGCATCACCGTGGTTTCTGGCCTGCGGAATGCCAATGTGCTTCCTGGTGAGCGCGTTGCCGTCCTTGGATTTGGAGGACTCGGCCACCTCGCGATCCAGGTGGCCAAGGCCTGGGGCCTGGAAACGGTTGCCCTTACGAGCAGCGACGAAAAAGCCGACGACGCGAGAGCTCTGGGGGCCGACGATGCCATCGTCGTTGATTCCGATCCGGGCCAGGCCCTGGCGCAAGTGGGCGGCGCCGACGTTGTTCTATGCACGTCCAATAGCGCCCGCCAGGTGTCGCAAATGATCAGTGGCCTTCGGCCCGAAGGCCGGATCGTCAACGCCGGGGTTCTCGACGGTCCCTTGGTCATAAACTCGGTCGACCTGCTGACCATCCAAGGGAAGATTTGTGGCGTCGTGCAAAACTCGCGACGAGACCTGGTCGACACCCTGGCGTTGGCAGCCAGCGGCAAGCTGCGTCCGGTGCTTGAGGTCTACGAGTTGGCCGATCACAACGAAGTACTCGCCCGCCTTGAACGCGGCAACGTTCGTTACCGCGCCGTCCTCCTCCCGACTAAATAACCACCAATTGCCGGGTCAGCAGGCCTAGCAGGTGGTGGCCGTCCATGGGTTCGAGAGGGTGGCGGAGAGCGACATAGTCGGGCGGCACTGAGCGGTAGATGCCGCATCCCTGCCGGCGCAGCAGTTGTATCAGCCGCTGTGCGTCGTCGAGGTGCGTCAGTCTGATGACCGTCTGCACCTGCTTTACCCCAGCGTGGCACGGAGCGCTGGGCAGACGGGCAATACGGTCGGCGGCGGCTTCTAGTGTGGGGATGACGACGATCTCGAGGAACGCCGTGCGTTCGTGGATGGGCAATGGGCTCGGCCCCCTCTCGTCGAGGAACACCGACTGGCCATCGCTGACGATGACGGTCCACGCGGCGTCGCCGTCCCGCGGCGCCACCACGACTCGGTCGAGGTCGGCCGCCCCTTCCCGGATGCGGTCGATGAGCATGGCGTTACGGTCCGAAATACGTCGTCGCCGCAACTCGGGTATACGGTCGAGCTCCTGACCCAGCCGGCGCGCCAACGTCGTGGCGATCGACATCGAGCCCACCAGGTATGCCTCGGTGGGGGAACTACACATCTGCTGTCCCATTTCAGTCACCGCATCGGCGAGGTCTTGTGCCGCCTCGTCGACCGACGCCGCGGTTCGACGCAGATAGCGTTCAGTCGCCACGGCGACACCGGTCAGTGGTTCCATCGGAATCGCCATGGGATGACGTGGGTTCTCGCCGAATCCTTTTACCAGGGCATCCAGGGCCTGGCGGCCCCCCCAGAAGCTGCCCGCGGCAAATGGCCCCTCTCGAAGCACCCGCCGCAAAACCTCACCTTGAGCCGGGTCGGCATGGTCCAAGAAGAACAGGTGGAGGTGGTCCAGTAAGCTCGCAAGGAGTCGGCTGCCGCAGGTCTTCAAGGCCGCGAACAAGGACTCCAGGATTGGCTGGTTGATTCCCGCGCCCCGCAGAGCGACGGGGCAACTGGCGAGCAATCCGATTACGGAGGCGACGACCGAGGGGACGAATGAGTTTCCGCTACCGACCACCAGCAACGGGCCCGCGGGCATCCCGGTAACTGCGACGCCTGGCCCGATGGTGACGAATCCTCCGTCGAGTAGCCGACGACCGCCCGGGAGGACCGACGGGTTGTCAACTAACGATTCGAGGTGGCGACGAGAAAGAAAGCCTGCTAGCGCCTCGATCTCGTGGCGTGCCGAGCGGGGCAGATAGCCCGACGACTCCAGCGCGACCCGCAACCCTTCACGCGTGGCCTTACCCCGGGCCGAGTTCAGGAACTGAGAAGCTTGGTCGAAGGCCTCCAACTTCTCGTCGACCGGGATATCGAGGAGCTGCGCAACCTCGCCAGGAAGTGTGTCGAAGAAAGGCATGGGGGCCGCCTGGGTGACGATCCGTGCGGCCTCATCGGCGATAGTCATCCGCACCCCTCTCGGATCTGGAATCCTTCCAGTTCCTCGGCGCGACGGATGTACACCAAGCCGTCCGTACGATCGGACGTGACATCGGGCTTGCGGGCGACGACGTCCCCAGGAATGACGGCCTCCAAGTAGTCGATACACGCAAAGTTCACATAGAAAAGCAGGTACGGCTCGTCCGGTTTCGGGTCGGTGACAAGGCGGAGCCGGCGGGGTGACTCCAGTAGGCCGACCCAAGTCAGGGGAAACGGGTACTTCACCTCGACGTCGGGATCTAACGGATCGGCCGCCCGGTTGACAAAGATGCACAACGACTCGGTCAGTCCCAGCCCATCGATGACCGGCGCCGCAATTTCCCTGCCTTGCGCAAGGCTTCGGACCCGTGGGCCTACGTCCGCAAGAAACTGTTGCATCGACCGATAACCAAGGTTGCCCTTGAGCCCGCCTCCGGTCATCAGGACTCCCTGCTCGCCCAGGTTTACCCGGGGATTCGGTTCAGTCGACCCGGTGACACGACGGAGCAGGGCGTCATCGGCGATGACGCCCAGCAGAGCTGGTGGGGGTGCGAACCAAATCTTTGGTCCCGGGGCTGCGAAAAAGGAAGACAAGGACTTCTCGTCCGGTTCCAGTCGTCGCCACAGACTGGTCTGCTCGCTGTCGTCGTTGAGACGGCTGCCGTACAGCACTCGGGCCCCACAGTCAGCGAATGCCCGCTCCGACAGAGCCGGTAGTGCCATGGTCTCTCGCATCTCCGGGGCCGCCTGGATGCACACGGTGGCACCGGCCAAGGGCCATCCGGCCATCTTCTCGATGTGACGACCGATGGTAAGGTGCGCCAGGTCAAGCGTGAAAGGCGATCTGGCGATGGTTACCCTCCCGGCCGGGTTCGCCGATGTCCCGCTCGAACCAAAAGTCCGCAAGTCCTCCCTACGGTCAACCAGGTCCTGGATCAGCCGTCGTTGTTGACCGTCGCCCCGGAGATCGTCGGAATGGACACGCAATTGGACGAGATCCGTCAGCGCAACGTCGGGACGTACTTGTCCGCTCCGCAACAAACCCTTGCGCTCAAAGAGTCGGGCATAGAAGCCGGACTGGTCGTGGCGGAGGAAGAAGTCGAGGTAGGGCCGGAGGAGAGTGTTCTGCATGAGGTCGACGGCGGCCGGCCCCGCATCAAGGAGGGTTCGATCCTCCAAATAGGACAGCAGCAGTTGAACATAAGGGTCCGACGACAGCGGATCACGCCGAACCTGCGGCCCCACGGCGCTCGATTGATCGGCAACAGTCATAGCTCTCCCGTCGGGTCCTGGCGCACGGTAGCGTCGAGGCCTGGAACAAGTGTCGCTTCCTTCGGCCTCAAAGGCAAGTGCCTCCCGGGAGCCGTTTGAAGCGATCCCACCCACCACCACGATTGCGGGATCGGGCTTGCGTCAGGCGGTGAAGTCATGTTCGACATCGTCTTGACGGAAACGCGAGACCCAGTCGTGTGACAGATTGTCGGCCTGGCGCCTCATTGGCCCCAGCTCACTTTCGGGCTCGCGCGGGTCGATGCCGAGGGCGTCGACCACCCGGCCGACGGTCGCCGCCCGACTGTCGACGAACTCTTCGTAGATGACTCGTATCGGTTCGCGGCCGGTGGAGTAGAACCAGTCCTCCCAGCGGGCGTCCCAATGGTGCAGCTCGTTCACGAGGTGCTTGATCGCCGAGTAGTCGTACTCGGCGGACCGGCCGCCCCGAGAGAACTCGTCCTCGTTGCGCCACTGCTGTGTCTGGATGGCCTTCCAAAGCGACACCGCCTGGGCCACCTTGTCGCGCCGACGGACAAAGACAATCCGCAGCTGCGGGAAGACGGCGTCGAGGGCCTCGTTGAACGTCGCGTCGCTCAGCCCGGGCAGCTCCTTGACGCGGCTGCGGAAGTCGTCGAAGTAGTTCCACATCATCTTGGCGCCGAACACGCCGTTGCGCGAGGTCCCGCGCTGGACCGCATAGGTAAACCAGCCTTCGAACTCTCCGGGCTGTTCCGGCCGGCCCGGCTCGGTCGGGGCGAGCCGCTCCGCTATGTCGGCCTGCGCCGGGTCCGCGAAGTACTGCCTCGGCTGGCGCGGGCGACCGGTTGAGCGGAGGGCCTCGAAGAACTCGTCGGGCACGCCCGCCACGTCGGACCCCTTGAGCAACTCGCACAGCAGGGTGCTGCCGCTGCGCTGCGTGGCACAGACGAAGTAGGAGATCCCCTCGACCCGTGGACACCGGTCACTGTCCCCGTTCTCCACCATCCCTATGGTATCAGTGGAGAAAGGGCGGGGACGCGTAGGGTGCGTTGGTGATGGCGCCACCCAACGTTCTCTATCTTCATTCGCACGACACCGGCCGATACGTGCAACCGTACGGCTATCCGGTGCCCACACCGAACATGCAGCACCTGGCCGACCAGGGCGCCCTGTTCCGACAGGCGTTCTGCACGGCACCCGTCTGCTCGGGGTCCCGCGCCGCGCTGCTGACGGGGCAGTGCACCCATGCGACCGGCATGCTCGGCCTGGCTCACCGCGGATATCGGCTCAGGTACCCCGAACGCCACATCGCCGTGGTGCTGCGTTCGGCCGGGTACTGGACCGGTTTGATCGGCGAACAGCACGTCTCCGCGGACCCGGCAGATTTGGGCTACGACCGAGTCGTCGATCTAGACAGCACCAAGGTGCGCGACGTCGCGCCGGCAGCCACCCGGCTGATCGCCGAACGGGCTCACGCTCGCGAGCCTTTCTTCCTCTCGGTGGGTTTCTTCGAGACCCACCGAGAGTTTTTCGAGCCCTCGTCGGTCCGCGACGCCTTGTACTCACGCCCACCGGACAACATCGTCGACACTGCGATGACCCGCCGGGACATGGCTTCGTTCAAGGCCAGCGCCCGGTCCCTCGATCAGGGCGTCGGCACCGTCCTGAACGCACTGGAGGAAAACGGCCTGGTGGGAAACACCCTCGTGATCATGACCACCGACCACGGCCTCGCGTTCCCCGACGCCAAGGCGACCATGTACGACCGGGGCATCGGGGTGATGCTGTTGCTGCGGGGCCCGGGTGGATTCGAGCGTGGTCGGGTCTTCGACTCGATCGTGAGCCACCTCGACCTCTTCCCGACGGTCTGCGCGGTCGCGGGAATCGACCCGCCTGAGTGGTTGGAAGGGGTGTCCCTCCTACCGCTCGTGCGCGGCGAGCTCGACGAGCTGCACCAGGAGATCTTTGCCGAGGTCACCTACCACGCCGCCTACGAACCCCAGCGGGCGGTGAGGACGGCGCGCTACAAGTACGCGAGGCGGTTCGACGAGAGCCACCCTGGCCGGGTCCTGGCCAACGTCGACGACAGCCTGACCAAGGATGTGATGCTCTCCTGCGGTTGGGCCGAGGTCGACCCTCCCGGGGAGTCGCTCTACGACCTCTGGCTCGATCCTGGCGAGGGCACCAACCGGATCGACGACCCGGCGCTGGCCGGCGTGCTCTCGGATCTGAAGGAGAGGCTCCACGACTGGATGGTCCGGACCGACGACCCGTTGCTCGAAGGTGCCGTGGCGCCGGCCGAGGGCACGTTTTACAACACCGTCGACCAAGTCTCGCCGAGCGATCCGACCACGCCCCCGACCACGCATAGCCTCACACTCACGCACAGGGCCCGCTACGGCTGACCGCCCGCCGGATTTGGCTGGCCTGGGGAGGCCGAGCAGGGCCCGAAGGGTGTTTGACTGGTAGGCGGTGCAGAAAGCCTGGCGATGTTGCAGTTCCGGCACAAGCGACGTCGTCGTCGTGCTTGAGACTTTGGCGCTGTCGTTCTCGCCCAGATATGTGACGACCCAGGCGTACCCGTCGGTCCGAACCCGATGACCACCGTCGCCGTGCTGCACCCGGGGGAGATGGGGACGGCGATCGCAACTGGTGTACGGGCTGGCGGCCACCGTGTCGTGTGGTCGAGCGAAGGTCGCAGCCGGGCCACTCATCAGCGAGCCGAGCTAGCGGGGCTCGATGCGGTGGCCGACCTGGCGTCGGCGGTGCTGGTCGCTGATGTCATTCTGTCGGTCTGTCCGCCTGACGCGGCGTTCGACGTCGCGGTTGCAGTCGCCGACCTCGGTTTCTCAGGGGTGTATGTCGACGCCAACGCCGTCGCACCGTCCACCGCTGGGCGGATCGCGCTTCGGGTGGCGGCAGCCGGAGCCGACTACGTCGACGCTGGGATCATCGGCGGCCCGTCGGCGCCGCGCCTGTTCCTGGCGGGCGCCCGAGCCTGTGAGGTGGCGGACCTGTTCCCCGTCGAGAAGCCGGTGACACCGGTCGTGCTGAACACCCAGGCCGGCGGGACGGAGGAGGTGTATGCCGCCTCGGCCCTCAAGATGGTCTACGCCGCCTGGTCGAAGGGAACGACAGCATTGCTCGTGGCGGTGGCCGCCGCTGCCGACGGTCTCGGTGTGGCGAGTGCGCTGCACGAGGAATGGGCCCGCTCCCAGCCCGGCCTCCAGGCGCGTCTCGCTGCCAGTGCCGGAGTTGCCCGGAAAGCGTGGCGATGGGAGGGCGAGATGAACGAGATCGCCGAGACGCTGCGTGGAGTTGGCCTGCCCGACGGGTTCCACCTCGCGGCGGCAGAGATCTACGCTCGCATGGCCGAATTCAAGGACGCGGAGCCTCCTAGTGCGCAGTTGCAGGATGTCCTGCGGGCAGTGCGGGCAACGTAGGGCCCGTTTGCAAAGAGGGCATCCAGGGCGTCGGACCTCCGGCAGGAAGCGCCGGGTCGTCCACCGTGTTGTGAGCTGAGCAACGGCGAGTACAACGTCCACTTCATCGGCGTCAACTGGCCGCACCACGTCTTCGTCAACCAGGACTTCAACGTCACCATCCCACGGTTGCCGGCGATTGGAGACGGTCAGATGGTGACGAGGTCCACGTGGCGATCAAGGCGTCGAAGATCGTCGGGGTCTGACGTGATGACTCTCGCCCGCCGCTCGCGAGCAGCGACCGCCACGGACGCATCGACGACATCGGTGCAGCCGGACACACCGCAGAGTTGTCCCGCGGCTCGTGCCCCGCGGTCGTCGAGGACGACCACTTCGCACACCGGAGACCCCAGGAGTCGGGCCAGTCGCGTCTGGCGGGACCCGTCTCTCCAGGCCTGAGCGACGACACCGGCCGGCACAAACAACGGGTCGTGATGGTGAAGAGCCCGTGCGACAATCGCGACGACCCGTCGATCGTTCCGCTCAAATCCGATGAGCGCTCCAGTGTCGAGGATCGTGGCGCTCATCGACCCAGGGCCCGGTCGGCCGCTTTCCGCTCCGCGGCTGTGAGTGGACCTCCTGTCTCCGCCAACATCTCCTCCAGAAGGGATGAAAGGTCGTCAAGTTTCGCCTGTTCCTCTAGTGCTTTTGCCACATAAGCGCTGACGCTCGCAGCACGACCTTCAGCCACCGCCCGCTGGGCGTGCTCGACGAGTTCAGCGGGAAGGCTCACGGCAATCTTCGAACTGGTCATACCACCTATCATACCAACGGCCTCAGACCTAAATCCGCAGGTAACGCTGGGTTCCCGGTTTTAGTTCTGCTTTTTGAGGGGCCAGAGAGCGGTTCGGTCCGTCGTGATGTGCTCGACGGATTTCGGGCCGCGTGTGACCAGGGCGAGAGGGGGTGGTTCGGGGTTGCGGCCGGGGCGGTGGGTGGCGGCGGCCGGTCGGACGCCTGGTGTCAGCCGGGGGTGGCGGAGTCGATAGCCCGGAGTCTGCGCAGGGCGGTTTTGAAGGTGGCGGAGCTTCGGGGAGCGAAGCGGATCACGGTTCGGCGGGCGTGGCGGATCACCCTGGCGGGTAGGGCGAACAGTTCCCGTCGGGCCCGCTTGGCGTGCGCCCGGCCGTCGGTGTCGAGGCGGGCGAGGGATTGGATGAACACCGACAGGTTGGTGGCCAGGTAGGCGCACCACATCCAAACCTGGTTGACACGGAAATAGCCCGACGGGAGATGCACCAGGCCCAGCCCGAGCTTCGATTCTTTGTGGCGTTCCTCGATCCAGGCTCGTTCCCGGAACCAGTACTCGATCATCTCGGCGTCGCCCGCCAGGTTGGTGACGATGAAGCTGTACGCGTAGACCTCGACGGCCGCGCCTTTCAACGCCAAGGCGAGCTGGGCGGGGGCGA